>Ga0070668_100001556_pt1 | contig 16564 bp, 15 predicted proteins | sample KBSS43metaG_FD_64661 | JGI IMG/M metagenome (GOLD analysis project Ga0070668, IMG submission 64661) | Switchgrass rhizosphere microbial communities from Kellogg Biological Station, Michigan, USA - KBS S4-3 metaG | ecosystem: Host-associated > Plants > Roots > Rhizosphere > Soil ... | reverse complement strand
ACAGTTGCTATGCTGCCGGTCGTCCCCCCGAAAGGAAGAGGATCGCTTGCAATGACGATCACGACGATCGGGGCCGATCTGGCGAAGAGCGTATTCCAGGCGGACGGCGTCGACGAGAGCGGCGCCACGGTGCTGGTGAAGAAGCTGCACCGCAAGCAGATGCTGCCTTTCTTCTCGAAGCTGCCACCTTGCGTGATCGCGGTGGAGGCCAGTGGAACCGCGCATTACTGGGCTCGCACGCTTGCAGCGATGGACCACGAAGTCCGCCTGATACCGCCATCGTACGTCAAGGCTTACGTGAAGCGGGGCAAGAGCGATGCGCTAGATGCCGAAGCGATCTGCGAAGCCGTGCAGCGACCAACCATGCGGTTCGTGCCGGTCAAGACGATCGAGCGACAGGGCATTCTTATGAGCCATCGCGCCCGATTCCTTCTCGTGCGGCAACGGACCATGCTCGCCAGCGCGCTGCGTGCGCATCTTGCTGAGTTTGGCCGCGTTGCCAACCCCGGCATTTGGTAACCTCGCCAAGCTGGCCGAGCAGGTGATGGCCGACAGCAATGCCCTGCCATCCTAAGCCCGTACGGCATTGGAGACATTGATCCGCCAGATCATGGCCGTCAGCGCCGAGATTGCGGGGCTGGATCAGCAGCTTGCCACTTGGCATACCGAGAGCGAGGCCAGTCGCCGACTTGCCGCGATCCCCGGCCTCGGCATCATCACGGCAACAGCGATATGCCGCAACCGTTACGGATGCCGAGCGGTTCTCTTCGGGCAGGCAGTTCGCCGCCTGGCTTGGTCTTACACCGCAACAACACTCAACTTGGCGCTTCGAAGAACCGTCTGATTTCGGCATGATAGCGACGTGACGGCACGGGGGATGGTGACCCTCGATCTCGTGTGGCTGATCCGCTGATTTCCTCGGCGGATCCGACTGCAGACAGAGGTTTTGGCGTTATGCGGGCGCAGTACGCCCCTCAAGCCAGGCGAGGCGAGGCGAGGCGCTGGAAATTATAGGCGAGGTTGGCCATGCCGATCTTGATACGGGCGCGGGCAATGCCGATGGTGCGCACGATCAGGCCCATGCGATGCTCCTGCCCTGCAAGGACGTGTTCGACTGCTGAGCGAATGGCCGAGCGCTTCGCATTGGCTCTGGCGACGCGCTCGGGCATGGCGCGGCGGTGCGGCTTGCGCTGGTGGATGTGGCTCTTGAACATACCCCTCTCGAGGAAGGCTTCGTTCTTCTTCGACCGGTAGGCGGTGTCGGCCCAGACGCCCGAGCCGGTGTTGCTTGTGCTGATCAGGTCCAGCAACCGGGCACCGTCATGGGCGTTGGCGGCGCTGGCGTCCCAGGTGCGGATCAACCCGTGAGCCCGGTCGATGCCAATGTGGTTTTTGTAGCCGAACATCGGGATGGCGAGATCGACCGGCTTGAGGGCCTTGGGATCGGCGCCCTCTTTCACTTTGGCCTTCGTGTACTTCACGCTCCAGCGGGCATCACGATCCTTCTGACGTAGCCGGGCTGGCTTTGCTTTCCATGTCTCCGGGATACGGCCCTCTTTGATCGCGGCCTTTTCCTCCTCGGTGTTCCGCTGCTTGGGGGCAGGCACGACAGTGGCATCGATGATCTGGCCACCCATCGCGAGATAGCCACGATCGGTCAGCGCGGCATCGAAGCGGGCGAAGAGCTTGTCGATCGCCTTGGCCTGCACCAAGCGCTCGCGGAACAGCCACACCGTTGTCGCATCGGGCACCGTGCCATCCAGCCCAACCCCGAGAAACCGCTGGAACGACAAGCGATCCTTGATTTGAAACTCCGTCGCTTCGTCCGACAGCGAATATAACGCCTACAGCACCAGGATCTTAAACATGAGGACCGGATCAAACGGCGGCCGGCCACCTCTGCCACGGACACTACGGCGCAGAGCGGCGATCAATGGACCCTGGAACACCTCGAAGTCGACCACCCCAGCCAGCCGCTCCAGCGGATCACCCGCTGCGCTCAATGCCTCATACCGGTCCGGAAGATCAAGGAAACCGGGCTGTCTCGCCATCACCGCCTCCGCTCATCCGCGAGGGCAGTGAATCAGGTCAGGCCGCCAAGCGCCAGGGCTTTTCGAACCGTCCAGCTGCGCGAGCGGCAAATACTTCAGCGCGAGATCGTCGCCGTCCGCGCACGTCACGCATCCCGTGTCGCAGAGCTGCACCGCGATCTTGCCCACCTGAATGAAGCTGAGACGCCGCGAAAAACCAAGCGTGAGAACTTCGCGGACGCCGCACCATCTCCACCGGCGAACACGCCGCCACCGACATCGCGCCAAAGCCGCAACGATGAGGGGCGTGGGCGCGGCGGGCGTGGTCAGGGCAAATGCCCTGACCTTGGCCGGTGATCTTCAGAACAGCGACAACTGGCGCGCATTCTCCTCACGCCGCCGTCAACCTGTAACCTTCAGGTTTTTGTGAAGTCATAGAATAGCTCTTAATATAGGTTTCTCAGTATGTAATGCTAGCACCTCCACCTCTAGGTATACCGCTATATTTTGTGTAGGCGGAGAAGATGCAGTGGAGCTTCCAGTCGCAACAACAGCAATGCAGACGTCAAGTGTTTGCTCCGTAACTTCAACTGTAGATATGGATATGGAGGAAATGTCACGAAATGACGCCGCATTTGCTGCAGAAGGCGATGTTGTGACCACCGATAATCCGGTCACACCGGAGGCGTCGGCGCGTGTGGAACGTGTAAATGAGCCTTGGAATGCCATGGACACTGCCGTTCCACCAAAACCGCCCACCGCCTGGCCCTTGAGAAAAACTGAATAAGCCCCAGGCTCTGCTGGTACCTCTATACGAAAAACCGGCATTGGGGTTCCGTTGGTCGTAACAGGTGGATTCCCGATCATGTTTGGAAATATCTTGTTGAACAATCGAGATACTGTGACGAAATTATTATTCGTCGAATCCATGCGATCAAGTACAGAAAAATTTCCAGCAACAGGGTTATTTAAATTTATGACAGATCGGCTATTTGATAAAAGCGTCAACGCCCCATTATTGTCGTATATAGCATTTTCGGCGCCATCGTATAATAGGGCGGTAATTCCATTTGTGTGGCAGACATTATCGTGCACTTTGATGTTCGACGAAAAGGTTCCGACAGTGCCGTTGTCTTGAAGCTTGATGTCAAAAGAGGGGTCAAGTTCTGACATAGCAAAGGACGTAATGTCATTATTAGCAATAATGATATTCTGAAGAGATGTGTTGGAGTTAGCGTAGCAATTAATGCCTGTTTGTGCCCTTGTAATGCGATTTCCAACTATCATGCTGTCGTGGAACGTTGAGATGCCGGCAAGACTGGCGTATTGGGGTGCCGGAGGGACGCTAGGCCAGTCACGATAACCGGCATCCTCGATAACGTTATTCGATATTATACCCCAGGGCCCCTCAATCGCGTTTTCCGCAATGCGGCGCAAAATGTTCCCGGTCACAACGCTTGCGGGTTGCGAAGATGCAGCAGGACAGTAAATCCCGCAAGCCCCAATTGCGAGTGTTTCGTCTGTATTCTGCTTTCCAATATCATAAATCACGTTATTTGAAATAGTCAAATAATTCCCTCCTGAATTAAATGCCACTGCAATAAAAAACCGAGCTGTATCAAAGCATATGTTACCAGATATTATCGCCCTAACCGCAGAACCCTCCACCCTTATCGCAGTGAATGCTTTGTAGTTTTTAAATAAGCAATTGGTAATCTGTGAAGTAGAAGAACTTTGAAGATGAATTGCATTTGAATAGTACGAGCCTTGCAGACCTGCTCCATTTGGGATATACGCGCCACCAAATTCCGTAAAAGTACAGCCTTCAACAATAAGGCCAGACCTACCTTCATTCAGAACAAGAATGCGATTAGGGGTGTTGCTAAATGTGACGTCAGAGAATGTGACATTGTCGGCGTTAATAGTAATTCCCACGAGAGATGTGGTCGATGAAACGACAATAATTCTGCCGTTTCGGACTGTTAGACCGGGCGTCATTATGATGACTGGATTAATCGTATAAGTTAACCCCTGAAGGTCAATATCAAGGCCTGAATTGAACAACGCTGTTAAATTGGATGGTGCTGTCAGTGATCCAGGATCAATACCAAAGGATGCTGGGGTCACTGTGGGCGCGAAGTAGTGCCCGCCAGTTTTTGCCCCATCTCCGACCCAGAGCCCGTTCGTGTCTGTGTCTCTGGCGAGTTTGCTTGCAGGGATGATTGTTCCGGCGAGATTGGCCGCATCCGAACTGGCAGTCTCTGCGTTCCATGTGATGGGACTTGGCATCTTGATTACTCCGACTGACCTTGCGGTGACAATGTTGTAGCATTGGAGATACGATCGTCACGGGGTCATGGGGGTGGGAAGTTCCTTTCGACGTGCAGGGCACGCTGCTTGGTTCCAAGGGGTCGGGCACGCCCCTGGGTCATGGGATCAAAGGGAGCGGACAGGCTCCCTTGCGGTATCCAATCCGCGAAGGGTTGGTCGATGGGGTTTGGGGAGAGCGGAAGGCTCCCCGATGGTGCTGATCCGGCTCAATGCCGGTGAAGCGCCAAATAGCCGGGAGGGTGCACGGGAGGCGCGCAGCGGGCCTCCCTGCGAAGATGGCGTTGTAAGACAACGCACATCTTGCGCGTAGCGTTACCTCCAAACTATCGGCTCGAACCGCCTATCAGGACTCAGTTTGAACTGGAGCAGTGCCGGACCGATCCGAAGAGCTACGGGCGTTTAAATCTGGCCTGCCGCTTTCCCGCGAACAAGGCGAGCGTCGGAGCGACGATGGTCGCGCAAGGGTATGCCATCGATTACCGGATGTTCTCGGGCGGTGCCTATGTCGATTTGATGCAGAAGGCGGCCGCAAGACGAGCTGGGCTTTGGGGCGTCGACTATGAGGCGATGCGCCAACTTGCTGTTCGAAGGGCACAGGTGCCACAGGGATGCGACGTAGGGACGATCAAGCAGTAAGTGGGGCCTGCCTTCGGCCCGCGCTCTACTCCGCGGCGTGGCACGCCGCTCCGCGGAACCCCGTGCCCGGGTTTCCGCCCCTGCGGGTGACGATCGGGCTAGGCCACAACGGGCCGCCCTGGCGGGCGGGCGCTACTTGTGCGGGAGACCACTCCAATGCTTGAGCGCGGTTCTCCCGCCGCGGTCCTGTTCGGCCGCTGGGTCATGGCGCTGTCCCTTGTGGTTGGCGCCGTCCTGATCGGGCGCGTCATTCGCGATTTCCCCTACCTGCTGCCAAACCGCTTGCCCGGCCTGGTCCTCTACGAACTGGGGACCGCGTTGATCCTTGCCGTCGCGATCGGCGCCGCCGTCATCCTCACCCGCGAGAGTGGCCCCCGCCTTGGTACCAGCGTGTGGCTCGCGCTGTTCGCGCTCGCCGCGCTGATCGCCGGCGCTATCGTGCTGGCGATCGAGTTCGACGCGACCCTTCAGGGGCAATGGCTGTGAGGCGGGTCTGCCACGTGGCACATCTCCGGATTGCCTTGGTTGGACGGGCATTGAATAATGGGCAATGGAGCGGGATCAATGCAGTTCGATAAGGCCACCGTCCACAATCTCGCGGCTGAGATGTTCTGGCGAATGGCAGACGAGGTTGGCGTCGCCGAAGCCAACAACCGCGTTTTGGCGACCGAGGGCTGGAGCCTCCTCGAGCACGGCTTTGACAACGACCTTTGGCGCGAATACCCGCTAGCCTCGCTACCTAAGGATGAAGCCCGCCGCGTCCTCAAGGCCGTGTCTCTCGAAGCGTTCGAATTTGCGCGCGACGAGCAGAACATGATCGGGCAAGTGTTTCTCGAGGATCGTCAGACTGGTCGCTCCCCGAGCGCTGCAAAGATCGACACGCAGCCGCTCGCCAAAGCCCCCTCCTTCACCAGCAACACGCCAATCGAGCGGCTAGGACGACTCTGCCTTCGTCATCCTCTCCCCGCCGTCGTGTTTGCCGACCGCGCGCCGCGAGAAGGCATTATTCAGGTCGACGATACCGCGACCGCCCTCCGCTTCGATTTGCCGATGTTCCTAGCACTCACAGGTTGCCAACCCGCTCCCGACGACACGGTGATCCTGACCGGCTACTTCCACATTCCCGTGCCCGACGTTTCTAGCGGGGATCTCTGGAACCGCGTCATTCAGAACTCGATCCGAGCCGTGTCCAGCTTCACCATCTCCCGTCCCGAAGGCCAGCTCGTCATCGACTTCGAGTGGAATGAGCCGAGGAAGAAGGGTTGGTCATGGTTTCGCCGATCCTGACGTTTGAGCTGCTGATCGCGGGAGGTGTGCCACGTGGCACACCCACGGCGTTGTCCTGGCACACCAATCCTTTATCAACTGTTGATAAGATGCTATCTTCGTCGGGAAAGGAGATCGCGATGATAAGTGCGGATCTAGGACAGCAGCTCGAAAGCTTCGTCGCCCAGCTCGTCGCAGCCGGTCGCTACAACTCGAAAAGCGAGGTCCTGCGCGAAGGCGTGCGCCTCGTGCAAGACCGCGAAGCCCGGCTCGGAGCGCTGGACGCCTCGATCGCGCGCGGTATCGCCGACGCCGATGCCGGCCGCACCACGCCCGCGGCCGACGTCTTCGATCGGCTTGAAGGGAAATATCGCGCCCTGTCCCAAGGCGCCGGATGATCGTTCATCTCACCGCCGAGGCCGAGCGCGACCTTGAGGCGATCGGCGACTACATTGCCCGCGACAATCCGGCGCGCGCGCTCAGCTTCGTCCAGGAGCTGCGCGGCAAATGCCTTGGCCTGGCCGACATGGCCGAGCGCTTCCCCTTGGTTCCGCGCTACGAGAGCGCCGGAATCCGGCGACGGGGCCATGGCAGCTACCTGATCTTCTACCGCGTCGAGCCGGACAAGGTGGCCATCATCCACATCCTGCACGGTGCGCAGGACCATGCCTCGATCCTCTTCCCGGCATGAGCCTTCAGCATCGGTCGCGCGACCGCGCGGCCTGAGCACATGCAGCGCCTGTGTAAGCCGTGCGAACAGGTGCCCGACGAACCTGATCGTCGGGCATCGACGTCTACCCTTAAACGATCACATGCCCGCCTGAGACAGCGAGGCGCTGAGCGCCCAGACCAGACAACCGAACATGATCGCCGCAGCCGTCAGGCGCTTGCCATGGAGCCGCGACCATAGCAGCACGCCGGTCACGCTCATCGTGATAAGCGCGCCAGCTATGGTGTCGATCAGGAGAATCCACCCAACCCCGAGGCCCGACCCGAGATGAAGGTTCTTGAGGATCGCAAGCAGGCCGGCAGCATCGCGTTTGACACTGACCACGCCGGAGCCGGGCACGGTGGTCACCGACACGCGGCCGTCGACCAGGGCGAACGTCCGTGTCAGCTTCACCGCTTCCGGCAAGGATCGACCGAACATCGCAACAGGGGTGCCAGCACCGGGTTCGGGCGGCGGGGTCCGCCCCGTCCCCGGCACGCCCAGCGTCGCCTTTGCCCATGCATCGAGCGAGGCGTCGTCACGGATACGTCCCGGCGCGACCGCTACATCGAGCTTCGATACCTCGCGCGGCGCGCCGGTATCGATCTTGAGGATGTTGCGGTGATTGAGAAGGAACCCGCTGGTGCCCAGTAGGAGAAAGATCAGCGCACCCCACAGCCCGGTCCAGGCATGAACCCGCTTGAGCCATTTGAGGAATGCGACCCGCTGCCACCGCGCGGGAACGAACAGCAGCGGACCAGTCTTTGGGCGCGGGGCCTTGGCCGGCGACCGTTCATTGGTGACAGCGTTCAAAGTTGAAGTGCCAGCGAGAACTTCACCGACATGGGAAGGCCCTGCGCGAGCAGGCTCGACCCGGTTGCCGCCCAGTACCGCTTGCCCGTGATGTTCTGACCATATGCCCGCACCGTTGCCCGCTTCCCCAACAGATCGAACCCATAGCTCGCCCCCAGGTCGAACGTCTCGTATCCGGGGACGAAGCCCTGATTGAGCGCATTGACTGCGCGGCGACCGACGTGGAACACGCCTGCCGATACGCGCAGGTCGGGGATCGGCGGAACGCGATATTCGACGAAGACCGAGCCGGAGAACTTGGCCACATTCTCGATCTGCTTACCGATCACGCTCGCGGCGCCAGACTGCTGACTTGCATCGAGTGTCATCGCGCTCGCCGAGATCGAGAGGTTTCTCGTAAGTTCGCCGACCGCGCCGAACTCGGCGCCCTCGTACACCGCCTCGCCATCCTGCACGAAGAAGTTGGCGCTGTTCAGATAGGCGGACGGGCGCGTGATATGGAAATAGGTGCCAGTCAGGAGCAGCCCGCGCAGCGGTTCGACCTTAACCCCTGCCTCCTTCTGTTTGCTGATCGCCGCAGGCAGGATCTCGCCGGCGTTGTTCGCGATCTGCTGCGCGATCGGCCCCGGTTCGAGACCTTCGATATAGTTGCCGTAGACGCTGACCCATCGCGCGGGCTTCACCAGCAATCCATAGGAAAGCGTGTCCGGGGTGATCTTGAGCGAACTCGTGCGGCTCACATCCTTATATTCGGTCTTGCGATACCCGATCGTCCCTTGGAGCCAGTCGCCCACGGACACCCGGTCGAAGATGTAGAGGCCCAGATCTTCGGTGCGCGTCGGGTTCGGGATGATCCGCGGCGCCGCCGGCTGCTGCGGAATGGCAACAGGATCATAGAGGTTCTGCGCAAAGTTTCGGCGCACCGCGGGCGGGACATTGCCGTCGCGCGTCTGATAGGCCACGCCGACAAGGACGTTATGCTCCAGCGGACCCGTGCGAAAGGTCCCCGACAGGTCGCCGCGATAGACGACATTGGTGTAGTCGTTGCCGCTGGTCTGCGCGACCGTCAGCGTTCCGTTACCGGTCGCGAGGTCATAGCCGCCGAACGAGGAAAACGCGCGATCGCGGGTCAAATATGAACGACCGACCGCCACCGCGATACGCCAGTTGGGCGCGAAGTCGTAATTGACCCGCGCCAGCAGATTCGTTTCCTTTCCGCGCGCCTGCATCCACTCGTCACCAAGGTTCCTCGATGTCGGTTGCAGGGGCGGGATCGTGATCGTCCCGTTCGCCGGGGTCAGGCTCAGCACCGCCGGTTCGGAAATCGTCTTGAAGATATACTCGGCATCGAGCAGCACTTCGAGGTTATCGGCGATCCGCCAATCGAACGCGCCTGTCGTGAAGAAACGCTCGCCGCTGGTTCGCCTGACGCCCGTTTCCTGGATCGCGCTGCCCGCGTTGATCCGCAAGCCGGCGTTCCCGAACCGACGCCCGATATCGAGATTAGCCCCGATCGAGCCGTTGCTGTCGCCCTGCCCCTCGAAGCGCGTGACCGGCGTCGCGGTCGGACGTTCGGTCACGAGATTGACGATACCCGACGGGGTGGCGAAACCGTAATAGAGGCCCGCCGCCCCTTTCAGCACTTCGATCCGGTCCTTGCTCTCGATCGGCTGTTCGATGAGGTTAAGGACCGGCAGGACGCCATTCCAGCGCACGTTGGTGAAGTTGTTCAGCGTGATGCCGCGGATGGCGAGGTTGCTGTAGATGCTGGTGTTGATTTGCGCCTGCGTCACACCCGGCGTGTTGCGCACCGCGTCGATGACCGATTGTGCCTGCTGCGCTTCGAGCAGATCCTTCGTCATGATAGCAACGGTGAGCGGGGTATCAAGCAGCCGGGCATCACGGAAGGTGCCGGCCTGGACATAATCGGCACTGAACGTATCGCGGCGATCGGCGGTGACGACGATTTCCTGGGCAGGCACTTCATCAGCCACGAGAGTGCGGCCGTCCGACACCGAACCGGACGATGATGGCGTGACCTGCGCTGTTGCCGGCGTTGCCGTTACCGATAGGCCAATTATTGCCGGCAAAACCAACCTACGCACACCACCCCCTTGCGAACGACTCTCAAAACCTACAACGCCTCTATGGCTCTTGCGAGTGAATCGCAACAATTCAGCGATGTCGCGCTTTACGCGCGGTATATCCGCTCATTGCCACATACTCGTTTGCGAGCTGCGCCACTGTTGGGGAACGCCAAGGGCGGCTGCCCTTTCGTTCCCGAACGACAATCGACCGCCCGTGTAATCCGCCAAGCGTGGCACCCGACGCCCTGCAGGGCGTCGGCCACGCTAGGGCGGCTCGCCCGTGCCAGCGGTAGATTCTCGCCCTCCCTCCCCATCCCGTTCCTCGCCGGAAAGGCAGAGCCGGTTGCGGTTGCGAACGGCTTTCAGCCTCAAAGGAAAGGACAAAATCATGGGACGGATCACCGACAACCGGGCCGACATCTATCAGGAAATCACCGATCAGATGATTGCCATGATCGAGGCAGGCACCCGGCCTTGGTCGAAATCGTGGAACGGCAGCACCGCGCCGAATATCCCGCTGCGCTCGACGGGCGTTCCCTATCGCGGCATCAACGTCCTGACCCTTTGGGTTGCGTCGATGACGAAGGGCTTTACCTCCCCGCATTGGCTTACCTTCAAGCAGGCCCTCGCGCTTGGCGGATGTGTCCGCAAGGGCGAGAAGGGCTCAACCGTCGTCTATGCCAACAAGATCGTCGTGGACACCGACAAGGGCGACCGTGGCGGCGAACAGGGGGGCGAGGACGGCAAGCGTCAGGTGGCGTTCCTGAAGCGCTACACGGTCTTCAATTCCGAGCAGATCGACGGCATCGAGGCCAAATATCCCACTCCCGCGCCGATCATCACCGCGTCCAACCCTGACGAGCGGGACGCCGAGCTAGATGCCCTCTTTGCCCGCATTCCCATCACCGTGCGGCATCAAGGTTCGCAGCCCTACTACCGGCCCAGCGACGATATCGTTGTCATGCCGGAATTTACCGACTTTCACACCAGCGACGATTATCATTCCACGCTTGCGCACGAGCTATGTCACGCCGTTGGCCACCCAACGAGGCTTGCTCGCGCAACCCTGATCTCGACCAAGCGCGAGGACTATGCCCGCGACGAGTTGGTGGTCGAGCTGGGTGCGGGCCTTGACGAAGTCATATGCCCAGACGTGACCCGGATACTCGGGGCGAAGCCGGATGCACGAGCCGTCGTTCAGCCATAACCGGCCACGCTTGGGCTGCTTCTGCGGCACCTTCAGCCCCTCGCGCCGCCAAATGCGCTCGACACGGTTGCGGTTCACCGCCCACCCTGCATCTCGAAGCAGCGCCGTCACCCGGCGATAGCCGTAGCGTCCATACTGGCGCGCCAAGGCCACGATATCGTCGGTGAGCGCTTCCTCGTCATTTGCCCCGCGCGGTATCTTGGACTGTGTCGATCGATGCTGGCCAAGCACCCGGCAGACCCGTCGCTCGGATACTACCAACTCGCCTCGGATATGATCTATGCAGCGCCTTCGCCGCGCAGGGCTCAGAAGTTTCCCCGCGCCGCCTCCTGCAAGATCAGTTTGTCGAGCGTTAGGTCGGAGATCGCCCGCCTGAGCCGGAGATTCTCCTTCTCCAAGTCCTTCATCCGCCGAGCTTGGTCGGTCTTCAGACCACCATATTCCTTGCGCCAGCGGTAATAGGTCTGCTCGGTAACCGCGATCCGCCGACACGCATCCGCTGTGGTCCCGCCCTGCGCCAGCACGATCTCCGCCTCACGCAGCTTGCCGATAATCTCTTCCGGCTTGTGCCTCTTGCCCATTTCCAAACTCCTTCATGATCCAAAATAACAGAGATTTTGGACCACTCAGAAGGGGGCAGATCAGGTCTCCTAACAAACCTATCGGTCCACTCGGTGGGGGCAGATCATAGTATACCCGCCGGAGCCTACCGGGTGCTGCCAACCGTTGTTGCTGCTCTCGCTTGCAAACTCCCCAGGTTCTCGCTTATTTTACTCGCTGGGTTGTCCAATTCAGGCCGCTGATTGAGACAACGCCTCTAGGCCGGGAACAACCGAAATCCAGTACACCCAGCGTGGTTGCCGGGACGTAAGAACGGGGTCGCTAGCAGTCATGACTGTATGTCCATGAAGGGCGCGGCAGCGTAGGCGCCTCAATATTCGTATCGTTTATGATCTTACCATCTCGCATCTCGATCAAATGATCCGCGAGATGGTAAAAGCGATCGTCATGGGAAATTACGATAACTGTCTTGCCTTGTCTCTTTAGATCAGGAAGAATCTTTTCGTAAAAGACTCTCCGGAATGTCGGGTCCTGATCCGCCGCCCATTCATCAAACATTATGATTGGGCGATGTTCGAGATAGGCGTGAATGAGGGCTAGCCGCTTTCGCTGGCCGGTTGATAGGTCGATGTTCGAGAAGCGCCTCTCATTGATGTCCACCTTGTGCGCAATTTCAAACTCTTCAAGGTAAGCTTCCGCGCGCACAAGCAGATCAGCCCCTCCGTCCAGAAGCTCGGAGAAGAGGAAATAATCGGAGAACACACTTGAGAACAACTGACGGTATTGCTGGAGCTCGTCAGGCTCAACCCGCTCGCCGTCCAGACAGATTTCACCGGTATCGGGGTGATAAAGGCCAAGCAAGATTTTGATCAGCGTTGTTTTCCCGCTACCGTTCTCGCCGACGACAAACAGCGTCTGGCCCACGGCGACATGGAGGGTGAGGGGACCAAGCGCGAAGGGAGCGCCGCCATCTTGCGACCGGAAGGCGAACGTCACATCCCGAACAGTGATCGATTCTCGCGGGGGGTTGAGGGGCACTATAGACGATCGGTCGGCGGCCTCCCTTTCGCCGAGTGTGGCTGACAACTCGGATATCCGACGGAACGCCACCTGTGCCTGAAAGAATGCTGGCAGCCCATTGAGCAGCTGCTCGACGGGGCCTCGGATATAAAGCATGACCAAAATTGCACCGCTGGCGACAGACGTGCTCATTCCCATGCGTCCTTGAAGGCCGAGGAGCGCTCCGATCACTAGGAAGACAATTCCGTTTCCGATGGAGCCGGTCATCCAGAACCGCCGCATGGCGGCAATCTTTCGATCGGCGATTATGTCGACCGCTTGCGAGAGATGGACGCCGTGGACGCGTGTATGCCGGTCTTGATTTAGTCGAATTTCCTTCGCGCCCTCGGTGATAGCGCGATATTGCTCTTGCAGCTGATCCTGAGCGCGTCGGACCTTCTCATAGTCGCGGGCCCAACCGACTTTCGAATAAGCTGAGAGCGCGATCGCCACCGACACCGCACCGACGAACAGGAGGAAGACCGGGAGCGAGAGGTAAGCGAGATAGACGAGGCTGCCGGAGATGATTGCAAGCGCGATCGCATAGCCCGGAAAACTAAACGTGAAAGCGCTTACCGTGTCGACATCGTTGGAGATGATTGCGAGTAGCCGGTGCGGGCGGTAGCGTTCCACCACATCCAGATCCGTTTTTGAGATGGTGGCTGCGATCCGTTTGCGCAGGTTCGCAATCATGCGCTGCCCGGCGATGCTGTTGGCGACGCCGGCGACAGCGGAACCAAGAATACTGAGGAGGCACAGTCCAGCGAATCGCCATAACAAATCCGCGGGAGCGGCGTTCGCGCTGTGCAGGCCTTCGTTAATGGTTGCTAGCAGCCAGGCGGTAGCGAGGCCACTGAGGATTCCCAGACTAGTTGCGATTATGGTGACGGGAAGGAATGGCCTGACTAACGCCCACGTCTCGGGAAGCATTCCGTGCTTATTTCGATCCGCTTCGTTTGATGATCGCATCTCGCTAGACCTTTGCTTGGATGGCAGCGCTGGGGGTCGCCTGGACGCGACCAGCGAAGTCTCGAATAAATTCCGGATCGGTGATGATTTCCATATGGCCTGAGGCAAAGGGGCCAACGATATCGATCCCGCCGGGCGCGCGCTGCCGCCAATGGCTTTCCGCCTCCGGGTAGTCCCGGGCAGAGCGAGCCCACCACAGTGTAATCCTGGAGGCAACCTGCGGTGTCGCATAGTCTCTCGTCACATGCCCATGAAGGCGGTCAACTGCGAGCACTTGCCTCAGAATCTCGGCCTCATCGTCCCCGAGTTGGTCCGCCCTCGCCTGACCTTTGGTGAAATTCCTGAACAGGTTCGCCACCTCTTCGCGGCCGTCCGGGTGCAAGTTGATCACCTGCCCGTGAGCCCGATGGACAAGGGTGTCGACCAAGCCCAGGAGGCTCACAGCCTCGCCCTCGGCTTGGAGTATTCCAGCGATTTCGGTCGCGACCCAGCCACCGAAGGACCATCCCAGGATTCGGTAAGGGCCCTTAGGCTGCACTTGACGAATGTCGCTAACATAGTCGCGTGCGAGCTCGGCCATAGTTTGAGGATTCCAGCCTGGTCGCGTAAAGAGGGGAGACTGGATGCCATATACGGCTAACTGCCCATCGAGCGTTTGGGCCAGGGAGCGATAGTGACCGACCAGTCCGAAACCCGGATGGATGCAAAATAGTGGCGGGGCATGATCCACCCTGTTGAGGGGAATGATGTTGCTTGGGCGCGCACCCGGCACTGAAGATAGATAGGCGGCCAGGTCTTCGACTGTGGGGTGCGAGAACAATGCTTCGAGAGCGAAGGTAGGAAGGCTAAGCGCCTTGGCCATTGCGACGAACTTTAGGAGCAGGATCGAATGACCGCCGAGCGCGAAAAAATCGTCCCTGATACCCACTTCGGGGACCTGGAGAAGCTCTGACCATATCTTGCACAGGGTTTCTTCGAGTTGGTTTCTTGGAGGGGCGTAGAGGGCGTTGGCGGCGTCTGGTTCCGGGAGGGCTGCGCGGTCGATCTTGCCGTTGGGCATGGTGGGCAGGCGATCGAGCGTGACCAGCGCGGCGGGCACCATATGGCCGGGGAGCCGTCCGGCGAGGGCTGCGCCGACCGCGGCATGATCGGTCCCGCCGACCAGATAGCCGATGATGCGGCGGGTCTCGCCCTCGCCCTTCACCTCGGCGAGCGCGTCGGCGACGCCGGGGCACGCTCGTAGCGCCGCCTCGATCTCGCCCAGCTCGATCCGGAACCCGCGCAGCTTGATCTGCCGGTCGATCCGCCCGAGGAAGTCGATCGTCCCATCGGCGCGCATCCGGCACAGGTCACCACTCCGGTAAAGACGCCCGCCCGGGTTCCACGGATCGGGCACGAACCGCTCCGCGGTCAGGCCGGGACGGTTGAGGTAGCCGCGCGCGACGCTCTCGCCGCCGATGCAGAGTTCACCCAGGCCGCCCGACGGCAGCGCGTTGCCGTCCGCGTCCAGCACATACGCACTGCGCCCAGGATAGGGCACGCCGATCGACACGATCGCGGCCTGTGCGTCGGAGGGCTTGGTGCGCCGATAGGTGCAGGCCACCGTCGTCTCGGTGGGCCCGTAGAGATTATCGAGCCGGACATGGGCGAGCGGACCCTGCTGCCAGCGCGCCAGCGCATCGCCGGGCAGCCCCTCGCCGCCCACCGTCACCTGCCGCAGCGCCGGCAGCGATGCCGGAAGCGCCGAGAGCCATTGCTGCCACAGCGCCGTCGGGATGCGCGAGAAGGTGACGGCCTCACGCGCCAGCGTCGCGGTGAGCGTCTCCAGCGTCCACGGCTCGGGTCCGCGCATCACCACGCGGCCGCCCTGCATCAGCGCCGGCAGGATCTCGTGCAGCGCGACGTCGAAGTTGATCGTCGAGCTGTGCAGCACCCGGTCCCCGGCACCGATGCCATAGGTTGAGAGGAAGTCCTCGAGGTGCAGGTTGAGCGAGCCATGGCTCACCGCCACGCCCTTGGGCACGCCGGTCGAACCCGAGGTGTAGATCACATAGGCGAGCTGGTCGGGGTGGAGGTCGACCAGGAGCGGCGACCCGTCCTCGGCCTCGATCGCGTCGTCGTCGACCAGCACCACCCTGACGCCGGACAAGACATGCGCCAGCCGGCCCGCCGTTGCCTGGTCGGCGATCACCACGGCGATGCCGCTGTCAGCCAGCATCACGGCAAGCCGCTCCTCGGGATAGTCGGGATCAAGCGGCACGAACGCCGCGCCTGAGCGCAGCGCGCCGAGCAGGCCGGCCACCATCGCCGGCGAGCGTGTGACGGACAGCCCAACCCGATCGTCGGCTTGCACGCCTGCCGCCTGCACCCGCCGCGCGATCCGGCTGGCGAGCACGTCGAGGTCGCCATAGCTTGCCCGAGCACCGTCGCAGGTCAGCGCCTCGCGCTCGGGATGCTCGGCCGCCCTTGCAGCGATCCGCGCTGCCGCCGGGTGGAACGGATAGGCCGCCAGCGCCGGGTGCGGCGCGGCGACGTCGAGCGAGAGTGCGCCCAGATGCGCGGCATCGTCCCGTGACAGTTGGTCCAGCAGCGCGCCATAATGGTCGGCGATGCGCGCGACGGTGGCCTCGTCGAACAGGTCTGCGGCATAGTTGAGGGTGAGCGCGATGCCGTCGGCATGGCTGTTGGCCAGCAGCACGAGATCGAAGCGCACTTCGTCATGGCCGCTGGACAGCTCGCGGATGGTGAGCGACGACAGGCTCGCGGCGCCGGCCTTGCGGCCATCGGCCTGGTCATAGGCGAACGCCGCCTGGAACAGCGGCGAGGTGGAGAGCGAGCGCTCGGGCTGAAGCGCCTCGACCAGCTTGGCGAAGGGCACGTCCTGGTTGGCCTGCGC
>Ga0070668_100001552_pt1 | contig 16579 bp, 22 predicted proteins | sample KBSS43metaG_FD_64661 | JGI IMG/M metagenome (GOLD analysis project Ga0070668, IMG submission 64661) | Switchgrass rhizosphere microbial communities from Kellogg Biological Station, Michigan, USA - KBS S4-3 metaG | ecosystem: Host-associated > Plants > Roots > Rhizosphere > Soil ... | reverse complement strand
GACACGGTCGCGGTCGCGGCGATCGTCTCCGGGTTCGGCGCGCTGGTCGGCTGGACGTTGATCGTCGGGGAGATGCCCCAGGCCGCCGCCCGCCACGGGTTGTTCCCGGCCCCGTTCGCCCGGGAGAGCCGGCGCGGTGTGCCGGCCTACGGCATCGTCGCCGGGACGCTTCTGGCTTCGGTGCTGACGTGGTCAGTTACACCAGCTTCGCCAAGGTGTTCACCACCGTGGTGCTGCTGTCGGTGCTGACCGCCGTCATCCCGTACCTGTTCTCGGCTGTATTGGCTGCTGACCGAGGGCCGCCGGGTCCATTCCGGGCACCTGCTGCGCGACCTGGTCGTCGCAGTCACCGCGTGGGTGTTCGGCTTCTGGGCGCTGGCCGGCAGCGGGTACCAGGCCGCCTACTACGTGCTGTTCTGCCTGCTGCTCGGCGTGCCGGTCTACATCTGGCTCAAGGAAGGGCGGCGCGAGTACGGCCCGACAACGACCGACCGCCTGACCGAAGGAGCACGGCCATGACCCTCACCAGCACCAGTACCGGCCGCGGGATCACCGTCGGCGTGGACTCCGAGATCGGCGCGTTGTGCGAGGTGATCGTGCACCGCCCCGGCCTCGAACTCGACCGGCTTACCCCCGGCAATATCGCGGACCTGCTCTTCGACGACGTGCTGTGGGCCAGCCGGGCCCGCAGCGAGCACGATGCGTTCGTCGAAGCACTGCGCGAGAACGACGTGACCGTCCACCTGTTCGGCGAACTGCTCACTGGCACGCTGTCGACGCCGGACGGCCGGGCGTTCGCCCTCGACCGTACGATCACCGCCGGGCGCCTCGGCGCCGGCCTTGCCCGCGAGGTCCGCGCCCTGTTCGACGACGCCGACCCGGCCGCGCTCGCCGAGTATCTCATCGGCGGGGTCACCAAGGCCGAACTGTCCCCGCTGAAGGGGCCCAGCCTGACATGGCAGGCCCTCGACATCGACGACTTCGTGCTCACCCTGCTGCCCAACACCCTCTTCCAGCGCGACAACGCCGGCCGTCCTTGCACGTCAACGTCGGGCCCGTCGCCCGAGACCTGCCCGAGACCGGCCTGCGACACCATGCCGAAGACCTCCTCAAAGAGGCAGCGACCGAAGCGAGGCGTACAGCACCTGGTCCCGCAGTCGGTCGGCCGGGAACCGACGCTGGCATCGACGAACCGGTAGGACTCGTCAAAGCCCTCGGCGTCGAGCTGGATGGTCTTCGTCAGGTCGCACGCCCGTCAGTGCACCTAGGAGCCGAAGACTCCGGCCGATCGGTCGTCGTCCGCCATCGCCTCCGCGATCTCCCGGGCGAGCCGGTTGACCTCGACGATCTCTCCGCCGGGGGTGACCGCGTCCACGAGGTCAGGCAGCACAGCGGCGAGCTGCCAGGCGACGGCGTCGGGAGTGCCACCTTCGAGTTGGGCGAGGTCGTCGATCGCGCTGTCGCCGATCGTCGTCCGCACCTGATCGACTGTCATCGTCGTGTTGGGTGCGTCGTCGGACAGCCAGCTGCGGTACTGCGCCGGGGTGGTCGTCTCCGCGAGCCGGAGCACTATGGCGTGCAGTCGGGGCGCACCGGGTGCGGCCGACGGCACCGCCGACCGGACGTGTGCGAGGCCGAGAATCAACTCTCGTACCTCAAGATCGTCGAGCAATGTGGAGAGTCTACTGATCTCGTCCATGGTCGTCACAGCTTTGCGCCGAGCGCGTTGAACAGGCGGTCCGGGAGCAGCCCGGGCTCGGATCGCGACCTTGCGTGTGCAGCGTCGCTGAGGTTGTTCCGGGGCACTGGTAGGTCCAGCGGTTTCTGCCAGCGCGCCGCGCGCCGTTGGTCCTCGGTCATGCCGCCCCATACCCCGGTGGCCTGGCCGGTCATCAGGGCCCAGTCCCGGCATCGGGCCATCACCGGGCACCGCCGGCATACCGCCGTGGCACGGGCCGTTTGGTCAAGGGCCGGTCCGCTGGTGCCGACCGGGAAGAACAGCTCCGGCTCCTCCCGGCGGCACTCGGCTCGGGAACGCCAATCCGTATCCATGTCGATGTCCTTTCGGGGAGCGGATCACGCCTGGCGCAGAATCGCCTCGATGTCGAGGGTGATCTGCACCTTGTCAGCGACGACGACTCCACCACCGTCGAGCGGCAGGTTGATGTCGATGCCGAAGTCGTTGCGGTCGATGGTGGTCGAGGCGGAGAAACCCGCGCGGGTACCGCCGCCGGTGTCGGGCCCGATACCGTTGACTTCGAGCGCCAGTGCGACGGACCGGGTGACGCCTTTGATGGTCATTTCCCCGTCGACCAGGAAGCCGTCACCGTCGGTCCGGACGCCGGTGGAGCGGAACGTCCACACGGGATGGTTCTGGACGTCGAAGAAGCGGGCCGAGCGAAGGTCCGCGTCCCGCTGTTCGTTTCCCGTGTCGATGGAGGCGGGGTCGATCGACGCGGCGACGGACGAATCGGTCACGTCGCCGCCGGTCACGATTGCGCCCGAGAACGTCGCGAACCGGCCGCGTACCTTGCTCACCATCATGTGGCGAACGGCGAAGGAAATGTCGGAGTGGACGGGGTCGATGTCCCAGGTGCCGGTGACATAGCCCGGAATCGAGATCTTGACTGGCGTGGTCATGGGATCTCCCGGATGGGTTGTACGGTCAGTCGTCGTCGAGGCTCGCGGCTACTGCTGAGCGAGCCACGTGTCGTACGTGATCGTGCCGAGCCGGGCGTCCGTACCGGGTACCAACGTGCGCTGGCTGACCTGCACCCCGTAGTAGGGGGCCTGCTCATCGGCGACGACCTCCCGGGGGTCGCCCTTGGCCGCCAGCCCCTTGCGGACCAGTTCGTCGAGCCGGAATTGCTCGGGACCGCCGATTTCCTTGATCCCGTCAAGCGGCTCGCCCACCGCGAAGTGTGCGACACCGGCGGCAACGTCCTCGGCCGCCATCGGCTGGATCAGCACGGGCGGCAGGTGGACCTTTCCGTCGACCGTGCTGAAGTCCGCGATGGCCTTGACGAACTCGAAGAACTGGGTGGCATGCACGATCGAGTAGGGCCGGCCCGATTCGCGGATCAGGTTCTCCTGCGCCATCTTCGCGCGGAAGTAGCCCGACTCCAGCAGCCGGTCCGTGCCGACCACCGACAACGCCACGTAGTGCCCAACCCCGGCTTTCGTGGAATACGAGAGCAGGTTGGCGGTGGATGTCCGGAAGAATTCCATCGCCGCGTCGTCGGCGAACGATGGTGAGTTCGATACGTCCACGACGACCGAGGCACCGTCGAGGACTTTGGCCAGGCCTTCCCCGGTGAGGGTGTTCACGCCGGTGTTCGGGGCGGCCGCTACTGCCTCGTGCCCGTGCTTGCTCAGCTGGGTAACGAGCTTCGACCCGATGAGCCCTGTCCCACCGATAACAACGATTTTCATCGTGCGCTCCTTCGTTCGACGAGTGGATCCGCTGCCCCGGTCGTCGGCAGCTCACCAGCAAGGACCGGCTGGCCCGCAGATCTGTGACGGGGGTTTCCATGGAGAGGCGCATTGTGATGACGGTCATGTCAAGGGAGTCCGCCGATTCCTTCGGAGCCGCGTCACGTTCCGGAGCTGGGCCGGTCTTTGTCGGGTGGGCGGTAGGGCGTGGCTGGTGGCACCCACCGCCGGCCGGCGGCGCCGCCTGGGCTCCGGTCAGCAACCCAGCTCGAACAACTCCGCCCAGCCGAGCAGGCTCAGAAGGCGCTGGGTTCGGGTGCCGGCGCCGCGCAGCCGCAGGCACCGGCCGGTCATGTGCAGCCGGATCGCGGCACGGGCCAGCGCCCGTAGGCCGCAAACGTCGATGAAAGTCAGCTCGCTCAGGTCGACGGTGGCGTCGGCGGCACGGTCGACGACTAGCTCGAGGGCGAGTTCCAGGGTCGGCAGGGTGGCGATGTCGACCTCCCCGCGCAGGCGAATGCCCGCCGGGGTGGTCATCGCGGTGATCTCGAATCCGCCCGAGCGGATCTCGGCGACGGCGGACATGATGTGCCTCCCCTTCGGGGCGGGTGGCGGGAGAACCTCCCGCCACCCGCTGACTAGTCCCACCCGGGATGGGGGTGGGCCGATGGTCGTCAGGCCTCGGCTTCGGTGATCGGTTCGACAGCAAGGACATCGTGGGCGAGGTTGTTCGTGACACGGATCGCCAGTCCGATGAGGGCCTGACGAGCCTCGACCCTCAGGTACGCCAGTGACCATGATGTTCGCGCCGTTCCGTCACAAGTCTGGAGGCCGCGCGGTCTCGACTAGCATGAGCGACCGCATTCTGGAGCCGGCGGCGCAGAAAGCCGCGGAGAAGACCGCCACATCTCAATTCCCGCACGAACCCGGACCCAGCACCGCGGACGGGGATTTCCGTCTCGCGGACGCGGCGCTGGTGGCGTCCGTCGCCCGGCAGGTGCTTCGGTGAGCACCGGTCGATTGGAGGCGCTCAGCGACGGGGTTCTTGCCATCATCATCACAATCATGGTGCTGGAGTTGAAGGTTCCGGACGGCCACGACCTGTCCGACCTCACCCGTGCGGCCGGCTTCGGCCTGCTGACGTACCTGGTCAGCTTCGTCTATGTGGGCATCTACTGGAACAACCACCACCACACATGTTCCATCTGGTCCGGCGAGTCAGCGGCGGCGTGCTGTGGGCGAACCTGGCGCTGTTGTTCTGCCTGTCGCTGTTCCCGTTCACCACAGCCTGGCTGGACGAGTCGAGGTTCGCCCGGACCCCGGTCGTCGTCTACGGCCTCAACCTGCTGAGCGCGGCGGTGGCGTACGTCATTCTGCAGAACGTGATCATCCGAGGGCGGGGGATTGAGTCGCCGCTACGGCAGGCTGTCGGGACCGATTTCAAGGCCAAGGTCTCCAACGGGCTGCTTCTCGCCGGGATTCTGAGCGCTCTGACGATCGATCGGCGCGGCCAGGTGGGAGTGGGGATCGCCATGGCGTGCTACGTCGGCGGAGCGATCATCTGGTTCGTCCCGGACCGGCGGATCGACCGCCTCGCCCAAGAGCGGGGGGCCGTGGACTGAGGGCGCGAGCCCGGCCGCCGGGGGAGGCGGCCGGTCGTCGCCGTCTGAGATCAGCTACGACCGGAGGACCACGACCGTTGCCGAGGCGGTCAGCCCAGCGCGTTCAGCAGATCCTGGCAGGCGCGGAGGCAGGCCCGGCAGGAGTCGGCGCAGATGCGGCAGTGCTCGTGCATGCTCGCATGCAGGGAACACTCGTCGCCGCAGGCCTGGCACGTCGCGATGCAGGCGCGCAGCAGGTTGCCGGCGATCGTGGCGTCGAAGCCGGTGGATCGGGACAGCACCCGCGCGGCCGCCCCGCAGACGTCGGCGCAGTCCAGGTTCGTACTGATGCATGTGGTCAGGTCGGCGACCATGTCCTCGCCGAGGCAGGCGTCGGCGCAGGCGGTGCAGGTCTCGGCGCATTCGGTGAGTGCGTCGATGGCCGCGGCGAGCAGCCGGCGGTCCAGGTCGATGGGCTTGGGGTAGGTCTCGAGCATCGCGGTCGTGGTGGTCATTGCGTTCTCCTGACGACGGTGTACGGCGGGCGACATCGCTGAGCCGGCCGATCGCCGACCCGGCGCAACAACGTATAGACCGCGCCGCCCCGCTGCCCGTGACAAATGCGCGGGCGACGTTCCTGCGCTCTCGAGCCCGCGCCATCCGCGACCGAGACGGGAGGTACCCGGCGCTGTTCGACTGGGTCCTCGCCGACGCAGGGATCACGGTCGTGCTCAGCGGCGCCCGGATACCCCGGATGAACTCGGTGATGGACTCCTGCACGAATACGATCGTGTCGCCTAACCAGCGCGGAGGGGTTTCCGCACCCACAGGGCCACCAGCGGCTGGTACCAGGCATTCCCCCAAGACATCCAGGACGAGGAGACATACGGTCCGCTGACCCCGCCGATCCTCGCACCGACCGGCGACCTGAACCACGACAACGTACGAGACGTCCTTGCCCGTAAGGCACTCGACGCCACCGTCGTGAAGCTCGACGGCACCGCCCACTACCTCGCCGAGGAGAGCCCGGAACTCGTCGTCCATCACCGCACCGAATGCTTCACCAGCACGGCGCGGCGGGGCGGGCTGATCCAGTTCCCGCGATCGAGGCGGACACGAACCCATGAGTCATCCACAATGATCCCTGCAGGTGACAACTGCCGCCGAAACCCTGGTCGCATCCCTCAGGCCCTCCGGTCACAAAACAAGCGGGAGTCCGGTCGTTAGGGGCATGGAACAAGCATTGGAGTCGAAGACCGGCGTCGACGCGCCGGTCACCCTGATCAAGAACTACGCCGTGCCGGCGGCCGAAGCCGAGCACTTCATCGAGGTGTACCGGGAGAATGCCCGGATCATGGCGACCCAGCCCGGCTTCATCGGCTCCCGCCTGCACCGGGCTCTCGGCGACGGACCCGAGGCGCGGTTCGTCCACCTCGCGAACTGGAATTCGGGCACCCAGCTCGACAAGGCCACGGCCAACCCCGAGTGGCGTGCGTCGCTGCATGAGATGTTCAACGACCCGAGCCTGCACATCACCTCCGAGCCGGCCGCCTATCGCGTCGTCGTCGAACTTCACCCGTCCTGACCCGACACCGGGGCGCCTCGCTACCCGGCGAGGAGCCCCTCGGGCAGCCGGGCCCACAACGTAGAAGCCAACGGTTCGCGGCGCCGTCGCGTACGTGTCTAGATCGCGCGGTGCAGTGGCCACTGGGAAGCGCCGTCTTCCAAGCGCTTGACCTCGGCTCGGGGTCAGTGATGGTCGCGTTGGTGTCGGGCATGGTGCACCTCCATGGTCGACACCGTCAGGTCAATAGTCAGGACCGAACACACCCGCCGCCTGTGACAGCACTGTCTCTTTGGACGTGCGGTAGGAGCGGGTGGCGGACGAGCAGTCCGCCACCCGCGTGGGTCAGGCCGTCTCGCGTGCGGCTCGTTCGATGAACGATGCCGTCACTGTTGGCTGCGAAACGAACACCGCATGCGAAGCGCCCCGCACGCTGAGCTTGGTTCCGTGGGCGCGGTCGGCCATGAAATGCTGGGCCTGGGCGGGGATGTTCTTGTCGGCCTCGGCGATGAGGTGGTAGCTGCGGATGGTGTGCCAGGCCGGCGGACCCGCCGGCTCGTTGAGCGCCGCCGCGGTGACCGGTCGCTGGGCTGCGGCCATGAGGGTGGCGTCGCGGGCCGGGACGTCCGCGGCGAACTGGCGGTGGAACAGCTTTTGATCCACGTACAGGTCGACGTTGCCGTCCGGTAGCGGCACCGATCGCAGGGTGTCGCCGAGGGTGCTGCCGGGGAACTTGGCGGACAGCTCGGCGGCGGTTTCGCCTTGCTCCGGGGAGAACCCGGCGATGTAGACGAGGGCCGTGACGTTGCTGTTGCCGGTGGCCGCGGTGGAGATGACACTACCGCCGTACGAGTGCCCGACCAGGACTATCGGCCCGTCGATGCTGTTCAGCAACGCTTTGACCTGTGCCGCGTCGGACGCCAGGCCGCGCAGCGGGTTGGCGGCGGCGACGACCGGGTAGCCGTCGCGCAGCAGCCGCTGGGTCACCGCGTTCCAGCCGCTGGAGTCGGCGAAGGCGCCGTGGACGAGAACGACGGTCGGTTTGCTACCGCGGTCCCTGGTGGCCTGCGCGGCGCTGGAGCCGACGACCGTGATGGTCGCCGCGGCGAGCAAGGCCGCCGCGGCCACCGCGATGGGTCGGAGACGGTTGGTCAGTGACATCTGTTCTTCCTAACTGTTGGTCGATGATGGGGGTTTCTTGGTCCATCGCGCGTGCAATACAGCCAGTCCCCGAGGCGGGTTGCCGGGCGTGGCGAAGCCGCCGTCGGGACGGGGCCAGCGGCAGTGTGTTCAGAGAGTGCGTGTGGGTTCTCCTGATGGCTGCGATTCGCTAACGCTGCGCGAGCGCGACGTACTCGAACGTGGGACCGGCGGTCCGGCCGCCGCCGGCCGGCATGCGCAGGAGTGCCTGGGCCTGTTTCTTCAAGCCGTACATTGCGCCAACCGCGTCGTGGAGCAGGCTCGGCTCGCCGTTGAACACCATCTCGAGCCCGCCGAGCAGGTCGCAGTAGGCACGGTTGAACTGCTCCTGGGCGGCGCGGATATCACTGCCGGTGGGGTTGTCGGTGATGCGCGGGTTGCGCTGCATCGGGGCGACGCCGTCCCAGTCGACCTGGACAGGCGCCCCGGTGGGACCTGAACTGGGGGTGTCGCCGCTCTGGTAGCGCCGGCCCAGTTTGAGTTCCAGGAATCGGTAGTAGTGGCCGACCTCGTCACGATCGGGGTGCGTCAACTGGTGGTCGCCGTCCCACACGTCGCGATGGGCGGCGCCCTCGCCCTGCTCAACGATCTCGCTCAGCGCCCGGAGGGCCGTTGCGAGGTCGCGTACCGCGATGATCGCGCCGCCACCGCGGTACGGTGCGTCGCTAGTCACCTGGCGGGCCGGGTCGCCCGAGAACACCCGAGCCTCGCCCAGGCTGTCGCAGAGATGTCGGAGCCCGTCCTCGACTGCGTGGTAGAACTGCCCGATCGTCTCGTAGAGGCCGCTTTCGGCCGGCGCATCAGGGAGGGATGGTTTCTCGATCCTCAGGAACAGGTCGAGCGCCTCGTTCCCGAAGGGGACCAGGGAGACCTCGAACGTGGTATCTGCGTGCGGGAGAGGGGATGGGTAGCCCGGGAGGAGGTGCGGGGCATCCAGCACCGGCTTGCCGCCGACGGCGTTGAGCAGGTTCGCCGCGAGGGTCAGATGCAGCATCTCCTCGACGAACACACTGGTCAACACCTCGACGGCCGCCGGGTTGCGCGCCGGGTCGAGGGAGTAGAGCGCGCACAGATACGGTGGAAGCGTGCTGTGCTCGATTTCAACGGCCCACTGAAGGTGCTCGCGCAGGCTCTCGATCGAATCGATGCGACGCCGCGCCTGCTGGTGGTACGCGCTCATGCGTTCACGCCGGAGGGCTTCGGGTGCCGGCCATTCGTCGTTGCCCAGCCGTAGAACGGCGCGCGATCGCCGGCGTCCCAACGCTCCCGCAGACCGGGAGCGTTGAGGTCCCAGTCGGGGCGGACCTCACGGGTCACCGCACGGAGGTCGTGCCAGAGGTCGCTCGTCGACGGGCGCCCCCAGAACCAGTAGCCGTTGTAGACCGAATGCACCACGAGGCCGGGCTTGAGCACAAGCGTGTGCGGGATCATCGGCTCGTGCGTGGCATCGGTGTACTCCGCGATGCCGAGATCACGCGCGACGGTCCGCGCAGGATCGGACAGGAACGGCCACCGTGCACCAACGGCGTCGTGGAACTCTTGGGTCTCGCGCGGCCGGTCCGGGGTGATGGTCGCGACCGCGGTGTACGCGACAGCGATCTTGGGGTAGAAGGCCGCGAGCTCAAGGTGCTGCTGGTGCTCTTTGGGGCAGTAGCCGCCTCGGGCCAGCGTCAGGATCATTGGGTCGTCGCCCTGGAGCTCGCTCAGCCTCCGGCGCACGTGCTCGTGATCGGGCAGTTCGTAGTCCGGAAACGTGTCACCCGGAGCCATTCCACGTCGCATCTCAAATCTCCTCGGGTCGGTCGATGCCTTCCCTTCATGGACCGGGAACACCCGTCACGTGTGACAGTCCGTCACAGATGACCTGCCGGCGACGACCGCGAGGAGCTACATCTTCTCGTAGCTCTCGGTTCCCCGCGTTGCCGTGTAGACCACAAGTTGCTGCGATCGGTCGGATCGACGATCCTCGACCGAACCCAGCGTCGTGGGCGGTCGCCGTCACGGTTCGGGTGCCGGCCGGCGCGGTGCGCAGCCGGTGAGCGGCGAAGACATCGCCGAGCAAGGTGCTGGTTCCGGCGACCGCCCCAGGCGGGCCGGCGTCGGATCCGGTGAGCCGGCCGGGCTCGATCGCCGCGCGGGCACCGCCGAACGTGTGCCCGTCGACGTAGTCCAGGTCGCCAAGCCGGTCGGTGACGTGCTCGGCCAGCCACTCGGCCGGGCTCAGCGGGCTGTCGTCCGGGTAGATGTCCGGGTCGACGTCGTCACGGGACGGGTGGACCGCTCCGTCGAAGCGGGGGAACTCAATTGGTCCGCTGTCACAGATCCGGACCCCTGCCCGGTCTCCGCTGTCGAAGGCAACCGAGAGTTGTGGAGGGCACATGGACAACCACGTTCTGGAGCCGGCGGCACAGGAGATCGCCGACGCCACGAGCAAACCCCCATTCCTGTACGAGATCGGCGTCGACGCCGCCCGAAAGGTGCTCGACGACATCCAGGCGGCTCCCGCCGAGAAGCCGGACATCGACGAGAAGTGGACCAATGTGGGCTACGTGCCGGTCCGCATCGTCAAACCGGCCGGCAGCACGGGGCAACTGCCGACCATCCTGTACATCCACGGCGGCGGCTGGATCCTCGGCAACGCCGGCACCCATGACCGGCTGGTCCGCGAGCTCGCGGTCGGCGTGCAAGCCGCGGTCGTCTTCGTCGAATACGACCGCTCACCCGAGGCCCGGTACCCGCTCGCCATCGAACAGGCCTATGCCACCGCACAGTGGATCACCAAAGAGGGCGCGGCCGAAGGGCTCGACGCCACCCGGCTCGCCATCGCCGGCGACTCGGTCGGCGGGAACATGACCGCCGCGCTCACCATTCTCGCCAAGCAGCGCGGCGACGTCACCTTCGTGCACCAGTCGATGTACTATCCGGTCACCGACGCCGGCCAGGACACCGACAGCTACCGCGAATTCGCGGACGGGCCCTACCTGCCGGCCAAGAGCATGGCCTGGTTCTGGGACGCCTACCTGCCCGAGGTCGAGAAGCGCTCCGAGATCACCGCGTCGCCGCTGCGGGCCACCCTCGACGACCTCGCCGGCCTGCCGGAGGCGTTCCTGCTCGTCGACGAGAACGACGTGCTGCGCGACGAAGGCGAGGCCTACGCCCGCAAACTCACCGCGGCCGGCGTCCGCACCACCAGCGCGCGCTACAACGGCACGCTGCACGACTTCATGATGCTCAACCCGGTCCGCGGCACCGCCGCCGCGACCGCCGCGATCGAGCAGGCCATCCACGTACTGCGTAAAGCCCTGATCTGAAAGGCGGAGATCAATGGCAACTGTTCTCCTCGTCCACGGCGCGTTCGCCGAATCGGCCAGCTGGAACGACGTCGTCGAGCGGCTGACCTCCGCCGGGCACGACGTCGTCGCCGTGGCCAACCCGCTGCGCTCACTGGCCGGTGACGCCGCTTACGTTCGCGACGTGATCACGTCGATCGGCGGGCCGGTCGTGCTGGTCGGCCACTCGTACGGCGGCATGGTGATCACCGAGGCCGCGGCCGGCAACGACGCGGTGACCGCTTTGGTCTATGTCTGCGCGTTCGCCCCGGACACCGGCGAATCCGCGTTCGACCTGTCGACGAAGTTTCCCGGCAGCACCCCCGGCGACGCGCTCGCCGCCTACCCGATCGCGACCGGCAGCACCGAGTTCGCCATCCGCAAAGGCGCCTTCCACTACCAGTTCGCCGCCGACGTGCCAGCCGAGCAGGCCGCGTTGATGTTCGCGACTCAGCGTCCGGTCACTCAGGCGGCGCTGTCCACCGGCCTGCTCACTGGCCAGCCGGCGTGGAAGACGATCCCGTCCTGGTTCGTATTCAGCGATCAGGACCTCATCATTCCGGTCGCGCTGCACCGCTTCGTGGCCGAACGCGCGAGCGCCCGCGGCGTACGCGAAATCGCCGGTGCCTCCCACGCCCTGAGCGTCTCCCGGCCGGACGCGGTCGCCGAGACGATCCTCGAGGCTGCCAAGTAGATCCGCGCGGCTCTCCAGCCCGGCCCGGGCTGGAGAGCCGGACCGCCTCGCCGACGAGGGCGCCGCCAAGCGCGACACCTCCGATGCGATCACCGTCCCCGGCGCGCTGAGATCCGACATCCACGACGCGCTGGCGGTCGTGCTTGCGCGCCCAGGCCGTCGGCGCGGTGCGTACCGGCAGCACCGCCGCGGATCTCCTCACCGTGCGGAAAGGCCTGCTGGTGGCCGTGAACGAGAACCCTGACCCCGGTCGGGTCGAGCGCGTCCTCGCCGTCCTGACCGATGGGCTGCGGCCACGATCGGCCCAATTCGCGGCCGCCGCCGGTCAACGGGTCTTGCGGACCTTGCCGCCACGCCGGAGGAACCGGCCGAGGACATGCACGACGATGACCGCCAGGACGACGCCGGCGGCCCAGTGCCGCCACGGACCGGCAGTCAGCAGAAGTCCGCCCAGGGCCAGGTGGGCGGCCACGGCCAGCGCGACCACGGCGACCACGGCGAGCGGAAACCGGCGGCGGGGCGTGGTCTTCCCGGCCGGATCAGCAGGGTCGTGGGTCTCGCGCCGGCGCAGCATGACGATGCCTTTCACGGTCAGGGGTATGGCAGCACGACGGCAGGGCCGGCCCGCGGGCCGGCCCTGCCGTCCGGTCGTCACGGGCGAGGGGCCCGGCGATCCTTGCGTGCCTCGAGTTCCTCCTCGCTCACAAAGGTGAGCACCGGCTGCCCCGGAGGAGCGAGCAACGTGGCGATGTACTGGCTCTCGCTGTCCGGCAGGTTGTTGCCGCCCTGGTAGTGGATGACGTCGCCACCCGGCTCCCAGAACGTCTCGCCGGCCTTGATAACCCGCTGCGGCTCGCCCTCCAACTCGAAAATCACCTCACCCTTGATCACGTACCCGAACGCGGGCCCGGGGTGACGGTGCGGCGGAGTACCCGGGTTCCCACCCGGCAACGTGATCAGAACGGTCTTCACCTCGGCACCGGCCGGGATGGTCGTGCCGGGGACGGACGCGAGGATCTCCACGCTTTCCTTCGGCGTGGACGCGTTTTCTGCGCTCATGAGGGGGAATCTCACCTTCTACGGTTGTACGAACTCCCCTGTATGACAAGGCGGCACCCTCATCTGTGACAGCCGACGCCGGCGGTCTGCGGGTTGCCACCGCCGGCCCGGCGGAGGTCCGGGCGCGGCTGATTAGGGTGATTCGCGTGATCTCCGCGGTTCTGCGCGACGTCGGACGATGGCCGAACCCGCCCACGGCGCCACCTCCCGCGCCCTGGCGGACCTGACGCGGGCCAGCCTCACCGAGACGGCAGACCATTTCCACGTACGCGGACGTATTCGTTTGTAGGACGAAGTCGGGCAGCGACGATCGTTGCACCGAGGCCGATCGTGATTCCTGGGTGAAGACGATAGTCAAATGGGTGGCTGCGATGAGCGGCATGGTCCAGCACATCACCCATCCAGAAGGCTCGGCTTTCGCGCAGCCGCGGAACGCGTAGCCGCGCCGGGTGAGTTCCTCGGCCAGGCCGGAGCGTGATCGTCTCTTTCGGCGCGCTGTCGGGTGTCACAGCATCGCCTGCTACCCGGTCATCACTTCCAGACGCGTTGGTGAACCCGGCCGTTCGCGGGCGACTGTGAGAGGAAGGTGGCGCGATGCGGATCGCGGGTGCAGGAGGTACCGGCTCGGTCGGCAAACTGGTCGTCGAGCGGGCGCGCGCGGCGGGCCATGACGTCGTGGTGATCTCCCGGTCCCACGGAGTCGATCTGACCGCCGGAGCGGGTCTGGACGACGCGCTCAAGAACGTGGCGACCGTGATCGACGTGTCGAACATCCGGACCGTCAGTAAGCGCGCGCCGATTCAGTTCTTCGAGACGACCACGCGGAACCTGTTGAAAGCGGAACAATGGTGCGGGGTCAATCACCACGTGTTGCCGTCGATTGTCGGTATCGACCGAGTGAACTGGGGCTACTACCAAGGTAAGCGTCGTCAGGAAGGACTCGTGCTCGCCGGCCCGGTGCCGGCGACCATCCTGCGGGCCAGGGTTCGGGGCCCGCACAACTTCGTAGTGAGCGTGCCGTGGCCGTCAGCTGCGGGGTGGTCGATGGCGAATGGCGGCCTCCTGCCCGCCGGACCGGGTCCCCGTGGGACTTGCAGTCCGATCAATGGCTGGCCACGCCGGCGAAGATCGACCCCGCGCGGTGATGGATTCAGCCGGGAACCTGTGGGGTCGTCCTTGCTGGTCGCTGCCGCCATCCGCGGCCGGAACCTGTCACCGATCCGCCGAGCCGAAATCTTCCAGCCATGACACCTCGATCCACCGACGACTTCCCGGCGCCCGACGAGGGCGTTCTGGTGACCCTGTTCATCACCGTGCGCAACGTAGCTCGGTCCCGCGATTTCTACTCCCGTGTTCTGGGCGGCACTGTCGTACTGGACGAGAACCCGTGCGTCGTCAGGCTGTCCAACTCGTGGATCATCATGAATCCGGGTGGCCCGCCCACCCCCGACAAGCCGGGAATCTGGGTGGCCGACTACCAGCCCGGCGATACCACATCGATCTTCCTGAACTTGCGGGTCGCCGACATCCACGCCTGTTACGAGCAGTGGAAGGCGAAGGGCGCGCAGTTCTTGACGCCGCCGATCGACCGGGGGTCTGAGATCCGCTGCTACCTGCGGGATCCGGACGGGTACCTCATCGAGATCGGCCAGTCCACCGGACTGTTGCAGGGCACGCGAGCTCTCCCAACGCCGCACGATCTCACCAGCTGACTCGGCATCAGTGACAGCCCTCACAGCAGGGCGGTCGGCGACTGAAGCGACGCGACGGAGGGCGTCGCGGTGAGGCCGCAGCCCGGATGGCTGGTCAGGCCGTCGTCGCCGCGCCCATCGGTGCCCGCGCCCGCCGTAACCACCTATTCCGCTGGGCGGCAATGACGCTCGTGACGCGGGGCTGTCACAGAGCGGGCGGCTGCGCTGTCTGGCCTCGTGACGACAACGAAAGGTGGCCACATGGGCACCCACATCCTCGAACCGGCGGCACAGGAACTCGCCGACGCCACTGCCACACCCCTTCCTGTACGAGCTGAGCATCGACCGGACAACCAGGTCATGCCCTGCTTGACAGCGCGGAGATCAACGAGTTGATCCTTGCGCGTCGCAAGGCAGGCCGGCCTTGACCTGATTCGCACCGACAACCAGCGGATCGTTTGCAACCTCTCACCTGGAGTAAGAACCCCATGCCCACGATGCTTCACATCGACTCGTCCATCTGGCCGGCCGCGGCCTCAGCTTCCCGAGACGTCGCCGCCACCTTCCGCAAGGAATGGGAGGCTGTACATCCGGACGGCACCGTCATCTATCGCGACCTGACCGCCAACCCGTTGCCCCACCTCGACGCGGACGCCTACGCCGCGGGCGCCGACCACGCCCTGCGCAAGCAGCTGATCTCGGAGCTGGAGCAGGCTGACGTCGTGTTGATAGGCGCACCCATGTACAACTTCACGATCCCCAGCACCCTGAAGGCGTGGCTGGACCACGTGATCCTGGTGGGCCGCACGGCGGGTGTCGAGGAGTCCAAGGTCGCGGGCACGCCGGCCGTCGTGGTCGCGAGCCGCGGCGGCGGCTACGGTCCGGGCACGCCGCGTGAATCGTACGAATTCGTCACGACCTATCTGGAGAAGGTACTCGGGTCAGGCGGCCTGGGCTTGGACGTGACCTTCATCGTTCCGGAGCTGACCCTGGCACCGATCGTGCCGTCCATGGCCGACCTGATCGACTTGTCCAAGGCATCCAAGGCCAGGGCGCACGAGGACGCCGCCGCGAAGGCGAAACTCCTAGCTGCCAAGGCGGCCTGACACAACATCAGCAAGGTCGCGGATCCGGCGATGCCCGATTGGGGGAGCACCGATCGTCCTGAGCGAACGCGACGACCCCGTTGCGCCGTGGCTACCGACCGGCACGCGCGCACGGAACCACGCTCATTGTGGGGGCGCTTCACTTCCCGACCCAGGCACCGCTTGGTGCTCCGGCCGAGAGCGACAGCTATGAAACGATCGGGCAGTTCTACAGCGCGATCGCAACCGGGATGCGCGATCTGTGCGCCGACCTCGGCGAGGGGGAAGTCTTCCGCGGTGATCCGGCTCGCCAGGTCACCGCGGGCCCGTTCCACCACAGTGGCGGGCGACTGGCCACGGTCAAGGATCTCGCCTCGGCGTTGGCGGCCTTGGAGGAGATCGTCGAGCAGGGCGAAGGCACGGCACGAGGCGAGGTCTGGGACGGCGACCAGGACATCTTCCCGGGCGTTTGCTGCTCGTATCGGGCGCCTCTGGGTGCCGCCCGTTATAGGACATGCTCGGTCATATGCCCTTTTCGGCTCGATCATGACGTGCCGTTGAAGACCGGGACGGGCAGGTTCCGAATCTGGTTGGGCGGTTAGCCTGGAGTCGCGAAACGACCTTGGGAGGCCGTGGTGGTGGGGGATCTCGATGAGGCGGCGTCGATCTTCACGGGGTTGCGGCCACGCCTGTTCGGGATCGCGTACCGCATGCTCGGCAGCGCGAGCGAGGCCGAGGATCTGGTACAGGACGTGTGGCTGCGCTGGCAGGCGACCGACCGCAGCGTGGTGAACAATCCGGGCGCGTTCCTGGCGACGGCCACGACCCGGCTCGCCATCAACGAGCTGCAGTCGGCGCGGGCGCGCCGCGAGACGTACATCGGTCCGTGGCTGCCCGAGCCGGTCGACACCAGCGCGGATCCGT
>Ga0070668_100001551_pt1 | contig 16582 bp, 16 predicted proteins | sample KBSS43metaG_FD_64661 | JGI IMG/M metagenome (GOLD analysis project Ga0070668, IMG submission 64661) | Switchgrass rhizosphere microbial communities from Kellogg Biological Station, Michigan, USA - KBS S4-3 metaG | ecosystem: Host-associated > Plants > Roots > Rhizosphere > Soil ... | reverse complement strand
ACTCGCCGCGGCGCTGAAGAGGTACTCAAACACCCCGACCCGTTCTCATCGGCGAAGGCGTTCGAGTTTCTACAGAGCCCGGTGCCCCTCGTGCCCATTGCTTACGATCCGCCGACGCAGACGCGCTATCGTCAGATTCTGCAGCCGTTCTTCAGTCCGCGGGTCATCAAACCGTTGGAAGCGGAACTACGACGTCAGATAATTGCACTCATCGACCCGATCGCGCGGCGTGGCCATTGTGATTACGTCAGCGAGGTCGCTCAGATCTTCCCTATCCAGGCATTCCTCACGTTCTTCGGATTGCCGCTTGAGATGCGCGACCAGTTCTGGGAGTGGAAGAAGGCAGTGATAGGCCTCGCTTCGGCCGGGTTCGGGGCCGAGGGCGATGCCGCTCAAGATGGCATCACGAAGGCGCTCGAGATGTACACCTACTTCACTGAACTGATTCCTCAGCGCCGCAGTGAGCGCGGTGCTGACATCCTGAGCCAGATACTGGCCCAACAACCACCAAACGATCTCACCGATCCCGAAGCCGTCGGCCTTTGCTTCTTGTTCACACTAGCCGGGTTGGACACCGTGACCGATACGTTGAGCTGTGGGATGCAACGGCTCGCGGAGTGTCCGGACAAGCGTCAGGAGATCATCGACGACCCTGCTTTGATCCCGGCTGCGGTGGAAGAGCTGGTTCGTCTGGACCCCCCGGCGCCATTCATCCCGAGGGTAACCACCACCGACGCTCAGATCGAGTCTGTCCGGCTCCCTCCCGAAACACGCGTGTCGACGTATCTCGGTGCGGTTAACCGGGACCCAGCCGTGTTCGAAAATCCGTACGATATCGACTTTCACCGGCCGGAGAACCCCCACATCAGCTTCGGGTTGGGGCCACACCGCTGTCTGGGATCTCATCTCGCGCGGCTTGAATTGACCATTGTGTATGACGAGTGGCACAAGCGAATTCCGCATTACCGGATCGAACCCGGCACCACGCCGAAGGTGCGCTGGCCCCACGGCACAATGGAACTCGAATCGCTTCACCTGGAGTTCGACAAGGCACCGGGATGAAGCTCGGAATCGACAGCGCCGCCTGCACCGGCCACGGACTGTGTTATTCCTTGGCTCCGCAATTCTTCGAGGATGATGAGCAGGGCTACGGACATGTCGTCGGCGACGGTGTGGTCCCCGACAATCAGCTCGCCGAGGCACGCACGGCGGTGGCCAACTGTCCGGAAAAGGCGATCAGCTTCATCGACGATTTGGACTGACGATTTGAACCCTTCGTTTCCGCTCAACGAGGAGAGGACCTCATGACGAAGAACGAATCCCAACTCGCCCGACTCTGTGCGTGGGCAGTAGCGCCGTACTTCATTCTGTTCGGTATCGGTTGGGGTCTGCTTGGCCGAATGATCCCGCCATATCCGGCCAGTATGCCTGCTGAGGAACTCGCACAGATCTACCGAGACAACGCATCCACACTACGAATCGGGTTCGCTCTCGCGGCGTTCGCGACCACCTTCATCTTCATATGGACCATCGGGCTGTTTCGCGTCATGCTTGCAACTGAGCGCGGTGGGAAGATTCTCTCCTACACCGTGCTCATTGGCGGAGTGCTCACCGGTGTCGACCTCATGTTCTCGTGCTTCTTCTGGCTCACTGCGGCTTTTCGGCCAGAGCAGGATCCCGCGCTCATTCAGTTGCTATACGACCTTGGCTGGTTGTGGTTGGACCTCGCATTCGGGGTCGCAATGCTCTACATGATTGGGGTTGGAGTAATAGCGCTGAGGGACACCAGGGAGAAGCCGCTGTTCCCAAAGTGGCTGGCCTGGATCGGGATATGGCTCGCGATGGAGTTCCTGCTCGAGCTGATCATGCCCTACTTCCGTTCGGGACCTTTCTCCTGGAGCGGTTTGTTCAACTTCTGGGTCCCGTTCTTCCCGCCTGCCACCTGGATGGTGATTCTGTCGGTGTACATGTACAAGGCCGCGAAGCGCTTGAACGAAGAATACGAGTCGGACATCCCCCGGCGCGTGGAACAGATGACGACCGACTGAGATGGGCAGGGCACCTCAGCTGGCCAATAGAACAACGTCGGCCAACCACGTAGATCCACAGGAGATATCGCTGCCGGGCGACTCCGGATTCTGGATGTTCATCGCCGCCGACGCCTCGCTGTTTGCGCTGCTCTTCTTCCAATTCTCGCGCGACCGATCCTCGCAATCGGTGGTCTTCGATGAGGGTCAACAACACTTGACAGTGTTGCTTGGGACAGTGAATACCCTTGTCTTGGTGACGAGTTCATGGTTGATGGCGTCCGCGGTTCGTAGTTTGCATCGAAACGCGGTGCGTACGGGGATGCGACTCATTGCGGGCACCGCGGCTTTGGGTCTCGTCTTTGCGGCAGTGAAGATCGCTGAGTATGTGCTAGCGCTCCGGTCCGGGCACACCCTATCGACCAGCCCATTCTTCATGTATTACTTTGTGATCACCGGTATCCATCTGGTCCACCTCATGATCGGTGTGGTCGTCCTGGTCGTCGTGGGATGGCGGTTACGCGTCGGCATCCGCAGGCCATCGGATCGCACCCTTCTTGAGTGCGGCACCGTGTACTGGCACCTCGTCGACCTGCTGTGGATGTTCATCTTCCCGATGTTGTACTTGGCCCGGTGATGTGATGCTGCAGACCCCAAAGGTGTTGCGGTGGGCATGGGTTGGCCTGGTCGCTATCACCGTCCTATCGCTCGTCGTAGCCGAATTCACGGGAATCCCATCCGGTGTCGAAACGGCCGTCGTCATCGCGGCGGCGGCGATAAAGGCCCGCATCATTCTCGTGCGGTACATGGGTGAACGTTCGTTCCCGGCGTGGTTGCGCTTGTACTTCGGCGGATGGCTGGTGGTATGTGCTGCCACGATCATCGGATTTAACTTCAGCTGATCGGCGACAGCCGGTGCCCTCGGTTACCAGAGCGGAAATGCGCGGCCGAATCACAGATCCTCGTTTTGATGACGACCCGACAATCAGCTCCCCGAGGCACGCACGGCAGTGGCCAACTGTTCGGACAAGGCCATCAGCTTCATCGACGATTGATCCGCGATCGAGTGTCCAGTAGCACCATTGGCTTCGAGTACTCTAGCCGTCCCCACGACCGATAGTTGCCGGGATTGCCCGGGTTGACCAACCCAATGAAAGGGGTTGATGGCGATGGCGCCCCCTGCCGACGCTGCGGAGTCTGCGCCCAACAACCGTGCTGGTGGCGGCCTTCTCCGGCTCGGACTGCAGATACCCAATTTTTCTTACGGCGCGCCGACTTCCGCACTATATCCAGCAGTCGTCGCCCAGGCGCAGGAGGCCGAATCCGCCGGGTTCGATGCGGTGCTGCTCATGGATCACTTCTGTCAGCTTCCGCATCTAGGTGCGCTCGAGGACCCGATGCTGGAGGCGTACACCGCGCTCGGGGGGTTGGCCACGACGACACGGCGCGTGCAGTTGGGCACGCTCGTCACCGGGAACACCTACCGGAATCCGGCGCTGCTTGCCAAGTCGGTGAGCACCCTGGACGTGATGAGTGGCGGCCGCGGATTCTTGGGCATCGGCGCTGGCTGGTTCGAACTCGAGCATAGGCAATTCGGTTTCGAATACGGTACCTTCACCGACCGGTTTGAACGTCTCGACGAAGCGTTACAAATCATTACACCGATGCTGCGGGGCGAGCGGCCCACATTCGAAGGCCGTTGGTATCGCGCTGAGTCCGCGTTGAACAACCCGCGCATCCGCGACGACATGCCTATTCTGATAGGCGGAAGCGGCGAGCGGAAGACGTTCGCGTTGGCCGCCCGCCACGCCGACCACCTCAATATCATTGCCCCGTTCAACCGGCTGCCACGCAAGATCGAAGCCCTCAAGCGACGGTGCCAGGAGCACGATCGCGATCCCGTCACCCTTGAGACGAGTGCGCTGATAACAGTCGTCGTTACTGACGCCGCCGGCGCTTCTGACGCCTTTACGCCGAATTCTCGTGTAGCCGTTGGGAATCTCAACGACATCGCCGAGCAGATCAAGCGATACGTGATCGACGTCGGAATTTCCGGGGTGGTCGTTAACCTTCCGTCCCACGGCTATACCCCGGGCTTGATCAGAGATGTGGGAGAGAAGCTTAGCCGCGTAGTGGGAAGGTGAACAGCTCGAAACCAATCCGCGCTGCAGCATCGGTCGCCGGGAGGGAACTCACCGAACCTCATGCACACCGAGAGCTCGGCACTCCGGTGGAAAGCCGGACTGCCTGCCACGCCCTCGTCGCTCAACGCACCTTCTCGAAGAAGGCGTTCACGTCTTCAACGAAGAGCTCTGGTTGTTCGAACGCAGCAAAGCGACCGCCCCGTGGAAGCGTGGTCCAGTGTGTGATGTTGTATCCGGTCTCACACCATCGGCGGGTGTCGGTTTCGCAGTACAGCGTCGTCACGTCATACAACACCAAGGTGGCCGGCCCAGGCAGGCCAAGATCATCAATGGCGTCCTGCTCCGGCTGGAGCGTGCCGGGTTCAGCGACCGCGAGACGTTCCAGTTGCTGCGAGGATGTCGGAACTCTTCGGCGCGGAGGTAGACGAGGGCCAGTACCTTGCTGGGCTGCGTCGAATCATGGGGACTTAAAAGGGTGCAAGGTGACCTCGGAAGCAAGATGCTGGGAACAGGGACCGATGATGAGCAGTCATATTAGATGACCGCCATTCCAAGTTGACGGCTTCATCGCATCAGCACCGCGGAGAGTAATGGACAACCGATACTTCCCGATGGTCGTTGTCGTCGTCATGCTTGCGCTAGGGCTGACTCTGACGATCGACGACTTCCGGCGCGCCGCCACGCTGAGGCGGCCGCTGGCGGCGGCACTGGTCATTCAAGCACTGCTGCTTCCGGCTCTGTGCCTGCTGATCGCCGAATTATTCGAGCTTCCACCGACTCTGGCGGTGGGATTGATGCTGATGGCCGCTACCCCGGGCGGGACAACCGCGAACATACTCAGTCACCTGTTCAACGCAGATCTAGCGCTGAACCTCACGTTGACCGCGATCAACGCGGTGCTGTCGATCATCGCAGTGCCGGCAATACTGGCGCTTTCGATGACGTGGTTTCTCGGCAACGGGCGGTTTCTGCCGCTCCAATGGGACAAGTTCCTTGGGGTATTCGGCCTCGTGCTCATACCCACGGCAATCGGTGTCTACATCCGTCACCGGTTTCCCCAGTTCGCTCGGCGGTTGCGAACCCCGATCCGGATCGCCGCGTCAGTGCTGTTGGTGCTCATCATCGCTGCGACGTTTGCCAAGTCGTGGGGAACGCTTTCGCAGTACTTCGGTGTGCTGAGCGGCGCGGTCGCGGCCTTCTGCATCACGAGCCTGACCATCGGCTATCTGGCGCCACGCCTGATGCGCCTGGCCGGGCGCCAGGCCATCGCCATGAGCCTCGAAGTCGGCATGCACAACGCCGTACTCGCGATGGGTATCGCGCTGAGTCCTCAGCTGCTCAACAACCCCGAAATGGCCATCCCGGCGGCGGTGTACGGCCTCATTGCGCTACTTATCGCCCTGGCATTCATTTTCACCGTTCGTAGGCTGGACCCCTCGTTCCGCGCTCCCGACGGCCGCCGCGATCTGCCCATCGAAGAGCCCGCTCCGTTCAAGGACCCGCAAGACGACCCCGCCTAGCGTCTGGTCGCCGCCGGACTGAAACAACGACGGCACCACGAAAGTCTTTGCCTCCGGCTCGCCGGTAGCGTGCCGATGCACAACGCAACCACAAGCGACTCATGGCCTCCGCTGATGACGCGTTTTCCCGCGACGGGGTGGGTGCATCATTGGAGAAAATCGCCAAAGCCGCCGGGGTGCCCATCGGAACGTCTATTCGCGGATACGGTAGTCAAACGATTCGACGTAGCCGTTCTGCCACGGCTAACAGGGGGCGATGAAGTGCAACCCAACGTGGCCACTGGCCCAGTCGGACATTGCGCTGCAGGCTAATTCAGGCTTATTGGCGCACCGCAGCACCGCAGGATAGGCGCCACGCTGAACAGCCAAACGGTCCAACTCGGCAATCAAATGCTCACCAGTGATGCTGCGCTCGACCATTTCGCCGAGACATTCACGGGTGTGCTCATCGACGATCGACACAATCTTGATCGCCCGATCATCGGTGGTGACATCGAATTGGAAGTCCACCGCCCACACCTGGTCGGGCGCATCGGCGACGACCGTAGGTGGCACGGTCGAGGTGCCGTGGCGTTTGCGGCGTCGCCGCTGCGGCACCCGCAGGCCTTCATCGCGCCAAAGTCGTTGGTCCTTCTTGTGGTTGACGGTTCAGCCCTCAGCGCGGGCATGGTGGTAGGCCGGACGAAATCCACGGCGGAAATCAGTGCTAGTGAGCCTCGACTGCCGGACGACAACTGGCTGGGCACACGGTACCTGCGGTTCGAGCCCGACGGCACTTTAGCGATAGTCACTTTGGATCGAACGCACGCGCAACGCCATGACAGCGGCGATGTACTTCGGTATTCGCTATGCATGCTCGCGAACGGATGCAGACGACAGCTTGGCAGGTTTGCTGATCACGGCGACCGGCGATGCGCTCGCAGTGCCTGGTGGTTTCTACGCGTTCCGTAGTTGGGGCCACGAAATGGTCCACGCGATGCCGCTCAAGGGCCTACGGCAACGCTTGTCGGCTTTGGCTATCGAGCGAATCGGCCGGATCGCGGCCAGATGCTACGCAGTCAGTGCGCGCGAATGGCGCTGTCGGAACTGAGGATCGCATCTAGGGAATCTAGGTCGGCCGCCGCCTGACAAGTCCTCCGAACGGATTCCATCATGATGTCCCTTGGCCACAGTTCCGGATAGAAGCGGTACCAACCGAGTGTCATCAGCCAGAACATCATTCCGTGCATCATCTGTTGTCGGTAGGCAAGAAAGGCGTCCGCCGAACTCGGTACATCGCAACCCGATTCGGCGAGTCGGCCGCAGTAGCGGTCGATCAGGTCGCGCTCCCAGTCTCGCCGCTGTTCGACAGTGAGATGTGACGATAGTGCGTAGGCGACGTCTCTGGCCCACCCGCCGCGAACGATGCACTGCCAGTCGTAGAGGCCCATCCGCCCTTCGCCGGTGACATACCAATTGCCCGGGTGAACGTCTCCGTGCAACAGGGTTTGCGGGCCGGTCGTGTTGATCTTCAATGACTCTTCCAGCGCTTCGGGCACTTCGGCACGACGGGCATACAGCTCGGGCGCGATCACGTCCCTGGCGCGTTCGAACCCGGTCAACATTCGCTTGCCGACGCTGGCAGTGGAATCCACTCTGTTGAAGAACTCGTAGGAATCGAGCAGCCAGTTCCCGAAGCGCTTGCGCAGTGGCGCATTCCAGTACTTGACATGCAAGGCTGCCAGCGTATCGACTACTTGCTCGGCTTTGTCCTTGTCCAGTTCTCGCGTGACGACGCTGCCGAACGTTGCATCGCGGGTGTGGGTGACATCATCGATGATGAGCATCAGTCGTTCGGTTCTTCGGTCGTAGGTCGTGTACTGCGTCTGCGGCGCCTCGATGTCGAGCTCGGGCCGGATCTGTCCGTAGAAGGTGGACTCTGCTATCGCGAAGTCGCCGATGCCTGCCACCAGCCTGGTGGCCAGGCCCGGGTTGGACTTCGTGAACAGAAACTCTGTCAGTTGGGCCTGCCGACCTATCTCGTTGTACTGCACCCGCAATGTCCGCCGGGATGTCGTCCCGTCGTTGCGCTCTCCCAGGCCGTGGGACACCACCCGCGCACCGGGTACACCTTCGCAGAGCGCCAGCGTCAGCCACTCATCGGTGAGATGGTCAGGCGTGGGCGGGACCTCGCGCAGTGTCAAAGGCCGCGGATTGGTACATCTTTCCTTCACGACGTTGTATCCGACGCGACATGCCAGCCCAGCTAATTTGAGTGTGCCCATGAGATCGTTCCTCGTTGCGTCGTTTGGAATGTGGCGGGGTACTTACAGTCAACGTCCCGGCTTGGGGAAGCCGTAGTCGTGCGGTTCCGGAATCCTGCAGGCCCGCGTCACGTCGTATCAGAGCGCGTATGCGTGACAGTCGGCCGTCAGAGCTGATGTCACACCGCACCATGGCGGATAATCTAACAGTGAACAGAATCTGCGGAGGCGGCTTTCGGCGCGCCGTCCGAATTGGTCGCTAGGTAGATGCCTGGGGTCGTCGTGTCGCCCTCCGCGCGTCCCTTGACTATTGACATTCGACTGACAAACAGATTATGTATGCGTATAGAAAGTACTCGGCGAGGAGTAGCGATGGCGACCACGTATGACGCGTCAAATACGTCGAATGCGCCGGCTGCAGGGAGCGAAGCGAAAGCTCGCACACCTGTGGTGCGGCAGATCCGTCCGGTGGTGGTGTGGGCTAGCATCGGCGCCGTTTTCGTCGCGATAGGGATCTACTCGTGGGCGAGCTGGATCCTGAGCGGTCGAGCCACCCCCACACCCACCGGTGACACGCCGGTGCCCACCCGCGTCTTCGTCATCGCGGTGATCACGCAGGTGCTGACCGTGGTGGCGGTGATCGCCACGATCGTCTACATCGTTCGCGGCTGTCTGCGTGAGCGCCGGTGGACTTTCGATGCCAGCTTGATCTGCGGCGCGGTCCTGATGACCTGGCAGGATCCCGGCATCAATTATTTGGTGAGCCAATTCTCCTACAGCTCGGTGTTGATCAATTTCGGGTCGTGGACCAGCGACATTCCGGGCTGGGTCAGTCCGCGGGCGAACCTGCTGCCCGAAACGTTGTTGACGCTGCTCGCCTACTTCTTTTTAGCGGGCATCGTGATCGGTACGTGTGGCTTGCTGCGCAAGTTCGTGATGCCACGGTTCCCGAACATGAGCAACGCCAAGTTCATCGCCCTGGTCTGTGTGCTGATGATCCTGCTCGACTTCATCCTTGAGGTGGGCTTGGCGTACGGCCAGGTCCTCTCGTACTACAGCGTCATCGAGTCCTGGACGCTGTGGCCGGGCACCGATCATCAGTTCCCCATCTACGAGTCGCTGATCTGGGGTGTCACGGGCTGGGCGCCCTTCGTGGTGCTGCGCTGGTTCCGTGATGACAAGGGACGGTCGTTCGTCGAGCGCGGGCTGGATCAGATGCGCATCTCGAACAAGTTCAAAAACGTGCTGACCGTTCTTGCCATTGCGGCAGCGACGAACATCGGCTATTTCGCCTACAACCTTGCTTTTGCGTTCATCGGCACTCAGGTCGACCTCGATAGTTCGCATGTCTACCCGTCGTATCTGATCAACAGCCAGTGCGGGGAGGGCACGCCCTATCCGTGCCCCGACGTCACGCAGGACCGTCCGATTCCGGTCGGTGGCGCTCCCGCGGATGCCAACACCATCCCCGGTCCTCGTTGGTGGGACTTGCCCAACTAAGCCGCGACCCATCCTCACTCCCACCGGATCCGGATCAGGGCAGCGGCATTGTCGAAGACCAGGTCGGCTTCAGGTGCACGATCGGCGTCAACCAGAGCTGAGCGTGCCTCTACTGGCTATCTGATCACTAACGCTGCTCGTGCGAGCGCCTACTATCTGCGTGATGCGGCGCGCGGCTGGCCGGTGGCCCGGCAGTTGAGCGACATCCCGACCAGTCCCAGAGAACTGTCCGCCGAGTGGCTCACCGCAGCGTTGTGTGCCGACGTCCACGGCGCCGCGGTCGAAGATTTCGATGTTCCCTACGCCCACAACGGAACCACCGGTCGGTTCGCTCTTCGCGTCGGCTACAACCGCATCGGACACGACGCCGGCCTGCCGGAGCATCTGTTCGCCAAGAGCACACGGACATTCCGCCAGCGAATCTTTCTCGGCTTCGCCAAGATGCTCTCGGGCGAGACGACCTTCTTCACCAAGCTGCGCCCACATCTGAACATCGAAGCGCCGTTGGGTTACTACGGGGCCGACGACCAGAAGCGGTCCTACCGTTCCGTCTGCCTGATGGAGGACGTGAGCGAGACCAAGGGCGCTCAATTTTTGCAGCCCGTGGAGCCGGTCGGCCGTGCCGAGATCGAGGACTTGATCGCCGATTTGGCGACCATGCACGGTCAATTTTGGGACTCGCCGATGGTGCGTGAGAACGGTCTTCGCGACCAGTTCGCCATCGTCAGCTGGTCCGACAGCCTGCTGAGCTTTCGCGGTCGATCTCATGTCGGGGTCAAACGCGCGGCTTCGGTGATCCCGACCGCCATTCTTGACCGCACCGATGAGATCTTCGACGGCGTCATGCGGTGCCTGCTCCTCGACAGGGACAAACCCCAAACCCTGCTACACGGTGATCCGCACGCCGGTCAGCTTTACCGGACCCGCGAGGGCCGCATCGGGCTCGTCGATTGGCAGGCCGTGATGCGTGGCCGTTGGGTCCACGACTTCTCCTACACCGTGTGTACATCTCTTGGTGTCGAGGACCGAAGTGCTTGGGACCGCGAGTTACTCGAGCTCTATCTCGAACGGCTCGACGAGGCCGGAGGTGAGGCGCCCTCCTTGGCCGACGCCTGGCTGGAATACCGCCAGCATGCCTTCTACAACTACATCGCCTGGGTCTTCACGATGGGCCGGGCGGCATATCAGCCCGAGTATCAGCCTGACGAATACTCGCTGGCCATCATCGAGCGCGCGGCAAACGCAATCGTCGATCTCGACTCGTTTTCCGCACTTCCTCGATGACACGGGCAAGTAAGGCTTCGACATCAATCAGACGCGGAAGTCGTCATTGATGCCGGCGACAGAGAAGGTGTGGCCGTTAGCGGCAGGGCTCGCTCAGCGGAAGCAAAAATGGCATTCGACTTGCACTTAAGATCATAAAAGTGTGGCAGCAACTTTGAGGAGGCTCAGCTGTGATCAAACTGTTTGCTATGACACCAAAGAGGCCGGACATCAGTAACGAACAATTTTATCGCCACTGGCGCGAGATACATGCACCGCTGGCGGTCCGCATCGACATCCTTCAGCGTTATGTACAAAGCCATCGCCTGCCGCAGTCGATTCCCGGATTTTCCGCTTTCCCTTATGAAGGAGTGGCAGAGGCATGGTTGGATTCTGTGGAGACAGCGACGGGGTTTCACACGCACCCCGGCTACCTAGAAGCTGCCAAAGATGAACCAAACTTCATCGAGACCTCACGTGTCACGTTTCTGCTTACTCGGGAGAATGTTGTCGTTCCTGGTCCGGCCTTCGCCAAGGACACTTCTGCAGTCAAAGGCCTGTTCTTCATCAAACGCAAACCTGGCATGAGTGTCGCCGAGTTTCAGGAGTACTGGCGCACGAAACATGCTCCACTCGTCCCACAGACGCCGCACTTGCTCCGCTACGTGCAGTGTCACGTCCTACCAGAAACCTACGAATCAGACACACCGCCAGCGTATGACGGGGTCACAGAATTGTGGTGGCCTGACGTGGCAACATTTCAGGAATCGTGGAAATCGCCAGAAGTACAAGTCGAGCAGCTCAATGACGGGCGCAATTTCGGCGATGGGCCAAGCTCGACGGCAATGTTGGCCGAGGAAGTACGAGTGATCTGGCCGTAGTGTGAGATCCGTTCCTCCTCTCTCTCGTAGCAGGGAAAGGCGAGGGTGCTTACAAAGGTACGTTTTTCTGTTAGGCCGATGGGGGAGAAGGAGCGTCGGTTCAATGACGGGTTCCCCCTTGGCTTTTGGTACCACCCCGATGCCGATGCCGATGCCGATGCGTTGGCGCGGTGCTGATCACCGTCCCGCAGCTGCGTCAGGCGTCTCTCGCGCCGCGCGACCCACCCGCGCCGGGCTCTGCGCGGCCTGCAGCGCCGGCAACCGCCCGATGCCTCGCGCGCGGTCCGGCGAAAGCACCACAGCTCCGGTACGCATGAAGGCAGCGGCATTGTGGAAGACCCGGTCGGCGTCGGGTGCGCGATCGGCGTCAACCAGACGCCTTCGGTCTGCGTGGTGCCGCGCGTGGCTGGCCGGTGGCCAGGCAGTTGAGCGACATCCCGACCAGTCCCAGAGAACTGTCTGCAGAGTGGCTCACCGCAGCGTTGTTTCCTCGACAAAACGCAGACACACCGAGCGTCTTTAGCGTGGTTGTCCGTCAAGACCCCTAGATATTATTCGTTATATAGTTTAATGTCTGTCGCTATGACGCGTGTCACCTTAAGGCTATCAGCCTCTCCCAGATCACACCGAAACGTGGAATTGGGCTTAAGGCATGTGCGGGACGCGTCGCAAGTCGGGCGACAAACCGGACCTACCCTCCATTACTGAAGCCAGCCTCCCCAGATGCTGCCCCGACGCGATCGCCAAACGGTCAGATTGGGCGCTGACAGCGGCGAGACCATCGCGGCCCGACCCCGAGTACTCGTCGGGCTAGCAGAGCGGAGCACGAAATGACGATCGCAGCGACCTTGCCGCTTGGCAACATCATGCAAATAGCCTGGGTAACACCGGATCTGGACCACAGCCTTGACCAGTTCCGAGATCTCTACAAAGTGCCGGAGTTCCTCGTGATGGAACAGAAGTTTCCTGCGGAAGTGTTCGGCGAGAAGGGGGAGATGCACCTGCGCCTCGCGCTCGCCAACGTGGACAACATGCAGCTCGAGCTGATCGAGCCGCTCGGCGGTGGTGTGGACCGGATATACCGGGATGTGCTCCCGACGGATGGTAGCCACGCCAACGTATTTCACCACATCTGCGTGAAGGTCGACGGTGAGCTGGCGGACTGGGAGGCGCATATCGCCGCTCTTGGTCCGCATCAGCCGATCGCCTACGTGGGCGACGTCCCCGGTGTCCGCTTTGTTTACACCGACGAGCGAGCGATCGTTGGCCACTACGTCGAACATGTGTGGTTCGGCGCGGAGTTGGAGGCGCAATTGGCCGCGGCGGTCCCCACCTATCGCACGCGTTGACCCGGAAGGAACCATGACCCGCTACACCACGCTCAACCACATCGTCTTGCCGATGATCGCCTGGGATCCCGACCGGCCGGCTGAGTGGATCAATGACCACATCGCGATGGTTCACGCAACGTCCAATGCCTATGTGGTGGCCGGCGATGACGGCGATGTCGTCATCAACACCGGCACCGCCGCGCAAGGCCCGAAAGTGAGAGAGAAATTCGAGCGTCTGCTAGGTCGCCCGCTCGAGGTGGCGAAAGTTGTCTTTACCCAAAGCCATCCGGACCATGTCGGCGGCTGGCAGGTATTCGCAGATCCCGGTGCAGAGTTGATCGGGCAGCGGATGTTTCCGCAGATCTGCGCGGAACGAAGAATGCTCGGGCCTTTCTTTGCCCCCCGAAACGCCAATGTGATCGCAGCGATGATTCCGCCAGGGACTAACAGCCACAACTGGTTTGACACCGCAGATCCCGCGCCCCTCACCACCTTTGCAGACACCCTTGATTTTTCGGTCGCCGACCGCCGTTGCCGATTGATCAGCGTGCCCGCTGGTGAAACCCTTGACGCGCTGGCGGTCTGGCTACCAGAGGAGAAGACGTTGTTCACCGGCAACTGGGCCGGCGCTATCCACGGTGCCTTACCGAACTTTTACACAGCACGCGGGGATCGTGATCGCACCATCCCCGGCTGGCTTCAGGATTGCGACAGACTGCTGGCACTGCAGCCGGACGTACTCATCACCGGTCACGAGCAACCGATCGTGGGCAAGGACCGTATCGTCGCCGATCTCGGCAAGGTGCGCGCGGCCGTTCAATTCATCCACGACCACGTGGTGCGCGGAATGACGACGGGCCAAACGTTGCCGGACATCATGGCCACGCTGCGCCTACCAGCCGAGCTCAGTCCCCGTGACGGCCGCTGCCCACCGCACTGGATCGCGCGCAGCGTCTGGGAGGAATATGCGGGCTGGTTTCGCCAGGAGCGCACCAGTGAGCTGTACCCGACGCCGCCCAGCGCGGTGTGGCCCGAGGTAGTAGCGATGGCGGGAGGCCCGCTGGCACTGGCGGAACGGGCGCGGGCGCATCTCGATGACAACGATCCGGAGCGTGCGCTGCACCTCATCGAGATGGCGGTGGAGGCCGACCCGGCCGATCCCACAGTGCGGCAGACAGCATTGGCGATCTATGACGCACTGGCCGACCGAACCGAGGGAAGGGTCTTCGACCTTCTGGGTTGGCTCGAGGGGCAAATGATGGCTACCCAAGAGGCGCTCAGGGCGCCGAAGTGACCCAACGCAAAGGGAGATGACATAGCAATGGTCGCACAGAAGATACGCATTTCCGACCTGGCCGATCCAGATTTGAGCGAGGCCCTTGTCCAAGCACGCGCGCTTGGCGACGCTTATCCGGTCACGCTCGGTCCCGATGCGGTTCTGGAGGCCGCGAGCGCGGCGACCGGCCTGTCGGACTTCGGCGACGACAGCTTTCGACCGCGGCTCAAGCTCTGGCTCGAATGTTGCGACGAGGACAAGGGGCTGTCCGGGATTGGTCGGATGGCCGTTTTCGGTCAGGCCGTCAATTACGCCACCCAAAGACTTTATGTCGAGGATCTGATCCGCCGTCATCCGGAGATCGAATCGATCGACATCGACCGGCCAGTGATCATCGCCGGATTGCCGCGCTCCGGCACTACCTACACGCTCGCCTTGTTGGCGCGCGACCCCGGCCTGCGTTCCCTGCCGCACTGGGAGGGCTTGCGTCCCGTTGCGGAGCCGTACATCGTCGACGGTAAAGACACCCGGCATGAACTGGCCGCACAGGAATGGGCGCAGACCGACCAGCTCTTGCCCTATCTCAAGATGATTCACGAATTTGTGCCCGACCACGTCACTGAGGATATCGAGCTGCAGGGGATGGACTTCGGCGGCTATTACATCGAATGGACCGCGCACGTTCCACGATGGCGGGATTTCCAATTCTCCACCGATCGCACCTCCTGGCTGCGGTACATCCGCCGAGGGATGCAAGCGTTGACCTGGCAGAAGGGCCCCAACCGCTGGGTGACGAAATGCCCCCAGCACATGGAGCAGCTCAAAGAGGTGAACGCCGCCCTTCCGGGCGCATACACGGTCATCACGCACCGCGACCCGATCGCCTCGATCCAGTCGGGGATCTCGGGAGTGGCCTATGCGGCGCGGCTGACCCGAACCTCGGTCGACCTGGACGCGATTGCTGATTATTGGATTGATCGCTATGAACGGCTGCTTCGCGCATGTGTCCGTGATCGCGATGCACTTGATCCCAAACACTCGTATGACCTGTACTTCCACGAGCTGATGGCCGACCCGATGGGTCAGCTCGAGGCGATCTATACCGCAGCGGATTTATCGTTCGACGACACCACGCGCGAGTCCTTCCAGACGGCGATTGCTGAGAACGCACGCGGTAAACACGGTCAGCTCGTCTATGACCTGCGAGCCGACTTCGGCTTGGACCCAGGAGCGATCCGTGAGCGGTTCGGCTTCTATTTCGAGCGGTTCCCCAGGGTCCGCGTCGAAGTCAACTGATCCGATACAGGGAGTTAACTATGGCTGAGAACCTCTTCGACTTGACGGGCAAGGTCGCGCTCGTCACCGGCGGCAACTCGGGCCTCGGCTTCGCCATGGCCAACGCACTGGCCCGAGCAGGCGCTGATGTCGAGATCTGGGGCAGGCGAAAGGATTACAACGCGAAAGCCGCCGAGGCCTTGCAGGCCCATGGGAACCGCGTCGCCCATCGCGCCGTGGACGTATCGAAGGAGCAGGAGGTGGTCGACGGCTTTGCCGCCACCGTCGCCGAGCTCGGCCGGGTGGACTGCGTCGTCGGCAATGCCGGCACCGTGGGTATGTCGCTGGTCGAGCAAATGACCAGCGAGGCTTGGCATGACTTGCTCGCGATCAATCTGCACGGCGTGTTCTATACCGTGCGAGAGGCTGCGCGGCACATGAAGGCGCGCGCCGAGGCAGGCGACGCCGGTGGCTCGATCATTCTCAATGGCAGCCTGTCGGTATTCGCCGGCGTTCCCGGTGTTGGCCACTACGCGACCGCCAAGGGCGGCCTCAATTCCCTGGCGAAGACGCTTGCCGTGGAACTCGGCGCATATGCCGTACGCGTCAATATGATATGCCCGGGCTTCATCCCCACCGATCTCGGGGCAGGAGAGTCGCTCCAGCCAATGATTGACGCGACGCTGGCACGCAGTCCGATCAAGCAGATCGGACGGCCGGAGGACCTCGAAGGCATCATCGTCTATCTCGCCAGCGACCGGTCTCGCTATCACAGCGGCGACACCATCACGCTCGACGGCGGCATGATGGCCCAAGTCTACTGAGGCTGTTGAGGAAACCGTGAACTTGTTCGTGCCTGCGGCGCGGGTCCGACGTGGCCCGACGGCTGGCGGTCCTGCAAGTGTCAGGCTGGCGGTATTCCGCCACATCAGCACGAATCCAAAAATCCTGGCGCGCAGTATGTCCAGACCGAGTGTTTGACGTTGGGGACGTGCCTTCACGTGAGAGAGGCTCAAATGAAAACCACTATGGTCGTCGCACCAGGTGTGACCCAGGTTGTCGATCAGATCACTCCTACAGTAGGGCCCAACGATGTATTGGTGAAGGTTCGGGCATGCGGCA
>Ga0070668_100001549_pt1 | contig 16585 bp, 12 predicted proteins | sample KBSS43metaG_FD_64661 | JGI IMG/M metagenome (GOLD analysis project Ga0070668, IMG submission 64661) | Switchgrass rhizosphere microbial communities from Kellogg Biological Station, Michigan, USA - KBS S4-3 metaG | ecosystem: Host-associated > Plants > Roots > Rhizosphere > Soil ... | reverse complement strand
CTTCATGGCAGTGCAGGCAGAGATCAGCGCCGCGCGGCTCGTACGCAAGGTCGGCCGCTCGCTCGACGTGCTCGTCGACGCCGTCACCGGCGAGGTCGCGTCGGCGCGCAGCGCAGCCGATGCGCCGGAAATCGACGGTGTCGTGACGATCGACGGCGGCGGCAAGCTGGCCGCCGGGGATTTCGCGCGCGTGACGATCACCAGCGCCGGCGAGCACGACCTGCGCGGGCGCGTCGCCGCCTAGTCGCGGTTGGCAGCCCGCGCGTACGGACCCCGGAACCTCTTGAGCTGAACCGCCCGCGGTTACGCCGCGGCGCCCGGCGAGTCACGGTCCCCGCAGCTTGAGCTGCTGTCAACAACGGCCGATCGATTTCGCGCCGCAGTGCTGCGGCCTTGGACAATTCGGCATCCCCGCGTTCGACAAACACCGGCAAGTCGGGTAAATAGTACGAGCGCCGTCACCGGTCGCGCGTCGCACAACTGCGCATTGCCCCGTTGCTGAATCAAGGTCCCGTGCACCTGGATTCCCTGCCATGACCCCGACGCCTGCAATGCCCACGCGCATCCGCGCGTCTCTTGTTCTCGCAGTCCTGGCCGCCACGCTGGCCGTCGTCGGATGCAGCAAGGGAACGCCGCCGCCCGCCAAGGGCGCACCGGAGGTGACGGTCCTCACCGTGACACCACGCGACGTGCCGGTGACGTCGATCTACGTTGCCCAGACGCAAAGCTCGCAGGCGGTCAACATCCAGGCACGCGTGTCCGGTTTCCTCGACAAGCGCGTCTACACCGAAGGCGCGGTCGTCAAGGCTGGCCAGGTGCTGTTCCAGATGGACGCGAAGCCGTTCCAGGCGCAGGTCGACCAGGCACAGGCCGCGCTGCAGCGGAACCAGGCGGCGGCCGACGTCGCAAAGGCCAACCTGGCGCGCACCAAGCCGCTCGCCGAGCAGAACGCGCTGTCGCAGAAGGACCTGGACGACGCGCAGGGCCAGTTCGACCAGGCGAGCGCCGCCGTCGCGCAATCGAAGGCGCAACTGGTGGAAGCACAGCTCAACTTGTCGTACACGACGATCCGTTCGCCGGTCGATGGCGTCAGCAGCTTCGCCGCGGTCGCCGACGGCACGTACGTCAGTCCGCAGAACGCACAACTGACGACGATCTCGGTGCTGACGCCGATGTGGATCAACTTCAGCATCTCCGAGAACGAGCTGGAACGCATCCGCAGCCAGGTGAAGAAAGGGCTGCTGACGCTGCCCGCAAATCGCGAGTTCATCGCGGAGATCGAGCTCGTCGACGGGACGCTGTTCCCTTACCAGGGCAAGATCACGTTCGCGGACCCCTCGTACAACTCGCAGACGGGAACGTTCCTGATCCGGGTCTCCGTCGACAACCCCAATGGCGTGCTGCGACCGAACCAGTACGTCCGCACACGGCTGCATGGTGCCACCCGGCCGAACGCCATTTTTGTTCCGCAGCGTGCCGTGCAGCAGGGCGCGAAGGGCCATTTCGTCTGGGTAGTCAACAAGGCGGGGAAGGCCGAACTGCGGCCGGTGGACGTCGGTGACTGGTATGGCGAAAGCTGGTTCATTTCGCAGGGCCTCGCGGCGGGAGACCAGGTCGTCGTCGACGGCGCGATCCGGCTCGCGCAGGACGTTTCCGTCAAGGCGACACCGTATGCGCCGAAGCCGGGCTCGCCCGAAGCGTCGCCGGCGGCGCGCCCTGCCGGTGCGTCGCTGGTCGTCCAGTTCGCGACGGGCAAGTCGATGCTCGACGCCGAGGCGGCACGATTGCTGAAAGGCTTCGCCCCGGCGATGAAGGCCGGTACCAACCCGATCGCCGTGACCGGCTTCGCCGACCGCACCGGCAATCACGCGGCGAACGTCGAACTGGCCAAACGCCGCGCGGCGGTCGTGCGCGAGGCCTTGATCGCAGAGGGCGTCGCGGCAGACCGCGTGATTCTGAAGGCGCCGCAGGACGTGACCGGTCCCGGTAGCGACGCCGAAGCCCGGCGCGTCGAACTCTCGGTAGGCAATTAGCGCAAGCGCCGCGCATGTTCTCGCGCTTCTTCATCGAGCGGCCGATATTCGCAGCCGTCGTCGCGATCATCATCTGCCTTGCCGGTGCGGTTGCGATGACCGTGTTGCCGGTTCAGCAGTACCCGACGATCACGCCCGTCCAGGTCACCGTCTCCGCCACCTATCCGGGCGCCGACTCGAAAACGCTCGCGGACTCCGTCGCGGCACCGATCGAGGCACAGATCAACGGCGTCGACAACATGCTCTACATGTCGTCGACCAGCTCGGCCACCGGTCAGCTCACGCTGACCGTGTATTTCTCGCTGGAGACCAATCCCGACATCGCGCAGGTGCAGGTTCAGAACCGGGTCAACCTCGCGCTGCCGCAGTTGCCGAGCGCGGTGACGCAGCAAGGCGTCTCGGTACAGAAAAAGTCGTCGTCGATCATGATGCTGATCGGCGTATTCGGAAAGGGCGACCGCTATAGCGCCGACTACATCGCCAACTACGCCAACGTCTACGTCCTCGATGCGCTGAAGCGCGTGCCCGGCGCGGGCCAGGCATCGATCATGGGCGTGCCCGACCAGGCGATGCGGATCTGGATGAACCCGGACCGGATGGCGTCGCTCAGCATCACGACCACCGACATCGCCAATGCGATCAAGTCGCAGAACGCGCTGTTCGGCGCCGGCCAGATCGGACAGCAGCCGACGTCCGGTCCGGTCGAGTTGACCTTTCCCGTCGTCACGCAGGCGCCGTTCACCGAACCGCGGCAGTACGAGCAGATCATCCTCCGCGCGAGCCAGGACGGCAGCGCGATCGTCCGTCTGGGCGACGTCGCGCGCGCCGAGGTCGGTTTGCGGCAGTACATTGTCGATTCCAAGCTCAATGGCACGCCGGCCACGTTCATCGCGGTCTACCTGCAGCCCGGCGCCAACGGGCTCAAGGTCTCGGCGGCGGTGCGCAAGACGCTCGAAGAGATGAAGGCGCGCTTTCCCGAGGGGCTGGAGTACGTCGTCTCGCTCGACACCAACGATTTCGTCAAGCTGTCGATCGAAGAGGTTATCCATACGTTGTTCGAGGCAGTGGCGCTGGTCGTCCTCGTCGTCTACCTGTTCCTGCAGAGTTTCCGCACGACGATCATCTGCACGGTGGCGATCATGGTGTCCCTGATCACGACGTTCGCGGGAATGCTGGCGCTCGGCTTCTCGATCAACCTGATCACGCTGTTCGGCCTGGTGCTGGCGATCGGCATGGTCGTCGATGACGCGATCGTCGTCGTCGAGAATGTCGAGCGCAACATGCACGAGTACCACTTGCCACCCACGGAAGCAACGATCAAGTCGATGCAAGAGATATCGGGCTCGCTCGTCGCCGTCGTACTGGTGATGGCATCGGTGTTCATCCCGGCCGCGTTCCTGCCGGGCACGACCGGACAGCTCTACAAGCAGTTCGCGGTCACGATCGTGATTTCGGTCGCGGTGTCCGGATTCATCGCGCTGACGCTGACGCCGGCGATGTGCGCGCTGATGCTGAAGCACAACCCGCCGGCGCAGCGCGGGTTCTTCGCGTGGTTCAACCGCCAGGTCGACGCGGTGACCCGCGGCTTCGGGCACGCGGTCGAGCTCGTGATCCGGCACACCGCCATCGCGCTGCTGTTGCTCGGCGTGTTCCTGTACGCGATCTACCACCTTTTCACGGTGCTGCCGACGAGCTTCGTGCCCAACGAGGACCAGGGCTACGTCATGGCGGCGATCATCATGCCGGAAGCCGCAAGCATCGAACGCACGCGGGCAGTGGCCGAGAAAGTGGACGCCATCTTCGCTAAAACGCAGGGTGTCGCGACCCGCTCGATGATCACCGGCTACAGCCTGCTCGACAGCGGATTCAAGACCAATGCCGGCACTTTTTTCGTGACGCTCGACGATTTCAAGGAACGCTACGATTCGGTCGATGCCGCGAAGGCGCAGAACGCGCGAGCGGTGCTGATGAACTTCTACCGCGACGCCCAGCGCATCGAAGAGGCGATCGTCATCCCGGTCGCACCGCCGCCGATTCCGGGGATCGGCACGACGGGCGGGTTCGAATTCTGGATCCAGGACACCGGCGCGGGCGATCCGGCGCAGCTCGACCAGGTGACGCAGCAGTTCCTGACGAAGGCGCGCACCAACCCCGAGCTCGCGACGCTGTCCTCGACCTTTCGCGCCAACACGCAGCAGCTCCGCGCGATCGTCGATCGCGACAAAGCCACGCTGCTCGGTGTGGAAATCGACGACGTCTACAGCGCGATCCAGGCGCAGTTCGGTTCGTTGACCGCGAGCCAGTACAACCAGTTCAGCCGCGTGTGGTGGGTGATCGTTCAATCGGACGCCGTGTACCGGCAGAGCCCCGACGACCTGACGCGCCTGTACACGCGTTCCAAGAACGGCAACATGGTGCCGCTGTCGGCGCTGGTGACCACGCAATGGGTCGCCGGGCCGGACCTGCTGCCGCATTTCAACGGCTTTCCCGCGGCGAAGATCAACGGCAACCCGGCCCCCGGCTACAGCTCCGGCGATGCGATCGCCGCGATGGAGGCGGTGGCGAAGGATGTCCTGCCACCCAGCTACACGTACGCGTGGTCGGGCCTCGCGTTCGAGGAAAAGCAATCCGGCGGCACGTCGATGATCGCGTTCGTATTCGGTCTCATCATCGTGTTCCTGGTGCTTGCTGCGCAGTACGAATCCTGGACGCTGCCCGGCGCGGTGATGTCCGCCGTACCCTTCGGCATCCTCGGCGCGCTCACCACCAATTGGCTGCGCGGTCTCGAGAACGACGTGTACTTCCAGATCGGCCTGCTGGTGCTGATCGGGCTGGGCGCGAAGAATGCCGTGCTGCGCGTATCGGCCGCTGTCGAGTTCCGGCACCAGGGCAAGTCGATCATGGAAGCGACGGTGCTCGCCGGCGAACAGCGGCTGCGTCCGATCATCATGACGTCGCTGGCGTTCGCGGCGGGTTGCCTGCCGCTGGCGATCGCGGTCGGCGCCGGCGCGAACGCACGACACTCGATCGGCACCGGCATCATCGGCGGCATGATCGGCGAGACTACGCTCGCCATGCTCTACGTGCCGTTGCTGTTCTACCTGTTCGACCAGCTGAAGGAGCGCGGCGAGAGCAAGCAATCTCCGCCCGCATCGTCTGCAGCGGAGGCGCCGGCGACACCGGTTCCGGCGCCGCGTCCGGAGGGCGACTGACGTGCGCGCGCGGCTCGTCGCCGCCGTGGCGTCGGTGCTCTGTGCCGCGTGCATGGTCGGCCCCGACTACCAGCGTCCCGCCGTCGAAGCGCCACAGGCATTCCTGTACGAGCCCAAAGACGCCGCGGACACCGCGAATACGCAATGGTGGAAGCAGTTCGGCGATCCGGTGCTCGACGGGCTGATCGCCGAAGCGCTGGCCAACAACCTCAACGTCAAGATTGCCGCTGCCAACGTCGATCAGGCCGCGGGCGTGTTGACGCAGACGCGGTCGGCGCTCTACCCGCAGGTCGGCTACGACGCCGGCGCCGGTCGCGCGCGAACTTCCGAAACCGGCCTGCCGCCGGAATCCGTGCGCCTCATTCCCAATCCGCAAAGCTCGTATCAAGCGCTGTTGAACGCGAGCTGGGAAATCGACCTGTGGGGTCGCATCCGCCGGCTGAGCGAATCAGCGCGGGCCAGCCTGCTGGCGTCCGACGAGGCGCGCCGCGGCGTGATCCTGTCGCTGGTCGCATCGGTGGCGGGCAATTACCTGACGCTACGCGGACTCGACGAGCAACTGGTCATCTCTAATCAGACGCTGAGCGCGTACGGCGAATCGGTGCGGCTGTTCGCGCTGCAGTTCAAGTATGGTCAGATTTCGCAGATGAACGTCGCGCAGGTGCAGTCGCAGTACGAGTCCGCAGCGGCGCAGATTCCGCAGATCGAGTCGCAGATCGCACAGACCGAGCAGGCGCTGGCCGTGCTGCTCGGCCGCAATCCCGGCCCGATCCCGCGCGGCAAGTCGATCTACGACCTTTCGCTGCCGGTGGTTCCGTCGGGCGTGCCGTCGGCCCTGCTCGATCGCCGGCCCGATCTCGTCCAGGCTGAAGACTCGCTGATTGCCGCCAACGCGCAGATCGGCGCGGCGAAGGCGCTGTACTTTCCCGCGATTTCCTTGACCGGCGCGCTCGGCAGCTCGAGCGGCGATCTATCGAAGCTGTTCTCGGGTCCGGCTCGGGTGTGGAGCTACGCGGGACAGCTCGTGGGGCCGATCTTCACGTTCGGCGCCGTCAGCGGTCAGGTCGCGCAAGCCGAAGCCGCGCAGCAGGCCGCGCTGTACAACTACCGGCAGGCGATCCAGAGCGCGTTCGCCGACGTCGACAATGCGCTGATCGCCGCGCAGAAGCTGAACGACCAGCTGGCGGCGCAGGAACGACTGGTTGCCGCGCTGCGTGACTACTCGCGGCTAGCCAAGCTCCAGTACAACGGCGGCTATACGTCGTACACGACGGTGCTGCAGGCCGACCAGACGTTGTTCCCGGCCGAGCTCACGCTCGCCAGCGTGCGGGCGGCCGTATTCTCGTCGCGCGTGAACATCTACAAGAGCATGGGCGGCGGCTGGGTCGTCGAAGCCGACCAGCTCACCAACTCGACCACCCGCCGCGACGCCGAAAAGCCCGGCGCGCCGCCGCTGTTCTAGGGTCGGATGAGCGGCGGCAGCTGCGCTGTCGCGAGATCGCGCGCGAGCTCGGCGAGGATGTCGCCGAGCGCCTCGTTCTGCGCAGCAACGTAGGTATCCGACGACCCGGCCGAGATCGGAATCCGGCGCCGGTATTCCTTCGACCACACCGGCGCGCCGCTCGTGTTGGCGCGCGATACGTAAAAGCCGATCGCCAGCTCAGCCCCGGGTTTCGATGCATCGCGTGAGTCCGCATACAGCGCCGAGACGAACGCGTCGATCACGAAATCGGAATCGGGCGCCGTACCCGGGGGCACGACGCGCCCGAAGACGCGGGAACGGTCGAGCGAGCGGGCCAGCGTTTCGCCGATCATCGCCGACGGCGGGACGATCCACTCGCGGTAGTAATCGGTCTCGTAGCGGAGCTCGGCCTCGCGCACGACCAGCGGGCGGTCGCGGAACGGCGCTGCGACGGTAACGACGCCGACACGCAGTGTGCCCGGCCGCGTCGTCGCGGAAACGGGCGGCGGCGGTGGATCGAGCAGGTACGCCTGTTTCACCGGCGCCGGTCGGGTCAGCGAGCAGCCGGCGGCCAGCGCCAGCGCAGCGAGCGGCGCGAAAACGGTGACGCGCGCGAGGATGGGTTTCATTTGGTTCTCGGCAGAGGAGTCGGCGGCGCGCCGAACAGCACGTTCGACGGATAGCGCTTGGCGTCCTCGGTGAGGTCGCGCAGATTGTCGGTGATCGAGCGGAGGTTCTCAATCGTGGCCGAGACGTCGGCTTCGCCGCCGCCGAGGATCCGGTCCATTCGCGACAGCGAACGCTCGAGGTGGGCGACGGTCGCCGCGATCTTCGGGTCGCTCACGAGTTCGCGCATCTTGTTGATCGTTGCGCTGGTTTCCTCGGGAAGCTTCTGGAATGCCGCGCTGCCGAGCGTCTTCCGGAGCTCGGCATTCGACTGCCGCAGCTCGGCGAGCAGCGCCGCGGCCTCGTCGGAGACCTTCTTCACCTGCAGCTGGTCGAGCGTCGACTCCAGCTTGACCAAGGCCTTCTCGGTACGCTGCGACAGGGCCTTGGCATCGATCGCTGCAACGCGATCGTTGGCCGTGGTCAGCAGCGTGTTCAGGTTGTCGATCACCGCTTCGACATCGAGCCGGTGCAGGCGGTCGGCGATCTCGGTGGCGGCATTGAGCAGGTTCGTCAGCGTCGAGGGCGCGGATGGAATGTAGACGTTGGTCGGCGTCCAGTAGATCGGAAGCACGGGCGGCACCGGATCGACATAGTCGACCTCGAGATAGCTGGTGCCGGTGATTCCCTGCGGCGCGAGGCGCACGCGAAGCCCGCGCTCGACCTCCTTCTGCGCGTTTTCGCTGCTGGTCAGGTCGCCGGCAGCTGCCCTTCCGCCGACCAGCCGCGGCTGGATCTGTGACTCGACCATCACGTAGCGCGCGCGCTCGGTCATCGGCAGGTCCTGCTGGTAATTGACGTAGGTGAACGTGATCTTCGTCACTTCACCGATCACGACGCCGCGGTATTTGAGCTTCGAGCCGATGTCGAGGCCCTGCACCGATTCGTTGAAGTAGGTCTCGACCGTGATCTTACGTTCGAACCACCGGCCGGAGCCGATGATCAGCAGCACGGCGACGCCGGCGACGGCGGCGCCGACGACGAACAGCCCGAGCTTGAAATAGTTGGCTTTCTGGCTCATTGGGTGGGGAGAGTTGTCGGATCAGGCGGCGGCAAGTTCCGGCTCGCGCCGGAAGAACTGGCGAACCCACGGGTTGTCGCTCTCGTCGCGGAGCTTCCGTGGATCGCCTTCGGCGATGATCCCTTGCGTGCGCTTGTCGAGCATGATCACGCGGTCGGCGATCGCGTAGATGCTGGCGAGCTCGTGCGTGACGATGACGAACGTGACGTTCAGTGTGCGCGACAGCCGCCGGATCAGCGCGTCCAGCTCGGCCGAGGTGATCGGGTCGAGGCCGGCCGACGGCTCGTCGAGGAACAGGATCCTGGGGTCGAGCGCCATCGCGCGCGCGATCGCCGCGCGCTTCTGCATGCCGCCCGAGATCTCGTTGGGAAGGTGGCCGGTGAACTGGTCGAGGCCGACGAGCTCCAGCTTCATCCTCGCGATGAGATCGATCGCCTCGTCCTGCAACTCGGTGTACTCCTCGAGCGGCAGCTTGACGTTTTCGGCGAGCGTCATCGATCCGAACAGCGCGCCCGACTGGTACATGACACCGAACTGACGCATGATCGCGCGCCGCTCGTCGCCCTCGGCGGCCGTCAGATCGTGGCCGTTGATCAGCACGCGGCCTGCAAGCGACGGGTAGAGGCCGATCATGTGCTTCAGCAGCGTGCTCTTGCCGCAACCCGACCCGCCGAGGATGACGAACACCTCGCCCGGTTGGACGACGAAATTGAGGTCGCGCAGGATCGGTCGGTCGTCGTAACCGGCAGTCAGGTTCTCGACGCGGATGATCGGCTCGGCGGCGTCCATCGGTTCAGCCATCAGATGTTCAGTGCGAAATAGACGACGGCGAAGATCCCGTCGACGACGACCAGCAGGATGATGCCCGAAACCACGGCCCGCGTCGCGCTGTCGCCGACGGCCGACGCGCCGGCGGCCGTCTGCAGGCCGCGCAGGCAACCGACGCCGGAGACGATGATCGCGAACACGAATGACTTGACGAACCCGGCGAGGAAATCGGTCATCGTCACGGCGCTATCCACTTCCTTCAGGAATGTGACGAACGGGATGTTGAACGACTGCATCGTCAGCGCGCCGCCGAGCATCCCGACGAGGTTGGCGAACAGCGTCAGCAGCGGCGTCATCAGCAGCACGGCGATGACCCGCGGTGTCACCAGGAAGCGCACCGGATCGAGCCCCATCGTCGTCAGCGCGTCGACCTCCTGGTTGACCGTCATCGTGCCGATCTCGGCGGCGAACGCCGCGCCGGTGCGGCCGGCGAGCAGGATCGCGGTCATCAACGGTCCCAGCTCGCGCACCATCGCGAGGCCGATCAGGTCGGCGACGAAGATCTCGGCGCCGAAGCGTTTCATCGGCACGGCGGACTGGAACGCAAGAATCAGGCCGAGCAGGAACGCGATCAGCGCGATGATCGGCAGGCCATCGGCTCCGACGCGCTCGCTGATTCGCCAGACGTCGCGCCAGCGCACGCCGGCCGGATGAATGACGGCGTTCGCCAGCGCCGCCACGAGCTCCCCGACGAACGTCACCTGGTTCCGCAGATCGCGCCACACCCCCGCCGCGGTACGGCCGACTTCCTCGAAGAACGGCGGGCGCTTCGGCTCCGGATCGAGATCGTGCTCGAGCCGCTTCGGATCGAACTGCTTGAACAGGACCTCGTGTGCGGGCTTGAGGTTTGCGACCTCGACCGGCGCGGCGCGCGGATGCGCAACGAGGTCGACCAGCAACGCGATGCCGGCACCGTCGCAGTAGTCGACGCCACCGGCGTCGACGGTCACCGGGCTCGCCGGTGCGTCGGCGAGCGCGCGATGCGCGGCGTCCCACAAATCGCGCAGCGTCGTGGCGTCGAGCCGCCCCGACAGCGCGAGTATCCGCCGGCCGTCCGGCGTGTCGGTGATTGCCAGCGCAGCCATTCGCGGCTACTGCTGGACCAGCTCGAGCTGCGTTCCGTAGACGCGCACGCGATCGCCTTCGCGAAGCGCGGGCTCGTACGACTGCTGGACGACGCGCGGCGGGCCGTTGTCCATCTTGATGGTGATTTCCCAGCGCGGCTGCTGGTAGGAATTGGGGCGCTTCGCGTAGCCGCCGCCGCCGGCGGAACCGAGAACCACCATGCCGTCGTTGGTCAGGCCCTTGCCGATCACGAACGACGTCGTCACCTGACCGGTCGCCACCGATTCGCCCGGCACCGTTCCGGGCGCCACCGAGCCGAGCGGCGTCCACTGCGTGGTGACCGTCTTCTGTTCGATCGACTGGATCACCCCGCAGTTCGTGCAGCGGTCGCCCTGCGCGAACGCGGGGACCGCGACCAGCGCTGCCAGTGCCAATGCGAAGCGCGTCATGTCATTCCGGCAGCGAGTTGAGGTAGAACATCGAATTCAGCAGCGTACCGGGCTTTCCGAGTGACGAGAACCAGCGCTGGAACACGATGTCGATGTCGCCGTTCTTGTACATCGCGACGAGGCCGCGGTTGAGCGCCAGCCGGAAGTCGGGATCGTCCCGCCGCACGACGATTGCATACGGTTCGTACGAAATGTCGCCGGCGATGAACTCGAGATCGCGCGGGACCGGCGCGCGTTCCCGAAGCGACGTCAGCACGATCCGGTCGCTCGCGTAGCCGTCGACGCGGCCCGACAGCAGCTCGGCGAGGCCCGCGGCGCCGTCCTTCACCGGGACCAGCACTGCCCCCCGCGCATCGGCGGCGTTGAGCGCGGTGACGACCGCCTGCTCGGTCGTCGTACCGGCGATGACGGCGACCTTGCGGCCCTTGAGATCGGCCAGCCGGTTCAGGCGCGCGCGCTTGCGCACCATTATGGCGCCGCCGTCGACGTAGATCGGCACGCTGAAATCGACTTGCTCCATCCGCGTCAGCGTGATCGTCGTCGTGCCGCATTCGGCGTCCACGCGACCCGCCGCGACGGCGTCGAGCCGATTCGCCGCATCGAGCGGCGTCCATTCGATCTTGAGCTGGGCGAGACCGAGCTGTTTCTGGATGTGCGCGGCAGCCCGCGCGCACATCTCCACCGAGTAGCCGAGCACGCGGCCGTCGCGGTCGCGGAACGAGAACGGTGCAGCGCCGTCGCGGTAGCCGAGGACGATCGTGCCGGACTGCCGGATGCGCTCGAGCGTGGGGCTGCCGGCGACTGCGACACCGGCGGCGACCAGCAGGCACAGCGCAGCAACGAAGCGGAACGGACGCAAGGCGGGCGTCATGACGGGACTCGCAACTGTGCACTCGGACGGGGCCGAAGTGTAGCACGCGTCCAATTCCGCGATCGCGCCGTTTCGGCTATGATCCCACCCTCCAACGCCGGCGCCGTCCGCCGTATCGCTCAATCCCCGAGGCTCCCGTGAAATCCACTTACATCGCCCTGCTGGTCGCGTCGGCGATCGCCGCATCCACGATCGTCGCCACCGACGCCGCCGCGCAGCGCGCAGCACCCGACACGCTGGGCAGGATCAAGGCCGCGAAGCAGATCAACGTCGCGTTCTCCGGCGACTCGCTGCCGTTCTCGTTTGTCGGCGAAGGCAACCGGCCCGCCGGCTACTCGATCGACCTCTGCGCGCGCGTGATCGCCCAGATCGGGCGCGCAATCGGCGAACCTTCGCTCAACGTCAACTGGATCGTCGGCACCGTCAGCGAGCGGCTGGCGATGATCGCGTCGGGCAAGGCCGATCTCGAATGCGCGAACACGACCGAGACGCAGACGCGGCTGAAGGACGTCGACTTCTCGAACCTGGTCTTCGTCGACGGTGGCGGCTTCCTGGTCAAGGTATCGGCGTCGATCAACCGCTTTCCCGATCTCGCCGGCAAGCGGATTGGCGTGATCGCCGGCACGACCACCGAGCAGCGGCTGCGCGCGGTCGTGAAGGAGCGCCTGGCCAGCAACACCACGGTCGTGACCGTGCGCGAGGCGCCCGAGGGTCTCGCGATGCTCGAAGCCGGATCGCTCGACGCGTTCGCCAGCGACAAGGTCAAGCTGGTGGGCCTCGGCGCGCAGGCGAAGGATCCGAATGCGTTCCAGTTGCTGGGCGAAGACCTGTCGTACGAACCGTATGCGTTCGCGTTGCCGCGCGGCGATTCCGCGCTCCGGCTCGAAGTGAACAAGGCGCTGACGCAGGTCTACGTGACCGGCGAAATCGAACCCATTTTCCAGAAATGGCTGGGCAAGATCGGCCGTCCGTCGGGGCTTCTCGCCGCGATGTATCTGCTGAATGCAATCCCGGATTGACGATTCGCGCACGACCGATGTATCGCATTCGATTCGCAGGTGTTGGAGAGCGAGGGGGTAACCTGAGCTGGCAGCGGCCGCCGACGCTTTCGCGCGCCGGCGCGCCATCATGAGGAGAGAACTGTAATGAACAAAATGATCCGTAAAGCAGCATTGGGTTTCATCGCCACGGCAGCGCTGGCGCTGGCGCCGTTGACGGTGTCGGCGCAGTCCGAGCAGCAGAAGCTCGTCAACGACGCCGACACGACGTTCAACAATTTCATCCGCGATCCCGACATGACGTGGCTGCAGCAGAACATCGGCCGCGCCAAGGCCGTGCTGATCGCACCGGAAATCGCGAAGGCGGGCTTCATCTTCGGCGGGTCCGGCGGCCGTGCGGTGCTGGTCGCGAAGACCGGCGGCAAGTGGATGGGGCCGGCGTTCTACACGATGGCGACCGCCAGCGTCGGGTTCCAGGCCGGCATCTCGGTCTCGGAAACGCTGACGCTCGTGATGACCGACAAGGGGCTCAACTCGATGCTCGCCGCGAACTTCAAGCTCGGCGGTGACGCGAGTGTCGCGGCCGGTCCTGTCGGCGCCGGCGCCAAGTCGGACGTCGTCGCAGACTTCATCGCGTTCTCGCGCGCGAAGGGTGTCTATGGCGGCCTCAACCTCGACGGCACGCTCGTCAATCTATCCGACGAGTGGAACGCCACGTATTACGGCAAGAAAGTGCTGCCGCCGGACATCCTGATCAAGGGCGCCGCGAGCAACAAGGGCGCCGACAAGCTGCTCGCCGACGTCGCAAGGGTTGCCGGCAAGTAGATCGCGAGAGCGAGCCCGCTCGCGCGGGCAGATATCCATTCGAGGGCGCCGGGCAACCGGCGCCCTTTTTGTTGCTGCCGGCGCCCGCGAGCGCCCGCCGCCAGCGCTGCGCCGCTGTGCTATCGTGCTTACGGCAAATGGCATGGTAGGTACGGGCGATGAGCGAGCCGCTGCGCTTCCTGCTGAACAGCGAGCGCGTCGATGTCGATGACCAGTCGCCGCAGACGACGCTGCTCGAGTGGCTGCGCGAGTGCCGGCAGCTGACCGGCACGAAGGAAGGCTGCGCCGAGGGCGATTGCGGTGCGTGCACCGTCGTCGTTGCCGAGCCGGCGCCCGCAGGCGGCCTCATGTGGCGGCCGGTCAACGCCTGCATCCGCCTGCTGCCGTCGCTCGACGCGAAGGCGGTCTTCACCGTTGAAGGGCTCAAATCTGCGGACGGGCAGTTGCACCCGGTGCAGCGCGCGCTCGTGGATTGCCACGGCTCGCAATGCGGCTTCTGCACGCCGGGCTTCGTAATGAGCCTGTTCGGCATGTACAAGAATGCCCACCGGCCGTCGCGCGAAGGCGTCGACGACGCGCTGTCGGGAAATCTGTGTCGCTGCACCGGCTACCGGCCAATCGTCGACGCCGCCGCGCGCATGTACGACGTCGACCCCGCCACCTGCGGAGCGACCGGCTGGCGCGGCCCCGGAGTCGCGGAGGACGGCTCGCGCATCGTGTCCAGCGAAGAGGAAATGCTCGCCGCGCAGCTGGCGGCGCTCGCGCGCGACGCGGCGTTCGAGTACAGCGCCGGGGGCCAGCGCTGGATCGCGCCCTCGTCCAGCGCGGAGCTTGCCGCCGCATGCGCTGCGCACCCCGACGCACAGATCATTGCCGGCGCCACCGACGTCGGCCTCTGGATCACCAAGCAGCACCGCCAGCTCGGCACGCTGATCTACACGGGCGCGGCGCGCGACCTCGCCGCGATCACGACGACCGATGCGCACGTCGAGATCGGCGCCGCGGCGACGCTGACCGACGCCTTTGCCGCGCTCGATGCTGATTTTCCGGAGCTGCACGAGGCGTGGGTCCGCTTCGCGTCGGTGCCGATCCGCAACGCGGGAACGCTCGGCGGCAACGTGGCAAACGGCTCGCCGATCGGCGATTCGATGCCGGCGCTGATCGCGCTCGGCGCGACGGTCGTGCTGCGCCGTGGCGACGCGGTCCGCGAGCTCGCGCTCGAGGATTTCTACGTCGCGTACCAGCGAACGGCACGCGAGCCCGGCGAATTCGTCGCGGCAATCCGCGTTCCCAAGCGCAACGCTGCGCTGGTGCTGCGCGCGTACAAGATCAGCCGCCGTTTCGACCAGGACATTTCCGCGGTATTCGTCGCCTTCGCGTTCACGATCACCGACGGCCGGATCGCCGATGTACGGATCGGCTGTGGTGGCGTCGCGGCCACGCCGCGGCGCGCCGCACGGACCGAAGCGGCGCTGCGCGGCAGCCGCTGGGACGAGGCCAGCGCTCGGGAAGCCGCAGCGACCCTCGCATCGGAATTCCAGCCGATCGACGACATGCGTGCGAGCGCCGGTTATCGCGCACAGGTGCTCGGCAACCTCCTCGTCCGCTGCTGGCTCGAAACCGGCGGTGCCGGTCCCGCGCCGACACGCGTCGACCAGGCGCTGGCTGCCGACTGACGAGCGCAGGATGAACGATCCGCGCGTCCCGCAGTCCGCCGTCGCCGCGCCCGCGTCGAGCGCGGTGGTCGGCGCGCCGGTCGTCCACGATTCGGCGGCGCTGCATGTCGCCGGAGAGGCGGCGTACACCGATGACCTGTCCGCGCCGATCGGCACGCTGTATGCAGCGCTCGGGGGGGCGCCGGTCGCCCACGCGCGCATCAAGTCGCTCGACCTCGATGCAGTGCGCGCGGCGCCGGGCGTCGTCGACGTCATCGTCGCCGCCGACATCCCCGGCATCAACGATGTCGGCCCGATCCAGCACGACGACCCGATTCTCGCCGACGGCGTGGTGCAGTTCGTCGGCCAACCGGTCTTCGCCGTGCTCGCCGACTCCGTCAGCGCGGCGCGTCGCGCCGCGCTGCTCGCGCGTTACGATCTCGAGCCGCTACCCGCGATCCTGACGATCGATGACGCGATGGCGGCGGAGTCGTATGTGCTGCCCCCCGTGCACGTGGCGCGCGGAGACGCCGCCGCTGCGCTTGCCCGTGCGCGTCACCGGCGGCAGGGCACGTTGCGCTCCGGCGGGCAGGACCACTTCTACCTCGAAGGTCAGGTCGTGCTTGCCGTGCCGAAGGAAGGCGGCGCGTTCCACGTCTACGCGTCGACGCAGCATCCGGGCGAAGTGCAGCACATGGTCGCGCACGCGCTGGCGATCGACTCGCACGCCGTCACCGTCGAGTGCCGGCGAATGGGTGGCGGCTTCGGCGGCAAGGAAACGCAGATGTCGCTGTTCGCGTGCGTCGCTGCGGTTCTGGCGCGCCGCACCGGGCGCGCGGTCAAGCTTCGCGTCGACCGCGACGACGACATGCGCTCGACCGGCAAGCGGCACGCGTTCGCCTATCGCTGGGATGTCGGCTTCGACGACGACGGCCGGATCACAGCGCTCGACCTGACGCTGGCGTCGCGCTGCGGCTTTTCCGCCGACCTGTCCGGGCCGGTGAACGATCGTGCCGTCTTCCACGCCGACAATGCCTATTGGCTGCCCGACGTCGCGATCCACTCGTATCGCTGCAAGACCAACACGGTTTCGGACACGGCGTTTCGCGGCTTCGGCGGCCCGCAGGGGATGTTCGCGATCGAAGCGGTGCTCGACGACATCGCCCGCGCGCTCGGCAAGGATCCGCTCGACGTGCGGCGCGCGAATTTCTACGGCACAGTCGAGCGCAACGTAACGCCGTTCGGCATGACGATCGAGGACAACATCATCGGCGAGCTGGTCGCGGAGCTCGAGGCGACGTCCGGCTATCGCGTGCGGAGGGCAGAGATCGGCCAATGGAACGCCGCGAGCCCCGTGATCAAGCGCGGCATCGCATTGACGCCGGTCAAATTCGGCATCTCGTTCACCGCGACCCACTACAACCAGGCCGGCGCGCTGCTGCACGTCTACCAGGACGGCACGGCACTGCTGAACCACGGCGGCACGGAGATGGGGCAAGG
>Ga0070668_100001548_pt1 | contig 16599 bp, 18 predicted proteins | sample KBSS43metaG_FD_64661 | JGI IMG/M metagenome (GOLD analysis project Ga0070668, IMG submission 64661) | Switchgrass rhizosphere microbial communities from Kellogg Biological Station, Michigan, USA - KBS S4-3 metaG | ecosystem: Host-associated > Plants > Roots > Rhizosphere > Soil ... | reverse complement strand
CGCACCGTCGGCGAAGATGTCCTGCAGGAACTCCGCCTCGAACTTCCGCTCCCCGGCGTCGGCGGCGGCCTTCCAGCGGTCGATGAGCTTCCGCTCGAGGTTCCGCATCACCGTCTCCGGGATCGCCGTGTCGGTGACCCGATTGAAGCCGGCTTCGTACAGTTCCTTCTCGTCCTGCACCGAGAGGGCGCGATAGTCCTCGATGATCTTGTAGTCGTTGTAGGCGAGGAGGTTGAAGAGGTCCTCCTCGAGGTTGGCGCCGGTGCAGCAGATGCCGTGCACCATGTCCGCCCGGATCATCCGCGCGAGGATCTGGCCCAGCTTGGCGGTGCTCATCGCGCCCGCCAGGGTCACCAGCATCTTCCCGCCCGCCTGGATGTGGTTCTCATAGGCACGCGCTGCCGCCACCGTCTCGCGGGCGTTGAAGTGCAGGAAGTGCTGGTCGAGAAAGCTGCGAATCGAGCCCATCGGTCGATCTCCGGACGTGTGAGTGTCGCCTACTCCCGGCGGGCCCGGGCATCGAGGACGATACGAACCGCTTCCTTCGGATCATCCGTGACATGAAAGAGCCTGAGGTCGGCGGCGCCGATGTTGCCGGCACTCACCGCCGTCTGCGTGAGCCAGTCCACCATTCCCTGCCAGTAGCTCTTGCCGAACAGGATCACGGGGAAGTTGCTCACCTTGCCGGTCTGGATCAGCGTGAGCGCCTCGAAGAGTTCGTCGAGCGTGCCATAGCCGCCGGGAAAGACGATGAACGCGGTCGAGTACTTCACGAACATGGTCTTGCGCACGAAGAAGAACTTGAAGTACAGCTCGCGGTTGGCAAAATCGTTGCCCCGCTGCTCGAACGGGAGCTCGATATTGCACCCGATCGAGAGTCCCGATCCCTCCGCGGCGCCCTTGTTCCCTGCCTCCATGATGCCCGGCCCGCCGCCGGTGATGACCGGGATCTTCTGCATCGCCAGGAGCCGGCCGGTCTCGCACGCCTGCTCGTAGTAGGGGTTGTCCGGCTTGGTGCGCGCCGACCCGAAGATCGTCACTCCGTCCTGTACGTCCGCGAGGTTGTCGAACCCCCAGATGAACTCCCCCATGATCCGCAGCACCCGCCACGAGTCGCTGACCTGTACCGCCTGCTCCCTCTCCCGTGGAGAGGGAACGTGATGCAGCAATTGCTCATCCTCGGTGCCGAGGGGAGTGGCCGTGTTGAGGCGGAACGGCATCGGGGTCGGCGTGAAGGCGTCGGTCATGGGGCCAGGTGCTCCAGGAGTGCGCGATGGTCGTCGGGCACGTTGTAGAAATACGGTGACACGCGGACATGACCGGGACGGGCGTCGGTGATGATTCCCGCCGAAGCAAGGCTGCGGACGTCGCGGGCCGGATCATCACTCGGCAGCATCACGATGCCGCTCCGTTCCGCGGCGGTGGCCGACACTTTCGGCTTGAGGCCCCGCTCTCGCGCCAGTGAGACCAGGTCTTCCGTGAGCGCGGAGGTCTCGCGCCGCACCGCGTCGATGCCGATTTCCTCGAGCAGCTCGAGTCCCCCGAGCTGCGCATAGACCGGCATGAGGGCCGGCGTGCCGCTCTCCAGGCGCCGCGCGTCGTCATGCAGCTCGAGCGCGTTGGGATCGAACCGGAACTGCTCGCGGTGGCTGAACCATCCCGCTGCCTTCGGTGCGAGCGTCGGCAGCAATTCCGCGCGCGCGTAGGCAAAGGCGGTGCCGGTGCCCCCCAGCAGCCACTTGAGGCCGCCGCTGGCGTAGAAATCGGCGTCGATGGCCTGCACATCCACCGGAATCTGTCCTGCCGCCTGGTACCCGTCGATCAGTGCGAGCGCTCCCTGCCGGTGCGCGACGCCGGCGATCGCGGCGGCATCCTGGATGTGGCCGCTCGTGAAGAAGACATGACTGGTGGCCACCAGCGCGGTGCGCTCGTCGATGGCGCGCTCGTAGAGTTCGAGTGGCACCCGTATGCCGTCCGGACTCTGCAGCACCACCACCTCGATTCCGTGCGGCACCTTGGCCAGCCACTGGTACGCGATGGTCGGGAAGTCGAGCGACGTCACCACCACCTTCGGGCGCCGCGAATAGTCCAGCGACTCCGCGATACTGGTAAGCGCGCTCGAGATGTTCGGGTGCAGCGCGATCGTCCCGGGTGGGGCGCCCACCACCCGGCCATATCCGGCCCGGAGGTCGGCGAGCGCCTGCCACCAGGTGTCGTACCAGGCCGAAGCCCCCCTGGTCTCCCACTGGTCGAGATACGTGTTGACCCGTGCCCGGGAGCGGCGTGACAGCGCACCAAGCGAGCAGCTGTTCAGGTATACCGACTGCCTGAAGATTGGGAACTCGTCGCGATACCGTACGGCGAGTGAGGTTGGCATCGGGCGCACGGTCATAGGGAGGCAAATATAGTCCGTTATCTTGTTTGCTCATGGCCGCGACGCATGGTTCTCCGCACGAAGGCTGGGAGGGGCGTTACCCCGGCAGCTGGTCTGCCCTTTCCCTGTCGCTGGCCCTCCGCGCCGTCGTCAATCCCCGGCTCGCGATCGACCTGCTCCGCACCGCCTGGGCCTTCCGGCGCCGCCGGTGGTGGGCCCGGTCTCCCTGGCTTCCCCTGCCCGACGAGACCTACCTGCGGTGGCGCATGTACACGGCCTATGGGGACGAGGCGGCGGTGCCCCCCGCGGAGGATGTCGTCCGGTTTGCGCGCTGGCGGCGGGAGACCATGCACCTGTAGGTCGCCGCGGTGGCTGGCTTCATGGTTGTCCATTATTGCTGCCTGCCTGCCCTTATCTTTCCTGCATGGCGAAACAGCACCCCAGCGTCGTCATCATTGGTGCCGGCTTCGGCGGCATGTACGCGGCGCGTGAACTGGCTGCGGCACCGGTTCAAGTCACGGTAGTGGATCGCCACAACCATCATCTTTTTCAGCCGATGCTGTACCAGGTCGCCGGTGCAGCCCTCAATCCATCTGACATTGCGTCGCCCATCCGCCGAACCTTGCGGCGGGAGACGCACACCGAGGTCATCCTCGCCGATGTAGCCGGCGTCGACACAGCCGCCAAGGCGATCCGGCTGGTTGGAGGTGGTAGTATTGAGTACGACTACTGCATCGTGGCCCCTGGGGTCGAGACGTCCTACTACGGGAAGGACGACGCGTGGGCCCCGCTGGCCCCGGGCCTCAAGACCTTGGAGGACGCACTCGATATCCGCCAGCGAGTACTACTCGCCTTTGAGCAGGCGGAGCGAGAGGCGGACGTCGCTCGGCGCCACGCGCACCTGACGTTCGTCGTTGTGGGTGGCGGCCCGACCGGGGTTGAAATGGCGGCGACAATCGCCGAACTGCGGCGGTACACCCTCGCGCGGGATTTCAGGCACATCGACCCGCGGGAAGCCACGGTGATGTTGCTCGAGGGCGGGCCGCGCATCCTGCCGAGCTATCCTGAAGAGTTGAGCGCCGTCGCCAAGTCGAAGCTCCGCGGCCTCGGTGTGGAGGTGCGGGAGAACATGCTGGTGAACAGGATTGAGCGCGGATACATCGAGGCCGCCGGATGGACCATCCCAACGCACACAGTGGTGTGGGCGGCAGGCATGCGCGGGTCGCCGCTGCTCAACACACTCGGTACGCCGCTCGATCGAATCGGCCGTGTCCTCGTCGAACCCGATTGCAGCATCCCGGGCCACCCCGAGGTGTTCGTCATCGGCGATGCTGCGCATTTCGAGGATCCGGCGCACGGATCACTTCCTGGGGTCGCACAGACCGCGATCCAGATGGGCAAGTATGTCGCCCACGCCATCGCCGGTGACCTGGCGGGGAAGCCGCGCACACCCTTCAAGTACTTCGACAAGGGACAACTCGCTGTCATCGGCCGGGGCCAGGCCGTGGCCGAGATCTGGAAGCTCAAGTTCTCGGGGTTTGTCGCCTGGTGCATCTGGGCCTTCATCCACATCGCGTTTCTCATCGGATTCCGGAACCGTGTCCTCGTGATGCTTCAGTGGGCATGGTCGTACTTCAATTACGAGCGCGGAGCGCGGCTCATCACCGGGACGGAGGAGTTCCCGGTCCAGACGAGCCACCACGAAGTGCGCGGATGAGCCGGGTGACGGGGCCCTCGCTCTCCATCGACGAACTCAAGGCCTTCGCGCTCTCGCTGGGCTTCATCGCCTGCGGTATCACCGACCTCTCCCCCACGGCGCACGGCGACGTACTCGACCGGTGGCTCGCAGCTGGTCGCGGTGGGGTCATGCGTTATCTCAATCGACAGGCGAAGAAGCGGAAGGATCCACGGCGGATTGACTCTCGTGGCAAGTCAGCCGTTATTGTTATTGATAACTACTACTACGACGAACAGCCTGATTTGCAACGCTTTAGGATCGCGCGCTATGCCCGGGGAGAGGACTATCACCTGTCCACCATGCGGCGACTTGAGCGCTTGGCAGACTGGCTGCTCGAGCATGGCGCGACCTGGGCTCGGCCATTCGCCGATGCGGGGCCAGTGCCCGAACGGGAGCTCGCCCAGCGCGCCGGTTTGGGATGGATCGGGAAGAACACTATGCTGCTGCGACCCGGCGTTGGCTCATGGTTCGTAATTGGCAGTGTTATCAATGACTTGGACCTTCCGGGCGACGCTGCTTTCGAGACGGACCACTGTGGTAGTTGCACTCGCTGCCTCGACGCTTGTCCAACCGAAGCTTTTATCGAGCCTCGCCTGCTCGACGCCACAAAATGCCTCTCCTACCAGACGATTGAGCATCGGGGACCCATCCCGGAGGACATCGCGCAGCACATGGAAGGATGGATCTTCGGCTGCGACATCTGCAATGAAGTCTGTCCCTGGAACCAGCGGTTTGCGGCGCCCTCGACGATTCCCGAGTTCCGGCCCCGGCACACGGTGGACCTGGACGACCCCGATTGCTTCAACCGGCTTTCCACGGCCGCCTTCGACGAGCTCTTCGCCGACACGGCGCTGGCACGGCCCGGACTCGACCGCATGCGCCGGAACGTCCTCGCAGCGGCAACCGCACCGGTGGCAACGTTGCCGGCCGACTCAGCCAGGCGCGTTCCTACGGACCGTTGATCAACATTGTGTAGGGCGCGGTTGGGGTGTTGGCGGCGAAGCGGCGCTGGTGGCATCGTCAGGCGCGGGGACTGCCTCGCGCGACTTGGTCACGATCCTCGGGTATTTATAGGAGCGAGTCGGCACTTGCCGCCCGACTCTTCTGTGACGGGCGTCACCAGCGAGAGGAGGGGACGACTCTTGGTGATCTAGCTCACTACGCAAATGCCTTGCCCCAATTAGTGTTAGCCCGCCTTCGGCAGCCGCCAAATCCGCGCGTGGCCGCCGGATTCGAAGTCGACGCGCAGTCGCGCGGGCTCCGGATCGAAAACTTCAAGGTTGCGGAGCGTTCGCTGTTAAGGGAGACAATTGCATGCGTAAGCTGATGCTGGCAGGCCTTCTGATCATGACGGCTGGTTGCGCGAGCCGGAAGGATCTCGAGAAGGCACAGAGTGAGGCGACTTCTCTGGCAGCGGAGAAGGACAGCCTGTTGAGCGAAGTCCTCGCCACCAGCAAGCTGGTGAGCGACGTCAACAGCGAACTGGCGAAGGCCAAGGGTCTTGGCGTGAGCCCGACCACCACGAGCGAGGGCACAACCGCCTCGAGTGCCGCTGAAGACCGCCAGATCCTGCTCGGCAAGATCCGTGAAGCGGTTGCCCGCCTCAACGAGAGCGAGGCGCAGCTCGAGCGCACCAAGGCGCGCATCGGCTCCCTGGAGCGGAAGGACGCGCGGCTCCTGAAGCAGATCGACGACTTCCAGAAGCAGATCGCCGAACTCCGCACCAACATCGAGGCGCAGCAGGCCACGATCGAGGAGCAGAAGACCACGATCGTCGCGCAGAAGGTCCAGATCGACCAGCTCGGCGCCCAGGTTGAGACCGTGACGGTCAAGAACCGTCAGCTCGCCGACAGCGTCACGCTCGTCAGCAACGAGGCCAACAAGGTGTTCCTGGCCATCGGCCCCAAGGATTCGCTCAAGGAGAAGGGCGTCATCGTCCAGGAAGGCAAGAAGTTCCTGGTCTTCGGGGGCAAGCAGACCGTGCCGGCCCGCGACCTGAATCCGGCCGCGTTCCAGGTGCTCGATGCGCGCACCGATCGCTCGATCACGCTGCCCGAGGGCAAGAAGTACAAGATCGTGTCGCGCCAGGATCCCAAGCTCCTGCAGCCGGGCCCGGACGACAAGGGCAAGCTGGTTGGCACGCAGACGATCACGAACCCCGAGGAGTTCTGGGGCGCGTCCAAGTACCTGATCATCGTCGAAGATTGACCGACTTCATGAACGACACCGCGCAGGCCCGAGGCTGGGTCTGCGCGGTGTTTTTCTTTTCGGCGATCGCGGCCGCTCCCGCCCGGGCCCAGGCCCCCGCGGTGGAGCAGCAGGTCGCCGGGGCGGTGCTTGCGGCCCCCGACTCGCTGCGGGCCGGCGCCACCGTGCTGGGCTATCAGGGCGGGGAAGTCGTCGAGATCCGCAAGGGCACCAACGAGCTCATCTGCCTCGCCGATGACCCGGCCACCGATCGCTTCCAGGTGGCATGCTACCAGAAGTCACTCGAGCCGTTCATGGCCCGGGGCAGGGAACTCCACAACCTGAAGCTGTCCCACGCCGCTGTGGACAGCGCCCGCCTGGCCGACATCAAGGCTGGGCGCTGGAAGATGCCGGAGCAGCCGACAGCGCTCTACAACCTGGTGGCGCCGAAGGACAGCCTCGACAGCGGGACCGGGCTGCCGCGCGGAAAGAGCACCCGCTGGTACGTCATCTACATCCCGTATGCGACCGAGGCGAGTTCCGGCTTCACCACGGCAGCCGATGGCTCGGGCCGGCCCTGGCTTATGTATCCCGGCGAACCATGGGCCCACCTCATGGTGACTCCGCGGTAACTACCGGGCATAAATGGTCCTTGATCCAGTCCGCCAGGAAGCGAACCGAATCCCCGTAGGTCCTCGCACCACACAGCTTGCAGGTCACCGAATGCGTGTGCCCCTGGAGCGCCTCGACGCTTCCGGGAGGCACCGCAGCGATGACCGTGTTCTTCATCGTCGCCATGACGAAACTTTGCCCCTAAAGTGAAGCCATCAAACGAATTGTGCAGACACGGTTTGGCGCTAGCTTTCCCCCATGATTTCCAGCCTGCATAGTATCGCCATCTTCGTCACCGACATCGACCGCGCCCTCGCGTTCTATCGTGATACCCTGGGCCTGCCACTGATACGACAGGGGTCGTTCGGGGGCGAGTTCCTCGAGGCCGCGCCGCACCTGGGCGTGCATCCCGCCGTGCATCCGGACGCGAAGAAGCTGGTCGGTCGCGAAACCGGGCTCACCTTCCACGTACCCAACCTCGTCCACGTCGCCGGTGTGCTCCACGACCGGGGCGTGCGCTTTGTGCGCGAACCTACGAAGATGGGCTTTGGGGTCATGGCCATGATCGCCGATCCCGATGGCAACGTCTTCGCCCTGTGGGACGACGAGACGCCCGACGACGACCACGCCCATGGCTGAGCCGGTCGTTCGACGCCATTTCGCCAGCGACAATTGGGCGGGCGCCCATCCACAGGTTATGGCGGCCCTCGCCGCCGCCAATCACGGACATGCCGCCAGCTATGGCGAGGACGCCCTGACCGCACACGCGATCGAGCGCATCCGGGCGCTCTGGGGCGCGCCCGTGTCGGTGTTCTTTGTCTTCAACGGCACCGCGGCCAATGTCCTTGCCCTCGCGTCGGCGCTCCGGCCATATCAGGGTGTCATCTGTTCCGATGTCGCCCATCTCAATGTCGATGAATGCGGTGCATACGAGCGCCTGGCCGGTGGCAAGCTGCTCACGGTTCCATCGCCTGACGGCAAGCTGACTCCGGCGCTCGTCGAATCGCGCATCAGCAATGTCGGCGTGGTACACAGCTCGCAGCCGGCGGCCATCTCGATCACCCAGGCCACCGAGTACGGTACCATCTACACGCCAGGGGAGATTGCGGCGCTGTCACGACTGGCGCGTGAGCACGGACTCCTCCTGCACATGGACGGAGCCCGGCTCGCCAACGCCGCGGCGACGCTGGGCCTGTCGCCCGGCGCCTTCACCACCGGCGCGGGTGTGGACATCCTCACCCTCGGCGGCACCAAGAATGGCCTGATTGGCGGCGAGGCCGTGATCTTCGCCGACCCGGATCGTGCCGTCGATTTCGGCTTTGTGCGAAAGCAGGGAATGCAGCTCGCATCCAAGATGCGCTTCGTGGCCGCGCAGTTCGAGGCTCTCCTCACCGATGACCTCTGGCTCCGGAGCGCGGCGCACGCCAATCGCATGGCGCAGCGGCTCTACCATCTGGTCCACGGCGTGCCGGGCGTCGAGGTGACGCAGCGGGTCGAGGCCAACGCCGTCTTTGCCCGGATCCCGCCGCGCGCCATCGCGCCGCTGCAGGAGCACTTCAATTTCCTGGTCTGGAATGAGCGCACGTCCGAGGTGCGCTGGATGACCGCATTCGACACCACGACGGAGGACGTGGACGCCTTTGGCTCGGCGATCACTCTCGAAGTCGGTCGTGCAACCGCCGGAGCCGGTCGATGAAGGCTGCCTGGGAAACGATCTGTTCCGTCTGGTCCTGGCTCGTGCTCGGCGCCTCGATGGTCGTGTGGCTTCCGCTGATGGCGCTGATCCGGTTCATCACCAGGCGTACCGACCCGGGCCGCTACTGGGTGGGTTACATGTTCCGCCAGATCGCGGTCCTCATGGCTACGCTCAACCCGCTCTGGCGGTTCCGGATCTCCGGCAGCATGCCGGCGGACCCGCGCCGTCCGTACCTCGTCGTGTCCAACCACGAGTCCTTCGTCGATATCCTGCTCATCAGCCACCTGCCATGGGAAATGAAGTGGCTCAGCAAGGCCGAGCTCTTCAGGATCCCTGTCCTTGGCTGGCTGATGCGCCTGGCAGGCGACATTCCCGTTGACCGCGGCAATCCGCGCGCCGCCGCAGAGGCAATGGTGCGCTGCAAGGCGATCCTGCGGGACGAAAAGGTCTCCGTCATCATCTTCCCGGAGGGCACGCGATCGGAGACCGATGAGATGCTCCCCTTCAAGGACGGCGCATTCCGCCTGGCCATCGACGCCGGCGTACCGATCCTGCCGCTCGCGGTAAGCGGAGCCGCGACCGCCCTGCGGAAGCACGACTGGCGCTTTGGTCACTCGATCGCGGAGGTGCGTGTGCTGCAGCCCGTGGAGACGGAGGGACTCGCGCGAGCCGACATCGGCGCACTGCGCGATCGTGTATGGCAGATGATTGCCGCGGAGCGAGACCAGATGCGCAGTACTCAGCGACTGGCGGAAACGGCTAGCGCTTCCTGATCGTGTAGTCGCCTGCCCGGTCACCGGGCACCACCACCCAGCCTGCTCTCAGCGTAAGTCGCCAGCCAGGTCCGCTGGTCCCTCCCTCACCCGGCGCGGCTACCCGCGCCTCGCTGAAGTTGGTGTTCACCAGCGCCCCACTCGAGTCGGCATCCAGCACGCCCCATCGGTCACTCAAACGGAACGGGCGGTACACGGTACCGGCCTCCGGCAGTGGTTCCACCGTGTTCGGGTTGAACGACATGTTCATTTCCGCGAGCGGCAGCCGCAGTGTGGGCCCCGTGAGGTACCGGGCACGCAGTGAATCCTCGCGCGCCGCGCGCGCCAGTCGTCCCGCCTCTTCGCTCGCACGGAGCTCCGTCAGTCCATACGCCGCGAAGCGTGCATCACTCCGGTCGAGCGTGGCCGGATCCACCTGCATCGCCTCGGCAGCCAGGATCGCGAGGTCGGTGTCCTCGGTGACGTATGACCGCCAGCCCTCGTCGGTCAGCTCGAGCAGCAGGGCCCATGCGGCTCCAGTTGCGTACGGAAAGGATCGCATCAGGCTGCCGTTTCCCTCGAGCCGTGCCAGCCTGGCGCGCGCCACCCGGGCCCACTCATGGGCCGGTACCACCGATGCGATGCCCGTGAACTCCGCGAGCCCTTCACTCAATTCGAGCTGGCGCTCGGTGACCTCACTGCCGGGGGCGGCAGCGCGGCGTGCCATCCGTGCCGCCAGCGCATCGGTCATCGCCTGCCGGCGGGCCCAGCCGTTCGCCGCGAGGGCGGCCGAGAGGGCACGTCCTTCCACCTTGAGCCAGGTGCGGCCCGACGCCGTCTCGATGTGCGGGTTGTCGGGCGTGACGAGCGGTACGCGCGCGCGTGCCTGCACCGAGTGCCACACCTCATGCATCAGCAGGATTCCCCGCTCGAGCGAATCGGCCGGGAGGGGGCTCAGCACCATCGCCCAGGTGCGCCGCCCCCATGAAACGGACGTATTCGCGACGGCCATGCTGTCCGGCAGCCGCGCCTCGTAGTGGCCGCCGGTCCGCGTCATGAGTCCGGCGCTGTCAGGAACGTTGCTGATCGCGCGACGAGTCGACGGGTCGACGATCAGGAGCGGGGTGGAGAGGGGCACGCCCCAGAGGGATCCGCCCTCTCGCTCGGAGTAGAAGGCGGCCTCGAGCATCGCCCGGCGCGCCAGCGTCGTGTCGAGCCGGGGCGGGTGCGGATTGCCCGCAAGGAGGACCAGCATGCCAGTGAAGATCATACGCACTGGGAAATGCGCAGGCCCGGCGGATGGTCGCGCCCGTCAGCGCCGGCCGAACTCCGCGTCGGCCTCCGCGGCAGATTGCTGAAGCAGAGCAACCTTGGAGGGATCGATGCCGGCAGCCGACACCCCGACGGGCGAACGGCCATACAACTGCTCGAAGAGCGAGAGGGCGGCCAGGTAGGAACCCATGGGGGCCGGATGGAATCCGTCGCTCGAGTAGAGCTCCAGCGCGGGATCGCGGCGCCACGCCGCGCGCCATGCCTCACCGGCCGGCACGAGAATGCCATCTACTGCCGCTGCGGCGTTCGCATACGACATGCGCACGGAGTCACGCGCGGCCGGGCGGTTTGATTCCGGCCACACCATCAGGAGCGCCACGCGCGCACCGTGGTCGCTGGCCAGGTCGGCGAACTTTCGCGTGCTCGCCAGGAGGTCGGCCTGACTCGCCGGCAACGCGGAGGGGCCCTGCTGCAGCACGATGATGTCCCACTTGTCCTGCACGATCATGCCCTGGGCCTCACCCTCGTCCCAGTGATCGCCGAGCGAAAAGCCGCTGCGGATGACACGCCCCACCACCATCGGCGGAGCGTCGGTCGAGGCCGCCACCTGCGCGGTCATGGCCGGAAGGTCGTTGTCGTAAGTGAGGCTGTTGCCGATGAACAGGACCCGGAGCTGTTCGCCGGAGAAGGGCGGAGCCGGTTCATTGTCCCCGCCGCCGCAACTGATGAGAAAGGCGAGGGAGAGCGCGGCGCCTCGAAGGTGACGCTGAAATGGCATGCGGTCGCAGGGAAGGGGATTGCCTCCCTACGACCGCGCGGTGACACCAGTTTCCGGCCGTGTCTAGGCCGTCTTGCCCTTCGTGAACAGGCGGTAGATCAGCAACAGGACGATCGCCCCGATGACAGAGGCGATCAAACCGGCTGTCTGGCCCTCCTGGTAGTGGCCGATGCTCCTGCCCAGGAACGTGCCGACGTACGAACCGGCAATACCCAGCAGGATGGTGATGATCCACCCACCTGGATCCCTGCCCGGGGTGAGAAACTTCGCGATGACGCCGGCAACAAGGCCGATAAGGATCGTGTAGAGCACGGGTGCCTCTCGTGGGGGAAAACTGAATGTGCCCCCCAGCCACCCGACCCGCAAGCAGAGATCACGCCGTTTCCTGCGCCTGTACGAGAGTCATCCTCCAGCGCTGGTAGCCGCGGAGGCATAGCAGGAGGAAGATCGCGTACAGCACGGCTGTGGGCAGCAGCTGCTTCGTCCAGTATACCCCGACCGCTATCACGTCGATCGCCGCCCAGAGGAGCCAGTTCTCCAGGTACTTCCTGGCGAGCATCCACTGCGCCACCAGGCTGAAGGCTGTGATTCCAGAGTCCCAGTAGGGCAGGGCCTGGTCGGTGTACCGCCCGAGCGCGGTGCCGAGCACTACGGTGCCCACGGTGCCCGTGACGATGCAGCTCGCCAGCACGCGCTTCGGCGTCCGGCTCACCGTCAGTCCCGACTTGTCCTCGCCGCCCCGTACCCACTCATACCAGCCGTAGAACTGCAGCACGAAATAGATCACCTGCAGGCCTGCGTCGGCATACAGCTTGACCCGCGCGAATACCGCGAAGTACAGCGCGACCATTACCGCGCCCACCGGCCATCCTCGCCAGTCTTCGCGGACGTTCAGCCACACGCTGATGAGTCCGAGCACCGCCGCTACCCACTCCACCGCGCCCATTGCCTACTCCGCCGGTCGCCCGAGCGCTGCCGGTGCCTTCACGCCGCCGACCAGCCCCGCGAGTAGCAGCAGCGTCAGCACATACGGCAGCATCAGGAAGAGCTGATAGGGCACGGCCAGTCCCATCGCCTGAAAGACGAACTGCAGCGCGGTCGCCGCACCAAAGAACAGCGCGGCCCCGAGTACGCCCACCGGATGCCATCGCCCGAGTACCACGATGGCAATGGCAATGAAGCCGCGACCCGCCGTCATCCGTTCGGCGAACGTCCCCACCTGGGCCAGCACCAGCGTGCCACCGGCGAGCCCGGCCAGCACGCCTCCCGTGATCGTAGCGGCGAACTGCAGCCGGCGGACCGGTACACCGGCGGCACGCGCGTGCTGTGGCGATTCACCGGCCGCGCGAAGCGCCAGGCCAGTTCGGGTGCGAAACAGGAACCACCAGCATAGCGGAACCGCCATGAGGGCGATGTACGTGGTGACCGGCTGGTTGAAGAACGCCGGGCCGACCACCGGTACGGCGGAGAGTCCAGGAACGGGCATCGGGGCCAGCGTGGGGAGGGAAAGCCCTGCCCCCGCCGAGCCGAACGCCGCCTGATACACCGCGCCCGTGATGCCTACCGCCAGAAGCGTGGTGGCAGTGCCGGCAATGATCTGGTCGGCCCTGGCCCCGATCGTGGCGAGCGCGAAGACGGCGGCCAGAAGCATCCCGGCCGCTCCGCTCGCGGCCAGCCCCGCCCAGGCGCCGCCGGCTGAAGCGCCCAGCGCCGCCGCGAGGGCACCGGCAAGCATGGCGCCCTCCACCCCGAGATTGATGACGCCGCCGCGCTCGGCGAGCATCTCGCCCAGCGCCGCCAGCAAAAGTGGCGTCGCGACCCGGACTGCGGCGCTGAGGAAGCCGTCGAGGAGGGCCGTATCGAACATCATGCAATCACCACGTCACGACGACGCAAGGAAAGCGCATCGGCCAGTAACACGGCGAGGATGGTGATCGCTTCGGCCACGTACACCGCCACCGGCGGGACGCCGGCATCGCGCTGCATGGCCCCCGCGCCTGCCTCGAGTGCCCCGAACAGGATGGCACTGGCCACGATCCCCAGTGGCGACTGACGGGCCAGCAATGCCACGGCAATGGCGGTAAAGCCGTAGCCGGGTGAGAGGTTGGGATAGAGCGCGTAGCTGACGCCACCCACCTCGACGCCGCCGGCGAGGCCCGCCAGCGCACCCGACACCAGCAGGGCAATCGCCCCCAGGCGCTGCACCCGCAGCCCGCCCGTCACGCGCGCCGCACGCGGCCCTCGACCGACTGCCCGCAGCTCGAACCCGATCATGGTGCGCCGGAAGACGTACCACGCGAGCACGCAGCAGCTGAGCGCCAGGAAAATGCCGATGTGCAGGCGGGTGCCGGGGAAGACAGGCAAGCGGACGGTCTCCGAGAGCTGGTCACTCTGCGGGTAGATGTGCTGTGACTCCTGCAGAGGCCCCTGCACCATGAAGCTCACCAGCACTTCCGCCACGAAGTTGAGCAGGAGCGTGCTGATTACCTCGAGCACCCCGAAGCGGAGCCGCAACCACGCCGGCACCGTGACCCACAACGCTCCCGCCGCAAAGGCGGTTGCCAGCATGACCGGAATCGCCGCCATGCCCGGCCAGCCGCCCAGCTTGAGCCCGATCCAGGTCGCTGCGATTGCGCCAACGTAGAACTGTCCCTCCCCGCCGATGTTGAGCACCCCGGCCCGCAGGCCGACGGTGAAGCCCAGCGCGATCAGCATCAGGGGGATGGCACGCAGAAGGGTGCCGGAGGTAAAGGCGTACCAGCTCCCGAAAGCGCCGCGTACCATGGCACCGAGCGCAGCCGCCGGGTCATAGCCGCTGATCGCGAAGAAGATCGCCAGCACCGCGAGTCCCGCCCCGAGTGACACGATCGGCAGGAGGATACCGGCTGCACGCGATGCAGGCGTCACGTGCTTCCACCGAGCATGATGGAGCCGATCTCGGTGCGCGAGGCCCCCCGTCGGGCCTCGCGGAGCGTGCCCCGCACCATGACCACGATCCGCTGGCCCAGGACCATGACCTCATCGAGGTCGCTGGAGAAGACCAGCACGGCGACCCCGCGTGCCGCCGCTTCCCGCAGGCGTTCGCGTACTGCGCGCGTGGCCTGTACATCCAGGCCCCGCGTCGGGTTTTCGGCGATGATGACGGCAGGGTCACGCTCGATCGCCCGGGCGATGATCAGCTTCTGCTGGTTGCCACCGCTCAACGTGGCGACTGGTGCCTCCGGCCCGCCTGCCCGCACTCCGAATTCCGTGATCAGTTCCGCCGTGCGGGCACGCGCCGACTTCCAGTCGAGCCCGCCGCGCCTCACCCAGCTCGCCGACCGCCCGAGACCGAGCACGACATTTTCCGTGAGCGAGAGTTCGGGGATCAGTCCTTCGGTGGTACGATCCTCGGGGATGAACGCGATTGGGCGCGACACCTCCCGCGTGCCCCGGAATACCGGCAGCACCCCGGCGATGGCACGCAACAGTTCGCGCTGCCCGCTCCCCTCGATTCCCGCCACCGCCACGATCTCGCCGGCACGCACGCCGAGCGACGCCTGCCGCACCGCCATGCCAAGCCCCGACTCGCGAGCCACGTCCAGTCCCGCCACATGCACGCGTCGCGGCGCGTCCCCCACGACGAACACCTCCGGTGAGGATTCCTCGAGCAGTGCCGCGTCACCGATCATTGCCTCGGTCAGTTCTCTCGCACCCAGGCCCGCGACGCCTGACTCCAGGACGACGGTCCCCCGCCGCAGCACGGTCACCCGATCGGCGCCACGAAGCGCTTCGTGCAGTTTGTGCGTTATCAGCACCACCGCGCCGCCTGCCGCCGCGAAGGCACGTGCCCGGGACAGCAGCTCCTCGGCCTCGCTCGGCGCCAGTACGCCGGTGGGCTCATCCAGCAGGAGCACCCGCGCATCACCGGCCAGCGCCTTCACGATCTCCAGCCGCTGCAGCTGTGCCACCGGGAGGGAGCCGGCATGGGCGGCCGGATCGAGCGGGAGATTCAGCCGCTCCGTCAGTGCGGCGACGCGGATCGCGAGTTCCCGCGGCCGCACGTCCCACCCGGCAAACAGCGCAATGTTCTCTGCCACCGTCAGTGCGGGGATCGACGTGAAGTGCTGGTGCACGAGGCCAATCCCGGCCGCGCGCGCCGCGCGCGGTGTCCTCAGCCGCCTCGGAAGGCCGTCGATCAGGACTTCGCCGGCGTCCGGGGCGACCATGCCGCTTGCCACGTGCATCAGCGTCGTCTTGCCGGCGCCATTCTCACCCAGCAGTGCGTGCACTTCCCCGGCACGCACGACGAGGCCGGCACCCGTGAGCGCCTGAACCGTGCCGAACCGCTTGTGGATGTCGCGAAGTTGGAGAAGCGGCGCCCCGGTCACATGCCGGTGGGATGATCGTGGAAGCTGTACGGCAGGCCGAACCGGCTCCCCAGGTGCTCGGCCAGCGCTTTCACCCCCACGGTCTCGGTCGCATAGTGACCGGCGTGAAAGACGTTGACGCCGAACTCCATCGCGTCGAAGTAGGTGTGGTGCGGTCCCTCGCCGGTTATGAAGGTGTCCAGGCCGGCATCGCGTGCCTCCTTCACCATCGTTCCCGCCCCGCCGGTCACGATTCCCACTCGCTGCACCTGCTCGGGGCCACCGGCGATGAGCCGGGGCGCGGTGGAGAGGCCGAGGACGGACTGCAGTGCCAGGGAGAGCGAATCGCGCGAAGCCAACGCGCTCGGTGCCAGACCCCACACGCCGATCGGGCTCCCCCGGTGACTGCCGAAGGGCCCATGCAGTTCCAGTCCCAGCAGCCGGGCCAGGACCGCGTTGTTCCCCACTTCAGGATGGGCATCCAGCGGAAGGTGCGAGGAATAGACGGCCACGTCATGAGCCAGAAGCGCCCGGAGCCGGTTGTACCGCCGGCCGGTGACCGGGAGATTGCCGTCGAAGAAGAGCCCGTGATGCACGAGCATCAGCGGCGACCCGCCCAGCGCCGTGACGCCGTCGATCGTCGCCTGGGACGCATCGACCGCGGCGATGATCCGGTCAATGGTGCCGCTGTTTTCCACCTGCAGCCCGTTCACCGCTCCCTCGTAGTCAGGCACCTCGCGGACGCGGAGGTAACTGTCGAGGTAGCCGGTCACCTCGGCAAGCGGGACGCGTGGGCTCACTTGGCTGCGGCCGGACGCAGCGTCCCGGCGATGATCGAGTC
>Ga0070668_100001547_pt1 | contig 16603 bp, 19 predicted proteins | sample KBSS43metaG_FD_64661 | JGI IMG/M metagenome (GOLD analysis project Ga0070668, IMG submission 64661) | Switchgrass rhizosphere microbial communities from Kellogg Biological Station, Michigan, USA - KBS S4-3 metaG | ecosystem: Host-associated > Plants > Roots > Rhizosphere > Soil ... | reverse complement strand
CACGGCAGATGTCGTTGATGTCGAACAGGATCTCGGCCTCGGCGCGGGTGATCGCCAGGGCGCCGTCGCCCGCCGCCGCATAGAGCACGCGGCGCAGCAGCACGACCTCGCCGGCGGTGATCCGCCCGGGCTCGGCCGCGCCGTAGTTGAACAGCGGCCCGTCGCCGTCGAGGACCGCGTCCTTGATCCGGCCGAGGGTGAAGGTCACCAGGTTGCGAGGCGTGCTCTCCGCCGCCTCCAGAATGTGGACCAGCAGCTCCAGCTCGCTATCGGTGCGCACCCGCCCGTCGCGGGTCACCAGCGCCATCAGCCACTCGGCCTGGGCCGCGTCCACATAGCCGGCCGGATGCTGCTGGCGCACGATGATGTGGGTCAGGGCCTCGACGAAGACGTCGCGCCATTCGGGCGGACGGCTGTGGGCGGCGTCATCCAGGTCGAACAGGGCTTCCGCCTCGGCCCGGGAAAGCTGGTCGTCGCCGAAGACGGCGCGCCGCAGCGCCAGCACGTCCTCCGCGGTGATGGCGCCCGACGCCCGCAATCTGCCGATCAGCTCGTTCATGGCCCTGGTCACCTTCTGGTCTGTCCGGCGCTTCGGGGCGCAAGCCATAAGGGCGCGGGGTTACCTTCCGCCTAACCGGGTCGACATTCGCCGGCGCCGGTGGGACTGATGGCGCCTCGATTCCCTCGCCAGCCTGCAGGACATCGCCGACGTGCGGACGCCGCGTTTCAGGGTTCTCGCTCCGCTCGTCCTCGCCGCCCTGGCGCTTTGCGCCTGCCAGCGCCAGGCGGAGCGCCCGCCCTGCCCGGCGGGCCAGGTCTGCCTCGAGTACGGCAACGGCTCCGACCCGGCGACGCTCGATCCGCAGCAGAGCGAACTGGTCGACGAGTCGGTGATCATCGGCGACCTGATGATGGGCCTGACCACCGAGGCGGCGGACGGCTCCACCCTCCCCGGCATGGCGACCTCCTGGGAGACCAGCCCCGACGGCCTGGTCTGGACCTTTCACCTGCGTGACGCCCAGTGGTCGGACGGCGTTCCCGTCACCGCCGAGGACTTCGTCTACGCCTACCGCCGCATCCTCGATCCGAAGACCGCGGCGACCTACGCCTACCTCGTCAGCGTGCTGAAGAACGGCAAGGCGGTGAACGCCGGCCAGGCCGCGCCGGAGACCCTGGGAGCCCGGGCGCTGGACCCGCGGACCTTGCAGCTGACCCTGGAGCACCCGGTTCCCTACCTGCCGGGCCTGGCCAAGCACCACAGCTTCTTTCCCGTACCGCGCCATGCGGTGCAGCGCTGGGGGGACGCCTGGGTGCGGCCCGGGCGCTACGTCTCCAACGGCGCCTACCGGCTGGTGAGCTGGCGGCTGGGCGACTTCCTGCGGGTGGAGAAGAACCCGCGCTTCTGGGACGCAGCCCAGGTCTGCGTCGACCGCATCGACTACTATCCGACCAACGACACCGTGGCCGCCGAGCGGCGCGTGGCCCTGGGCGAGCTGGACGTCAACACATCGTTCCAGTCCAACCGCATCAGCCGGCTGCGCAAGACCCTGCCGGCCTATATCCGGACCCACGTGAACCTGGGCACCGGCTACCTTTCGTTCAACACCTTCGACTTCGCGCCGTTCAGGGACGTGAGGGTGCGGCGGGCGCTGTCCGAGGCCGTCGACCGCGACTTCATCACCGGCAAGCTGCTGCGCGCCGGCCAGCTTCCCGCCTACACCTTCGTCCCGCCCGGCATTTCGGGCTACACCGCCGGCGTCGCCGCCCCCTGGTCGCGGAAATCCTTCGCCGAGCGCCAGGCCGATGCGCGCCGCCTGCTGGCCGAGGCCGGCTACGGCCCCGACCGGCCGCTGAAATTCGTGATCAAGACCGCGAGCCAGCCCGACTCCCTGCTGCTGGCCCAGGCGCTGCAGGCCGACTGGAAGACGATCGGGGTGGAGACCCAGGTGGCGGTCGCCGACACCCAGGTGCTGTTCGCCGACTATCGCAACCGGGACTTCAACCTGGGGATGATGCGGTGGTTCGCCGACTACGACGACCCGCTCACCTTCCTCGAGCTGTTCAAGTCCGACACCGGCGCGCAGAACTACGGGGACTACAAGAACCCCGCCTATGACGCCCTGCTCGCCGCCGCCGACCAGGAGCCGGACCCGAAGACGCGCGCCCTGATCCTCGCGCGGGCCGAACAGACCATGCTCGACGACGAGGCCACCGCGCCCATCTACTTCGACGTCAACCGAGCGCTGGTGAGCCCGCGCGTCACCGGCTGGGCGGACAACGCGACCCACAAGCACCGCGCCCGCTGGCTCTGCGTGAAATAGCCGATCAGCCCGGCGCGGCCAGCAGCACCTCGAGGGCCACGCCCGCGGCCCGGACGGCGCGCAGGTCGTCGGGCGCCGGCGCGGCGGTGAGCACCCGCACCACCCGCAAGCCCTCTCGGGCGAGCTCGACCAGCCGCTCGGCCGAGGCCTCCGCCGCCGGCAGCCGCCGCGCATCGCGCCGGGCCATCGCCAGCACGTCCGGGCAGGCGTCCTCGTCGGCGGCCAGCACGTCGGCGGCGGCCAGGGCCCGGCTGGCCCGCAGGGTCAGGAGGTCGGCCGGGCCGCGGCCGGCCACGAACTGGATCAGCCCCTGGCCCTCCACGCCGGCGGCCAGCGCCGCGTGCAGCCGGCGGCCCGCCTCTTCCATGTCGCCGGCCGCAGCCGCCTGCGCCGCCGGCCCCGACAGGGCCGCGCGCAGGAAGGCGCGGCGCCGCGGCAGGTCCGGCAGGGCCTCGCGCACCGCCGCCTGGTGCAGCCGGAAGAGCGCGGCCACCCGGCCCGTCCCCTCGGGGATCCGCGTCTCGATGTCGTTGCGCAGCAGCGTCGCCAGCATCGGCGAGGCCCCGCCCGTGCCCACCGCGGCCACCACCTCGCCGCGGTCGATCACCGAGGGCGTGGTGAAGTCGCAGAGCTGCAGGCGGTCGGTGACGTTGACCGGCACGTGCGCCGCCCGGGCGGCGCTGACCGCGGCCTGGATGAAGGTCTCGTCGTCGCTGGCCACGAAGGCCAGGGCCGCCCCGCGATAGGTCCCGGCCAGGAACGCCTCAGGGCCCTGCGCCCGCACCACCGTCGCCGGCGAGCTGGCGAACAGCCGCGCCTTGGCCTCGGCCGCCTCGCCGGACCCGGCGATCACCACCGTCCGGCCGGCCAGGGGCACATAGGCGGGGAACGCCTCCATGCGGCTATTTCAGCGTCTTCAGGTGCTCGATCACCGCGGCCCGGTCGTCTTCCTTGGCCAGGCCCATGGGCATGCGCGTGCCCGGCGCGAACTTGGCCGGCGCGGTCAGGAAGGCGTCCAACGACGCCCCATCCCAGGCCCCGCCCTTGCCGGCCAGGCCGGCGGAGTACTTGAAGTCGCCGCGGCTGGCGATCTTGGCGCCGAACACACCCTTCAGCGTCGGCGCCATCGGCGTCGAGGCCTCGGCGTGGCAGGTCTTGCACTGCAGCTGGAAGATCCGCGCCCCGTCGGCGGCGACGGCCGGGGCGGCGAGCGCGGCGAGCGCGAGGGCGAAGCTCAGGGATCGGAACATGCGGCCTCCATTCCGGAATGACTTCTAGCGGCCGCGGCGCCCGGCGGCCAGGGTCCGACGCGCTTACCGGCGCGCCTGAACCCCGTTAAGATGATCCGGCATGTCGGGAGGAGACTCATGGCTCTGACGCTGGACCTCAACGGCAAGGCCGTCCCCGTGACGGCGGCGGGCGATACGCCGCTCTTATGGGTGCTGCGCGATGAACTGGGGCTGACCGGCACGAAGTACGGTTGCGGGATCGGCCAGTGCGGCGCCTGCACCGTGCTCGCCGACGGAGCGCCGATCCGCGCCTGCTCCACGCCCGTGAGCGCGCTGCAGGGGGTGAAGCTCGCCACCATCGAGAGCCTGGGCGGCGCCCATCCGCTGCAGCAGGCCTGGGTGAAGCACGACGTGCCGCAGTGCGGCTACTGCCAGTCCGGCCAGATCATGTCGGCCGTGGCGCTGCTGGCGCGCACGCCCAAGCCCGCCGACGCCGACATCGACGCGGCCATGGACGGGAACATCTGCCGCTGCGGGACCTACCAGCGCATCCGCGCGGCCATCAAGGACGCCGCCGGCCTCGCCGCACCGGCCCAGGGAGCGGCCGCATGAGCGTCCTGGCCCGTCCCGCCAGCCGCCGCGACCTGCTGGTGGGCGCGACCCTCGCCGGCGGCGCCCTTCTGGTCGGCTGTTCCCCGGCGGCCATCATGGGCGCCGGCGCGCCCAGGACCGACTACGGCGCCTTCGGCCCCTACATCCGCATCGCCGCCGACGGCCTGGTGACCGTCGTCAACAACCACATCGAGTTCGGCCAGGGCACGCACGCGGGCCTCGCCGCCATCGTCGCCGAGGAACTGGACGCCGACTGGTCGAAGATCCAGGTGGCCCAGGCGCCCGCCGACACCAAGGCCTATGGCGCGGGCCCCGCCGGCATCCAGGGCACCGGTGGCTCCTCGGCCGTCCGCGACGCCTGGGTCCCCCTGCGCAAGGCCGGCGCCGGCGCCCGGGCCATGTTCGTGGAGGCGGCCGCCAGGCGGTGGGGCGTCCCGCCGGCCGAGATCACCGTGCGGGACGGGGTCGTCGCCCACGCCGGCTCGGGCCGGCAGGCCGGTTTCGGCCAGCTCCTCGCCGATGCGGCCAAGGTGGCCCCGCCCACATCGCCGGTGCTGAAGGACCCCGCCCGCTTCACCCTGGTGGGGGCCGACCGGGTGCGCCGCAAGGACGCCCAAGCCAAGAGCGACGGGAGCGCCCGCTTCACCCAGGATGTCCAACTGCCCGGCATGCTGGTGGCGATGGTCGCCCACCCGCCGCGCTTCGGCGCCAAGGTGAAATCGTTCGACGCCGCCGCCGCCCGCAAGGTCCCCGGCGTGGTGGACGTCCACCAGATCCCCACCGGCGTCGCCGTCACCGCCCGCAACACCTGGGCCGCGCGGCGGGGCCGCGAGGCCCTGAAGGTCGTCTGGGACGAGACCAAGGCCGAGACCCGTGGCACCGACACGCTGGCGGCCGAGTACCGCGCCCTGGCCGCCGGCAAGGCGCCGCCGCCGGAAAAGGCCAAGTGGGAGGCCTTCGAGGCCAAGGGGACGATGCCGGCCGCGCCCGGCGGCGAGGCCTTCGAGGCGACCTACGACTTTCCCTACCTGGCGCATGCGGCGATGGAGCCGATGAACTGCGTGGCCCAGGTGGACGGGGCGAACACCAGGCTCACATTCGGCTCCCAGGTCCCCAGCCTGGACCAGCTCAACACCGCGCTCATCGTCGGCGCCCTGCCCGGCGCCATCGAGATCGAGAGCCTGTTCGCCGGCGGCTCCTTCGGCCGCCGGGCAAACCTGCAGTCGGACTATGTGGCCGAATGCGTCCGCATCGCCAAGGCGGCGGGGAAGAACGTCCCGGTGAAGCTGGTCTGGACCCGGGAGGACGACATGACCGGCGGCTACTACCGGCCGCTCACCCACCATGCCGTGCGGATCACGCTTGACGCCGACGGCTATCCGGCGACGTGGCGCCACCGCATCGTCACCCAGTCGATCCTGGCCGGCTCGCCCATGGCCGGAAAGGGCGTGGACGACACCTCGGTGGAGGGGACCAAGGGCTCGCCCTACTTCAAGGCCACGCCGGTGGTGGACGCCCAGGCGCTGTCGCCCAGGGTGGGCGTGCCGGTGCTGTGGTGGCGCTCGGTGGGCGCGACCCACACCGCCTTCGTGATGGAGCACACCATCGACCAGCTGGCGAAACGCGCCGGCATGGACCCGGTGGCGTACCGCCGCACGCTCTATCGCAAGGCCGGCGCCGCCCGGCACCTGGCCGCCCTCGATCTCGCCGCCGAAAAGGCCGGCTGGACGAGCCCGGCGCCCGAGGGCTGGACCCGCGGCGTGGCGGTGCACGAGAGCTTCGGGTCGGTGGTCGCCCAGGTGGCCGAGGTCAGACTGGCGGACGGCGAGCCCCGGGTCGGCCGCGTGGTCACCGCCATCGACTGCGGAACGGCCATCGCCCCCGACCTGATCGCCGCCCAGATGGAAGGGGGGACCTGCTTCGGCCTCTCCGCCGCCCTGTTCGGCGCCGTCACCCTGAAGGACGGCCATGTGGAGCAGTCCAACTTCGACGCCTACCGCGTGCTGCGCATTTCCGAGGCCCCGACCGTGGAGACCTACATCGTCCCCTCCGCCGCCGCGCCGTCCGGCGTCGGCGAGCCGGGAACGCCGGTGATCGCCCCGGCGGTCGCCAACGCCCTGCTGACGATGAGCGGCAAGCCGACGACCGCATTGCCGTTCGTGAGGGGTTAGTCGCTGGCGAGAAGGTCGCCGAGGTCGCGCGCGCCGTGGAGGACGCGGACAACTATGAGCTGGGCGTCCGTGCGCAGATAGAAGATCAGGTAGTCACCGACCGGCCAGCTTCTCGAACCCGCGAGAAGGTCGTCCCGCGTCCTGCCGAGGTCCGGATATTCCGCCAGGCGCGCCTCAGCGTCCTCGATGCCGGATGACGCGCTCGGCCGCCGCCAAGTTGTCGACGGCGATATAAGCGAAGATATCGTCGAGGTCGTCGTCGGCCGCCTTCGTCCGCCGAATCTCGAGCATCAGTCCTTCGCGCCCAGGCGCCGTCGCCCTTCCGCGATGATCTCGTCAGCCGATCGCCGCCGCTCGGAGATCCCGCTGTCCAACCCCGCTTGCAATAGCGCTCGCACATGCGCCAGCGACTCGGCTTTGCGCTCGCGCTTCTCGCTCCAGTCGCGCAACGCCTCGCGGATCACCTCGCTGCTCGAAGCATAGTCGCCGGACCTGACTGCGACACGGACGGTCTCAGCGAGCTGGCCTGTAAGGGCGATGGACATTTTTTCGACCTTCGACATGACCACCTCCAAATGGTAGGAAGAAGTAGGACTAAGTGCGCCTTTTGTCCAGATCGCCCCTTTCGTCCACGTCGAACAGGACGCCGTCATCCGGGGCCTCCACCAGCGCCAGCCGGGCCCCAAGCGCCTGCAGGATCGCGCGCGCGCCGGCGTCGCCCTTCAGGTCGAGAAGCTGCGGGATCAGCCCGGCGCCCAGCAGCACCGGATTGCCGCGCCGGCCGCCGAACGCCGGGGCCGCCGCCGGCGCGCCGGTCCGCACCGCGGCCGCGAGCTGCGCCAGCACGCCATGCGGCACCCGCGGCATGTCACCCAGGAACACGAACACGCCGGCCGCGTCCGCCGGCAGCGCCGCCGCCCCTGTCCGCAGCGAGGCCCCAAGCCCCTCGGCGTAGTCGGCGGCATGTACGACGGACAGACGTCCGGCCTCACCGACCCGCCCGGCGAACGCCCGCGCCGCCGCAGCCACCCGGTCCGCGTCGGCCCCGGTGACGACGGTGACCGCCCGCGCCGGCGCGGCAAAGGCGGCGGCCAGCGCCCCGTCCAGCAGCACCCCGCCCGCCCAGGGCGCCAGCAGCTTGCCGCCGCCGAAGCGGCTGCCCACGCCGGCGGCCAGCACCAGGGCCTCGAACGCCTGTGTCGCCTCGCCCCCTGTCGCCAAGCCGCCTTCCCCTCTATGTTACGGGCGTCATGACGCCTTACGACGATCCCACGCCGCGCCCACGCGCCGCCCTGCCGGCGCTGATCGACGGCTTCGGCCGCACGGTGACCTATCTGCGCCTGTCCGTCACCGACCGCTGCGACCTGCGCTGCGTCTATTGCATGGCCGAGCACATGACCTTCCTGCCCAAGGCGGAGGTCCTGACGCTGGAGGAGCTGGACCGGCTGGCGTCGGCCTTCATCGGCCTGGGCGCGAAGAAGCTGCGCATCACCGGCGGCGAGCCCCTGGTGCGCAAGGGCCTGATGGGCCTGCTGGAGAACCTCTCCCGCCACCTGAAGAGCGGCGCCCTGCAGGAGCTGACGCTCACCACCAACGGCACCCGGCTGACCGAATTCGCCGAGGGCCTCGCCCGCGTCGGCATGCGCCGCATCAACGTCTCGCTGGACACCCTGAAGCCGGATCTCTTCCGGACCCTGACCCGGGGCGGCGACGTCGCCAAGGTGATCGCCGGGATCGACGCGGCCCAGGCCGCGGGGCTTTCGGTCAAGATCAACACCGTGGCGCTGAAGGACGACAACCACGCCGAGATCCCCGGCCTCGTCGCCTGGGCGCACCGCCGCGGCCTCGACATGACGCTGATCGAGACCATGCCGCTGGGCGAGATCGAGGGCGACCGCACCGAACAGTTCCTGTCGCTGAAGGACGTCCGCCGCGAGTTGGAGAGCTTCTGGACGCTGGAGGACATCCCGCTCGTCACCGGCGGGCCCGCCCGCTATGTGCGCGTCGCCGAAACCGGCGGACGGCTGGGCTTCATCACGCCCCTGACCCACAATTTCTGTGAAAGCTGCAACCGGGTGCGGCTGACCTGCACCGGGACCCTGCACACCTGCCTGGGCCAGGACGACGCCACCGACCTGCGCGCGGTCATGCGCGCGGGCGCCGACGACGCCGCCCTGGTCGAGGCCATCCGCCACGGGATCGACGGCAAGCCCAAGGGCCACGACTTCCACATTGGCCGCGGCGAGGCCCCGGCGGTCGCGCGCCACATGTCCACCACCGGGGGCTGAGATGGCGCGGGTGCTGCTGTTCGGACCCTTGCGCGACCTGGCCGGATGGCGCGAGCGCGACGCCGAGGCTTCGTCCATCACCGCCCTGAAGGCGCTCCTGGGCGCGGAGGACGGGCGGCTCGGCGAGGCGCTGGCCGCCCCCGGCGTGCAGGTGGCCCTCGACCAGGCGATCGTGCGCGGCGACGCGGCGCTGACCGCGGGCTCGGAGGTCGCCTTCCTGCCGCCCATGAGCGGGGGATGATCCGCCTCACCGATCAGCCCTTCGATCCCGGCGCTCTGCTCACCGCGTTCGCCCAGGATCGCCGCGAGACCGGCGCCATCGCCACCTTCACCGGCCTCGCGCGCGCCGAACTGGGCCAGGCGGAGGTTCTGGAGCTGGAGGCCTATCCCGGCTTCACCGAGCGCGAGATCGGCCGCATCGCCGAGGTCGCCCGGGTGCGGTTTTCCCTCGACGACCTTTCCGTCACCCACCGCGTCGGCCGCATCGGCCCGGGCGAGGCCATCGTCTTCGTCGCCACCGCGGCGTCCCATCGCCGGGCCGCCTTCGAGGCCTGCGACTTCCTGATGGACTACCTGAAGAGCCGGGCTCCGTTCTGGAAGAAGGAGCACGGCCCCGAAGGCCCCCGCTGGGTCGAACCGCGCCCCGAGGACTACGCCGACGCCGCCCGCTGGGATTGACGGCGGCGCTTCCCTCCGGGCGAACCTGCGCCTACATGGCGAAGATCACCCTGAGGCCGCGCCATGAAGTCCCCCTTCCTCGTCCCTGAGACCAAGACCCGCGACCAGCTGGACGATTCCGTCACCTCGGCGATCTCGCCCATCGAGGAGATCATCGAGGACGCCCGCAATGGCAGGCCCTACATCCTGGTGGACGCCGAGGACCGGGAGAACGAGGGCGACATCATCATTCCCGCCCAGTTCGCCACGCCGGAGCAGATCAACTTCATGGCCAAGCACGCGCGCGGCCTGATCTGCCTGTCGATCACCGCCGAGCGGGCGCGGCAGCTGCGCCTGCCGCCCATGGCCATCGAGAACGCCGCCCAGCACAGCACCGCCTTCACCGTCTCCATCGAGGCCAAGGAAGGGGTCACCACCGGCATCTCCGCCCACGACCGGGCGCACACCATCGCCGTGGCGATGGACGCCACCAAGGGCCCCGACGACATCGTCTCCCCCGGGCACGTCTTCCCGCTGGTGGCCCGGGACGGCGGCGTGCTGGTCCGCGCCGGCCATACCGAGGCCGCGGTGGACATTTCCCGCCTGGCTGGCCTGGCCCCGTCCGGCGTGATCTGCGAGATCATGAAAGACGACGGCACCATGGCCCGTCTTCCGGACCTGGTGGCCTTCGCCCAACTGCACGGCATGAAGATCGGGGCCATCTCCGACCTGATCGCCTACCGCCGCCGCACGGAGCGCCAGGTGGAGCGGGTGCTGGAGACGCCGTTCGACTCGGCCTTCGGCGGCCGCTTCCGGATGGTGATCTACCGCAACATCCTCGACGGCACCGAGCACATCGTGCTCACCAAGGGCCGCATCGATCCGGACAAGGCGGTCCTCGTGCGGATGCACCGCGTGGACTTCGCCGCCGACATGCTGGGCCACGTGGAGGCGCGCCGCGACTACATCCCCCGGGCGCTGAAGGCGATCGCCGAATACGAGGGGGCGGGCGTGGCGGTGTTCATCCGCGACTCCAACCCCGCCTGGCTCTCGGAACGCTACGGCCAGCCCGAGGCGGAACGGCATCCCCGCGAGAACGTGCTTCGGGACTACGGCATCGGGGCGCAGATCCTCCTCGACCTCGGCGTGCGCGACATCATGCTGCTGAGCTCCTCCCCCACCTTGCTGCCGGCCTCGCAGGGCTATGGGCTGCGGATCGTCGGCCGCCGGCCGTTCTGACGCCGCAGACGCGCGATTGTCGTTTTCTTGGGCGCTGATCGCGCCTATATGACGTGAGGATTACCCCCGCCCGGCCGAAAGGCCGGGCGCCTTCATTTCCGGGACCTTCCCATGACCGACATCCTCATGCCCAAGGCGACCGCCGTCTGGCTGGTGGACAACACCTCGCTCACCTTCGAGCAGATCGCCGATTTCTGCGGCCTGCACCCCCTGGAGGTCAAAGGCATCGCCGACGGCGAGGTGGCGCGCGACATCCGCGGCGCCGACCCCATCGCCAACGGCCAGCTCTCGCGCGAGGAGCTGGACGCCGCCCAGAGCAATCCGAAATACCGCATGAAGGCGCAGAAGAGCCGCCACGCCGAGCTGCTGAAGCCGGTGAAGAAGGCCCCGCGCTACACGCCGGTCTCGCGACGCCAGGACCGCCCGGACGCCATCGCCTGGTTCCTGCGCAACCACCCGGAGGTGGCCGACAGCCAGATCTCCCGCATCCTCGGCACCACCAAGGCCACCATCGACCAGGTGCGCAACCGCACCCACTGGAACGCCAACAACATCAAGCCGGTGGACCCGGTGACCCTGGGCCTGGCCACCCAGCTCGAGCTGGACGCGGTGGTCAGGAAGGCCGCCGACAAGCGCGCCAAGGATGACGCCAAGCGCGGCGTGGTCGAGCCCGAGGGCGCCACCTTGCGTCCGGCCTCCGACGCCGACTTGCCCGAAGACGCCGAGGTCGAACAGATCCACGAACACGAGGAGCTGGAAGACTAGGCGTCAGCCAGCCCCCGGGTCCGGCCATGGGCCGGCCCGAGGGTAAACTCCGGGTGGGAATGCTGGAACCGACGCCGCACACACGGCGTCCGCCTGGCGGGCGCCGTCGGTCGCAGCGGCAATGATCGGGACCTTGTAGGCTCCGCCGTCCTAGTGCAGACGGCTGCGCAGCGCTTCCATCTCTTCCTTGAGCCGGAGCTTCTGCCGCTTCAGTTCCTTTAGCTTCACGTCGTCGAAAGCGGGCCGCCTCATCTCTTCCTGGATCTCGGCTTCCAAGTTCTGGTGACGGGATCCAAGTTCGCGGATACGGGCTTCCACGGCCATGATTCGAGCTCCTTGCAGTGGGAAGACCGATGAGTGAACACCCGCTGCGCCGGACTGTCAGATCACATATGTTTGCATATGGCGAAGCTGGCGGGGCGCTTGAATCCGGCCGCCGGGACCCGATCGGAAGACCATGAGTGAGCGGCTGCGTCTGGTAGTCGGAGTCTCGGGCGCAAGCGGCGCGGCCTATGGGCTGCGCACGCTCGACGCCTGCCGCGAGCTGGGGGTGGAGACCCACCTGATCCTCTCGCGCGCGGCCGCCCTGACGCTGGCGCAGGAGGAGACCCTCACCCCCGCCGACGCGCAGGCCCGCGCCGACGTCAGCTACCGCCCCGGCGACGTGGGGGCGGCGGTGGCTTCCGGCTCGTTCCAGACGCTCGGCATGATCATCGCCCCCTGCTCGGTGCGCTCCATGAGCGAGATCGCCACCGGGGTCACCTCGTCCCTGATGACCCGCGCCGCCGACGTGACCCTGAAGGAGCGCCGCCCGCTGGTGCTGATGGTGCGGGAGACCCCGCTGCACCTCGGCCACTTGCGCTCCATGGTGAAGCTGGCCGAGATGGGCGCGGTGATCGCCCCGCCGCTGCCGGCCTTCTACGCCCGGCCGCAGACCCTGGCGGAGATGATCGACCAGTCGGTGGGGCGGGCGCTGGACCTCTTCGGCCTGTCGTGGAGTCCGGTGAAGCGTTGGGGCCGCGACGTCGGCCCCGTCCCTGGAGAGGCGTGAGATGCAGCTGTGGGACTGGACGGTGGCGGCCTACGGCCATCCGGGCGTGCCGGAGGCCTGCCTCGAGCTGCAGGACCGGCATGGGCAGAACACGCCCTATCTCCTCTGGGCCGTCTGGGCGGAGGCCTGCGAGCCGCCGGTGCTGCGCGCCGCGGCCGAAGCCGCCCGCGCCTGGGACGCCGCCGCCGTGGCCCCGCTGCGCGCCGCCCGCCGCAAGCTGAAGGCGCCCTCGCCGCCGGTGGACGACGGCGCGCGCGAGGCGCTGCGCGAGGAGGCGCGGACCCTGGAGCTCGCCGCCGAACGGCTGTTGCTGGAGACGCTGGAGACCCGCACCAGCCCCCGGCGCGCCGGCGTTTCGACCCTCGAGGCCCTGCGCGGCGCGGCCCTGGCCTGGGGCGGCCCGGCCCCGGACGACGCCCTGCGCGCCCTGGCCGACGCCCTCGATCTGGGCTTGCTCTCCCATGGTGAGGCTCGGCATGATCGGGCTTCGGACCAGCGATTGCGGGCGCTCATGGACAAGCAAGACGCCGAATTCGAACACGACCTGCGCGCCCGACTCGCCACCGTCATCCAGGACCATGCCGACCTCGACGCCGCCATCCAGGCCCTGGCGCTGTCGCCGCTTCCCGACATGCTGGTGATCGGCCGGCTGAAGCGCAAGAAACTCCTGCTCAAGGACGAGATCTCCCGCCTGCAGGACCAGCTGACGCCGGACATCATCGCCTGATCCGAGGCGCCCTACCGCCGCGCCCGCTTCTGCGCGAACATCGCCGCGTCGGCCGCGGCCACGATCGCCTCGGGCTCGGCGTCCGGGGCGATCTCGGCGACGCCGTAGGACAGGTGCAGCGGCGCGGACCAGTCGCCGAACTGCACCGGGGCGCTCTCCACCGCCCGGGCGAGCGCCTGGGCCTTGGCCTCGGCCGTCGCCCGGTCCGCCTGCACCAGGATCACCGCGAACTCGTCGCCGCCCATCCGGCCCACGATGTCGCTCTCGCGCACCTGGGCCACCAGGCGCTGCGCCACCGCCTGCAGGGCCGCATCGCCCGCCGCGTGGCCGAAGCGGTCGTTCACCGACTTGAAGCCGTCGAGGTCGAAATAGACCAGGCTGGCCGGCGAGCCGTAGCGCCGCGAGAAGGTGCGGATGCGGTTCAGCTCCCGCAGCAGCGCGCGGCGGTTCAGCACCGGGGTCAGCGCATCCCGGTCCGCCAGGCCCTCGGCCTCCACCAGCCGGGCCTTCAGCCGCGCCACCTCGCCGCGCAGCTCGTCCATCTCGCGCAGCAGGGTCGCCAGGGCCTGGTTCACCGCCGGCGTCAGCTCCGCGGGGCTGAGCCCCAGGAACCCCGCGCTGTCCCTAGGCGCAGCCGGCGCGACGCCCGGCGCCCCCGCTGGGGCGGGCGCGCGGCGGCGGTTGTCGGAGAGGGGCTCGGCCCTTACGCCACCGATCTTCATGGCGGGAATCATCCCTCGCCTGCGCCTGAGGTCGGAATCCTAGTCGTGGTCGGTTGCGGGCGCAAAGGCGGCGCCTATACTCCGCGCCTTTCCGCCGCAGGGGCTCAGGGACCGATGGTGCAACATTGAGCGCGAAGACCGCGCCCGTCGCCATCATCATGGGCAGCCGCTCGGACTGGCCGACCCTGCGCTGCGCCGCCGAGAGCCTGGACGCGCTGGGCGTCGCCTATGAGGCCAAGGTGATCTCCGCCCACCGCACGGTCGACCGGATGGTGGCCTTCGCCAAGGGCGCCGAGGCCGCAGGCTTCAAGGTGATCATCGCCGGCGCCGGCGGCGCGGCCCATCTGCCCGGAATGACCGCCGCCCTGACCACCCTGCCGGTGCTGGGGGTGCCGGTGGAGTCCAAGGCGCTGAAGGGCATGGATTCCCTGCTCTCCATCGTCCAGATGCCGGGCGGCGTGCCGGTGGGCGCGCTGGCGATCGGCGAGCCGGGCGCGCGCAACGCCGGCCTGCTGGCCGCCCAGATCCTGGCCCTCTCCGATCCGGCCCTGGCCCGCCGCGTGGCCGAGTTCCGCGCCCGCCAGACCGCGTCGGTGCCGGAAACCGTCGAGGACGCCTGACCGATGACCCCCTGGCCGCTCCCTCCGGGCTCCACCATCGGCCTCCTCGGCGGCGGCCAGCTCGGCCGGATGCTGGCGCTGGCGGCCGCGCGGCTGGGCTTCGACGTCGCCGTCCTGGAGCCGGAGCCCGACGCCCCGGCCGCCCGGGTCGCCGCCCACGCCATCACCGCGGCCTATGACGACCCGGCGGCGCTGTCCTCGCTCGCCGCCCGCGCCGCCGTGGTCACCTATGAGTTCGAGAACGTCCCCGCCGCGGCCGTCGAGCGGCTGGTGGACCTGGGCGTCGAGGTCGCCCCCGGCGCCCGGGCGCTGGCCGTGGCCCAGGACCGGCTGGCGGAGAAGACCTTCCTCAACGCCCACGGGGTGGCCACCGTCGCCTTCGCCGCCGCCGACAGCGCCGAGGCGGCCGCCGCCGCGGTGGCCGGCGTCGGCGCGCCGGTGCTGATGAAGACCCGCCGCGAGGGCTACGACGGCAAGGGCCAGCGCTGGGTGGAGCACGCCGCCGACGCCGCGGCCGCCTACCGCGCGCTGGGGAACGTCCCGGTCATCGTCGAGGCGCCCGCCGACTTCGTGCGCGAGCTGTCGATCATCTGCGCCCGCGGCCGCGACGGCGGCTTTGCGGTCTATCCGCTGGCCGAGAACCACCACGGCGACGGCGTCCTGCGCCGCAGCCTGGCCCCGGCCCTGGCCTCCCCCGTCCTGCTCGCCCAGGCCGAGCGGATCGCGGCCCAGATCCTTTCCGGCCTCGACTATGTGGGCGTGATGGGGATCGAGCTGTTCGAGCTGCGCGACGGAAGCCTGCTGGTCAACGAGATCGCGCCGCGCGTGCACAACACCGGCCACTGGACGCAGGACGGCTGCCCGGTGGACCAGTTCGAGCAGCATATCCGCGCCATCGCCGGCTGGCCGCTGGGCCCCACGGCGGCGTCCTGCGGCGTCGAGATGATCAACCTGCTGGGCGACGAGGCGCGCGACTGGCTGCGCTGGGCGGCCGAGCCGGACACGCGGCTGCACCTCTACGGCAAGCGCGACGCCAAGCCCGGCCGCAAGATGGGCCATGTGAACAGGCTGCGGCCGCTGTAGGCGGCGGTGATTCCGGGCGTGATGCTTTCGGTGGGAAGCACAAATTCGGTTGGCGGTCAGCGCTCCGGCTTCTTAGCAAAATAATTGTTCAATCAATGGTTTATCCACGCCTTGACGCCTGCTTGGGTCTTGACCGCGGTGTTGACCGGTAAACATGTTGCGGGACGCTCGCGACGGTGAGGATCGCCTGACAGTGTAGCTTGAGCAGCGCGGGATGTCGAGAACATAAAGGGAACATCTTGCCGCCAATCGGATGCGTCTGCCTCGCTGCTTTGGGATTCACACATCTCCCTGCTGGCGGCTTCATCGGATACGCCCCCTCTCCACCCGGAATCGGGGAGAGGGTCGACCTCGAACGCCCCCTCACCAAGGTCTGGTCTCGGGTGAAGGCGTCAACGTCTGGTTCCGGGCATGTCGCCAATGACGAAGTTCCGACCCGTATCGGTCTTTGGGCGGACCGTTTCCGGGGTGTCGTTTTCTCTTAACCTCCCCCGCAATGCGGCGGGGGAGGTAAGAAGTCCGCAAACCACCCCGAACCGCTATTCCCAACCTCCGGTCTCGGGCGCGCCGAGAGACCCGTTTCCATCGCGGATGTCCGACGAGCGCCCGCGGTTTACATCCGCACCCACCGCGACTAGAGAGCTGCGCCATGGCCGGTGCGACCCCCATTACCTGCAAAACGACCCGCTCGAGCGGGGCGTCGGCAGGTGCGCGCACGGTCTGAACCGCGACCACCTGGACAAGAGCCCCGCCGATGCGCGGGGCCGCCGTTTCCAGATCGGCTGACTCCCGCGCCTCCGCCCCCACAAGGAGACGCATGCCATGAGCCCGAGTTTTTCCCCATCCCGCCCGCCGCGCGTCGGCGTCGTCGGCGCGACCGGCCTGGTCGGCGAGATGATGCGATCGCTGCTGGCCGAGCGGGCCTTCCCGCTGGCGTCGCTGCGCCTGTTCGCCTCGGCGCGGTCGGCCGGGACGCGGCTGCGGTGGGGGGACGGGGAGATCGTCGTCGAGGACGCGGCGACGGCCGACTATGCGGGCCTGGACATCGTCTTCTTCTCCGCAGGCGCGGCGACGTCCCTGCAGCTGGCGCCGAAGGTCGCGGCCGCGGGGGCGATCGT
>Ga0070668_100001545_pt1 | contig 16610 bp, 15 predicted proteins | sample KBSS43metaG_FD_64661 | JGI IMG/M metagenome (GOLD analysis project Ga0070668, IMG submission 64661) | Switchgrass rhizosphere microbial communities from Kellogg Biological Station, Michigan, USA - KBS S4-3 metaG | ecosystem: Host-associated > Plants > Roots > Rhizosphere > Soil ... | reverse complement strand
CCCTAACACCTACCGGCGAGTAGGCCGCCTAGGCTGGGCCGGTGCGGAAGGTGGCGTTGGTGACCGGGTCGGCGTCCGGGATCGGGGCGGCGACGGCACGGCGGCTGGCGGCGGACGGGATGGCGGTGGCGGTTCACTCGCGGTCCAGCCGGGCGGCGGGGGCGGCGCTGGCCGAGGAGCTGGGTGGGTCGTACCACCAGGCGGATCTCGCGGACGAGGAGGCGGCGGCCGGGCTGGTGCCCGAGGTCGTGCGGCGGCACGGGCGGCTCGACGTGCTGGTGAACAACGCGGGGATCAGCTGGCCGGTGCCGCACGCGGAACTCGGGGCGCTGACCGCGGGGGACTGGCGCCGGCTGCTGGAGGTCAACCTGATCGCGCCCTGGCTGCTGTGCACGGCGGCGCTGCCGGCGCTGCGCGAGTCGCGGGGCTGCGTCGTCAACGTGACCAGCCACGCCGGCGTACGGCCGAAGGGCAGCTCGATCGCCTACGCGGCCAGCAAGGCCGCGCTCAACCACGTGACCAGGTTGCTCGCCGCGGCCCTCGGGCCGGACGTGCGGGTCAACGCCGTCGCTCCCGGGCTGGTGGACACGCCGCTGACCGCCGGCTGGACCGACGCGCGGCGGCTGTGGCAGACCGCGAGCCCGATGCGCCGGGCCGCGCAGCCGTCCGACGTGGCCGACCTGATCGCCATGCTGGTCGGCCACGAGTACCTCACCGGCGAGGTGATCCTGCTGGACGGCGGCCTGAACCTGCGCTGACGCGGCACCCGACCGGTCAGGTTTCGCGGTGGCGGCCGGAGCCGCCCGGGGAGCAGACTGGTCGATGTGACGCAGCCGCAGCGGACCGGTGGGCGGCGGGACGAGGAGCCGGGCTCCGCCGACCCGCAGGCCGGCGCGGCCGCCCGGCGCCGGGCCCGCGACCGGTTCATCCAGACCCAGCCGCCACCGCCGCGGCCCGCACCGCGGCGTCCGGCCCGCGACGACGAGGAGCCGCCGCCGCCTCTGCCCGCCGGCACGGCGCCCGACGACGAGGAGCCGCCGCCCGCCGGCGCGGCGCCCGACGACGAGGAACCGGCCCCGGCCTCGCCCACCGGCGCCGCGACCGACGCCGAGCGCCGAGCGGAACTGCTCGCCGAGATCGACGAGCTGGTCGACGACTCCTCCGGTGATCCGTAATTCCGGCTGCGCGCCGGCCCACTGTCGTGATCGGACGGCTTACGCTGTCGGTATGGCTGCGACGTCGCGGCAAGTCGGGTTCGCCGTGGTGGCGGCGGCCTATGTGGCGGCCGGGCTGGCCGCGTGGGGCGTCGCCGCCGTCGTACCGGGCCGGCACCCGCTGCTGGTCACGCTCTACGCCGACCTGGCCGCCACCGTCGTGGTGTTCGCGGTGAGCCTGGCGGCCCGCAACGCGAGCGTCTACGACCCCTACTGGAGCGTCGCCCCGGCCGTGATCGTCGTCGTCTGGGTGCTGGGCGGGGCCGCGATCACCGGGCGGCAGGCGGCCGTGCTCCTGCTGATGCTGGTGTGGGCGGCCCGGTTGACCGCCAACTGGGCGCTCTCCTGGCGCGGGCTCGCCCACGAGGACTGGCGCTACGTGCGGCTGCGCGAGCAGCGGCCGCCCTGGCTGCCGTGGTGGCTGATCAGCCTCGCCGGCATCCAGATGATGCCCACTCTCGTGGTCTTCGGCGGCCTGCTCGCGGTCTGGCCCGCGGCAACCCGGACCGGCCGGCCGTGGGGCTGGCTGGACGCCGCCGCCGTGCTGGTGACGGGCGCCGCCGTGCTGATCGAGGCGGTCGCCGACCGGCAGCTGCGACAATTCGCCCGCGACCCGGCCGGCCGCGGCCGGATCCTCGACCGGGGCCTGTGGCGGCACTCGCGGCACCCGAACTACCTGGGCGAGATCACCTTCTGGTGGGGGATGTGGCTGTTCGGCCTGGCCGCGGCCCCGGGTTGGTGGTGGACGGTGGCCGGCCCGATCGTCATGGTGTTGCTCTTCGTCTTCGTCAGCGTGCCGATGATGGACCGCAGATCGCTGGAACGCCGCCCGGCGTACGCCGAACACATGCGCCGCGTCCCGGCGCTGCTGCCCCGTCCGGTGCGTTAATAGCTGGCGCCGAGCACGCCGGTTGGGCAGACTTGTCCCCAACGCGGACGGGCCGGAAAACAGGCCACAAAAGCGTTGACGAATAGAGCGGGCGTCGGTCATTCTGAATGACGTCACCGCAGCAGAGTTTCGAGGGGAGTTGAACCGTCATGTCGTGGCAGCGAACCTGCGCGATCGCCCAGCCGTGGGCGGTGGGTGGCTGTGCCACGTCCGTCTTGACGGCGTATCCCCATGTCAGCAGCGGTGAATTCGGCCGCGGTCGGAAGCGGTGGGGCGGCTAGCGCAGCAGCGTCTGCGCGTCCGCCGCCCACCCCACAGCCGGGGAACGGGCGGCTTTTTCGTTTCCTGGAATTGTCCTGTCCTGCTTTCAGTGTGCCCGTCAGGGATTTGCTCCTTGTCAACTCAACAGTGGATGGCATGCAATTTCGGCGGCCCCTTCGGCGGGCCCCCGATTGATCCGGCGCGGGCATTTCCGGCCCGCGCCGGTGGTACGCCGCGGTGGCCCAACGGCAGAGGCAGCCGGTTCAAGACCGGCTCAGTGCGGGTTCGAATCCCGCTCGCGGTACGCCCTTCGCCTTCGCCCGACGGGTCGGGCCTCGCCCTGGTACGGCGGGCGTCGCGGGTTCGAGCCCCGCCGAAGGCTTCATGTGGCTGTAGCACAACGGTCAGTGCGCCGCCGTGCCATGGCGGATACCGGGGTTCGACTCCCCGTGGCCACTCTGATGCGAGTTGGTGCAACCGGCAGCACACCCGGCTCTGACCCGGGTGATGGAGGTTCGAGTCCTCCGCTCGCAGCTGTGCCAGCGCAGCACGACAGGTCGTGCACCGCTCTCGTAAAGCGGAGGTAGCCGGTTCGAGCCCGGCCGCTGGCTCGCCGGAACAACCGGTCGACGTAGCTCAATGGAAGAGCAACCGCCTGTCGAGCGGTAGGTCGCGGGTTCGATCCCCGTCGTCGGCGCCGTCGGCACAGTCCGGAGGGTTGGCCGAGTGGTAAGGCTGCGGCTTGCTAAGCCGTCGACAGGGCGCTGTCCTGCGCAGGTTCGATCCCTGCACCTTCCGCATCTTCTCGCCGTGGCCCAGGTGGTAGGGGCGCCTCGCTGATAACGAGGAGGACGGTGGTTCGACTCCACCCGGCGAGACCAGGAAACATCACGCGCCGTTAGCTCAGCTGGTAGAGCAGCCGCCTCTTAAGCGGCGGGTCGCAGGTTCGAGCCCTGCACGGCGCACTGCGGGGTAGAGGAGTTCGGTCGTCCTCGCCAGCCTCATAAGCTGGAGATCACGTGGTTCAAATCCCGTCCCCGCTCCCGTTCCGGTAGCTCAGCCGGTGGAGCGCCGCCTCGACACGGCGGAGGTGCCTGGTTCGAGTCCAGGCCGGAACACGCGGTACCGGCATCTTGGCGCGGTGGACGAAAAGGGAGAGTCGCCCGGCTTTCACCCGGGAGCTTGCGGGTTCGAGTCCCGTCCGCGCTGCTGCCGCCGGAGTACCACGCCTGTGTAGCTCAACCCGGGAGAGCGCCGTCCTTACAAGACGGATGTCGGGGGTTCGAATCCCTCCACAGGTACGCACGAAGCACCACCCGTGGTGGCCGTAGCTCATCAGGTCAGAGCGCCAGGTCGTGGCCCTGGAGGCAACCGGTTCGACCCCGGTCGGTCACCCTTCGCGCGGGCGCGCCGACGCAGGAGAGTCGGGCCTGGCTGTAACCCAGGTGCAGTTTGCTCAGGGGGTTCGAATCCCTCCGCCCGCACGCGCCGTACCGAAAGGATTTTCCGCATGACGCCGCTGACCATCATCCAGGGTGATGCCACGAGTCCGCAGGCCAAGGGACCCAAGGTCATCGCCCACATCTGCAACGACATCGGCGGCTGGGGCGCGGGGTTCGTCCTGGCGATCTCGCGGCGCTGGCCCGAGCCGGAGCGCGACTACCGCGCCTGGCATCGCGGCCGGGCCGGCAACGACTTCGGCCTCGGCGCGGTCCGGCTGGTCCAGGTGCGGCCGGACACGTGGGTGGCCAACATGGTCGGCCAGCGGGGCATCAAGCGCGGCAGCAACGGCCCGCCGATCCGCTACGACGCGGTGGACCGCTGCCTGACCGCGCTGGCCGGCCACGCCACCCGGCTGGCCGCCTCGGTGCACCTGCCGCGCATCGGCTGCGGCCTGGCCGGCGGCCGCTGGGACCGGATCGAACCGCTCATCATCACCGCACTCTGCGCCCAGGACATCCCGGTGACGGTCTACGACCACGCCTGACCGCCGGGTGGGCGCCCGCCTCCGTAGCTCAGCGGACGAGAGCACCAGGTTCCGAACCTGGGGGTCGCTGGTTCGAATCCAGCCGGGGGCACGACCGAACCGGGTCAACGCGTCGGCTGAGAGAATGCAGATCATGGGAAAGACACATGAACGGATCACCGGCCGGCTGCGGGAGTTCATCGAGGCTCAGCCGATGTTCTTCACCGCGACGGCGCCGCTGTCCGGATCGGGAACGGTGAACCTGTCGCCGAAGGGACTGACCGGATCCTTCGCCGTCCTCGACGAGCTGACCGTGGCCTACCTGGACTTCGCCGGCAGCAACGCGGAAACCATCGCGCACCTGCGCGAGAACGGCCGGATCACGCTGATGTGGTGCGCCTTTCAAGGCCCGCCCAACATCGTGCGCGTCCACGGCCGCGGCGAACCCGTCTTCCGTGACGACCCACGCTGGGCCGGCCTCGCCTCGCACTTCCCGGACATCGACACCTCGCTGCACGGGCTTCGGGCGATCATCGTGGTGCACGCCGACCTGATCCGCGACACGTGTGGCTATGCCGTACCGCTGATGAGCTACGACGGCGATCGCGACCTGCACGGCAAGCGCTTCGCCCGCGAGGACGACGCGTCGCTGAGCGCGTACTTCGAGAAGAAGGAGTTCGTCGCGGCCAGCCTCGACGGCCTGCCCGGCCTGCCACTGCCGCTGCCGCCCACGCCGGGGAATGACGCCGTCGTTGACGAATGAGCCGGTCGGTCGCGACCAGGCCCGGGCAGGCGGCGTTGCCGGCCGGCGCGGGGCTGGTCCGTACCGCGGCCCGGTGGTAAGGGGAGGTGCGTGGCCTCGTGGCGTTCCGGGTGGAGCGCCCCGCCTGCAAAGCGGGTGTTTCCGGTTCGACTCCGGGCGAGGCTTCGAGTCATGCCGTCCACTGTGGGTTGTCGAGCACCTCAGTACCGTATGAGCTCCCACGGGTGGACCAGGTCGGCGTCCGGCGGGGTGCCGTGGCCGAGCAGGCTGCCGTACGACAGGCCGCGCCGGGCCGGCCGGGCCGCCCCGGACCGCCGGATGCCGAGCTGGCGGGCCGCCTCGGCGAGCACGATGCCGGTGCGCAGGCGGTAGCGGCCGGGTTCGCCGGGCACCGCGACCCGGGCGAACTCCGCGCCGGGCGGAGCGTTCCAGCCGTCGCCGTCGGGGATGACGAGCACGGTGCCGGCCCCGGTCAGGTCGGCGCGGTGCAGCGGCGGGCCGTCGACCTCCGGCGCACACACGACCACCCGGCCGGCCGGCGGCAGCGCGTCGCCGGCCGGGATCACGCGCAGCGGGTTGCGGTGGCTGCGGGCGGCGGCCCGGGCCTCGGCGCGGACCGGCCGGGGCGTGCCGAACCACACCTTCTCACGGTCGTCGACGGTCACGGCCGGCCAGCCGAACGCGGCCGCCGAACGCAGCGAACTGCCGGCCTCGACATGGTCGCGCGGCGCGGCCAGGAGCACGGCGGGGCGGTGCGACTCGGGACTCGGCGCGCGGGGATGACGGCGGCCGTGCGCGTCGAGCAGGTAGTAGAGCGCCACCGCCGCCGCGGTGGCCACGTTGAGGGTGTTGACGCCGTGGCCCGGCATCGGGATCTGCACCGTCTTGGCGGCGGCCCGCAGGACGTCCGGCCGGATGCCGCGGCGTTCGTTGCCGACGACGATGGACGCCCCGGGCCGCGGCGGCCGGGCGCGGTACACCGACTCGGCGCCGGGTGTGTTGTCGACCGCGATGAGCGGGCCCACGCTGCCGAGCAGCGCCTCGGTGTCCACCGTGGACAGGTCGGGGAAGTGTCCGGCGAGACCGCGGCTGTCCCGGAAGCTGCACGGTACGGCGAACATTCGCGCCGCCTCGGCCAGCGCCGCCGCGTTCGCGGGGTTTTCCACGCCGTCGCCGATCAGCCGGTTCACCGCGCCGCCCAGGCGTGCCGTGCCCGCACGGCGTACGCGTCCGCGCGGCGTTCGTGGTCGGCCGTCCGCATCACCCGCGTGCGGTCCTTGTCCGCGGCGTGCTGGATCGTGTGGTGGCCGATCTCGTGCATGAGGCCGTCGAAGAGCATGAAGTCGCGCAGCGTGTGGCCGGGCCAGTCGACCCGGGTGCCGGACCCTGCGGTCGTGACCTGGGCACCCGCGCGCCGCAGGCGTGCCGCGGCCACCTCGGCGAGCCGGCCGGGCAGCTGCCACGGCGGCGCCGGCTGCTCGAACAACAGCACGAGCCCGGGTACCCGCAGCTCCGCGACGGCGGGACCCGCTCCGGCGGCCGGCGGCTGCTGGCGCAACGCGATGCCGCGCAGGCCGTACGCCGCGGCCGGCCCGAAGAAGTCCAGAACCCGGGCGATGTCGGTGGCGCCGGCCGGATGCACGAATCCGCGACGCGGCGGGCAGGCCCGCACGGGCACGGGCCGATCGACCCGGCGGGTGGCACGCATCGCGTACGGGTCGGTGCGCAGGCTATTACTCAACGGCATTCACCCGACCTGGATAGCAGCCGGGCCGCGTCGTACACCACCGAGTTTTCCTCGCCATGATGTGCTTGACTCTCCGCCAAGGGGAGGGTTGAGGCTGTTGGAGGGCGCTGGTGTCGGGCTTGATGGCCGCAGCCGACCGCCACCTTGCGCACGGAGATCGCCTGGCCGTCCGGGAGGAGACCGCATGATCATCGAAAACGTGGCCTTCCCCGGTGGCCGCCACTGCGAGACGACCACGCTCGGCGCCCTGCTGCGGCACGAGGGCGTCGAGTTGTCCGAGCCCATGCTGTTCGGCCTCGGCGAGGGCCTGGGCTTCGTCTACTGGGACGCCAAGGGCATGGACTTCCCGTTCCTCGGCGGCCGCACCAAACCGGCCGCGATCACCCGGACGGTGGCCGCCCGGCTGGCCCTGACGCTGCACGTCCAGGAGACGGCCTCGCCCCGCAAGGCCTGGCAGAACGTTACCGCCGCGCTCGACGCCGGGCGCCCGGTCGGCCTGCAGCTGGACTCCTACCACCTCGACTACTTCACCACGCGGGTCCACTTCGGGGGCCACTTCGTCGCGATGTACGGGTATGACGGCACCCACGCCCACCTGATCGACACTTCGCAGCAGGGCGGCGCCGTGTCCACCCCGCTGAAGTGCCTGGAACTCGCCCGCAACGAACGCGGCCCGATGACCGCCCGCAACCTTTCGTACACCATCGCCGCCCCCACCCCGCCCGACCTGGGCACCACCGTCCGGGCGGCCATCGGCGCGAACGCGGCGACCTTCCTCGACCCGCCGATCGCCAACCTGGGCCACCGCGGCATCGGCAAGGCGGCCAAGCTGGTCACCACCTGGCTGACCCGCTCCGCCGACCCGGCCCGCGACCTTCCGCTGGCCGCCACGCTGATGGAACGCGGCGGCACCGGCGGCGCCCTGTTCCGCGCGATGTATCGCGACTTCCTCGCCGAGTGCACCACGGTCGTCGACGACGACAACCTGCGCCAGGGCCAGCAAATGTACGCCGAGATCGCCCCGCTGTGGACCGAGGTCGCCCACCACCTCACGGCCGCCGGCCAGACCGGCGACCCCGGCCACCTGGCCCGCGCGTCGGCGATCCTCACCGACCTCGCCGGCCGGGAACGGGACGCCATGCGCCTGCTGAGTCAGCTGTCCCCGCGATACTCCATCTCCAGCTCGGCGTAGGCCGGGTCCGGGGGATAGGCCACCGTCACGCCGGTGGCGGCGAAACCGATGCGCCGATAGAACGCCGCCGCCCGCTCATTCGTCTCCATGATGAAGAGCCGGATCCGATCCGCGCGGGGCTCCGCCCGGGCCCACCGGATCACCGCGGTCATCAGTTCCTCGGCAACCCCGCGGCTGCGCGAGCGCGGGGTGACATAGACGCCGACGATCTGCGCGGACACGTGATCGGCGACCTCCGGCTCCACGAAGCAGGTGGCCTTCGCGATGAACCTCCCGGCCTGCGCGGCCACGAACATGCCGGCCTGCGCGCCGGCCGCGCCGCGCTCGACGCGGCCCTGCCAGAACTGGTCCGGCCGGGTGGCCGACTCGGAATACTGCTCCTCGAAGGCGAGCGGCGCCTCCTTGAGCGCCTCCAGCCGTAGCTCCCGGTATTGCCGCCACTCACCGGCCCTGATCCGGCGCACCTCGTGATCCATGGCGGCATGCTGCCCCGGGCGGGCCGCCCACGGCCAACGGATTTCGGCGCCCGCCCGCACCCCTCCCGGGGTGGGGTCAGCCCTACCTCGCGGCGGGGGACGACACGTGGGGTTCCCCGGGCGGGTTGGGGGGCCTGCTCCATCGTGGGCCGGGGCGCGGACCGGCAGCATTGTTCCTGTCAGCAAGAACCCCGGAAAGACAGGACGAAGACCATGTGGCACAGCGCGCACACCCAGGACCGCCACCACCGCGACCACGACCACGACGGTTGGGGCCACCACCGCGACGATCACGACTGGAACCGGCACGACGACCACGGTCACGGCCACGGGAACCGCCACGACGACCACGACCGCTGGGGCGGTGACTGGCGCTGGCACGAGGGCCACGGCCACGGCCACCACGACGGCCACGGTCACCACGGCCACGACCACCACGGCCACGACCACCACGGCTGGAGCTTCCACTAGCACCGGATCGGGCCGGTGGCCGCAGGCTCTGCCCGGCGGCTACCGGCCGGCACAGCGACGAGAACCCGCGGAGGTGCACGATGACCGTCACGACCAGCACTGTCGAGCAGGACGACCTGCAGAAACTCGCCCACCTGGTCCTGCAGGGGGCGGAAGCCAATGCGCGACCCGACCTGGTCCGCCGGCTGCGGGCGGCCGTTGCGACGGCGGCCGGCGCGGAGCCGGACGCAGCCGCGGCCGCGTCCGTCGCCGCGACGATCGTGCGGGCTCTGCAGTCGTTGCAGGTCGACCTCCGGTCCCGGCGGGCGGTCCTCTGCGACGAGGGACGCGGTGCCCGCCTCGCCGCCGAGGCTCGGCATGCCGAGACCCGGCGGCGCCGGTTCGAGGAACAGGCCGCGAAGTGGCCGCGCCTGGTGGGCGACGCACTGTCGGCGATGGATTCCGACCTGGAGTACGCCGTACAGAACCGGTTGCGGTCGTTGCTCGACGACGGTACGGCCGTGATCGAATCGCGGGACAAGGGCGCCGACGACATCGAACAATGGCTCCCGGAGCGCCTGACGAGCGAGGCCGACGCGTGTCACCAGGCGCTGCGCTCGGCCGCGGAGGTCGCCGCCGGGCGGATCGCCGCGGCGCTCGACCTGCGGGTGCCCGTGCCGCCGGTGACGCTCGCGATGGAGCCGCCCGCGGAGTTGGTGTCCCGGCTCCGCCGGCGTCCGCGCGGCACCCCGGAACGGCAACCGCTGGCCACCCGGCTGCTCGGCGTGGTGATGCCGACCTACAGCGGGATGATGGTCGCGCTCGTCCTGCCTCGCCTCCTCGGTTTCCGCATGCCGGTGTGGCTGATGGCCGGCGCGGCCGTGGCCGGTGCGATCGCGATGGGCGGCGCCGCCGTCGCCGGGGAACGCCAGCGGCAGGCGGGCCGGCGAAACGCGGAGACGGTCGGTGATCTCCGGTCGGCCGTCGACGCGTTCCGGCTGGCCGTGAGCAAGCAGCTGCGCGACGGCATCCGGAGCGTCGAGCAGCAGTTGCGCGCCGGCGTGGGTGCGGCGGTCGCCGGCGAGACCCGCCGGCTGGCCGACGAGGCCGAATCGTTGCGGGCGACGGCCGAGGACAGCCGGCGTACGGAGCAGGCCGTGACCGACATCGACCTGGATCTCGAATCGGTCCGCGAACTTCAACTCCGCGTGCTCGGCCTCATACCCGGGTCACCGAGCCGCTCCGTGACCGCGAAGTAGGTGCTCGCACGACCGGACGACGGTCGCGGCGAGCAGCCGTACGCCCGGGGCGGTCGCCGGATGCGAGGCCCGCCTGCGCCAGGCGGTGAGGGCCTGTTCCGCCGCGGCCACGACGAGCGGGTCGCCGGCGTCCGGTCCCAGGCCGAGGCGGGTCCGGGCATCCGGCCCGGAACCACCGAGGAGCCGGATCGCCGTCGTGACGTCGCCGGGTTCGAGGTCGCCGTTCCCCGAGCGAAGCGCGTCGATCGCCTGCACCTCGGCCAGTTCGTGCGTCCCCGACCGGAGCCGGTCGAGCCGGTGCCGCAGCGGATCGGCCCCGGTCGCCGGCGGATCGCCGCGGAGCAACTCGTCGAGTCCGCGCAGGGCCGACCACGCCGCCAGGGTCACGGCCCGGTGGGTTGGTCCGGCACCCGCGTCGTGCGGCACCACCGGCCGGTCCAGGTCGTCGCGGAGCTGCCGGATCCGTGCCGCGGCGGGCGCATCCCCGTACCGGGTCAGCGCGTCCTGTATCGCCTCCCGGACGGCGGTGACCAGGGGTTGACCTTTCTCGGCGGGCGTCGAGCCGCCGGGCAGCGGTACCCACCCGTCGACCCGGGTGCCGGCGCCCGGCTCGGACCGCACCGACACCGAGCCGCCGACGGCCGTCACCCGGGCCATCACGTTGCGCATGCCACGACCCGGGGAGCCGGCGTTCGCGGCCATGTCCCAGCCCGGCCCGTCGTCGTGGACGCCGAATTCGAGGCGGTCCTCGCCGCACGTCAGGGTGAGTTCGATCCGCGCGCCGGACGCGTACTTGCGGGCGTTGTTCACGGCTTCGAGGCAGCAGAACCAGACCGCCGATTCGAGGTCCGCGGGAAACCGGCGGCCGTCGCTCATGCCGCCGGTCGTGATGGAGACGGCCGGCTGACCGCCGGCCAGCTCGGCGTCCAGCGCCGCTACCAGACCCTGCTGCGCCAACCGCGGCGACGTCACCCCGGTGGCCGTCCGGATCATGATCGACTCGGCGTCGTCGATCTGGCCGGTGACCCGGTCGAGTGACGCCGCGGCGTCGTCGAGGCGTCCGGTGGTGAGCCGGTGCTCGGCCAGGCCGAGCGACAACCGCAGCGAGACCAGATGGTGCTGGGCCCCGTCGTGCAGGTCCCGCTCGATCCGGCGTCGTTCGGCGTCCATCTCGGCCACCAGCCGCCGGCGCGATGCGGCTATCTCCGCCGCGTGCGCCCGCACCGCCCGGAGCTGGCGTTCCAGCTCGACGCCGAGGCGGCTGGCTTCGAGCACCGCGCCCAGGCTGTCCGCGATGTCCTCGACGAGGCGGTGGCGGCGAACGTCGAGCCCGGCCGCGGTCATCCGGTCCACGGTGATCGACCCCAACTGCTCGTCGCCGCGCATGATGGGCAGGGTGATGACGGCGTCCTCCTCATCGACGCCGGAGCCGTTCCAGGAGTAGGTGCGGTCGGGACGATCCGGGCGGTGCACGGTCAGCCGGCACACCCGCGCGCCCAGGCCCCGCCCGACGGCCTCGGCGACGCGGGCCAGATCGGGGGCGTCCTTCAGGCCGGCCCGCGAGACCGTGCCGATGTCCGCCAGGACGCGGTACGGCGTCGGCCGCCGGCCGAACAGCAGGCGGTCCACCCGGCGCTCGACGCGTAGGTAGGTGGCGTGCAGCAGCAGCGCGACCGGCACCGCCGCGGCGCCCGCGGCGATCCCGCGAGGCACGTGGCCGCTCTCGGCGAGCCGGTGGAACAGGGCGTGCAGGACGGCGAAGAGGCCGCCGAGCAAGGTGGCGACCAGGCAGACCACGAGGCCGAGACGGAACCGGTGCTGGACGGCGGGCAACCGTCCGCGGCGACCAGCGGCGAGCGCACCGACCGTGACCGCGACCGGCACGAGCCGGCTGAACCAGAACAGCGGTGCCATGGCGTGCGGCAGTGGCGGGCCGGCCGGCGTCGCCGGCTCGATGAGGGCCAGGCCGGCCTGTCCCGCGCTCGCCACCAGGACGGTGCCGAGCAGCAGGAGCACCGCGATCGAGGCCGCGCCCGCGAACAGGCCGAACAGCAGGCGGACCTGCGTGCGCTCGACCGCGGTGAGGTCGTCCCGCCCGCGGTGCCGCAGCAGGACCAGGCCGAGCGCCGGGAGCGCGATGCCGAAGAGCACGACGCAACTCCACGCGGGCGAGAACACCGTTGCGGCTGCCGCGCCCAGCGCGGCGGCGCCGCCGACCGCCGGCACGAGCTCGTCGCGGCCGGGGCCGAGCCGCCGACCGTGTGCCGGGGGATAGCAGAGCAGGCCGGGATAGCAGAGCAGGGCGGCGGCGAACGCGGCGATCGCGGCGGTCTGCAGCAGGACGTCGCCGGCGGCTGCCGGCGTCCACAGGTTGCCCGTTCCGCCGGCGGCGATCATCGCGAGCCCGAGCAGCCGCATCGACCTGTCCCGGCGACCGGATGTCAGGCTCGCGGCGCCGAGACCGATCGTGAGGATGCTGAGGCCGAACCCGGCCAGCGTCTGGGTGACCGGCACCCGCCCCGCCGCGATGGCGAAGCCGCCGACCACGAGCCGGCCGATCGTCAGCACCACGCAGCCGGCGAGCAGAGTCGTGTACGCGGCGCGAAGGCCCGCGGCCACCAGGGATCCGGGCCGGGCGTGCGGCGTCACGGCGCCGGCTCCGCGGCCGAGCCGGTGCCCGCGTCGAGAAGCGTGTCCAACCGCTCGGGCAGCCAGGCGAGGAGCCGCAGCGCGGGCTCGCCGCCGTCGACGCATTCGACGTCGCCGCCCAGCGCCGCGAGCCGTTCGGTGTCGTCGACGAGCACCGTGCGGACGTGCTCCGCGGTCACCGGCGGCGCCGGGTCCTCGACGAGCACCCGCACCCGCCCGTCGCCCCGGGTCAGCCGCACCCGGATCTCGGCGGTGACCGGCTGTGCCGCGAGGACGTCCAGGGCGGCGGCGGTGACCTGGTAGACGGCGGACTCGATCTCCCACGCCACCCGGACGTCGAGGTCGCCGGTGAGCCGCACCGGGCGGCGCAGATCCGCGGCCAGTTCCGCCAGGGCGGCACCCGGCCCCTGGCTGCGGAGCACGGCGGGGTAGACGCCGCGAGCGATCACCCGGAACCGGTCGAGCAGCTCGTCCACCTCGGTGCGGGCCCGGACCAGGGAGGCACGCGCCGGTGCGGCCTCGTCGCTGAGGCCGGCCCGCGCCGCCGCCACGTGGTCGCGCAGCGCCGCCAGGCGCCCCGACGTCACCCGGGAGAGCTCGGTCAGCAGCCGGCGTCGTTCCACCTCGCGGGCCTGGGCGAGGCGTTGCCGGGAGGCGCGCAACTCGTCCGCCAGGCGGTCGGCGCGGCGTACGCGCTCGGACAGTTCGGCGTTGAGTGCCACCGTGCGCAGCAGCAACGCGGCGCCGTTGGCGACGTCCCGCATCAGCACCCGGTCGCCGGGCGTGACCGGCAGCTCGGGCTTCTCGATCGACAGCACGGCACGCAGCTCGGTCGCGTCGAGCACCGGCACGACGTGCCCGATGCCCGGACGGGTGAGCAGCACGGCGAGGTTTTCCGCGCGGTCCGGAGTGCCGGCCTCCTGGGCGGCGGGATGGGACGCCGCCGCGACCAGCCGGTCCCCAACCGCGAGCCACACGGTCGCGCGGCGAGCCCCGGTCCCGTCCGCGAGGACTCGGGCCAGCCCGGGCAGCGCCTCCCGCAGGGAGGGCGACCGCAGTCGCTGGGCGGCGTCCGCGAGCGCGGAGTACGGCGTGACCTCGCGGTGGTGGGTGACCCGCTCCACAATCGACTCGACGGCGTCGCGGAACCGGGCGAGCACCGCGGTCGCGACGGCGACGACGGCGAACGGCAGCCCGGCGACGACGGGCCCGGACGCGTCCACCAGGTCGGCGCCGCCGGTGACGAGCACCAGCAGGACGAAGGTGCCGCCGGCGAGCAGAGTCCCCCGCAGCAGCCTCGCCGCAGCCGGACGCTTCACCCGGCCTCCGCGGCCGGCCTAGGTGCCATCCTGTTGCGACCTCAGATACGTCAGCACGGCCAGCACCCGGCGGTGATGTTCGGCGGCGTCGGAGGGCAGGCCGAGCTTGGTGAAGATGTTGGCGATGTGCTTCTCGACGGCCTTCGGCGTCACGAACAGCTGACCCGCGATGCCGCCGTTCGCCCGGCCCTCGGCCATCAGGCGCAGCACGCTCACCTCCCGTTCGGACAGTGACGCCACGACGTCCCGGCGGTTGGCGCTCGGCCGTTCGACCAGGCGCCGGGCCAGCAGCGGCTCGATCACGATCTCGCGGTCGCGGATCCGGGTCAGCGTGTCGCTGAGGACGTCGACGCTGCCCACCTTCTCCTTCAGCCGGTATCCGATCGACTCGGTGCCGATCCGCAGGACGCGCATCAGGTAGTGGGCCTCGGCGTAGTGCGAGAGGAACAGCAGGCCGAGCCCCGGGTGGGCGGCACGCAACCGTTCGGCGGTGGACAGGCCGCCGTCCGGCTCGGGCGGCATCCGGATGTCGAGGATCGCCACGTCGGCGGGCACGCGAGCGAGAAGTTCGATCAGGGAATCGCCGTCCGCGGTGCAGCCGACCACCTCGTGCCCGGCCGCCTCGAGCAGCATCACGAGGCCCTCGCGGAACAGCGCTCCGTCCTCGGCCAGCGCTACTCGCACGGAATCCTCACCTTGATCGTCCCCACGCCACCTCCGACGATCTCGATCGCCCCGCCCAGCCACCGGATCCGGTCACCGACGGTCACGCCCTGGCCAGTATCGACATTGCGCAGGTCGAGCGCCAAGCCGTCGTCATCCCGGCGAACCGTGATGTCCACCGTTCGGGTGGCGGGCCGCAGATCCTCCAGCACGTCGAGGACGGCGAAGTAGGCGACGCCCTCCACCGACGGGTCGAATCGGCCGGCGGCCGCGTCGACGCGCACCGGGACCGGGAGGGTGCTCGCCAGCTCGCGCAGCGCCGGGCCGAGCCCCGCCTCCTGCAGCAGCCGCGGGTAGATCCGGTCGGCGATCGCGCGCAGCTCCTGCAGGACGATGTGCAGCTCGCCCTGCAGGTCCTCGATGTCGTGCTGCAGGTCGCCGGTGCCGTCGCGCGCCTTGCGCGCGAGCAGTCCGAGACGCAGGGTGAGGGCCGCGATCCGCAGCGCGGGGCCGTCGTGCAGCTGCCGTTCCAGGTCGCGTCGCCGGTCCCAATGCTCGTCCGCCCGGTGGCGGCGGGCGCCGCCGGCGTCGTGCGGTTCGAGCGTCATGACCTCATTGTGCGGGGCTTGCCCCTGCTCGTCAGGGGGTGCCAGCCCTACCTCGTACGGGTTGGTCCGCTGGTCAACGACGGCCCGTTCCGGGAAAACTGGAGCCGCTGGGGAACGCCGGTCCCTCGGCGCCGGCCGGTATCGATCTGGCTTCCGGGGGGTGCGTTGGGCTACGACCTTGGCGTGGATCTGGGCACCACTTTCGTGGCTGCCGCGATCTCGCGCAACGGCCGCACCGAGATGTGCACCCTCGGCAACCAGACCGTGGTCAGCCCCGCGGTCGTGTATTTCAGCGAGGCCGCCCAGCTGATCTTCGGCGAGACCGCCGAGCGCCGCGGGCTGAGCCACCCCGACCGGGTGGAGCGCGGATTCAAGCGACGGCTGGGCGATCCGACTCCCGTGCTGCTCGGCGGCGTGCCGCACCAGGTGACCGCGCTGATGGCGGCGCAGCTGCGCAACGTACTGGAGACCGTCGCCAAGGTCGAGGGCGGCCCGCCGGATCGGGTCGCGCTGACCTACCCGGCGAACTGGGGGCCGTACCGCAAGGAGCTCTTCGAGGAGGTGCCGCACCTGGCCGGCCTCGCGAACCATGTGGCGCTGACCGAGCCGGAGGCGGCCGCCGCCTACTACGGCACGTCGCGCAGCCTCGGCGAGGGCGACACGGTCGCGGTCTACGACCTCGGCGGCGGCACGTTCGACGCCACCGTGCTGCGCAAGCAGAACGGCACCGTCGAGGTGATCGGTGATCCGGAGGGCAACGAGCGGCTCGGTGGCATCGACTTCGACGAGGCGATCATCCAGTGGATCAACTACCAGCACGGTGGTGCGCTCGCCGAGCTCGACCTGTCGGAGCCGGGCTCCGCGGCCGCCATGGCAAAGCTGCGCCAGGAGTGCGTGCAGGCCAAGGAGGCACTGTCGGTCGACACCGAGACGAGCATCCCGGTGCTGCTGCCGAACCGGCAGTTCTTCGCCCGGCTCAGCCGGCGCGACTTCGAAGGCATGATCCGGGCCCCGATCGAGTCCACGATCGGCACCCTGGTCCGCGCGGTCCACACCGCCCGGCTGGACGTGCCGCAGTTGTCCGCCGTGCTCCTGGTCGGCGGCTCGTCCCGGATCCCGTTGATCGAGCGGATGATCGCCGAGGAGACCGGCCG
>Ga0070668_100001543_pt1 | contig 16617 bp, 19 predicted proteins | sample KBSS43metaG_FD_64661 | JGI IMG/M metagenome (GOLD analysis project Ga0070668, IMG submission 64661) | Switchgrass rhizosphere microbial communities from Kellogg Biological Station, Michigan, USA - KBS S4-3 metaG | ecosystem: Host-associated > Plants > Roots > Rhizosphere > Soil ... | reverse complement strand
CGCGGTTTCTTCTGGCCCCGGCACCGCTACGACAGCGACGAGGAAGCCGCCGGGATCGCCGCCGCGATCGCCAAGGAACTCGGGTAAGGATCATCAAGCGCCTGGCGTTGCACTGACCGGATGAAGGGAGTGACCGTGTTCCTGCGGCACAAGAAGCTCGACCTGCCCACCCCCGACCAGGCCCTGCCCGGCCGCCTCCTGGAGATGCCGGTCGCCGACAAGCACACCGTGCTCGGCACCCCGCTCAAGGGCCCGTGGCCGGCCGGCTTCGAGGTCGCGGTCTTCGGCATGGGCTGTTTCTGGGGCGCGGAGCGAATCTTCTGGCAGATGCCGGGCGTCTACTCGACGTCGGTCGGCTACGCCGGCGGGTTCACCACCAACCCCACGTACGAGGAGGCCTGCTCCGGCGCGACCGGCCACGCCGAGGTGGTCCAGGTCGTCTACGACCCGGCCAAGGTCGGTTACGACCAGTTGCTGAAGGCGTTCTGGGAGAACCACGACCCGACCCAGGGCATGCGCCAGGGCAACGACGTGGGCACCCAGTACCGCTCGGCGATCTACACCACCACGGACGAGCAGGCGCAGGTCGCCCAGGCGACGCTGGCGGCCTTCCAGCCGATCGTCACGGCCGCCGGCCACGGCGAGATCACTACCGAGATCAAGCCACTGACCAAGTACTACTACGCCGAGGACTATCACCAGCAGTACCTCTCCGATGCCAAGAATCCTGGCGGATATTGTGGTATTGGCTGGAACGGCATGTCTTGCCCGGTAGGGGTCGCGGGGCTCACTGAGTAGCCACGCACATCACTCCGGAGCCATCCCGACGCAGGCTCAGCCACTGGCTGTCATGCGCGGGTCGCTGCCGAGATGATTCAAACAGGGGCCGGTGCTGCAGGTTCACAGCACCGGCCCTTACGTGCTCGGAGTAGGCAGCCGTCGCGAGCGTTCCGCAGCGTCCATGGTGAGTTCCCAAGCTCTCCACAAAGCTCACCTGTGTGATCCTCGGCCGCATTGATGATCGGTGCCGCGCCGGATCTGTGCGTCCATCGCCGTCACGCGGGAGGACCATCTCGCCGTGCGTCGGCGCGTTGCGGCGGCGCTGGTCGTCGGGCTTGGGTGCGTGCATCGTGCCGCGTGCCATTGATCCTCCTCTCGGTGAACGGGTCTATTCAGGGCTTGCGTACCTGGGTGACGATTGACGAATGGAGACCAGGGGACCAGCAGGTCAGACCCACACTCATCAGGATTTGGTAAGAGGCACCCGTGGCGAAAATGCGAGCGCGGCAGAGTGGGCAGCTGTGGTCGTTCCAGCTGTCGCGGCGGGGGCGGCGGTCGCACGTGAGGCACTGCGGCAGCGCGGCGAAACCGCTCGGGAGGGGCTGCGCCAGTCGGGTGAAACCGGCCGCGAGCACCTTCGGCATCGGAGGGCCGCGGTATGGCTCAGGATGGCCGAATTGGATTATGACGACGATGGATACCGTGGCAATCACCGCTATGACCACACGGCCGACGATGAGAGGCCAGGTTGGTAAGCAGTCGGCTGCACAGCCTCGGGCGCGACGCCATCGGTAGGCCACGTCAGCGAGGACGACGCGCGGACAGTCCCGCGCAGAGCGGGCCAATGGTCGAATAGCGAGTGAGCAGACGTGGCCGTTCGAGCGCACGTAACGCCGCTACGCAGAGTACGCCGGGATGGTGAGCGGCTGCCTCCACCGCGACCTCTATGCCCGTACGCCGCCCGGGATGCTATGCCGCTTCGGTGCCAGGACGGGCCGGGAGGAGGCACCCCCCAGGCGGCATACGCAGCGTAATGGCCTGCACGTTGATCGATTCACTCACCAGGCTGTGTCGAACCGGCCCACGCTCACTGGATGAACGATTTCGAGAACATGACCAACGAGCAGCTCTTGGATCAAGCGAGGCAGTTCATCGAACAGATCGAAGAGCTCATGTCTCGTGCGAAATCAGCGATAGAACAGGCCGACAAGGTAGAACTGTTAGCTGAGGCGTTGGACAAGCAGGCACAAGTCGCCAAGCTCCAGCATGAGATCCAGCGCCGGGCCAACGGCGCCGACCCCGCCAACTAGTCAACCCTGGGTGCCGCTCGGGCTCGCGGCGCTGGGTCGGACGTGGCCCGTAAGCGGGTCCGACCGCACCGGAGCGGCTAGGGGGCTACCCGCCAGAATCGCTACGGCCGGTAACCGTCGTTCCCGATGGACCAGTCTGCCAGGTGATGTTCTCCGACGAGAAATCGAGGCGACCTTCCTGATCCGTGTCTGCTTGGGTGTTGTAGCACCGCGATGCGGAAAGTGAGACGGCCCGGTCGCACCCAGGCCGCCGCGTCGCCCCCCGAAGAGAAGGTGGACATGAGCACCGTAACCAACGATGTGGCGGCGCAACAGCGAGTTAGCCGCGAGCACGAAACCACAGGCAAGGCGCTTGCCGCTGGTGGAACCTTTGCGACGGCGGTTGCGGGGGTGATCCTCGCCGCGGGCAACGCGGGCGTTGACAACCTCACAACCCGGTGGGCCATCGTCGCCGTCTGCGTCATCGCAGCGCTAACGATGTTCACAACCGCCATCTTGGCTCGTCGGTAGAGGCCGAAAGCGATGAGCCTGGGATGACGCTCGGGCTCGCGGCGCAAAGTCGTGAATGCTGGTGAGCGACCCGACCGCAGCGCGGTCGGGCCTCCGTAATCAACCGTTCCGAACCTGACGGGCTACTGCCTCAGCGTCGAAGGACCGCGCATACTCGGGCACTCTGAGCCCGGATACGTGCGCCAGCCGGAGCGCCGGACCGGTTGGCGGTGTCGCCTCCACCTCGACGGCGGGGCCGGCGGCATGGCGGACGATGATCTTTAGCAATTAGGCGAGGTGATACCGGGGCTTCCCGGCAATAACCCTCAGCGGTCGCGCCAGGCGAGGGGCGAGACCGTGATTGCTGCCTCGGCGATTCGTTGGGCGGTCTGAGTCTGGAGATCCTTGCGCGCGGATTCGATCCATGCTTCGACCCGGTGTACGCCGACGTCGCGGTACTCAACGGCCTGCAACAGCATCTCCAACTTGTCCGCGTCCTTCGCGCAGAGCGATTCCGGCGTTTGACGTGACTCGTACTCGTCCACCGCGGCCCGAATGGTCTCTCGACTCCGCTCGGGCAGAATCTCCGTCTGGTCGTTGGTGATGCGGCGCGGGTCGGGCTTCGAGATGTAGGCGCCGGCGGTGTGCGGCAGGTCGCCGGTTCGCGTCTCCTGAGTGTCGTGCCACAAGGCGAGGAACGCGGCGCGCGCCGGGTCCGCTCCCTCCTCAACCGCGATAATCGCCGCCAACTGGGCCGCCCTCATCGTGTGTTCGGCGACTGACTCCGGGTCGCGGACGCCTGCGTGCCACCATCCCGAGCGCCGGATCCGTTTCAACAGGCCAAGCTCGTAGCCGAAAACGGCGATTGCTTCGGCGTCATGAGGCACGTTGTTCCCTTTCATCGGTCGGCGATGCGGACGGCGTACTGAAGGCCTGCGAGTTGATTGCGACTCGCTCGGCTCATGTCTTCGACGGAAGTGAGGCCGTCCAGCGTCCGCGCAAGCGACGTACGTATCTCAGGCGGTCCGTTGAGCAGCGTTGGGCGAGATGCGATCAGGGAATGGAGGGTGCAGAGGTTCAGCGGTAAATGAGGCGAGGTCGGCTGTAGACGTTTCACGAGATGGCGCAGGAGACGGACACCCGCCCAGGTGCGGGTGTCGGCGTCCAACATGAAATGGTCGTCGGCCTGTCGGTCGCTCAGTTCACCGATCCAGTACGCCCAGTAGTTCAGATTCGCGATCTCGGCTCGATCGTCGGTCATTCGGCGTACGAAGTCATGCAGGTGGGTGCTGTCGCCAGTGACCGCGAGCGCGACGGAGGCCGAGCGTGCCTCCATCAAGCCGGTGAGATCCTCGCCTGGCACTCGGCGGCGTCCGGCACGGTTCCACTCGGCGTGAAGCCAATCGACAACCTGCGGGCGACCGTCAAAGCCCAGTAGGTAGACCGCCTGCCGGCGCAGCAGTGCTTCACTTTCCTTGCGAGCGCGCTCCGCCACGGTGCGCAAATGATCGAGAAATCGTGCCCGCTCCTCTGCGCCGAGCACCGGCTGCGCCGGTACCGGTCCCCGCCGAGGCGCTCTCCGCGTGAATTCGTCCAGGTGCTGTGGCATCTTGCCGATGATCGGCCACGTAATGAGGTTCGTGATGGTCCAGCGGTGGACGCCGTGGGCCAGCGGGTGGGTCACGGGGTCGACCCAGTTTGAGCCAGCCGTGATGCCGGTCGCGAGAACCTGATCTGCCTCGATCGCTTCGAGAAGGTGCCGGCCGGTCGACGCGGGTGCGCCGAGACAGGTGAGGCGGGCGGAGAGGGACAGAAGCTCGCCCGCGTTGATCGCGGACAGCGGACGGCGGCCGGACTCCCACCCTTGGACCGTGTGGACACCGACGGCCAACTCCTCGGCGAGATTGTCTTGCGTCAAGCCGGTGGACTCCCGCGCGAGCTTGAGGACGAACCCGGAGACGAGACCGACTGCCCGCGAACCCTGACCCCCAGTCAGTGTTGTCAGCCCGCGCGTCATGAGTCCTCCTGTGGCCCACCCATCGGAGCGCCACTCACCCGTATTGGCAGTCAGTTCCTCGACCCGTACTCAGATCGTAGCGTCATCTCATCTGACAGCGAGAGCACGACAAGGAGCGACAACATGGACTTGCGCTTGGCGTTGGCCGTGGTGCTATCGCTGTTTCTCGGATTTCTCGTCGGCCTGTCGGCATTCAAGGTCAAGAGACGATGGTGCCCACGCTGTCAGGCTTTGACCTCGTCCACGCTGCCTCCACAGCCCGAGGTGGAGGTCAGCCGCCATGTATGACGTCGGCAGCACTGCGGCTTCACTGCCGCAGCGGATACCGGGAAAAGCGCTCAGCACTCTTACGGATCACCCCATCGACCCGGCGTTGACGAGGTTCCGTGGCGTGGCCCGTGTTCACCTCAGGAATCGACTATCCGCCTGGGCGTTGTTTGCTCCGGCGAGCGCCACACCAACGTTTGATCAGTTGATGAGGATGCGCAACCATTTGCAAGCCTGAGGATGGGGTCGAAGCTCGTCATGCTGCGCGATGAACTGATAACCGAATTGCTGGCGATGCCGGCCAATGCCGATGTTGCCGTGAGCATCGGCCATTATCGCATCGACGTTACGGGCGTCGCGTACGACGCGGAGCGGGACCAGATCGTTTTCGATTTCCCGCCAGACGACATGCAGTACGCCCTGGAACGAATCGACCTGAAAGCTCCCAGCCACGCGAACCATCGCAAGACGGTTTGAGCCCAAATTCCTCACAACCTCGGCACGGCGTGACAGGTGCTCCGGGAGGGGCGTAGCCCGGGCCCCACGTCGCGGCCACGCTTCACCCGAGTCATGGCACGTCGACCGTCCAGTCGGGATTTCACCGGCGCATTCCGCGTCGGCGGTCCGCCCATAAGGAGGAGCAATGACCCTCGCAACCGCCCTCCCGGTCACGACCGGCAAGGACCCGCAGAACCTAGTGCCGCCGGAGGTGTTCGACCACCTCGCACGGCACTTCGCCGCCGTCAAGGAAGTCACCCTGCCGTACGCCGAGAAGGCGCTCGGTCAGCTCCTGGTCTTCCTCAAGGCGCACGCCGACTCGCGGACCGACGACCCGCAGTTCGGCATGCACCTGCCGACCGGCGAGTCCTACCGCGTCGTCCCGACCACCACGGTCGACGCCGTCTGGCACACGGCGCTCCAGGACACCGAGCCCTACGCCGCCGCCTGCGAGGCGATCGCGGGCGAGTTCGTACACCACCGCCCGATCGTCACCCGGGAGATCGAGGACGGCACCGCCAAGAAGTACACGATGCGGGCGCTGGAGAAGACCGGCTACGCCATCGACATGGAGTTCTGGGACGGCGCGGCGGAGTCCTGCTGCCCACCGAACCCCTGCGTCTGACGCGACAATGTGACCGATGCGCCGTGACTGGAAGGACCTGCCCGACGCCGTGACGGCGGAGATCGCCGCAAGGCTCGGCAGAGTCCACGTCGTCCCGGCTACGGATGGGGACCATGCGGAGATCGCCGCAACGCTCTCCGGGCCGCACGGCAAGGTGTTCGTCAAGGCGGCATGCTCCGAGGCGGGCGTTCGGTCACTGCGCTATGAGCTGCGGGTGAGTGAGACCGTCGATCGGTCTTACTCGCCCGCAGTCAGGTGGCAGTTCGACGCTGCCGGCTGGCTAGTGGTGGCGTTCGAGCACCTTCCCGGCCGGCACGCCGACCTGTCGCCGGGCAGCCCTGACCTCGATCTGCTCGGCGAAACCCTGAAAACACTCGGCGAGACGTCCGCGCCAGGCCTGCCCATGCTCAGCCCGGCGGCGAGGCTCGGGTTCTCGCACCCGGCGATGGACGGCGCGACGCTGGTCCATACCGATCTCACCCCCACCAACCTGGTTGTGACTCCACGCGGTCTGGTCCTCGTCGACTGGGCGATGGCGACCAGGGCGGCGCCTTGGGTCGAGCTTGCCTTGCTCGCCCAATGGCTGATCGGCAGCGGTCACACCCCCGCTCAGGCCGAAGCGTGGTTGGCGCAGTGTCCGGCATGGGGCGCGACCGATCCCGCGGTCCTAGACGATTTCGCGCGGCGGAACGCCTCGAAGTGGGCGTTCAAGGCGCAGCAGGGCGGTACTGGGTGGATGCATGATCTTGCGGCCTGGACGGGTCAGTGGTCAGAGCATTGGCACCAGAAAGTCGCAACGTAGATCTAGGTTGCGGCGAGGTCCGGCGTGGACGAACGCGCCCTGCTCCGTGCCGGCCCGGCTGACGGTAGAGACGGTATCTCTGTGGCGCCCGCTCAGAAATTCGCTGAAGCGGCAGAGGCGCTCGGGACAGGGGAAGGAAGTACAACGGATCTTCGGCGCCCTACGAATTTCTGAGGGCAGCAGACGCGCGCCTGAGGAAACGCGGCGAGACGGCGGAAAGGCGCGAACAGCCACAGCGGGTCGCTCCACGGCTCACGGCTCGACTCCGAGCTTCGGGGAGGGGTGACGTTCCCCGTGAGTAGCGGCGGTGATGAGGTGGGGAAGCACCACTTCACCCCTCGGACGACGCGCCCCTGCCGGTCACCCCGGTGACCGGCTCGCGTCGCACTTCCCCTCTCGACGGGACGCCAAAGTGAGAACCCTTGGTCAGGCTGACGGGGCGGTAGCCCAATCAAGCGCAACGCGCGGGGTAACGGCACCCCACGGGTTCGCTCGGGTCGGCCGTCCACCCTTCGCGGCGGCACGACGGATGGTCAGCCGGTCGACGAACAGCGCCACGAACTCGCGGCGGTCGCCGATGGACGCGGTTTCCCACCACGAGCCCTCGTCTCCGTATTCGCCGGATGTCCAGCCGGTAAGCGGGACTGACGGCGCGGCGGCCTCGTCAAGCGCGGCCAGCGACGCCGTGCGGGCATCCACGCGGGCACCCGCCGCAGTTACCTGCCGCTCCACCACGCGGGCGGCAGCGCCCCTCGCGGTCGCCAGCGTCTCGGCCAGGCGCTCCAGCGAGGCTGACGCCTCGGCCAGCTCGGCGGCCACCGAGGCACGCTGCGCGGCGGCGGCAGGGTCGACGTGTGCCAGTGCGTACCGGCGGGCGGCCTCGGCGAGAATCGTCGCGGCCCCCTGGTCGTCAGGGTCGCTCGGGTCGATGCTGTCGATCAGTCGGCCGATGCGGAACCGTACGTAGTCGTCCAGCGTTGCCATCGAGATGGTGCACGAGTGGCGACCAGCGGGCGCGGAGCATTGATATGCGTTGCGGGTGGGCGAAGCGTTGAAACGGCGGGCCTTCATCGGGCGCCCGCACTCGCAAAAGAGAACACCCAGGCTGGACAACAGCGAGGGCGTATCGCCGGGGCGCCACGGGGCACCAGCGCGGGCGTTCAAAGCGCTTTGAAGCGCCCAGAAGTCGGCCGGGGAGATGATGGCGGCATCGGGCGCAGGTAGCGTGCGCTCGCCCGGAACCCCGGTCGCGACGCCGTAGCCGGTGGTGTTCCCCTTCTCGTCCACGCTTGCCACGGCGGCCATGCCGGCGATACGCGGATCGCGCAGCCGCAGCGCCAGCCCTCGGTCGGACCAGCCGGATGCTCCGCAGCGTGCGCGCGGCCGCAAGCGCCCCTCACCGGTCGCCTGAAGCCGATCCTCCCTGGTCAGGAGAAGGTCGGCGCCATCGCGACGGCGCAGCCGCACGTCGCCCGAGTCGGCCAGCGCCGCCACGCTCTTCGGATCGCGCTGCAGCTCGCTCCTCCGCGGGTCCCGGCAAGAGCCGGGGTCGGTTTTCATGCGTCAGGGTGTAAAAGATCGACATGTCCCGACATGATCCGCACACTGGGATCAAAGCGTCCGTCCTGCGGGAGGTGAACCATGCCAGCGTTCTACAACGACGACGAACGGGCCGCCTGGACTCTCGCCGAGTCGCTGCTGCAGCAGGCCCGGGCGATGATGCGGGAGGCCGAGGCCGCCCTGGAGACCTGGAAGGTCGGCAAGGAGATGAACCGGCTGCGCTGCGCCCGCCGGGGCATCAGCGAGTCGGATGCCGAGATCCGCTGGGCGGAATCGGCCAACTCGAAGAACGCGCTCACCAACAACAGCTTCCACGTCGGCCTGGCGACGATGTATTTCGGCGCCGCCTCGGCGAATTACTCGCGCGCCATGTACCTCCGGAGCCGGGGTGAGGCCCGGCTCTAGGGTCGCGCCTCCTTTTCCGCCGTCGGGGCGGCGTCGGGGCGCGGCCGGTCGGGCGCGGCCGCCGCGGCCGGGGCGGCGAGCGCCAGACCGAGCACCGCGCCGGCGCTGATCAGGCCGAGACCGGCCAGCGAGATGGGTCGCCGATCGGGCTTCTCCATCGAAACCTCCTGGGGAGAACCGGCCCCCCAAGGTGCCAGCCGAAGCTGAGATTGACCTGTGCACAACCTGCCAATCGCTTGACCTGTGGCGGACCGCTCCCATCGGGCAACATGAACAGATGGAGATCGCCAGCGAAACCGAGCGTAAATACGACGTCCCCGCCGCCTTCGAACTCCCCACGCTGATCGGTATCGCCGGCATCGCCAACGCCGACGGGGCCGAGACCCACGATCTCGACGCCACCTACTTCGACACCGACGAACTGACCCTGCTGCAGAATCGCCGCACGCTGCGCCGGCGGACCGGCGGGTCGGACGCCGGCTGGCATCTCAAGACCCCGGGCGACGGCACCAGCCGCACCGAGCACCGCCTGCCGCTGGACGGCGAGAGCGTGCCCGCCGAGCTGACCGGGCAGGTGCGGTCGATCATCCGGCGCCGGCCGCTCAAGCCGGTGGCGCGGCTGCGCACGCACCGGGTGGAGACGCCGCTGCGCGACGCCGACGGCAACACCCTGGCGCTGGTCGCGCAGGACCAGGTCACCGCCGAGACGGACGGCGGCGAGCAGCACTGGCAGGAGATCGAGGTCGAGCTGGTGGACGGCGACCCGGCGCTGCTGGCCGCGGTCGAGCGCGAGCTGATCACCGCGGGCGCACGCCCGGCGAGCGGCCCGTCGAAGGTGGCCCGCGCCCTGGGCGGACCACCCGCCGGCGGCCGCCGGAAGACCCCGAAACGGATCAACCCCGTTCTCTCGTACGCCCGGGAGCAGCGCGACGCCCTCACCGCGTACGACCCGGGGGTCCGCCAGGGTGACCCGGAGGCCGTGCACAAGATGCGGGTCGCCACCCGCCGCCTGCGCAGCACGCTGAGGACGTTCAAGCGCACCTATCCGGGCACGGCCGAGGTCGGCGACGAGTTGAAGTGGCTGGCCGACCTGCTCGGCGCGGTCCGCGACGGCCAAGTGCAGAAGGGCAAGCTGCTCGCCGGGGTGCGGGACGCCGGTCCGCAGTTCGCCGACGCCGCCGAGCGGATCGGGCAGCACCTCGACGACCAGGTGACGCGCGGCCGGCAGGCGCTCGACGAGGTGCTGGAGAGCGAGCGATACCTGGCCCTGCTCGACCGGGTGGACCGGCTCGCCGACGAGACGGTGACCGCCGAGGACGATCCGCTCGGCCGGGCGCGCAAAACCCTGGCCAAGGCGGACGGCCTGCTCGACCAGGCGCTCGCCGACGGGGAGGACGCCGAGTTGCATGACGCGCGCAAGGCGTACAAGCGGGCCCGGTATGCCGTCGAGGTCTTCGAGCCGTCCGCCGGGAAACCCGGGAAACTGCTGGTCAAGGCCCTGACCGAGCTGCAGGACGTGCTCGGCGCGCACCAGGATTCGGTGGTTGCCCGCGAGCTGCTGCACGAGCTGGGCCCGGAGAGCTTCTGGTTCGGGGTGCTGTGGGGGCGGCAGGAACAGGTGGGCAAGGAGACCCACGCGCAACTTCCGGCGGTGGTCAAGCGGTCGCGAAAGAAGAAGCTTCGCAAGTGGCTCGGCTGATGTTCATCTGAGGTGGGTATGAATCCACCTATGCAGGCGGAGGCGGAGCAGACCACAGGGCCCTACGACGGACCGATCGCCGAGTTGGGCGGCTACCGGGTGGCCGACGACGATGACGACGACCCGGTGCTGCTCAACGCCGATGGCACGCCGGTGGACACCTGGCGCGAGGAATACCCTTACGACGAGCGGCTGCCCCGTCCCGAGTACGACCGCCAGAAGCGGCTGCTCCAGATCGAACTGCTCAAGCTGCAGAACTGGTGCAAGAGCACCGGCGAGCGGCTCGTGGTGCTCTTCGAGGGACGGGACGCGGCCGGCAAGGGCGGCACGATCAAGCGGTTCATGGAGCATCTGAACCCGCGCGGCGCATCGGTGGTGGCGCTGGAGAAGCCGAACGAGCGCGAGAGCACCCAGTGGTATTACCAGCGCTACATCAAGCATTTGCCCGCGGCCGGGGAGATCGTGCTGTTCGACCGCTCCTGGTACAACCGGGCCGGCGTGGAGCGGGTGATGGGCTTCTGCACTCGCGCCGAATACCTAGAGTTCATGCGGCAGACCCCGGAACTCGAGCGGATGTTCGTCCGCTCCGGCATCAACCTGGTCAAATTCTGGTTCTCGGTCACCCAGGGCGAGCAGCGGACGCGCTTCGCGATCCGGCAGGTCGACCCCGTACGCCAGTGGAAGCTCTCCCCCAACGACCTCGCCTCGCTGGACAAGTGGGATGACTACACCGAGGCCAAGGAGGCGATGTTCTTCTACACGGACACCGCGGACGCGCCGTGGACCGTGGTGAAGAGCAACGACAAGAAGCGCGCCCGGCTGGAGGCGATGCGGCACGTACTGAGCCGCTTCGACTACGAGAACAAGGACGACGAGGTGGTCGGCAAGCCGGACCCGCTGATCGTCGGGGCGGCGGCGCTCGCGGTGGAAGGCACCGAAATGTCCCCCAGAGTATTCCCGCGTCTGTAGTGATGAAAAAAGCGTTGGCACGGCCCGGAGCACGTGGATACGGTGTGCGTACACGTGAAGGGAGGTGGTCCGAAGTTGTATAGCAACGGGACTCGTGAGGTGGCTGTCCGCTAGCCGCTGTCCTCGACAGCTTCGAGAAAGTTTGCAGTAAGACGTCGAGACCGTGTGGCAGCGGTGCGGCGAATACCAGACAGCCACCCGACCCCCGGGGATCCGGCCTTGTCCGACCGGACCGCACGTGCGCGTGCGGAAGTCCCCGGGGGTCGCTTCATTTCTGGAGACTCCCGTGACCCGCGAGCTGGTCGTGCTCGGTACCGCGAGCCAGGTGCCCACCCGGCACCGCAACCACAACGGTTACCTGCTGCGCTGGGACGACGAGGTGATCCTCTTCGACCCGGGCGAGGGTACCCAGCGGCAGATGCTGCTGGGCGGGGTCGCGGTCACCCCGATCCGGCGGATCTGCATCACCCACTTCCACGGCGACCACAGCCTCGGCCTGCCCGGCGTCCTGCAGCGGATCTCGCTGGACCGGGTGCCGCACCCGGTCACGATCCACTACCCGGCGGCCGGTCAGGAGTTCTACGACCGGCTGCGGCACGCCACCAGCTACTGGGACAACGCCGAGATCGTGCCGGCCCCGGTGGACGGCGCGGCCTTCGCGGTCGAGACCTCCGCGGGGCGACTCACCGCGCTGCCGCTCTGGCATTCCCTGCCGACGTACGGGTATCGCCTGGTCGAACCGGACGCCCGCCGGATGATTCCGGACCGGCTGGCGGCGCACGGCATCAGCGGCCCCGCGGTCGGCGAGTTGCAGCGCACCGGCCGCCTCGGCGACGTGACGCTGGATCAGGTCAGCGTGATCCGGCCCGGCCAGAGCTTCGCCTTCATCATGGACACCGGCCTGTGCGACAACGTGTACACCCTGGCCGACGGCGTCGACCTGCTGGTGATCGAGTCGACGTTCCTGACCGAGGACGCCGAGATGGCGGCCATGGTCGGGCACCTGACCGCGGCGCAGGCCGGCGCGGTGGCCCGCGAGGCCGGGGTACGCACCCTGGTGCTGACCCATTTCTCCCAGCGTTACCAGGACGCGTCGCGGTTCCTGGACGAGGCACGCAAGGAGTTCGCCGGCGACATCGTGCTGGCCGAGGACCTGATGCACGTCCCGGTCCCGCCCCGGATCCCCGCCCGGTGATGAGCGTGCGGCTGCGTACCGGCAAAGATTTTGATCTCTGGGCCGTGGGCACCCTGCATCAGCGGTCGCGGCTTGCCGCATATGCGCACATCATCCCGGCCGAGACGCTCGCTGCCCGATCGGCGGAGAGCTTCGCCGAGTGGTGGAGCGAACGCTGGAAGTGGGAGAAGGAGACACACCGGCTGACCGTCGCCGACGACGATGGCGAGGTGGTCGGCTTCAGCTACGTGGGGCCGAGCGAGACCGCCGGCGCGGCCGAGCTCTACGCGATCCACGTCGAGCCGGGCCGGGTCGGCACCGGCGTCGGGCAGGCCTTGATGGTGGAGGCGCTGCGGCAGCTGGCCGAGTACGGCGAGCCGCGCGCGGTGCTGTGGGTGCTGGCCGACAACGAGGTGGCGCGCGGCTTCTACGAGCGTGGGGGCTGGCGGCCGGACGGTGCCACCAGGGTCGAGCCCGTCAACGACAAGCCGGTCCCCCAGGTTCGTTATACGCACCCGTTGTAGGAATTGGTTGGGCGGAAGCGCGCGACCGAGATGTTGCGGGGGAACCTGTGGTCACGCGCTCCCGCCAACCGTCCCGCCCAAACCGGGGGTTGCGCCTGGCCGGAGGCGCCGGACCGGCGGAGGCGTGCCGGTCCGTGATCCAGTTCAAGGGCGGGTCCTGATGCGGGACACCGCGGCGCTGGCGGGGCGCAACGGTTTCACCGCGGGAAGACGCCGCCGGGCCGAGAAGCCGTGGCCTGCCGGGGGAGGTCAAGCTGTCGGCGGCGTCTGAGGCACTGATGGAGTTGTCGTCGTCGACCTAGCGTCGGGCTTTCAGTCGAAATACCCCCGGTTGCGGTCCGCGCGGCGCACGCCGCGCGGCGGGTCGGCGCGGCGGCCGCGATCGAGGTTGTCCTCCAGGCCGGCCCGCAGGCCGGGCATGGCCCGGATGCTGTTCAGGTCGTGCCGCAAGGTCCACGACTCGCGCCACGGTCGCCGGGACGCCGCCTCGGCCCGCTCCGCGAGCCGCCGCGGCGCACAGGGCCACCGCCATCCACACCAGACACAGTTGCCCTCGAGGCCCGGCCCCGCGTGCCGCCCGAGCATGTGTTGGGCGTCGCGCCAGAGCAGCCGATCCACGATGTCGGTCGGCACTGACTGGTCGGCGATGACCATTCTTTACCCTCCCGCGTCGTCGGCCCTGCATACGTCCGTCACGACTCATACAACCGCAGGGCACCGCCGGCCGGTCGGACTTTCTGTGCGATTGCCACGACTATCTGTGACGACCGCTGTTCGCCGTGGGCGGACGCCGACCGGGCATCGACCCCCGCCACGAGTTGTTGGCCTGGTCATGGATACCGAACACACGGGCACCGAAGCGCAGGCACTCGATGCCTACAGCCGGGTCGTGACCGGCGTCGCCGCCGGCGTGCTGCCGTCCGTCGCGGCCCTCGCGGTGCGCACCGCCCGGGGTGCGGGCGCCGGTTCGGCGGTCACCTTCACCGACGACGGCTTCCTCCTCACCAATGCGCACGTGATCGCCGGTGCGGCGAACGGCACGGCCGAGTTCGCCGACGGCACCGAAACAAAGTTCGACGTGGTCGGCTCCGACCCGCTCTCCGACCTGGCCGTCGTGCGGGTACACAACTCGGGCGCCCCGGCCGTGCCGCTCGGCGACGCCGACCACCTCAAGATCGGTCAGCTGGTGGTGGCCGTCGGCAACCCGATGGGGCTGGCCGGGTCGGTCACCGCGGGGGTCGTGTCCGGGCTCGGGCGGTCGCTGCCGGCCCGCGACGGACGCCGGGTGCGGATCATCGACAACGTCATCCAGACCGACGCGGCGCTGAACCCCGGCAACTCCGGCGGTGCGCTCGCCGACTCCACCGGCACGGTGGTCGGGATCAACACCGCGGTCGCCGGCTACGGGCTCGGACTCGCCGTCCCGATCAACTCCACCACCCGCACGATCATCGGCGAGCTGGTCGCCTCCGGCCGCGTCCGCCGCGCCTGGCTCGGCGTCGCCGGCGTGCCCGTCCCGCTCCCGCCGCCGCTCGCCGGACGCCTCGGGCAGAAACTCGGCCTGCGGGTCGTCGAGGTCGTGCCGGGCAGCCCGGCCGGCACCGCCGGCATCTACCTCGGCGACGTGCTGATCACGGCGGGCGGTCTGCAGGTGCAGACCGTGCAGGCCCTGCAGCGGCTGATGCTGGGTCCGGCCATCGGCACCAGCCTGCCGATCACCCTCCTCCGTAAGAACGCCCTCGTGGACGTCGTCACGGTCCCGGCCGAGCTGAACTGACCCCGACCGGCAGGGTGCAGCTCGCCGCTGCCGGAACACTCCACGACCCGGTGAGTGCGAGTACTGTCCCGCGCATGATCTTTCGGCGACGCGGCCGGCGCGATCCCTCGGCCGCGATCGATTCGTTCTGGCAGTGGTGGGCGACCGCGCGGCCGCGGGCCGAGAAACTGATCGGCGGCGTGCCCGACGACGGGCTGGTCGCCGAGCTCAGCGCAAAAGTGTCGGCGATCCATCCGGAGCTGCAGTGGGAGTTCACCGCCGGCTCCCACTCCGCTCACCTGCTGGTGGTCACCTCGGCCGGCGATTCGGCGCTACGCTCACTGGCCGAACGCTGGCGGCGGGCCAGTCCCCCGCCCGACGAGATCTTCGGGTTCGCGGCGGCCCGCCCCGGCAACCCGGGCGGGCTCACCGGCGTGCTGGAGATCGACGGGCACAAGCTCGACCTCGACCTGCTCCGGTTCGCCGCCGAGGTCGACGTGCCGGCCGTGCACGTGCAGGTGTGGCATCCGGCCTTCCCGGGGATGGCCGAGCCGGCCCGGATGCAGGTCGCCTTCCTGAGCCTGGACTGGCTGCTCGGCGAGGACGCCGTGGAGATCTGGGTGGGCGAGATCGCCGCCGCTCCCGGCCCCTGGCCGTTGTTGACCGGCGCCCGGCTGGCCGAGATAGTGGCCGGCCTCGCTCCGTCGGACGGCGGCGAGCAGTGGTGCAACCTGACCGGCGCCCGGCGCGGCAAGCCGCTGGTCGCGATGGCACAGATCCCGCTCAAGCCGGCCCGCTGGCCCGGGTATGACCTGCACATCCGGATCGACGTGCCGTACCGGTCGCGCGACGAGCAGGGGTTCCCGGGGAACGACGTGTTTCCGGCGCTGCACGCGCTGGAGGACCGGATCGCCGAGTTCGCGGATGGGGCCGTCGTGGTCGCGCATGAGACGTGCGATGGCGTGCGCACGACGCATCTCTACGCGGAGCGGCGGGCGGCTGCGCATGCGCTGGAGCCGTTGCTGATGGGCTGGGCGGATGGGCGGATCCGGATGAGCGTTGACGAGGACCCTACGTGGAAGGCGGTCGCCCATCTGCGGTGAGGGGGAGCGCTGGGTGCGCCTGGTGCGCTTCGTGGGGCAAAACCCGGAGCGGCAACGCTCGGTGCGCCTGATGCGCTTCGTGGGACAAAACCCCGGAGCGGCAACGCTCGGTGCGCCTGATGCGCTTCGTGGGAGGAAGACCCTGGGGCGCTGCCCCAGACCCCGGCCATCGCTCGGAGATCGGGGCGGGGCAGCTGTTGCTCTTTTAGCTCAGGTGTGCCAGTAGGTCCTGGCGGGTCAGGACGCCTGCTGGCTTGCCGTCGATCAGGACCATTGCGGCGTCTGCCTTTTCCAGCAGGGAGACGGCCTCGCTCACGGGCTGGCCGCCGCCGATCATGGGGAGCGGGTCGCCCATGTGGCGTTCGATCGTGTCGTGCAGGTGGGCCTGGCCGGTGAACAGGGCGTCTAGCAGGGCCTTCTCGGCTATGGAGCCGGCCACCTCGCCGGTCACCACGGGGGGTTCGGCCTTGAGTACGGGTAGTTGCGAGACGCCGTACTCGCGCATGTAGTCGATTGCGTCGCGGACCGTCTCGGTGGGGTGTACGTGGACCAGGGGCGGGATGGCGCCGCCCTTGCCCTCCAGGGCGTCGGCGACGGTGGGTTCGCCGTCGACCGTACGCAGGAAGCCGTAGCGGGCCA
>Ga0070668_100001542_pt1 | contig 16621 bp, 15 predicted proteins | sample KBSS43metaG_FD_64661 | JGI IMG/M metagenome (GOLD analysis project Ga0070668, IMG submission 64661) | Switchgrass rhizosphere microbial communities from Kellogg Biological Station, Michigan, USA - KBS S4-3 metaG | ecosystem: Host-associated > Plants > Roots > Rhizosphere > Soil ... | reverse complement strand
GGGGGGGGGGGGGGGGGGGGGGGGGGGCGCGGCTGGACCTGCGACGGCGGCGGCCGGTGCGGTTCGGGGTCGCGCTGCGGCGGCGCGTCCGACCGGTTGATCACCGACCACGGCGGCGGCCCGACCATCGCGACCGGCATCAGGCCCAGCACGCTGAACGGCAGGAAGCCGAGCCAGAAGTGGAGCGCGGTGTTCGCCTCCATGCCGACGCTGAAGACGAGCAGCGCGGCGAACGGGATCCAGAAGAACCGGGACGGCCACTTCGGGCCGCGGCGGAAGGCGGTGCGGGCCTGCAGCATGACGAACAGCAGCGACCCGGCCCCCAGCACGACGAACGCCAGCAGGTAGACGAAGAAGGGGATGTCACTGCCGTTGCGGGCGAACAGCACGTCGTAGACGGTCTGGCCGCCACCGAGGTACTCCCGCTGGTTGTCCACCCAGCAACCGCCGGGACCGTTCAGCGTCGAGAGCTCGGTCGCGGACAGCCCGGTCTCCGCCTTGGAGAACGCCGCGCGGAACACGCCGGACACGCCGTTGGACAGCAGCCACGGCAGCACCAGCGCGCTGAACAGGCCGATCACACCGAACACCGACAGCGTCGTGGCGTCGTACCGGTTGCCCGTGCCCTTCCGGATGATCGACACCGCCAACGCGCCGATCGGCGGCAGCAGCGCGACGAGCGCGCCGGCCGCACTCGTGGCCCAGACCCAGTCGCCGGGGCAGAAGCCCGGGCCGAACAAGGAATGGGCTAGCGAGAGCAACGCGCTCGCGAGTCCGTTCACCGCCGGGCTCCCCTCACTGTCCGTGTTCACTTCGTACCGACTTGCGGCGTTTTCCTGCGGTCCAGCTTAGGACGCTCCCGGCCGCCGTGAGGTTGCCGGGTCTTCAGGGTGCCCGGAATCCGGCACGGCCGCCGCTCCCGCGCCATGATGGGTCCCGGCGGGCACGTTCGACGTGAAGGAGCGGGCATGAGCGCGTACTCCGAGGCCTACCGGCGGAGCTTGGCCGATCCGGACGCGTTCTGGCTGGAAGCGGCCAGGTCGATCAGCTGGACCAAGCCACCGGAACGGGCCTTGGACGACTCGAATCCGCCCTTCTACCGGTGGTTCCCCGACGCCGAACTGAACACCTCGTACAACGCGCTCGACCGGCACGTCGAGGCCGGCCGCGGTGGCCAGGCCGCGCTGATCTGGGACTCTCCCGTGACCGGACAGCAACGCACCTACACCTACGAGGAGCTGCGGGACACGGTCGCGCGCTTCGCCGGCGCGCTGAGTTCGCTGGGGGTCACGAAGGGTGACCGGGTGATCGTCTACCTGCCGATGGTGCCGGAGGCCGCGATCGCGATGCTGGCCTGCGCCCGGATCGGCGCGGTGCACTCGGTGGTCTTCGGCGGGTTCGCGCCGAAGGAGCTGGCGGCGCGGATCGAGGACGCCAGGCCCAAGGTGATCCTGGCGGCGTCCTGCGGCATCGAGCCGACACGGGTGGTCGAGTACAAGCCGATCATCGAAGCCGCGCTCGGGATGACCGAGCACCAGCCCGACCACGTCGTCGTGCTGCAGCGCGAGCAGGCCCCGGCCGAGCTGACCTCGCGCGACCTCGACTGGCGGGAGCTGGCGGCGGGCGCCGAGCCGGCCGACCCGGTGCCGGTCGCGGCCACCGATCCGCTGTACATCCTCTACACGTCCGGGACGACCGGGAAGCCGAAGGGCGTCGTGCGCGACACCGGCGGCCACGCCGTGGCGCTGGCCTGGTCGATGGACGCGGTCTACGACGTCCACGCGGGCGACGTCTGGTGGACGGCGTCCGACGTCGGCTGGGTCGTCGGGCACTCCTACATCGTCTACGCACCGCTGCTGGCCGGCGCGACGACGGTGCTGTTCGAGGGGAAGCCGGTGGGCACGCCGGACGCGGGCGCGTTCTGGCGGGTCATCGCCGAGCACGGCGTCCAGGCGCTGTTCACCGCGCCGACCGCGCTGCGGGCCATCAAGAAGGTCGATCCGGAGGCCCTCGAGCCGGCGAAGTACGACCTCAAGGAGTTCCGGACGCTGTTCATGGCGGGCGAGCGGCTCGACCCGGAGACCTACCACTGGGCGCACGAGAAGCTCGGCACGCCGGTGATCGACCACTGGTGGCAGACCGAGACCGGCTGGCCGATCGCGGCCAACCCCCGCGGCCTGGAGCCGATGACGGTCAAGCCCGGGTCCGCGACCAAGCCGGTGCCCGGCTGGGACGTCCGGATCCTCGACCAGGCGGGCGAGGAGCTGCCGGCCGGGCGCGAAGGCGCCATCACGGTGAAGCTGCCGTTGCCGCCGGGGTCGTTGCCGACGCTGTGGGGCGACGACGAGCGGTATCGCGAGGCGTACCTCTCGCGCTACGACGGTCACTACCTGACGGGCGACTCGGGTTACCTCGACGAAGACGGCTACCTGTTCGTCATGGGCCGCACCGACGACGTCATCAACGTGGCCGGGCACCGGCTGTCCACCGGGTCGATGGAGGCCGTGCTGGCCGCGCACCCGGCGGTCGCGGAGTGCGCCGTGATCGGCGTCGCCGACCAGCTCAAGGGGCAGCTGCCGCGCGGGTTCGTGGTACTGAAGGCGGGCGCGGACATCGCTCCGGAGCAGCTTCGTGACGAGCTGGTGGCCATGGTCCGCCGGGACATCGGCCCGGTCGCCGCGTTCCGCGACGTGTCCATTGTGGACGCCCTGCCGAAGACGCGGTCGGGGAAGATCCTGCGCAAGACCATGCGCGCGATCGCCGACGGCCGCGACGAGCCGGTGCCCTCGACCATCGAGGACCCAGCGGTACTGGAAGCGATCAGGAAGACCCTTCGTTAAGAATTGTTCCAAATGCTCCGGCTGGTCTGTACCTTTGCAGGGAGTCCCCGACCGGAGGTGCCCTGATGCGCTTGTCCAGAGCCGTCCTGACCGCGGCTGTCGTGAGTCTCACCGCAGCCGGCGTACCCGCCTCGGCGAGCGCCGCGACGACGGAACGCAGCGTGACCGACGTCGTCCCGGCGCCCGTTTCGGCGAAGGCCGATCCGAAGGCGGGCTTCCGGCTCACACCGGCCACCGTGATCAGCGCCGACCGCGGCGCCGGCCAGGTCGCGGACTACTTGCGCGGCCTCCTCCGCCCGGCCACCGGCTACCCGTTGCCGGTCGTGCCGCACGCGGCGGGCAAACCCGCGATCTCGCTGAAACTGGGGCACGACACCCGGATCGGCACCGAGGGTTACGAACTGAAGGTCAGCCGCGACGGCGTCGCCCTGCAAGCCAACACCGCCGACGGGCTCTTCGAAGGCGTGCAGTCGCTGCGGCAGCTGCTGCCGTCCGCGATCGAGGCGAAGCACGTGCAGCACCGGACGTGGACGGTCGCCGGCGGCACGATCCTCGACCACCCGCGCTTCGGCGAGCGCGGCGCGATGCTCGACGTCGCCCGGCACTTCTTCAAGCCGGACCAGGTCAAGCTGTACATCGACCAGATCGCCCAGTACAAGATCAACACCCTGCACCTGCACCTCGCCGACGACCAGGGCTGGCGCATCGAGATCAAGAGCTGGCCGAAGCTGGCGACGGTCGGCGGCAAGACGGCCGTCGACGGCGACCCGGGCGGCTACTACACGCAGGCGCAGTACCAGGACATCGTCGCGTACGCGGCTTCGCGGCACATCACGGTGATCCCGGAGATCGACATGCCGGGCCACACGAACGCGGCACAGTCGACCTACGCGGAGCTGAACTGCGACGGCAAGGCCGTGCCGCCGCGGACGGACACCGAAGTCGGCTACAGCTCGCTGTGCATCTCCTCGCCGATCACGTACAAGTTCGTCGAGGACGTCGTGCGCGAGCTGGCGGCCATCACGCCCGGGCAGTACCTGCACATCGGCGGCGACGAGGCGCACGCGACGCCGCCCGCGGACTACCTGACCTTCGAGCGCAAGGTGCAGCCGATCGTCGCCAAGTACGGCAAGAAGATCACCGGCTGGCACGAGATCGCCAAGTCCACGCCGCCCGTGTCGGCGATCCCGCAGTACTGGGACTTCGGCGGCGCCTCGCCGGACGTCGCGGCCGCCGCGGCGCGCGGCAACAAGATCCTCATGTCGCCGGCGAACCACGCGTACCTGGACATGAAGTACACCGCCGACACCAAGCTGGGCCAGGACTGGGCCGGGCTGGTCGAGGTCCGCGACGCCTACGACTGGGACCCGGCGACGCTCGTGGAGGGCGTCGGCGAGAACCAGGTCGCCGGTGTCGAGGCACCGCTGTGGACCGAGACGATCCGGACCAGCGACGACATCGAGTACATGGCCTTCCCACGGCTGCCGGGGATCGCGGAACTCGGCTGGTCGCCGCGGGCGTCGCACAACTGGGACGCCTACCGGGCGAGGCTGGCGAAGCAGGCCCCGCGCTGGACGGCCCAGGGCATCGACTTCTACCGCTCGCCGCAGGTCTCCTGGAAGTGACTGCCACTGGCCAGGCGGGCGCGGATCGCTCGCCTGGCCAGCTCGTACGGCCCGGCCCCGCCGTGGAGGACGGCGTCCGCGTTCGCCGCGCGGCCCAGTGCGTGCAGCTCGAACGCCAGGACTTCCGCGTCGGCGTCGACGTGCCCGAGCGCGACCGCGTCACGAGCCGTCTCACGGAGGAACGCGGCGAACGAGCCGCTCGCCGACGCCACCGCGTCGTGCACCCGGCCCGGCCGCGCGTCGAATTCCGCGCCGACGTTGAAGAAGAAGCAGCCGCCCGGGAAGACACGCTTTTCCGAGTAGTCGAGCCACTTCTCGCAGACCGCGCGCAGCCGCGGCAGTCCCGGCTCCACGGCTCGCGCCGGGGTCGTCACCCGGGACGCGAAGATCTCCAGTGCCGCCTCGATCGTCGCGAGCTGCAGGTCCTCCTTGGAGCCGAACAGCGCGAACACGCCGCTCTTGCTCAGCTCCAGTTCGCCCGCCAGCCGGCCGAGGGACAGCCCGGCCAGTCCGTCGACCGACGCGACGTCCACCGCCCGGCGCAGCACCAGGCGCCGGGTCGCGTCGCCGCGGGCGATCCGGCCGTCAACCGGCACGCCGCGCCCGCCAGCGGTCCACAGTGGACTGGACACCGTCGCGATAGGACTCCGACAGCGCCGGCGTGGCCAGCACCCGCTCCGCGAGGGCGAGCGCCGCGTCAATGTGCTCCTCCGGCAGCTGCGCGAAGTTCGTGAACGCGACCACGTGCACTTCCTCGACGCTCGGCGCGCCGGCTCGCTCCACGACCTCGATCGCGCCCGCCGTCGGCACCGTGCCGGGCCGCAGCACCCGCAGGTACCAGCCGGTGCGGCCGGAGTCGATCATCGCCGGGCCGACGTCCTTGCGGTCGGTCTTCATCGCCAGCTTGAAGCACGGCTGCCGCGGCTGCGACACCTGCACGAGCGCGTCACCCCAGGCCCAGACGTCGCCGATCCGGACGCTCGTCTCGGTCGCCCCGGTCAGGGAGACGTTCTCGCCGAACCCGCCCGGCTCGACCGCGAACCCGTCCGCGGCCCAGGCCGGGTAGTGCTCGGCCGGGTAGACGTAGACGGCCTTGTTCACCCCGCCGTGCACCTTGAGGTCCGCCTGGCGGTCGCCGTCGAGGTTCAGCTCGGTGAGCGTCAGCTCCGGCGCCGCGACCCGCGCCTTGGTGATCGCGCTGAGCACCGGCCGCTCCCGGCGGTACCCCAGCACGCTCGGTTCCCCCACATACACGCCCGCAACGTCCATACCGCGAAGATAGCACGACCGTTCGTTTACTTTCCGGGTTCCGCCGGGCGCACCGAGGACACCAGCAGCGCGGCGAAGCGCGTCACCGTCAGGGAAAGCGTCCGGCCCGCCATCGTCTGCACCTGCGCTTCCCGTTGGCGGAACGCGGGATTGTCGAGGTGGACGTAGCCGACACCTTCGGCCTCGGCGTCGCGTCCGAGATCGCCGAGCCCGCCGGCCAGCGCGACCCCGCCGCCGGCACGCACGAACTCGTACAGCGGGCCGACCTCGTCGCACACCAGCGCCGGGCGGACCGCGAGGTTCTCGATCCGGGCCGCGATGTCGAACAGCTCGCGCAGGCTCTGCCCGGTGGTCGGCAGCGCGAGCGGGTACCCGGCCAGCTCGGCCAGGCCGACGCGGGCGCGGCCGGCCAGCGCGTGCCCGGGCGGCACGATCGCGTACACCGGCACGACGACGGCGCTTTCCACGCGCACGCCGTGCTGCGGCCCGGTCGTGTAGGTGACGGCGACGTCGGCCGCGCCGTCGAGGACGCGCCGGGTCGCCTCTTCGCGCCCGACGACGTCGACGCGGAAGGCCACGTCCGGGTGCTCGCGCCGGAACTCCGCGATCGCGCGCGGGACGACGCGGCGGCCGAAGCCCTCGGAACACGCCACGGTGATCGAGCGGGCCTGCAGCCCGCGGCCGGTGCGCAGCTCGCCGAGCAGCGCCGCCGACTCCACCTCGCTGCGGCGGACGTGGTCGAGCAGCAGGTTTCCCGCGTCGGTCGGGATCATGCCGCGCGGGTGCCGCAGGAACAGCGGCACGCCGATGCCGGCCTCGAGCTTGGCGATCTGCCTGCTGATCGCCGACGGCGCGACGGTCAGCGCGACGGCGGCCTCCGACACCGAGCCGGTGCGGGCGACTTCGAGGAAGTAGGTGAGCCCGGTGGGCAGCAGTCGCATCGACGCCTCCTGGTTTGCCTCAATGAGAACGCCTGGCAGCCAAAACGGCAATGGTCACGGCCACCAGACCGGCTTAGGCTCTGCGCAACCCGACCCGGGAGGCCCCGTGATCCCCGCCGAACTGCTCGCCAAAGCGCAGGCCCACGTCGATTCGGGAGCGTTCTTCGCCGAACTCGCCACGCTCGTGGGGTATCCGACGGTGAGCGACGCCCCGGAAGGCCGCGTTGCCATCAAGGCATACCTGGACGACGTCCTGACGCCGGCCTTGACGGCGCTCGGCTGCGAGGTGGCGACCTACCCGAATCCGGACCCGGCGGGCGGCCCGTTCCTCGTCGGCACCCGCGTCGAGTCGCCCGAGCGGCCGACGCTGCTCTGCTACGGCCACGCCGACGTCGTCGGGGAGGCCGGGAAGTGGAGCGACGGCCTGGACCCGTGGACGCTGACCGCGGACGGCGACCGCTGGTACGGCCGCGGGACGGCCGACAACAAGGGTCAGCACCTGATCAACCTCACCGCGTTGCGGCTGCTGCTGGCCGAACAGGGCTCGCTGGGCTTCAACCTGAAGTTCCTGTTCGAGACCGGCGAGGAGATCGGCTCACCGGGTCTCACGGAATTCGCGGCACAGCAACGGGAACTGCTGCGCGCCGACGTCCTCATCGCCTCCGACGGCCCCCGCCTGGACGCCTCGACGCCGACGCTGTTCCTCGGCGCGCGCGGCAGCGTCCGGATCGCCCTCGACGTCGACCTGCGCCCCGGCGCCTACCACTCCGGGAACTGGGGCGGGCTCCTGCGCAACCCCGCCACCACGCTCGCCGCGGCCATCGCGTGCCTGGTCGACGGCCACGGCCGCATCCAGGTGCCCGAACTGCTGCCGCCCGAGCTCCCCGACACCGTGCGCGCCGCGCTGGCCGGCGTCGTCGTCGCCAACAGCCCCGGCGACCCGGTGCCGGACACCGGCTGGGGCGACCCGCGGCTGACCGCCGCCGAACGGCTCTACGGCTGGAACACCCTGGAGGTCCTCTCGCTCGGCGCGGCCGACGTCGACCGCCCGGTCAACGCGATCCCCGGCCGGGCCAGGGCGGTGCTGCAGCTGCGGTACGTCGCGGGCACCGACGTCGACGACGTGGCCGATGTCGTCAAGAAACGGCTGGCGGCACAAGGGTTTCCGATGGTAGGGGTGACCATCGACGGCAGCTTCAAGGCCAGCCGCACGCCGGTCGACGACCCGTGGGTGAGCTGGGCCAAGTCCACTTTGGACGCCGTCGCCGACCGGCCGGTCACGCTGCTGCCCAACTTCGGCGGCGGCCTGCCCAACCACGTCTTCACCGACGTCCTCGGGCTGCCGACGCTGTGGCTGCCGCACTCCTACCCCGGCTGCCTGCAGCACGCGCCGGACGAGCACCTGCTCGCGTCCGTCGCCCGCGAAGGCATCGTGCTCGCCACCGCGCTGTTCCACGCCCTCGGGGAACGCGGATGACCGACACGCAGACCCGCCGCCCGGCCACGACCCGGCGGGCCATCGCCGCCGCGACCATCGGCAACGCGCTCGAGTGGTTCGACCTCGCCGCGTACGCGCTGATGGCGGCCTACATCGGCAAGACGTTCTTCCCCGGCGGCAACGCGGCGATCCAGCTGGTGCAGGCGTACGCCGTCTTCGGGATCACGTTCCTGATCCGCCCGCTCGGCGGGCTCGTCCTCGGCGCGTACGCCGACCGGCACGGGCGCAAGAAGGCCCTCGTGCTGACGATCCGGCTGATGGTCCTCGGCACCTTCCTGCTCGCGATCATGCCGGGGTACGCGCAGATCGGGTTTCTCGCGCCACTCGGCGTGATCGTCGCGCGGCTGCTCCAGGGCTTCGCCGCCGGCGGCGAGTTCGGCGCCGCGACGTCGTTCCTCATCGAGCAGGACGACCGGCGCAAGGGCTTCCTCGGCAGTTTCCAGTTCGCGAGCCAGGGCTTCTCGACGCTGCTCTCGGCCGGGTTCGCGGCCGGGCTGACCGCGGTCCTGTCGAACGACGCCATGACGTCGTGGGGCTGGCGGGTCCCGTTCGTCTTCGGCCTGCTCGTCGGCCCGGTCGGGTACTACATCCGTCGCCATGTCGACGAATCGCCCGCGATGCCCGCGGAGAAGCCGGAAAAGTCGACGATCCTGGAGCTGTTCCGGCACCACTGGGGCGGGCTGCTGATCGCCGGCGGCGCGCTGGTCGTGTCGACGTCGCTGAACTTCATCCTCCAATCGCTGCCCACGTTCGCGATCAAGACCCTGGGCCTCGACGACTCGCTTTCGTTCGTGGCACTGGTGATCACCGGCGCGGTACTGACCCTCGGCACCCCGGTGGCCGGCCTGCTCGCCGACCGCCACGGCCGGATCCGGATCATGGTGACGGCGGCGGTGCTGATCGGCGTGAGCGCGGTCCCGCTCTACGTCTGGGTCACCACGGCGCCGTCGTTCCTCACGCTCACGGCCGCGATGACGATCCTGGGCCTGCTGAAGGCCGCGTACTTCGGCGCACTGCCGTCGGTGATGGCCGACGCCTTCCCGCCGCACACCCGCGCGACCGGGCTTTCGTTCGGTTACAACGCGACGGTCGGCGTCTTCGGCGGGTTCACCCCGACGATCGCGGCGGCGCTGGTCGCCACCACCGGATCGCCGGTCTCGCCGGGGTTCTACCTCGTCCTGACGGCCGGCCTGAGCATCGCGGCCCTGACCGTCGCGTACCGGCGCCGGGGCATCCGGTGATGCGTCAGGGTTCGAGGTCGGCCACTCCCTTTCCGGTCGCGATGTCGAACGGCACCGAAGCCTGGTCGTGGACGATCACCCAGCCGTCGCCGGTGTTCCGGAAGACGAACGTGGCCCGGACCCACATCCCGTCGGCCACCGCCCCGTTCTTCAGGGTCCCGCTGACCCGGCCGAAGCCGTGCCCGACAGCGAGGTCGCCGCTCACGGTGATGGTCAGGTCACGCAGCTCGTAGTCCACCTTTTCGAAGAAGGTGAACACCTTCGCCCAGTTCTTGAGCTTCGCGTCGGTCCCCACGTGCTGCAGCGGCGGTTCGACGTCGAAGGACACGACGTCCGGGGCGTAACAGCGGCGCAACGCCTCGAGATCCTTGTTCCGGAGCCCGTCGATGATCGCGTCGATCCGGCCCCTGATCGCGGCGTCGGCGTCGCCACGCCGCAGCGGCACGAGAGCGGTGCTCCACGCGATGACGTGGTCGAGCAGCAGGTCCAGCGCGGCGAGCTGGTGGTCGCCCGGCTTGAAGACGGCGCGGTTCTCGAACTCGGTGGCCAGGGGCAACGTGACCTGCGGGGTCACGTCGGCCAGCTGCAGCGCCCCGCAGACCAGCCGCAGTTGCTCGACCGAGCGGGCGCCGCCGACGCCGCCGTACGAGACGAACCCGGCCGCCTTGGTGTTCCACTCCACGTGCACGGTGTCCATGGCGTTCTTGAGCACACCGGGAACGGAGTGGTTGTACTCCGGCGTGACCACCACGAACCCGTCGCAGGCGGCGACAGTGGCGGCCCAGGCCCTGGTGCGCTCGTCCTGGTACGCACCCGAGAAAGCCGGTGGCTCCTCGAGGTGGGGCAGCGGGTGGTCACGCAGGTCGATCAGCGCGAACTCGGCGTCAGAGCGGAGCGCCGCCCGCTCGTGGACCCACCGGGCCACCTGGTCCCCCACGCGGCCCGGACGGGTGCTGCCGAGGATGATTCCGATCTTGGTCATCGTTTTCCCCTGTTCGTTTCGGCTTCGACCGGTACGACGAAGCAGCCCGGCGGGATGTCAGGCCTGACGATCGGGGACGCTGTGTCGTCGGAGGAGTCATGACCACACCATCGGAGCCGGTCGTCGGCGAACGACGTCACCTGCTCAACCTCGCCTACCGCCTGCTCGGCTCGCTGGCCGAAGCCGAGGACGCGGTGCAGGAGACGTATGCCCGCTGGTACGCGCTCTCCCGGGAACAGCGGGAAGCGATCGCCTCGCCCGGCGCGTGGCTGACGACGGTCGCCGGCCGCGTCTGCCTGGACGTGCTCGGCTCGGCGCGGGTCCGGCGCGAGCACTACGTGGGCGAGTGGCTGCCCGAGCCGGTGCCCGACCAGAACGACTCGGTCGCCGACCGGATCACCCTCGACGAGTCGGTCACCATGGCGTTCCTCGTCGCGCTCGAAGCGATGACCCCGGCGCAGCGCGTCGCGCTCGTCCTCCACGACGTCTTCGGGTACGCGTTCGCCGAGGTCGCCGAGATCACCGGCCGCACCCCGGCGGCGTGCCGCGAACTGGCCTCGTCGGCCCGCCGCCGCGTCCGCGCGGCCCGGCCCGCGGCCCCGGCCACCCGGCAGGCGGACCTGGTCAGGAACTTCAAGCAGGCCTGGGAAGCGGGCGACATCGACGCGTTGGTCGCCCTCCTCGACCCGGCCGCAACCCTCACGGCCGACGGCGGCGGTGTGGTCCGCGCGACGCTGACCCCGATCGAAGGCGGCGAGCTGGTCGCCCGGTACGTCGCCGACCTCGCCGCCGGGGCCGCCGGTGCGCTGATGCTCGTGGAGCGCACGGTCAACGGCCAGCCCGGCCTGCTGCTCCAGCGCGGAAACGACCTCGCCGCGGTGTACGCCTTCGACGCCGCGGACGGCCGGATCACCCGCATCTGGGCGATGCGGAACCCGGAGAAGCTCCGCCTGTGGCTCGGCTGAGCCCGACTGCTCCGATCGCCGTGACGCGCAGCCGGCGAGGCCATCCCCCGATGGCCTCGCCGGTTCCCCGGATCAGGCGCGACGGCGCCGCAGCAGCCAGAACCCGGCCCCCGCGACAGCGGCCACCGCGGCGGCCGAACCACCGACGACGAGCGGGCCGGAGCCGGACTCGTCGTCGGCCGGGCCACCACCGGTCTGCGGGGCTCCCTGCGGCTTCTTGCCCACCTGCGGCGCGGGCGCGGCCGTCGAAGAAGGCGCGGTCGGCTTGTTTCCGGAAATGGTGAAATCGACGATCGTCGATTTCCCGTCCGCCCGGTCGTGGCAGGAAATCCAAGCGATGTACTTACCGGGCTTGATGTTCTCGAACGTGATCGTCTGCCGGTGCCCGGCGGCCTTCATGGGGCCCGCGCCGTACGGTTCGTGCCCGTTGCGCACGCCGTAGTTCCCCTCTGCGAGCACGTTGTTCCCCACGCAGGTGCCGTGCAGCGTGGCGGTCGTGCCGGACACCTTGACCGAAAGGCTCTCCCCCGCCGAATCGGCCGAAGCGACCGCAGGAAAGAACAGGACCGTGCCGGCCGCGATTCCGGCGGCGACAGCGATTTTGCGCATGATGAATCCCCCTTGCCGATACAACGAATGAGCCCGGGCGAAGAATCCCGGTTATCAGCTCCCCAACGCTTCAGAAGACGTGCGCACCGCGCCGAGGTTGCCGCCGCGGATCACGATCACGTCTCGGCGGCCCGAAGTAGACAGTGTCTACATCAGTTTGATAGACAGTGTCCACAAGGTGAACCACGGGTTACGGAGACCGGAATGAGCTACCACCGTTTCGTCGTCCTCGGCGACAGCTGCGCCGAAGGCCTCGACGACCCGTACCCCGGGGAAAGCCACTACCGCGGCTGGGCCGACTTCGTCGCCGCGCGCCTCGCCGAGGACGAGCCCCGCTTCCGGTACGCCAACCTCGCCGTCCGCGGGCGACGGCTCGACCAGATCGTCCCCGAGCAGGTGCCGGCCGCGACCCGGCTCGAACCCGACCTGGTCGCCCTCTTCGGGGGCGGCAACGACGTCATGAGCCGGGGCTGGGACGCGCGGACCGTGGCCCGCCGGGTCGACGCCGCCATCCGCGCCTGCACCGAGATCAGCCCCGTCGTCGTCACCTTCACCCTCAGCGACATCTCCCAGCGGATGCCGCTCGGGCACCGGATGCGGCCGCGGATCGTCGCGCTCAACGAGGCCATCCGCGAAGCCGCCGTCAGCTACGGCGCGCTGCTCGTCGACCTGTGGCCCGACCAGGCCGTCACCGATTCGCGGTACTTCGGCGCCGACCGGCTCCACCTGTCCGCGCACGGCCACCGCCGGCTCGCCGCGTACGTCCTCGGCCTGCTCGGCAGGCAACCCGACCCCGCGTGGCTCGCCCCGCTGCCCGGCGTCGCCGCGGACGGCGGCCGGCGCGCCGACCTGCACTGGCTGCTGCACGAGGTGCTGCCGGTCGCCGTGACGCGCACACGCAACCGGCTGATCGGCCGCCAGCCCGGCGACGGCTTCCTCCCGAAGCGCCCGGCCCTGCTCCCCATGACCCGGGACGAGGCATGGGCACCCGGCAACGCCTGATCGCGACGGCGACGGAACTGCTCGCCGAGGACGGCGTCGGCGCGGTCACGCTGCGCGGGATCGCCAAGGCCGCCGGGGTTTCGCACGGCGCGCCGCTGCGCCACTTCTCCGGCCGCGCCGAGCTCCTGTCCGCCGTCGCCACCGAGGGTTTCACCGAACTGCTGGAACGCCGGACGCGCCTGCCGGACGCCGGCCCGCGGGAACGGCTCACCGCCGCCTGCCACAACTACGTCGACTTCGCGCTGCGGCACCCGGCGATGTTCGAGCTGATGTTCCGCCGCGACCTGATCGACCCGGACGAGCCCGCGCTCGCCGCCGTCAGCAGCGCGGTGTTCGACGAGTTCGCGGCACTGGTCACGGCGGTCGGCGGGCACCGGGGCACCGACCCGCGGCTGGTCGCCGCGTCGCTGTGGGCCGCCCTGCACGGCCTCGCCCAGTTGTGGCTGTGGGGCGGGCTCGCGGGGGCGAGCTTCGCGCCGTCGCCCGAATCGGCGCTGGCCGTCACGCTCGACGCGTACCTGGGATGACTCGGCGGAGCAGGCCTCCCCCGCCCCTCTCCGCCGAGCCAGCGGCACACGCTAGTGGCGGACGGCCGCGCGGCGGAAGCAACCGACGACGCATTCGGCGGTAAACCTTCGCGGTACACGCGCCGCGCCGCCTACCGCGTCCGGTTGAGGCAGGTAGCTTCGGTGCGTGCTGGCGTTCCGGACCCTCCGCGCGCGGCCGCGGACGGCGGACGCCGTGCTCGCGGCCGTCGTCGCGGGCTACCAGCTCGCCGGCGCGACCGACCTCGGCGGGCACTTCGGCGACCACGCCCGCCCGCTCGGGCTCGTCCTGGCGGCCGTGAGCGCGTTGCCGCTCGTGCTGCGCCGCCGGTTCCCGATCTCGACCTTGGTGGCCTGCGTCGTCCTCATGGGACTGTTCTACGGGCTCGGCTTCCGGTCACAGCTCGGCCAGCTCAGCGTGGTCGTCGCCGCGTACACCGTGTGGGCGCACGGCCGGTTCCGTGCCGCGCTGGCCGTCACCGCGCTCGGCCTGCTCGCCTATGAGACGTCGATGCTGCTGGGCAGCCCGGTCTCCCCGGTCGGCGACACGCTGCTGGCCGTACTGCTCACCGCCGGCGTGGCGGCGGTCGGGCGCGCGGCCTACGTGCGCAGCCACCGCCTGCGCGACGCCGAGCGCGAGGCCGAACAGGCCGTCGCCGAGGAACGCGTCCGGATCGCGCACGAGCTGCACGACGTCGTCTCGCACCACCTTTCGGTCATCTCGGTGCAGGCCAACCTCGCCCGGTACGTCTTCGAATCCGCGCCGGGTACGGCGAAAACCGCGCTGGACACCATCAGCGGGACCACGACCGAAGCGCTCGACGAGCTGCGACGCCTCCTCACCGTGCTTCGCCCGCCGCAGCACGCACCGGCGGCTTACCGGCCGCAGCCCGGGCTCGCCGACCTGGCCACGCTCGCCGCCCGGATCCGCGAGGCCGGGATCCCGGTCGACGTCCGCGTCACCGGCACACCGCGGACGCTGCCGCCGGGCCAGCAGCTGTGCGCGTTCCGCGTCGCGCAGGAGGCGCTGACGAACGTGCTCAAGCACGCCGGCACCGCGGCCGAGCTGGCCCTCGACTACCGGCCGGAGCACCTGGTGCTGAGCGTCACGAACGCGGACGGCGGTCGCGCGGCGCCGCCCAACCCGGCCGGGCACGGGCTGGTCGGCATGCGCGAGCGCGCCCGGATGTACGGTGGCGTGATCGAGATCGGCCCCCGTGGGGCCGCCGGGTTCGCCGTCGAGCTGACGCTGCCGTACCCGAGCCGCCCGTCGCCCGAACCGCAGGAGCCCGAGTGACCAGCGTGCTGGTGGTCGACGACCAGGACCTCGTCCGCGCGGGGTTCGCCGCGCTGCTCGGCGCGGTGCCGGAAATCGACGTCGTCGGCGAAGCGCGCGACGGGCTCGAAGCCGTCGAGAAAGCAGCCGAGCTGCGCCCGGACGTCATTCTGATGGACGTCCGGCTGCCCGGGCTGGACGGCGTCAGCGCGACGGAACGGATCCTCGCCGCGGCAGCACCGCCGCGGCCCAGCGTGCTCATGCTGACCGTGTTCGACCTCGACGAGTACGTCTACACGGCGTTGCGCGCGGGCGCGTCCGGCTTCCTGCTCAAGGACAGCCCGACCGAAACGCTGATCGCCGGTATCCACGCGGCCGCCCGCGGCGACATGCTGTTCGGCCCGACGATCACCCGGCGGCTCGTCGAGGCGTTCACCCGGACCCCACCGGAACCGCCCGCCAGCGCGCCGCCGCTGTCCGCACTGACCGGCCGCGAACGGGAAGTGCTGCGATTCGTCGGCACCGGCGTCACGAACGGCCGGATCGCGGCCGAACTGCGGGTCAGCGAAGCGACGGTGAAGACCCACCTCAACCGGCTGATGGTCAAGCTCGGCGTCTCGAGCCGCGCGCAGGCCGTCGTCGTGGCCTACGAAACCGGGCTCGTGCGGCCGGGCGACACGCGGCCCCCGATCCACGCACCCGAACACCTGATCGAATAAGCTTCCCGCCATGACCGAGTCAGACCCGCAGCTCGAGCGCATCCGCAAGCTGCTGGCCAAGGCCGAAGATCCGGCGGTCACCGAGGCGGAGGCCGAGGCGTACAACCGGAAGGCCGCCGAGCTCGTCGCGCGGTACGGCATCGACCAGGCGATGCTCGCCGCGGCCGGCGCCGGCGACGAGATCGGCACGCTGAAGATCCCGATCAGCGACCCGTACAGCCGTGACAAGGCGAGCCTGCTGACCTCGGTCGCGTACCCGCTGCGCTGCCGGACCCTGCTGCACCGCCTCGGCCAGAAGGTCGAGAGCGTCACGGTGTTCGGCTACCGCTCCGACCTCGGCCGGGTGGAACTGCTGTTCACCAGCCTGCTGCTGCAGGCGAGCACGCAGCTGACCCGCGTCCGGCCGGACGGCTTCTTCCCCGGCGAGTCACTGGCGGCGTACCGGCGCACGTGGCTGCACGGCTTCGCGCGCGCGGTCCACGAACGGCTTTCCCACGCCGAGCAGGAAGCCGTCCGCACGGCGCCGTCCGGTGCGCGCTCGGCGGAGCTGGTCGTCCGCGACCGCGCGCAGATGGTGCAGCACGCGTTCGACACGGAGTACGGCGACCTGCGCTCGGCCGCGCCACGGCGGCTGTCCGGCAGCGGCTACCTCGACGGCCACGACGCCGGCACGAAGGCGAACCTCGACCCGTCCGCGCTCACGCGCCGGTCGAAGGCCCTGCGCTGATCGAAGGTACTGCGCTGAACGTCGCCCGGTTGCCGCTATCCGCCGGTTGATCGTTCCGCTTCACTGGGGCGCATGCGCGTCGTCGATCTTGCCGGCCGTCCCGACCTCTTGGAGCCCGCACTCAACCTCGGCGACGTCGGGGGCCAGTTCATCTACCAGGGTGCCGGCGGCCGGATGATCACCGGCGAGCGGTTCCTGCGGCACTGGGCGCGCTACTTCCTGATCGCACTGGACGACGACGGCGTGCCGATGGCCCGCGCTTTGTCGGTGCCGCTGGCGTTCCCGGCGGCGGACCGCACGGAGCTGCCGGACCACGGCTGGGACCAGGCGATCGAGTGGGCCGCGCAGGACGTGCTGGACGGCCGCGCGCCGAACGCGTTGT
>Ga0070668_100001539_pt1 | contig 16637 bp, 16 predicted proteins | sample KBSS43metaG_FD_64661 | JGI IMG/M metagenome (GOLD analysis project Ga0070668, IMG submission 64661) | Switchgrass rhizosphere microbial communities from Kellogg Biological Station, Michigan, USA - KBS S4-3 metaG | ecosystem: Host-associated > Plants > Roots > Rhizosphere > Soil ... | reverse complement strand
GGGGGTACTTCTCGAAGTGCGGGGGCTTGAAGTAGTCGGTCCACAGCACCCACAGATGATGCTTGACCAGCTCCGAGCGTTGTTCCTTGATGATCAGTGCGCGGGTGCGGAAGACCGGGTCGTCGTTGCCCTGGTACTTCTCCATGATCGCTTTCACCGACTCGGCCTCGATCCGGGCCTGCGCCGGGTCGTACACGCCGCACGGCAGATCGCAATGCGCGTACGCCGTGACAACGGGGTGGAACAACCGCATGGTCGACCTCCTGCTTGTCAGTAGTCGGACACTTCCTGCTGGACCCTACTCTGAGCGCGGAGAGGAGCATGGACGCTGTGTCGGCTGTTCTGTTGCCGTGGCAGCGGGTCCGGGTCAGCGGTCCGTCGATGGTGCCGACGCTCTACGACGGTGACGTCGTCGTGGTACGCCACACCCGTCGCATCCGCTCGGGCGACATCGTGCTCGCGCGGTTTCGCGACCTTCCGGAGCGACTGGTGGTAAAGCGGGCCGTCTCGCGGGACGGCAGTGGTTGGCACGTTCGCAGTGACAACGAGACTGCGGGCGGGGACAGCCGGACGCACGGCCCGGCCGATGTCGTCGGGCGAATCGTGTGGAGGTGGTCGTCGCGAGCGGCTCGCCGCACGCGGTGGCTTCCGGCTCGAGTCTGATCATGGCGAACGTCACGGTCACCTATCCCGGTCCGATCACCCATGCCACACTCGTCTGACCGGGCGATCCCCGCTGCTCGTGCCCTGCGCCGTGACCCCGCGCGATGATCTCCACCGCATCAGAGCGTTCGCGGTCGCCCACAGAAGGTCGAGCAAGTGCCGTGACTTTCGATCCCGCCAGCCCGGTATTCCGTGCGCACGAAGGCGGCAAGCTCACCGTGTCGAGCACCATCCCGCTCGTCGACCGGGAATCGCTCTCGGTTGCCTACACCCCCGGTGTCGCAGAGGTGTGCCTGGCGATAGCGGACGACATCTCGCTCGCTGATCGCTATACCTGGCGGTCCCGACTGGTCGCGGTTGTCAGCGACGGGACTGCGGTGCTCGGCCTGGGCAACATCGGCCCGGCGGCGGCGTTGCCGGTGATGGAGGGCAAGGCCGCCCTGTTTCGGGAGTTCGGGGGCCTGTCCGCCGTGCCGATCGTGCTCAGTACGACCGATCCGGACGAGATCGTCGATACGGTGACGCGCCTGGCCCCGTCCTTCGGCGGGATCAATCTCGAGGACATTTCGGCGCCCCGGTGCTTTGAGATCGAGGACCGGTTACGCCGGCGCCTGAACATCCCGGTCTTTCACGACGACCAGCACGGCACAGCGATTGTGGTGCTCGCTGCCCTCCGCAACGCGGCCCGAGTAACCGGGCGGGACATCGGCGACCTGCGGGTCGTGGTGTCGGGCGCCGGGGCTGCGGGCGTGGCCTGTACCCGGATGCTGCTCGCCGCCGGAATCGGTGACGTCGCCGTCGCCGACTCGCGCGGGATCCTTTCCCCGGATCGCCCCGGGCTGACCGAGATCAAGGCGGAGATGGCGCGCATCACCAACCGGGCCGGGTTGGTAGGCAGCCTCGAGGACGCGCTCGTTGGCGCGGACGTGTTTCTCGGCGTCAGCTCGGGACTCATCGCCGAGGACGCGATCGCCACCATGGCAGCCAACTCGATCATCTTCGCGCTCGCCAACCCCCGGCCCGAGGTGGCGCCCGACGTCGCCCACCGGCACGCGAGCGTCTATGCCACGGGTCGTAGTGACTATCCGAATCAGATCAACAACGTGCTGGCCTTCCCCGGCGTTTTCGCCGGGGCGTTCGACTGTGGCGCGTGCACGATCACCGAGGGAATGAAGCTGGCAGCCGCGACCGCACTCGGTGACGTCGTGGCGGACTTCCTGGAGCCGGACCGGATAGTGCCGACGCCGTTCGACGCTCGGGTCGTACCCGCCATAGCGGCCGCGGTGGCGGAACAGGCGCGACGGGAAGGCGTCGTACGGGAGCCGAGACGGGGCGTGGCGGTGACGGCTCCGTGAGGAGAGTCGAAGGCTCAGGCGACGACGAGTTGGCGTAGCTCGGCCCGCGACCGGTCAAGCCCGTGCCAGGCGTCGGCCAAGCGGCTCACCGCCTCCTCCAGCCGCGGGATAGGCAGCGAGAACGGCAGTCGCAGAAACCGTTCGAGCGTGCCATCGATCCCGAAGCGCGAGCCCGAGACCAGAATGACGCCGTATTGCGCGGCGGCCACGGTAAGCGGGGTCGCCAGCGGCGCGTCGAGTTCCGCCCAGACGGACAAGCCGCCCGCGGGGACGGGTACCTGCCATTCGGGTAGTTGCGCGGCCAGCGCCGCGAGTAAGGCGTCGCGGCGCGGACGCAGTTCGGCTCGGCGTCCTTCGACTATCTCGTCCAAGCGAGTGAAGAGCTCGATTCCAACGACCTGATCCAATGCCGAACCGGCGAGATCCGTCGCAGCTCGCTGGGCGGCCAGCCGACGGACCAGGTCGGTCGATCCGCGCACCCAACCCAGCCTCAGGCCGCCCCAGACTGGTTTGGACAGCGAGCCGATCGTGACGACTGACGGGTCGATGCCCGCTGTGGTTATGGGGGTGCCGTCATAACCGAGCTCGAAGAAGGACTCGTCGATGACGACGGTGGTTCCCGTCGTGCGGGCGGTCCGTAGTACGCCCCGTCGGTCGTCCGCACCGACCAGCGCGCCGGTCGGATTGTGGAAATCGGGAATCAGCAGGGCCAGCCGCGGGGCGGTCTGGCGCAGGGTGGCCTGCATATGCCCGACCTGCCAGCCACCGCCCGGCGCGACGGGGACCGGCATGATTCTGGCTCCGTTCGACCGAAGCGCGTCGAGCGCACCGGGATAGGTGGGCAGCTCGACCAGCACGCGATCACCCGGGCCAAGCAACAACCGGAGCAGCAGGTCGAACGCGTGCAGTGACCCGTTCGTGACGATGATCTGGTCCGGGTCGGTTGCGACACCGCGAGCCCGAAACCGGGCCGCGATAGCTTCCCGTAGCTCGGGAAGCCCGAGCGGGTCATAGCCGCTGCCGTGCCCGAGCTCGGCGATTCGGACGTCTGCACCAATCAGCACGTCGGGGAAAAGTCCCGGCGGCGCCGGAAGCGCAGCGCAGGACAGGTCGATCTCGTCGGTGTGCGTTGCCGGCGGAGACCACCGCGCGGCTGACGGCGTCGGTCGCGTCCCAACGGGCAGGGTCACGTAGCTGCCGGCGCCGGTTCGGCTCTGCAGGAACCCCTGGGCTCGCAAACGGTCGTAGGCCGCGGTCACGGTGGCCCGGCTGAGCCGCAGCTGCAGAGCGAGCTCGCGTTCGGACGGCAGCCGAGTCTCTGGCGCCACCCGGCCGTCGAGGACAAGGGACACAATGGCGTCGCAGAGCGCCGAGTAGACCGGTCCGGGCAGCCCTCGGATGTCCGGGAGGAGCGCCTGCAGCGCCCGGCCGCTCATCCGTGGCATACCGACAACCACCGGGCCATTGTCACACACGATTGGCTTTGTTGGACTGGCCATCCAGTGCCAATTGGTCGGCGCGCTGCCCGGCGTTACCCGACATAGTGGGTGCCGTGGCAATGAACGGCCTGGTGCGGCGGCTTACTCAGCTCTACATTGGCCTGATTCTGTACGGGGCGTCCTGCGCCCTCATGGTGCGGGCGCGCCTCGGACTCGATCCGTGGGACGTCTTTCATCAGGGCGTGTCGCGCCGGATCGGCTGGTCGATCGGGACCGTCGTCATCGTCGTTGGGGTACTCGTCCTGCTCGCCTGGATTCCGCTGCGGCAGCTCCCCGGCCTCGGCACAGTCAGCAACGTCGTACTGGTCGGACTGTCGATTGACGGCGCGCTTCGGCTGTTGCCGACCCCGGAGCCGCTAGCGCTGCGCATCGGCTACCTCGCAGGCGGCGTCGTGCTGTGCGGTGTCGCGACGGGCCTGTACATAGGCGCGAGCTTCGGGCCCGGTCCGCGGGACGGGCTTATGACTGGGCTGGTGCGCCGGACCGGATGGTCGATCCGGTCAACGCGTACCGGCATCGAGGCCACCGTGTTGCTGGCCGGCTACCTGCTCGGCGGCACGGTGGGAGTGGGTACGGTCGCTTACGCGCTCGCCATCGGGCCGCTCGCGCAGATCTTCTTACCGCTCTTTTCAGTTGGCACGGACGGGGCCATCGGGCGGGGTCAGTCGTCCTCGTCGTCCGCGCGGGCGAGCCAGGTAGCCAGGCGGTCGATCGCGACTTCGAAGTCGGGATGAGCGTCGACGAACACCTGCAGTCGATCGGCGAGCCAGGAGAGGCTGACCTCCTCGCCTCCCCGGCGTTCAGCCAGCTCCTCGATTCCCCGGTCGGTGAAATACACGGGCTACTCCCTGTCCGCGGGGTAGCGCACCCCGATCTGGGCCCGGGCCTGGTCGATGACCTCGAGGATCTCGACGGTGTCCTGCAACGGCACAACCGGGCTCTCGGTCTCGCCTGCACGCAACGCCCGTTCCACCTCGGCCACCTCGAGCTCGTAGCCCGTCGGCTCGCCCGCGATGACCTCGGTCTGATCGCCACGATGCACCGTGAGCTGTGTCGGCCGATGCAGCCGCCCATCGAGGGTGATCGCCCCAACGGTGCCCTGAACGAGCGCAGTCATCGGGCTGCGGCCAAGGGTCGTGCATGACAATTGCGCGAACTGGCCGCCGGGATAACCCCATTGCTGGGCGGATGTTGCGTCCGACCCCGTGGGAGAGAGCGCGCCGATCGCCTGAACGCGACTGGGCCGGCCCAGGAACATCCAGACCAGATGGGTCGGATAGATACCGAGGTCGAGGAGAGCTCCGCCGCCCGCGGCAAGGTCGTAGAGCCGATGACGCGGGTCGAACGGAAACAGCGCCGACAGATCGGCGTGAATGCTGATCAGGTCGCCGATCGCGCCATCGCGAGCTAGGTCGACCGCCTGCCGGATCAGCGGGTTGAAACGCATCCACATGGCTTCCATGCAGAACAGTCCGGCCTTGCGCGCCGCGGCGACAACGTCGCGGGCCTGGCGGGCGTTCAACGTGAAGGCCTTTTCCACCAGGATCGGCTTGCCCGCGCCCAGCGCGAGCAACGCCTGCTCATGGTGCTGGGCGTGCGTGGTGGCGATATAGACGATGTCGACGTCGGCATCGGCGACTAGGTCGCGATAGGAACCGTAGGCGCGCCTGGCACCCAGCCGGCTGGCCAGCCGCGCCGCCCGATCGCGGTCGCGCGCGCCGACGGCGACCACCTCGCTGTCCGACGAGCGGGCGATGTCGGCGCCGGCCGTCGCCGCGATGTTGCCGGCGCCGAGGATGCCCCACTGGATGGGCCGGCTGGAGTCAGGTGGCAACGCCATGGGCGCCAACCCTACCGTGCAGCGCGCTACTGATGATCTTGGACTTATGACTTATGGTCGCTCCAGAGCTGTCAGTCCAAGATCACCCGCTGCGCGCCCGTGGAGGTCAGTTGAACGCGGTGGCCAGCACCTCGCGTTGCTGCGTCTCGTGAACCTGAGTCGAACCGACCGCCGGCGAGGCGGCGGCGCGCCGGGACACCCGAAGCAGGGGTCGACCACCGAGGTGCTCGGGCAGGTTGAGCGCCATGAACGGCCACGCTCCCTGGTTCGCCGGCTCCTCCTGCACCCAGACGATCTCGGCATCGGGGTAACGGTCGAGCTCGGCCCGGATCGCCTCGGCCGGCAACGGGTAAAGCTGCTCTACGCGGGCGATGGCGACATCCGTGCGCGACTGCTGGGCGCGGACCGCCGCGAGGTCGTAATAGATCCGGCCGGAGCACAACAGCACCCGGCGGACACTCGCCGGGTCAACGGTTGAGTCACCGAGGACCGGGTTGAACTGCCCGTCGGTGAAATCGTCGATCTGGCTCACTGCCGCCTTGTGCCGGAGCAGCGACTTGGGGGTGAACGCGATCAACGGGCGCCGTACCGGCGACAACGCCTGCCGCCGCAGCAAGTGGAAATAGTTCGCCGGGGTAGAACAGGTCGCCACCGTCATGTTGTTCTCGGCGCACAATTGCAGGAAACGCTCCGGACGCCCGGACGAGTGATCCGGCCCTTGCCCCTCATGGCCATGCGGCAGCAGCAACGAGACCGCCGAACGTTGACCCCACTTCACCTCCCCGGACGATACAAACTCGTCGACGATGGTCTGCGCCCCATCGGCGAAGTCGCCGAACTGTGCCTCCCAGCAGACGAGAGCGTCCTCCCGGGCGACGGAGTAGCCGTACTCGAAACCCATGGCGGCGAACTCGGAAAGCAGCGAGTCATGCACCCAGAACGGCGCCTGATCAGCCGAGAGATGGCGCAGCGGCGTGTACTCCGCCCCGTTATGGCGATCCACGAGGACGGCATGCCGCTGGGTGAACGTGCCGCGCCTCGAGTCTTGGCCGGCTAGTCGAACGGGGTGGCCCTCGAGCACGATCGACCCGAACGCGAAGAGCTCGGCGGTGGCCCAGTCCACATCGCCGGCGCTCGCCATGGCCACCCGGCGGTCTATCTGCGGCTTCAGCCGCGGATGGACGGTGAAACCATCCGGCGGGTTCGCGTAGGCGTCGGAAACGCGCTTGAGCACCTCGGCGGTGACGGCTGTGCTGACGGCCTGGGTTGGGCTCAGCCGGTCAAGCTGCCGTTCCGGCCGGCCCCGTCCGCTCGCGTTCCGGGTCTCGACGAAGACTTTCTCCAGCTGCTGTTGGAAATCCTTCAACGCCGCCTCGGCGTCTTCGAGCGTGATGTCGCCCCGGCCGACGAGAGCCTCGGTGTAGAGCTTCCGGACGCTGCGCTTGTTGTCGATGATGTCGTACATCATCGGCTGGGTGAACGACGGATTGTCGGCCTCGTTGTGACCTCGCCGCCGGTAGCACACCATGTCGATGACGACGTCCTTTTTGAACTCTCGTCGATAGTCGACGGCGAGCTTCGCCACCCGCACGCACGCCTCGGGGTCGTCACCGTTCACGTGGAAGATCGGCGCGGCGATCATCCGGGCGATGTCGGTGCAGTACAGGCTCGACCGGGACGCGGACGGGGAAGTCGTGAAGCCCACTTGGTTGTTGACGACGACATGCACGGTGCCACCGGTGCGATAGCCGCGCAGCTGGGAAAGGTTGAGCGTCTCGGCGACGACGCCCTGCCCGGCGAACGCCGCGTCACCGTGCATCAAGAGCGGAAGCACGGTGAAGCCGGATTCGCCCTTGTTGAGCTTGTCTTGCTTGGCTCGGGCGATACCCTCGAGGACCGGGTCGACGGCTTCCAAGTGCGACGGATTGGCGGTCAAGGAGACAGCGACTTGGGCGCCGCTCGGCGCGCGGAACGTGCCCTTCGAGCCGAGGTGGTATTTCACGTCGCCGGAGCCTTGCGCAGTTCCTGGGTCGATGTTTCCCTCGAACTCGTTGAAGATCTTCCCGTACGGCTTGCCGACGATATTCGCCAGCACGTTCAGCCGCCCACGGTGCGGCATACCGATAACGACCTCGTCCAAGCTCTGGTCGGCCGCCTGGGACAGGACCGCGTCCAGCAAGGCGATTACCGTTTCGGCGCCTTCCAGGCTGAACCGCTTCTGGCCGACGTACTTGGTCTGCAGGAACGTCTCCAAGGCCTCGGCCGCATTGAGCCGGCCGAGGATGTGGAGCTGCTCCTCCCGATTCGGGATCGTGCTCTTGATCTCGATGTGCGACTGCAACCACCGCCGCTGGGCGGGGTCGGTGATGTGCATGTATTCAACGCCGACCCTGCGGCAGTACGCGTCCCGCAACACGCCGAGGATGTCCCGCAGCTTCATGACCTTCTCGCCGGCGAAGCCGTCGACCGGGAACGTGCGGTCCAGATCCCACAGCGTAAGTCCGTGCCGGGCGATATCCAGGTCTGGATGTGTGCGCACCGTGTATTCGAGCGGATCCGTGTCGGCCATTAGATGGCCGTTGGTGCGGTAGGCATTGATCAGCTCGATCACCCGGGCGCTCTTGTCGATCTGGCCCTCGTGGGTGAACTCCCGGTCGACCAACCACCGCACCGGCTCGTAAGGAATGCGCAACGCCGCGAAGATCTCGTCGTAGAACTCGTCGGCGAGTAACAATTCGTGGACTCGGCGCAGAAACTCGCCGGACTGAGCACCCTGAATGATGCGGTGATCGTAGGTCGAGGTCAGCGTCATGATCTTGCTGATGGCCCGCTCGGCGAGCATCTCTCGGCTCATGCCGCTGAACTCGGCCGGATACTCCATGGCGCCGACGCCGATGATCGTCCCCTGGCCCTCCATGAGCCGCGGCACGGAATGGTTCGTGCCGATGGTGCCGGGGTTCGTGAGGGTGATTGTGGTGCCGGCGAAGTCATCCGCGCCGAGCTTGCCGCTCCGAGCCCGCCGAATGATGTCTTCGTACGCGCTCCAGAATTCGGCAAAGGACATGGTCTCGGCGCGCTTGATGTTCGCAACGATCAGCGACCGGGCATTGTCCTTGCCGACCAGGTCGATGGCGATTCCCAGGTTGACGTGCTCGGGCGTCACCAGCGTCGGCCGGCCGTCGATCTCGGCGAAATGGGTGTTCATTTCGGGGTTGTGGGCCAGCGCCTTGACGATCGCGTACCCGATCAGGTGGGTGTAGCTGATCTTGCCGCCCCGCGCCCGGCGCAGATGATTGTTGATCACGACCCGGTTGTCGGCCATCAGCTTGGCCGGCACGGCGCGGACACTCGTCGCTGTCGGCACGGTGAGGGACGTGGTCATGTTGGCGACGACGCGCGCCGCGGCCCCCCGCAGCGGGCTGGCGGTGGCATCGCCTACGACGGCGGGCGCGGCGTTGGGCCGGGGCTCTGGGCTCGCCGCGCCTGGGCCCGGCCGGGATTCCTTCGCGACGGTCCCGACATGTCCATCTCGATCCGATTCGGTCGGCGCCACTCGAGCCGTGGCCGGCTCGGGCACCTTGGGCACCGCATCGGATTTCGGCTCAGTGGGGGCCGGCCGGGCGGACGGGCCGTCCTGGGCCCGGGCTGCGTCCGCAGGCCGGTAGTCGACGAAGAAGTCGTGCCAGGCCGCATCGACGCTCGCGGGATCGCGCCGGTACCGCTCGTACATCTCTTCGACGAGCCATTCATTAGCGCCGAAGTTGCCGCCCGCGGCCGGGCTCGATGGGTTGGCTTCGGACTGCTCCGTGCTCACCACGTTGGCCTCGCCGTTGTCGTCTACTGTCGAGAAGGGTCGACTATTTGCTGAGTCGATCGGCTTCCCAGATTACGCCCGCGTCAATCGCGGCCCCCGCCTCGTGCGGTCGCTACCACGTCGTCGCTGGGACGGTCGGCGTGAACAACGCGGCGCACTTGTCAAGCCGTTGCGCCGTCAGGTAGCCGGCATCGACGCCGACCGTGCCGGTGACGACAGCCGAAGTAAAAGCGCTGGCCGATGCATCGCGGTCGGAGCGTCGCACCGCCCGTCGCAGGCGTTCCAGCTCAACGGTCGCAGTCCCGAGTGACGTCCGAGCCGGCTGGAGCCAGCGGTCGCGTAGCTCGCGGCCCGTCTGACCGTCCGGGAGCGGCGAATCGATCAGCGTCGCGACCGCCTTCTCGACGATCACGTATCGGTCGAGTGCATAGCGAAGCGCGGCGCTCGGGTCACTGGCCGCGCTGAGCTTTGTGATCGCCGCGCTCGCGTCCGCACAGGTGCCGTTGCTGCGGGCCGTGAATCCCGACGGCCGCCCGACCGCGCAGCTGGTGAGGATCGTCACAACGAGCGCGCACAGCGCCACGGTCCGGTGGGGCCGGATTCCGCTGGAGCTGGGCTCCAGTCGGTGCCGGCTGAAATGCTTGCGCATTGCCGATCACGTGATATCGCGACGCATCGTGATGCCGGCGCCCAGCAGCGCCAGGCCGATGCCCCAGACCACGAGCACGACGGCGGCGGTACCGGGCGCCAGGAGCGTGACGTTGTTGAACGTGCGCTCGGCGTCGCTGCGGGTAACGACAGCGTTCACCAGGCCGGTCGGCAGGTACGCGTAGGCGTACTTGAGTCCCGGAATAACGAGGATCAAATTGGCGAATACCACAATGAAGATGACGCCGACGCTCACCGCGACGACCTGGTTCTTCAGCAGAGCCCCCGCGCCAAGCCCGAGCAGGGTGAACAGCGTCAATACCGCGAACACCGCGAGCAATGCGCCGAGCTGGTCGCTCAACGAGTAGTCGATGCCCCGGGCCGCGAGCCACGGCAAGGCAACTGCCAGCTCGATGATCAGACAGGCGAGTGCATACCCGATGCCGACGATCACGTAAGCGATGATCTTGGCGGTGATCAAGGTCCACCGCGACGGCGTGGTAAGTACGGTCGGAGTGATCGTCTGGTAGCGGAATTCGGTCGTGATGGCGAGAACGCCCAGAACGAACAGGGGCACGTAGGTAAACGCCGCGGAGCTGGCAACGAACACGTCGCGCACCTGGGCCTGGAGTATGGCATCACTCTCCGCTCCCAGGATGGTGCCGACAACGCCCAGCACCGTGAGCGACATCGCGACAATCAGCATCCAGAACCACACCTGCGTGGTCAGGAGCTTGCGGAACTCGCCTTTGACGAGGCCGGTCACGGGGCGGCCTCCGGGTTCGGCTCGGGCGGGTGGGCCGCGGCGTACTCACCCCGTGTCAGTGCGAAGAACAACTGCTCGAGGTCGAATCGATCCACCCGCAGCTCGTGCAGCTCCACGCCGGCCTGGAATGCGATGTGACCTACGGTCGCCGGGTCGTCGATTCGCACTCGGACCGCCCCGTCCTCCATCGCTTCCCAGCGCAGGCTGTGGCGGGAAAGCGCATCGGCCAGTTGCTGCCCCTGAGGCGTGCGCACGACAACGGTGTCGGTGCCGGCCGTCAACTCGGCGATGGAACCGGAGCGGATCAGCCGACCGTGGTCGAGGATGACGACGCGGTCGGCGAACTCCTGTACCTCGTTGAGCTGATGGCTCGAGACCAGCACAGTCCGTCCTTGCGCAGCGAGGTGGCGAAAGAAGGTCCTTAGCCAGACGATGCCTTCGGGATCGAGGCCATTCGCCGGCTCGTCGAGCATGAGGACATGTGGATTGCCGATCAGGGCCGCGGCCAGCGCTAGCCGTTGCCGCATGCCCATCGAATACGTGCGGACCTTCCGTTTGCCGGCGTCGTGCAATCCGACCAAGTCGAGGACTTCGTCCGCGCGTTGGTCCGGAAGTCCCGCCGCGGCACACATGACCCGCAGGTGATTTCGGCCGCTGCGGGCGGGATGGAAGCTGGACGATTCCAGAGCGGCGCCGACGACCGTCAACGGTTTGTCCAGTCGGTGGTAAGGGACGCCGTTGATCGTCGAGGTGCCCGAGGTCGGCTTCACCAGGCCGAGCAGCATCCGCAGCGTGGTCGTCTTGCCAGCGCCGTTCGGTCCGAGAAATCCGGTGACCGAGCCTGGCTCCACGGCGAAACTCAAGTGATCGACGGCGCGAATGCGGCCGCCGAACACCTTGGTCAGTGCGGTCGACACGATGCGCCCGAACTCCGGCACCGCATCGGACGGTGGACCGTCCATCGGCGCGGCGGACTGGCTCATCCAAGCATCCAAGCATGTCGACCTTGGCCGCTGCTGTCAGCGAGTCCAGGCCTAACGGGAGCTGGCTGCCGCCGCTCGGTCGGCGAGGCGTCGCACGAATTTCAAGCCCGACCAGGTTGCGTCTATCGCCGCGACCTTCACGTCAACGAGTCCAACGAGCAGGCCATGCTCACGAACAACGTTCTCGGTCAGATCTGTGACCACGCCGCTGGCCCGTTTCGGCCAGCACACCCACACGGCCCCATTCGCCACGACGCAGCCGGTGAGCTTCTCGAAGAGCTCCGCCAACGCGTGCCGCTCGATCACGAACAGCAGGACTACGTCGTAAAGACCGCCGGTGCGGCGGCGGTGAACGATCGCGCCGGCCGGCAACGGGTCCAGCTCGAGCGTCGACGGCGCGCGCACCAACAGCACTCGACTTCCTGCGCCGATACCGAGCTTGCGTGGTAGCGGTGTTCCTGAGTAGCCGGCGTCCACCGAGGAGATCCCATCTGATGCGGATGATTCGGACGATCCAACCCACTGTCCGCTGCCCGTTGGGGCACGGTGCGCCGCGACCTATTTACGTGCCGCCCCGGCGTCGTCATCGTATGGCCATGACTGATGACTCTTCCGGCGCTACGCCGGACACGCCTGCTGCTCCAACCCCGCGAATGATCTCTCGATACGGCTGGGTACGTGATCTGCCGGACGCACGCGACCTCATCTACGCGGCACCGCGCCCGACCGTGGCGGCCCTCCCGGCCATGGTGGACCTCACGTCGGACTTCGGCCCCGTGTACGACCAGGGGCAGCTCGGTAGCTGCACCGGGAACGCGCTCGCCGCTGCCTTCGAATTCGATTTGCTCAAACAGAATCTGCCCGACTTCATTCCCTCTCGACTGTTCATTTATTACAACGAACGGCGCCTCGAAGGAACAGTGAGTTCCGACAGCGGCGCGCAGATCCGTGACGGCGTGAAGACCCTCGTCCGCCAGGGGGTCTGCCCCGAGACCGCGTGGCCGTACGACATCACGAAGTTTGCCGATAAGCCATCGGCGGCCTGCTACACCGATGCCCTCACGCACCAGGCCACGAGCTATCAGCGGGTGCGTCGGACCCTCGAACAGATGAAGGGGTGCCTTGCGGAGGGATTCCCGTTCGTGTTCGGCTTCACGGTGTACGACAGCTTCGAGAGTCAGGACGTGGCCAAGACCGGTGTTGTGCCGATGCCGTCACCGGACGAGTCGGTGCTCGGCGGGCACGCCGTGGTGGCGGTGGGTTACGACGACGCCGATGAGCGATTCCGGGTCCGCAATTCCTGGGGCATCGGATGGGGGCAAGAGGGCTACTTCACGATGCCCTACGCCTACCTGACCGACAGCGGTCTCGCGGCCGACTTCTGGACGCTGCGACTCGTCGAGGGGTAACTCAGCCAGACATCACTATCAGGCAGCTGCCGGAGGCGGTGGCCACAACCAGACCATCGAGGTTGCGGACATCGCCTTCGGCGAATGCCACCCGCCGGCCGGGCTTGGTCAATCGCCCGTGGGCCATGAGCTCACGACCCTCAGCGTGCACTGGGCGCACGTAATTGACTTTGATCTCGATGCTCGCGTATCTGACGCCGGCGGGCAGCGTGTACTGCACCGCGCACCCGAGAACGGAATCGAGCAAGGTGCAGACCAGTCCGCCGTGGATCAGGCCTATCGGGTTGTAGGCCGACTCATCCGGAGTGCAGCTGAACGTCACGGTGCCGACATCCACGTCGACCAGCCGCATGCCGAACAGGGCCGCTATGGGCGGCGCCGGAAGTACCCCGTCTCGCATCGCGCGCAGATAATCGAGGCCGGCCATTGTCGCGCCAATCTGGGCGACGGCCAGCGGGTCGTGCCAGGTTATGGTCTTCGTCCGCGGCTCGCCCCAGTCCGGTCTCGACTGCGCGTTCGGACCCTGGTCGCTCACCGAGTGGGCCGGACATCTGCCTCGCTGATCGTGGCATCGGTCGGGCCCGGCCGGTCGGCGACGATCTGGCCCAACTGTTCCCCGAACCGCCGCGCCCGAGTGATTTCGCGTGCGGTCCATCGACGGCTGTCGTGTCGGCTGAGATCGAGAACGCCGATTGCCTCTCCGTCCGCGATGATGGGCACGATCAGCAGGCCTTCGAGCCCACGGGCGGTCAGGTAGCGGCGCGCAGCCGGATGCAGGTCCTCGTCCGCCAGGTGGGCTTCGATCAGCGTGCCACTGTCGAGAGCGCGCCGAAGCGCCGGAAAATCGGTGATCCGGTACGCCGGATCCGCAACGCTCGGATCGGTGGAGGCCACCGTGCACAACCGAGTGCCGTCGACGAGTGAGACGCTGACGAGGTCGACGTTGTAGCTGCCAGCGGCCTTCTGAACGACGTCGTCGAGATCGGCTGCCGGCGGCGTACCCGTTCGGGCCGCGGCTGGCAGGTCGTCGAAGCCCCCTTCGACGTGGTCGTACGGCGGTGCTCCGGACAGCAGCCGCGTGCGGGCGGTACGGCAGGCCTCGACCGCCGCAGGGTCGACGGGAGGCATCGGGTCGGCCGCAGCGGCGATGATCGTGCCTTGCGCGTAGTCGACTCCGATCTCGGCCAGCGCGGCCAGATCGCGAAGCGACTCGACGCCTTCCCCGAGCATCCGCCAGCCGAGGCGGGCCGAGAGCGTGACCAGCGCCTCTACGATCGCGGTCTGCGGCAGGCTGTCGCGCAAACCTGTCACAAGGGTCCGGTCGAGCTTCACGATGTCCGGGTCGAGCGCGGCCAATCGCAGCAGCCCGGCGTACCCGGATCCGGTGTCGTCGACCGCCACCTGGGCGCCGCGTCCGCGTAGCCAGTCGAGCGACGAACGAACGGCCGACGGATCCGAGGACACGTGCTCGGTGATCTCCACGATGATGCCATCGAGATCACCGGCGAACGCCGCCGATATCGCGGGATGGCTCAGCGCGTCCGGACTCACGTTGACAGACAGTCGCACGCCTGCTGGCAGGTCCGGCCGGCGGAGCAGAGCCGCTCGAATGCATGCGGCTTCGAGTTCAGCGCCGCGTCCGGACGCGTGGGCCACCGCGAAGATCTGCTCCACGGGGGCTGGGGTTCCGGCGAACCGAGCCAGAGCCTCCGCCGCCACGACCGCGCCGGTCGCCACCTCGATGATCGGCTGCAGAACGATGTGCACCGAGCCGAAATCGTCCGCCCGGCCTCGGCGCCTACGGCCCAGGTGCCGGATCCCCCTAGTCCCTGCGTCCATTTAGTGACCGCCCGACTCGACGCCTACTGGTGTTTCCCGGTCCACGGTCGGTAGCCGGTAAGCAACCACGTCGATGTGGCGAGCCGGTGATCCGAGGGTCGGCCCGGGCGCACCAGAATCGGAGCGATCCGACGTGATGTCGGTGACGTCCGACGTATGCGTGGCGTGAACTTTACTCCAATGACGCATCAACGGTGATATCGACGCCGGTCAATGCCTTGCTGATCGGACATGACACTTTCGCTTGCTCCGCTGCTTTCACAAAGCCGTCAGCGTCGAGGCCCTCGACCTCAGCCCGCACCGTCAGTGCGATGCCGGTGAGCCGGAGACCGCCAGCCGGATCAGGCCCGATAGAGACATTCTCGGTGATGTCGAAGCTCTTCGGCGTACCGCCCGCAGCCGCTACCAGTCCGGACAACTGCATCGCGTAACAGGACGAGTGCGCCGCGGCGATCAGTTCCTCCGGACTGGTCGTGCCGCCGGCGTCCTCAGCAGTCCGCTTCGGGAATGAGACGTCGAACGTGCCAACCTTGGAGCTGCGGAGGTCGACCTGTCCGGACCCGTCCTGCAGCCCGCCGGTCCAAGCGGTATGCGCGGTGCGTGTGGGCATCGTGTTCCTCTCTGGGGCGAGTGGTCGTCAATGCCGACCGTAGTCCCACTACGCCTAGCCGCGACCGACGATGCCGTCGACCGGCCACGATCGCCGGCCCGTCGTCGCCGGTCAGGCGACCCACCCGTCCTTGGCGGTCCACGGGGCCCGCGCGGCGGTGCCGTCATGAACCGGGCGAGGCCGCCGATTGTCGGCAACCATCAACCATCGCACGGTCCCCCAGCCCCGAACCCTGGCCAGGCGCCGCAAGTGGGCGAGCACGGCCGAGGCCGCGCCTTCGCCCCGGGCGGCGGGGTCTACGAAGAGATCGTCCACGAAGCAGCCCTGTTTCGGGCCGAATGTCTGCGGGAACGCCCGATAGTGCGCCATCCCAACCGGCGGCCCGCTGTAGGTCCGGCGCACGATCAGGCCCTGTAGGACATCGTTGCGATCGTGCAGCCTGCGCCACACTGCCTCGATCGTCTCCGGGCTCAGCTGGACGTGGTGGACCCGCGCATACACGCGGAACAGCGCCGCCCACTGGTCGTAATCGCTGCAGCGAACGGGTGTGACCACCCACGCCCGCGCCTGCGTGAGGTTGACCACGCGCTGCTGATGCCTCGTTGTCACAGGTGCCACCGTAAGGACGGGATTGGCGTCTAAGAAGGTCCAATGCCGGCCATCATTTTGGGGCCAATATAGGGTCGGCGGATGGAGGTGCACATCAGCCTCGACGGCACTGGCGACCGGACGGAACGGATCTATCGCCAACTGCAAGACGCCATCATCGATGGCCGGCTACGCCCAGGCGAGCGGCTGCCGCCGACCCGGGAGCTCGCCGAGCGGCTGTCCGTCTCCCGCAGCACGGTGTCCGGGGCATATGACCGGCTGATCGCCGAAGGGTTCGTCGTGGGACGGGTGGGGGCGGGCACCTTCGTCAGCCGGGACGCCGAACGAACGCCGCGTCGCCGGTCCGCACCTCCGGGGACCGCGGTCCGTCCCCGCGCGGTGTGGGAATCTGTCCGTCCGTTCCCGGCCCTCTCGGGCGTTGGCGCACGCTACGACTTCCGCGTTGGCATGCCCGATGTCAGCATCTTCCCGCTCGATGTGTGGCGTCGCCTCCTCAATCGCGAGCTCACCCGAACTGGCATCGGCCGAGGCGAGTATGTCGGGCCGAGCGGTCAACCCGTGCTCACGGAGGCGATCGCCAGGCATATCGGGGTGTCAAGGTC
>Ga0070668_100001538_pt1 | contig 16641 bp, 19 predicted proteins | sample KBSS43metaG_FD_64661 | JGI IMG/M metagenome (GOLD analysis project Ga0070668, IMG submission 64661) | Switchgrass rhizosphere microbial communities from Kellogg Biological Station, Michigan, USA - KBS S4-3 metaG | ecosystem: Host-associated > Plants > Roots > Rhizosphere > Soil ... | reverse complement strand
TCACGTGGACCGACAACAAGGGCGACAAGCGCACGGACGAAGCCGTCATCGCCTGATCGACTGCAGCGCGACCGCGGGCGGCGCACCGCTGCCCGACGGAAGGACCTGATCGCGTTTCACGCGCCGCACGTCGGCGGCGACCGGTTATCTTTGGAGGAGCAATGCAACGATCCCTAGTCCGCGCCGCGTGCGCGGTCGCGGTGGCGCTTGCGGTGGCCGTTCCGGTGGCGACCGGACAGGGCGGCAGCGCAGCCGACGAAATCGAGAAATACCGGCAGGCGTTGCAGGATGGAAATCCGGCCGAGCTGTGGGAAGTGCGCGGCGAAGCGCTGTGGAAGGAACCGCGCGGTCCGAAGAAGGTCGCGTTCACGCAGTGCGACCTCGGGCAGGGCCCCGGCGTCGTCAAGGGCGCGTACGCCAAGCTGCCGCGGCATTTTGCCGACGCCGATCGTGTGCAGGATCTCGAGTCGCGGCTCGTGTGGTGCATGGTCAACCAGCAGGGCTACACGGAGGCCGACGCCAAGCGCAATCCGTTCGCCAACCCGGATCGCAAGTCGGACATCGAAGCGCTCGTCGCCTATGTGACGTCCGAGTCGAAGGGCGTGCCGATGGCGGTATCGCTTGATCACCCGAAAATGCGCGAGATGTACGCGCTCGGCGAGAAGATGTTCTGGTTCCGCGGCGGATCGCACGACTTCGCGTGCGCGACCTGCCATGGCGAGGACGCAAAGCGGATCCGGCTGCAGGACCTTCCGAACCTGACCAAGAAGGAAGGGGCGCAAAAAGGCTACACGACGTGGCCTGCGTACCGCGTTTCGCAGGGCGAGCTGCGCACCTTCCAGTGGCGCCTATACGACTGCTTCCGCCAGCAACGCTTTCCGGAGCTTGAATACGCGTCGCCCGCTTCGGTGGCGCTGACGACGTTCCTCGCCTACAACGCCAACGGCGCGCCGTTTGCCGCGCCGTCGATCAAGCGCTAGCGAAGGGGTGACGATGATTTCGAAACCGTTCCTCTGGGTCGCGTTCGGACTGGCTGCTGCCGGTTGCGCGACGATGCCTTCGGACGCCGAACGCCAGGCGCAGGCGGCTGCAATGCTCAAGGCGTCGTTCAAGGAAAACGGGCAGGCGAAGCTCGACCGACTCGACCAGGACGAGACGCAGCGTGCATGCAGCGCGCTGGCGGGCAAGCCGCCGTCGAAGGAGCTTGCCGAAACGCTGGAAAAGGCGAATCTGGCGACGATCCAGTGGCCGGCCGACGGCAAGCTCGTCGGCGACTGGAAGAATGGCGAGCGGATCGCGCAGGAAGGCCGCGGCAAGCAGTTCACGGACGACCCCGCCGGACCGGTCGGCGGCAATTGCTATGCATGCCACCAGATCTCGAAGCAGGAGATCTCGTACGGCACGATTGGACCAAGCCTGCAGCAATTCGGGAAGCTTCGCGGTTACAACGACGAGATCCGCAAGTACGCGTACGGCAAGATCTACAACGCCGACGCGTACTCGGCCTGTTCGAACATGCCGCGCTTCGGGCAACACCAGATCCTCACCGAGCAGCAAATCAAGGACCTCGTTGCGCTGCTGATGGATCCGCAGTCGCCGGTCAACCAGTAGCATCGCAAGCGTCATGGACCGCCGCGAGTTCCTGCAGGCGATCGCGGCGGCGGCGGCCGCGGGACTCCCCGTCGCGAGCGCGCGCGCCCTCGACCTGTCGCTCGGCGCCGCGTTCTACGACCGCCTGGCGCCGTTCGGCAACGTCGGGCTGCTGCATTACACCGACTGCCACGCGCAGCTCAATCCGGTGTACTTCCGCGAGCCGAGCGTCAACATCGGCGTCGGCGCGGCGACGGGCAAGCCTCCCCACCTGGTCGGCGAGGCGCTGCTGCGCCACTTCGGCATCGCCCCGGGCACGCGCGAAGCCCACGCGTTCACGTATCTCGACTACGAGCGTGCGGCGAAAGCGTATGGCGCAATGGGCGGCTTCGCGCACCTCGCGACGCTCGTGAAGAAGCTTCGCGCGACCCGTCCGGGTGCGCTGCTGCTCGACGGCGGCGACGCCTGGCAGGGCTCGGCGACGGCGCTGTGGACCAAAGGCCAGGACATGATCGACGCGCAGAAGCTGCTCGGCGTCGACGTGACGACCGGGCATTGGGAATTCACGTACGGCGCCGCGCGCGTGCAGGAAGTCATTGCCCGCGATTTCAAGGGCAGCATCGACTTCGTCGCCCAGAACGTGAAGACTGCCGACTTCGGCGATCCCGTGTTTGCGCCGTACGTGATCCGGCCGATCAACGGCGTGCCGGTCGCGATCGTCGGCCAGGCGTTCCCATACACGCCGATCGCCAACCCGCGCTATTTCGTCGCCGACTGGACGTTCGGCATCCAGGAAGACGCGCTGCAGAAGATCGTCGACGAAGCGCGCGGCAAGGGTGCGCAGGCGGTGGTGCTGCTGTCACATAACGGCATGGATGTCGATCTGAAGCTCGCCGCGCGGGTCACCGGCATCGATGCGATTCTCGGCGGCCATACGCACGATGGCGTCCCGCAGCCGACGCTGGTCGCGAACCGTGCCGGCAAGACGATCGTCACCAACGCCGGCAGCAACGGCAAGTTCCTCGCCGTGCTCGACCTCGACGTCAAGAGCGGCAAGGTTGCCGATTTCCGCTACCGGCTGGTTCCTGTTTTCGCGGCGTTGCTGCCGCCCGACCCGGCGATGGCGTCGTACGTCGAGACAGCACGCGCACCGTTCGCGACGCGGCTTTCGGAAAAACTCGCGGTCACCGAGGGCCTCTTGTACCGGCGTGGCAACTTCAACGGCACGATGGACCAGCTGATCGTCGACGCGCTGCGCGCGGAGAAGGATGCCGAGATCGCTTTCTCGCCCGGGTTCCGCTGGGGCACATCGCTGCTGCCGGGGCAGTCGATAACGTTCGAGCACGTGATGGACCAGACGGCGATCACGTATCCGTACGTGACGCGCAACGAGCTGACCGGCGCGACGATCAAGACGATCCTCGAGGACGTTGCCGACAACCTGTTCAATCCCGATCCGTATTACCAGCAGGGCGGCGACATGGTGCGCGTCGGCGGGATGCGCTACGCAATCGACCCCAACGCCGGGCAAGGTCAGCGCATCACGCGGATGGAGCTCGGCGGCAAGCCGATCGACGCGGCGAAGACCTACACGGTCGCCGGCTGGGCGCCGGTTTCCGAAGCGGCGAAGGCGGAGGGTGGCGAGCCGGTGTGGGACCTGTTCGCGCGTTACCTGCGGCGCGAGAAAACGATCAAGCCGCGACCGCTCGAACTGCCGGCCGTTGTCGGCGTGCAGGGCAACCCGGGCCTGGCCTAACGCACTCTTCAGCGGCGCTGTCGCAGGCCGGCCGTGATCTCGATCAGCCGGGACAGTGGAAATTGCGCCGTGACGGATTCCGCGCGCGCCACGGCGATGCGCGCGTATGCCCACGGGGCAACGACGACCTCGCCCTCGAGCACGGCGCGATACTTGTTCTGGAAACGGTCCGCATAGCGATGCCATTCGCTGCCGAAGGCCCCGATCGACGCGTGAACGGCGGCAATCTCGGCACTCGTGCCCACGCGATGCCCACCGCGATGGGCGGCATAGGCGAAGTCCATGTCGTAGCCGTGAAAGCCATCGAACGTCGCTTCGTCGAAACCCACCGCTTGCGCGATGTCGCGGCGGGCGGCGAACAGGAACCCGTCGAGTCCCTGCACGCCTTCGCTGAGCGCACCGTCGACGCCGTACACGCACACGTACCAGCCGTCGCCGCCGGTGCGGGGAATGGTCACCCAGCCTCGAAGGTGCGGATGCCCGGCCGCGGGCCAGTAGGCGCTGCGCACCTCGGTCGTGCCGACCACGCCCACGATATCGAGACGTTGCAGCGCGCGCTCGAGTGCGCCGCCGAAATCCGGCGACAGGATCGCCACGTCATCGTGACTGAAGACGACCACGTCGCCACGCGCCTGCCGTAATCCGCGGTTGTAGCCTTCGGCCAGCGATCGCGCGTCGTGGATGCCGATGACCTCGTGCGGCCGGTCGGCGAGTCGCTCGCGGAAGTTGGCGGTGACGCGCGCGAACTTCGCGGCGTCGATGCTGCAGATGACGACCGAGATCATGGCCGCCGCGGCGCCCGCCGTCCGTCAGCGGACGGTGACGCGCGCGAACTTGCGCTTGCCGGCCTGGACGACCACCGTGGCGCCGGCGGCAACCACCTGCGCCTTGTCGGCGACGACATCGCCGTCGATTTTCAGTCCGCGCTGCGCGATCAGCCGCAGCGCTTCCGACGTCGAGCCGACGATGCCGGCCTGCTTGGCCATTTGCGCGATCGGCACCCCGGCGCCGGCGGTCTCGATCGTCACCTCCGGCATGCTGTCCGGGGTCGCTCCCTGCCGGAAACGCGCATCGAACTCCGCCAGTGCGTCGTCGGCAGCGCGCGGCGAATGAAAGCGGGCGACGATTTCCTGCGCCAGCAGCACCTTCGCTTCGCGCGGGTTGCGGCCCTCGGCACATTCGCGCCGCAGCGCCGCGATCTCGTCGAGCGAGCGAAACGACAGCAGCTCGAAGTAACGCCACATCAACTCGTCTGAGATCGACATCACCTTGCCGAACATCTGCGCCGGCGGATCGGTGATGCCGATGTAGTTGTCCTTCGACTTCGACATCTTTTCGACGCCATCGAGCCCGACCAGCAGCGGCATCGTTAGGATGCACTGCGGCTCCTGGCCATAGCTCTTCTGCAACTCGCGCCCGACCAGCAGGTTGAATTTCTGGTCGGTGCCGCCGAGCTCGATGTCGGAGCGCAGCGCAACCGAGTCGTAGCCTTGCATCAGCGGGTACAGGAACTCGTGAACGGCGATCGGCTGGTTGCCGCGGAAGCGCTTGTGGAAATCGTCGCGCTCGAGCATCCGGGCGACCGTGTACTGCGCGGCGAGCTTGATCATTCCGGCGGCACCCAGCGGCTCCGACCACTCGGAGTTGTAGCGGATCTCGGTGCGCGCGGGGTCGAGTACCTTCGACGCCTGCGCGTGATACGTCTTCGCGTTCGCCTCGATCTGCTCACGGGTCAGCGGCGGCCGCGTGGCGTTGCGGCCGGACGGGTCACCGATCATCGACGTGAAGTCGCCGATCAGGAAGATCACCTGGTGACCCAGGTCCTGCATCTGGCGCATCTTGTTGAGGACGACCGTATGGCCGAGATGGATGTCGGGTGCCGTCGGGTCGAGCCCGAGCTTGATCCGCAACGGCGCGCCTCGAGCCAGCTTCTGCGCGACCTCGCTCTCGACGAGCAGCTCGTCGGCGCCGCGCCTGAAGACAGCGAGCTGGTGCGCGACGTCGACGCTCATCCGCGGCGCTCCTCTGCGTTCAAGCCACCGCCTTCTCGCGCAGCTTGAGCGCCTCGAGCGCAGCCGGCCGCGACGTACAGCGGGCGTGCCAGTCCTTGACGTGCGGCCAGCGGTCGATGCCGAACTTGGGCGCACGGAACATCACGGCGGCGACGTTCAAATCGGCGATCGTGAATTCCGGGCCGGCGAGCCACGGTGACTTGGTCAGCGCGCCTTCGAGCACCTCGAACTTCGCCGGGAGTCTCGCCGCGGCGTCCTCGACGAGCTCGGGCTTGCGCTTCTCCGGCGCCAGGAACAGCGTGTGATAGAACCACTGTCCGATCAGCGGCTCGACCTCGGTCGCTGCGAACATCGTCCACTGGTACATGAGGGCCTCGCCCTGCAGATTCGCCGGCCACAGCTTGCCGGCCTTGCGCGCCAGGTACAGATTGATCGCCAGCGACTCCCACAACGCGAATCCGTCATCGACGATCGCCGGAATCGCGCCGTTCGGATTGATCGCCCGGTAGGGCGCGGCCTTGACCTCGGGTCCGTCGAAACGGTAGGGCACGAGGTCGTAGGACACGCCAAGCTCCTGCGCCGCCCACAGCACGCGGAATGTGCGCGAGGCGGCCATGCCGTAGATCGTCAGGCTCATCGTGAAGGTCCGTTATCAGGCGGTAGGCCCACATTTTGCTAGAATCGCGCGTGACTACGTCAAGTTGATGCCCGTGCCCGCGCACAAACCTCGAATTCTAGCCTATCGGCCGGCCGCGACCGGCCTGCGTACTGCGTCGTTCGCGCTCGCCGCGCTCGGGCTGGCGGCGGTCGCCGCATTCGGGCTGACGCCGGATACGATGCTGGAAACCGTGCCCACGGTGCGGATCGTGCGCGATCTGCCGCTGCCACCGGCCGCGAGTGCGGAGGCGGCCGCTGATGGCGTCTACTGGCGCGAGGAACGGGTGCTGCGCGGCGACACGATCGGCAGTCTGCTGGCGCGCGCCGGCGTCGATGATGCCGCCGCAATGCTGTACTTCCGTACCGACGCGGCCGCGCGTCCGCTGTACCAGTTGCGGCCCGGCCGCGCGATTCGTGTCGCCACCGATGTCGACGGCTCGCTGGTGGCGCTGCGCTTCATGCCGGGCTCAAGCGAGCTGTTGACCGTCGAGCGCAATGGCGACGCATTCCGCGCAACGACCGCGGCACCGGTTCCGGACGTGCGCGTCGAGATGCGGGCCGGTGAAATTCGCTCGTCGCTGTTTGCCGCCGCAGACTCGATGGGCTTGCCGGACGCGATCACGCTGGCGCTGGCCGAAATCTTCGGCGGCGACATCGACTTCCTTCACGACCTGCGGCGCGGCGACCGGTTCAGCGTCGTCTACGAAACGCGCCACGTCGACGGTGAGCCCGCGGGGACCGGTCGCATCCTCGCGGCCGAGTTCGAGAACCGCGGCAATACCTACCGTGTCTTCCGATGGACGTCGCCCGACGGCACCGAGGGCTACTACGCGCAGGACGGACGCAGCGCGCGGAAGGCATTTCTTCGCTCGCCGATGGAGTTCTCGCGGATCACTTCCGGATTCTCTCTCGCGCGCCTCCATCCGATCCTCAATTCGTGGCGCGCGCACCGCGGCGTCGACTTCGCCGCGCCGATGGGCACGCCGATACGCGCGACCGGCGACGGTCTCGTCGAGGCCGTGGGACGGCAGGGTGGTTACGGAAACGTCGTCGTCGTTCGCCACGGCGGTTCGTATTCGACGCTGTACGCGCATCTGTCGCGGTTCGCAGCTTCCACGCGCGCCGGAACCCGCGTGCGGCAGGGCGACATCATCGGGTACGTGGGCGCGACCGGATGGGCCACCGGCCCGCACGTGCACTACGAGTTCCGCGTCAGTGGCGAGCCGCGCAATCCGCAGACGATCGCGCTGCCGGTTGCGGAGCCCGTTCCCATCGCGTCGCGCGCCGATTTCGCGACCCGCACCGTGTCGCTGGCCGAGCAGCTTGCGCTGGCGCGCAGCGTTCCATCGTCGTCGCTCGCCGCCGCCGAATAGCCGGTCCGCGCGATGCCTGCAAACGTCGTTCCCGCCGGCGCGGCAGAATTGCTGCCTGCCGGATCGCGCCGCGGTGCCGGGCAGCCGGTGTCACGCGCGACCGTCGTGCACGCACAGCGTACCCGCGAACATAGCGACGATCGACCCTAGCCGGGCGCGATGGGCGGTCAACTGTTCGTGGGTGTGATGTCGGGAACGAGTCTCGACGGCGTCGATGCGGTGATCGCCGATTTCGCGCCCCCGTCGGGTGCTGTCTGCGCGACGCTCGGCGCCGCGCACATCCCCTATCCGCCGGCGTTGCACGACGAACTGCACGCGCTGCAGGCGTCCGGGCCGGACGAGCTCGCGCGCAGTGCGCGGGCCTCGCTCGCGCTCGCCGATCTTTACGCAGATGCGATCGGCGGCGCGCTGGCCGATGCCGGTGTGCGTGCCGCCGATGTCGTCGCCGCCGGCGTGCACGGCCAGACGGTTCGCCATCGACCCGGTGACGGGTGGACGGTGCAGCTCAACAACGCGGCGCGCGTCGCCGAGCGCGCGGGCATCACGGTCGTCGCCGATTTTCGAAGCCGCGACGTGGCGGCGGGCGGCCATGGAGCGCCATTGGTGCCCGCGTTCCACCGCGCGCTGTTCGGCGTCGGACGCGTGCATCGCGTGGTCATCAATATCGGCGGGATCGCCAACGTCACCGACCTGCCACTCGACGGCGCGGTGCGCGGCTTCGACACCGGCCCCGGCAATGCGCTGCTGGACCTGTGGCATGCCCGTCATCGCGGCGGTGCCTATGACGCCGCGGGTGCGTGGGCGGCTGCCGGGCGCGTCGATCCGGCGCTGCTCGCGCATCTGCTCGCCGAGCCGTATTTCAGCGCCGCGCCGCCGAAAAGCACCGGCCGAGATTTGTTCAATGCCGAATGGCTCGACGCGCGGCTCGCCGGCTTCGCGCAGTCGCCGCGTGACGTCCAGGCGACGCTGGTCGCATTGACGGCGCGCACGATCGCCGATGCGATCCGCAAACACGCGCCGGGAGCCGCCGACGTGCTCGTCGGCGGCGGCGGCGCGCACAACGGCGCGCTGCTGGCGAGCCTGACCGCCGAACTCGCGCCGCGAACGGTCGCGACGACGGCGGCGCTCGGCGTCGCCGTCGAGCACGTCGAGTCGCTCGCGTTCGCGTGGCTCGCCCGTGCGACGCTCGCCGGCGAGTCCGGCAACGTACCCGCGGTCACCGGTGCGCGCGGCCCGCGCGTGCTCGGCGCCATCTACCCGAAGTAAACGACAACGAAAGTTCGATCATGACCGCACGCAAGACCGCACTCGTCACCGGTTCCACGTCAGGCATCGGCCAGGGCATCGCCGAGGCGTTCGCCAAGGCCGGCCTGAACGTGATCCTCAACGGTTTCGGCGACGCGGCGGCCATCGAGGCGCAGCGTGCCGGCCTCGAACGCGCGCACGGCGTCAAGGCGCGATACGACGGCGCCGACATGAGCAAGTCGGCGGCGATCGAGGCCATGATCGCGAAGGCCGACGCCGAGTTCGGCGCCGTCGATATCCTCGTCAACAACGCCGGCATCCAGCACGTCGCGCCGGTCGACGAGTTCCCGGTCGACAAATGGGACGCGATCATCGCGATCAACCTGTCGTCGGCGTTCCATACGACGCGCTGCGCGCTGCCGGCGATGAAAAGGAAGGGCTGGGGCCGCGTGATCAACATCGCCAGCGCTCACGCGCTCGTCGCGTCGCCGTTCAAGAGCGCGTACGTCGCCGCCAAGCACGGCATCGCCGGCTTCACCAAGTCGGTGGCGCTCGAGGTGGCGGAAAAGGGGATCACCGTCAACGCCATCTGTCCGGGCTACGTCAGGACGCCGCTGGTCGAGAAGCAGATACCCGACACAGCGAAGGCGCGCGGCATCACCGAGGAGCAGGTGATCCGCGACGTGATGCTGGCGGCGCAGCCGACCAAGCGCTTTGTCGGCGTCGACGAGGTCGCCGCGCTCGCGCTGTACCTCGCCGGCGATTCGGCCGCGTCGATCACCGGTGCGATCCTGCCCATCGATGGGGGATGGACGGCAGCGTGATGACGGGCAAAAGTGAACCCCTACTTTTGCCCGAAAATGATCAGCGCGAACGGCTTGAGGCGGCTCGGCGCCGTTCGCGAAACAAATAATTGGGAAACCCGAGTGCGCGTCCCGAGAGATTCGCGACGCTTCGCGACCGCACAACGTGGGCCGGAGGCGCTCGGCGTTACGTTGATCTTTCTGCACGAACGGCGCAGGGCCGCCCCAAGCCGTTCGTGCTGTCTACTGTCGGACGAAACTTGTTTTCGTCCGTTCGGGCAAAAGTAGGTTTCTACTTTTGCCCGTTACTCTGTCCCCAATGCGTTCAACTCCGTTTCGAGGGCGGCCGCGGCCTCGCGCCGCTGCGGTCGAGAATCGGCCTTGAGTTGCGCGAGTGCGGTTGCCTGGTATTCGGCAACGCGCTGGGCGTTGAGGTCGATGTTCAAGTGGAAATTCGACAGCATCACGCACGCGCGGGTGTCCCCGACTTCGCAACGCTCGTGCATTTCCTCTTGCGGGTCGGGTGAGCGCAGGCTGTTCAGGACGCGCCGGCACGCATCGGCATCGTCGTCGCGTTCGCAGACCACGTAGTCCTGCCGGGTGCGGACGACGGCACGCAGGTTGGAGCAAGCCTTCTCGTCGCCGCCTTGGCACGCGGCGTCATCTCGTCCCTTGCGTTTGGCGATGCCTCGCTCCAATGGCGACTGCTGCTCTGGCGCAGCGGTTGGATCGGCCGCACGCCCGTTCGGGGCCGGCACGTTCGTGGCGGATGCGTTGGCTCCCGGGGCCGAGACCGCGGGGGCGCGATCCCGCTCGCGCTGGACCTCCTCGATGGTGCGCGTGTCGCGCCCGAGGTAAGCGACCACGAGCACGATCACCACCAGCGCCGCCCCCAGCACGGCGATCGACTGCGAGTTCATGCGCACCTGGCGCCAGCGGGCCGGAATCATGCGCGACCGCCGGCAGTGGACCTCACGCGCAGTGTTCGCGCCGGGCGCGTCAAGGACGCACCTGCACGCCGAGCGCCGCTGCGACGTTGCCGTAACACAGTGCATCGGCGTAGTGACGCACGGTGGCTTTGGGGTCCGGCGCCGGCGCCGAGGCAGGTGCGGGAGATACCGGGCGCAGCGCGCGCTCGAGCCGGTACTGGACCAGGCTCAGCCGATAGCCTTCGCTGCGCTCGATGCGCTGGACCTGTTCCAGGTTCTGCGCGCGCCATGCGGCGTAGCCGTCACGCGTGCGCGGTGTGAATCCGGGCAGTTCATCATCGCAGCCGATCTTGATCAGCAGCAGAAGCGCGAGGTCTGTGTCCGAGCGTTGCGACGGTGGAAGAGGCTTGGCCGCAGGAGCCGGCTCCGCGCGCGGCGGAGGCCTGGTCGCAGCAGGAGCGTCGGCGCGCGGCGGAGGCTTGGTCGCAGGAGCGGGGTCGGCGCGCGGCGGAGACTTGACCGCGGGCGTAGGGTCGGCGCGCAACGGCGGTTCAACGACGATGGCGCGCTGCGTCACCGTACCCGGATCGCAGCGAGTTTCCTGGTAGGTGGTTTGTCCCGACGCGTCGTCGCACCGGTAGATCTCCGCACTGGCTATCGGTGCGAAGCCCGCGATCGCGAGCAACATGAGAACGTGCGGACGCGAGTAAACCCCTACGTTCGTCCGATCGAAATCAAATAGTGCGCGAACGGCTTGAGGCTTCCGATACGGCCGAAAGTGAAAACCTACTTTCGTCCGGATGCATTTAGCACGAACGGCTTGGGACGGCCCGGCGCCGTTCATGTAGAAAAATCCGGGGAAAACGGGCGCGCTGATCGCGCGGTGGAGGCAGCTTGCTGCGCCGCGCCTGCGGAATGCGGGATGATCGCGCGAGGTGTTGTGTCGGTGATGCTGCACGAACGGCGTCGGCCCGCCCCAAGCCGTTCGTGGTAACGAGTGTCGGGTGAAAGCAGGCTGGTCGCTTTCACCCGTTCGGACGAAAGTAGGTCTGTACTTTCGTCCGTTACACGCTAAAGCTCGACCCACACCCGCACGTGCTCTGGGCGTTCGGGTTCTTGATGACGAACTGCGCGCCCTCGAGGCCCTCGGTGTAGTCGATCTCGGCGCCGATCAGGTACTGATAGCTCATCGGGTCGATCAGCAGCGTGACGCCGTTCTTTTCCATCGCCGTGTCGTCCTCGTTGACGACCTCGTCGAACGTGAACCCGTACTGGAAGCCCGAGCAGCCACCGCCGGTCACGAATACGCGCAGCTTGAGGTCCGGATTGCCCTCTTCCTCGATCAGCGCCTTCACCTTGCCGGCCGCGCTGTCGGTGAACACCAGCGGCGCGGGCATTTCATTCATTGCATTCATTGTCGCCTTCCCTCCCGCTTGCGCGGGTCAGCATGACTCGATGTTACGCCAACATCACTCGGCAGCGGCACGTTTGAATTCGACCACGGCCCCGGACTCGGGTTCAACGTGGTCGAGCCGCCCCTGAATGACGGCGCCGAGGTGCATTTCCAGCCGCTTGTAGGACACATCTCCGACGACGCGCGCCTTCGGCTGGAGCTCCAGGTAGTCGTTCGCCTTGATCGGCCCGGTAACGGTCCCGTTGACCACGACGTGCGAAACCCGGATTTCGCCATCGACCTTCGCCTGCTCGCTGATCACCAGCGTGCCGGTCTGGCCTTCTGCGCACGAAACGTTGCCCTGGACGTGGCCGTCGATCCGCAGTCCGCCCGTGAACACCAGGTCGCCACGAACGACCGTTCCGGCACCGATCAGGCTGTCGAGACGCTTTTGCGGCGGTACGTGCTTCCTGTCACCGAACATGGAGGCCCCCTACTGATTCGTCAATGTCCGCGTTGCACGGGGCGACGCGGCGCCATTTTCGAACACCCGAGCGGTCAGGCTCAGTAACCGGGACCCGGGCGGCACCCGGATAGTCCCCTCAACCCGCTGATAGTACTTGAATTTGAGGTCCAGCGGGCCGGCAGCTTCCGGGGCGTCGTCCGGCAGCGTGACCGTCACCTGCCGCGGTGCCGCCATTCCCGGCGAGACGGCGGACAGCGTGGCCTGCAGCGTCACCTTTCCCACGAACTCGTCCCGGGGGTTGCCTCCGCGCACGAGCAGCAGGCTGTAACCCCAGGCGTCGTCGCGCTCCTTCTCGGCGGAAAGCCGCTGGATCGCGAGCCCGGGGAGCTTGTTGGAGTCGACGACCAGCTTCTGGAGGAACGCGAGCTCCTCCTTCAGCTGCACGTTTTCCTGCTCGAGCTCACGGCTCTGCTTGGTCAGCGTCGCCTGCGAGCCGCGGGTCATCGCGAGCTCGCTCTCGAGCTCGGTGGTCCTCGCGCGCAGCAGGCCGGCCTCGCTGCCGAGCTTCGCGTTGTCAGCCTCCAGCGCGGCGAGCCGCGACTCGACTTCCTTGCGGTTGAAGCCGGACAAGAACTGGCCGAAGTCGAATCCCCACCACCACATGCCGGCGATGAGCGCAATCACTGCCAAGCCGAGCGCCGCGCGCCACGGCCAGGGCAGGTGCGTGCGCACCGCCATTCGCGGTGCGCTGATCGAAAAGTGATGGCGCACCCGGCGCCACATCGCGGAGGGGGCCACTCGAACAGGACCTACGGCAGCACAGGCACCGCGGTCAGTCCACTCGTTTCCGGCAGGCCGAACAGCAGGTTCATGTTCTGGATCGCCTGGCCCGCGGCACCCTTGACGAGGTTGTCCATCACGACGATGACGCGGACGAGGTCGGTGTCCTGCGGCCGCGACACGGCGATCCGAAGCACATTCGACGCGCGCACCGAGCGCGTGTCCGGTGACGAACCCGCCGGCATCACGTCGACGAACGGCTCGCCGGCATAGCGGTCCTCGAACAGCTTCTGCACGTCGACCTCGCGCGTCAGCGGCGCGTAGAGCGTCGACAGGATGCCGCGGATCGTCGGCAGCAGGTGCGGCGTGAACACCAGGTTGACCGGCGTCTTCGCCACTTTCGCCAGGCCCTGGACGATCTCGGGATGGTGGCGGTGACCGCCGAGCGAATACGCAGAGAAGTTGTCGGACGCCTCGGCAAGCAGCAGGTTGACTTCGGCCTTGCGGCCGGCGCCCGAAGCCCCCGACTTGCTGTCGGCGATCAGGTGTTTCGTATCGACGACACCCGCCTCGAGGAGCGGCAGGAAGCCAAGCTGAACCGTCGTCGGGTAGCAGCCCGGGTTGCCGACGATCCGCGCCTTGCGGATCGCGCCGCGATTCATCTCCGGGAGGCCGTACACCGACTCGGCGAGCAATTCCGGACAGGCGTGCGGCATCTTGTACCAGCGCTCGAACGCGGCGGTGTCGGCCAAGCGGAAATCGGCGGCGAGATCGATGATCTTCACGCCGGCGGCCGCGAGCTCGCGGGCCTGCGCCATCGCCACGCCGTGTGGTGTGGCGAAGAACACGATGTCGCAGGCCTTGAGATCGGTACTTGCGGGATCGGAGTACGCGAGGTCGTAGCGGCCGCGCAGCGACGGGAACATCTGCGCGACCTTCATCCCGGCTTCCTTGCGGGACGTGATCGCGCGGACGTCGGCGTTCGGGTGCTGCGCGAGGATGCGCAGCAGCTCGACGCCCGTGTATCCGGTGCCGCCGACAATCCCGATCTTCAACGCCGTCATTTATGCCTCCGTCATAACGATTCTAGCACCCGAAAAACAAAGGCCGCCTGCCGGCGGCCCTCGTTCTCGCGCGGAAATGACTCCGCTGCCGTCAGCGCTTCGAGAATTGCTTGCGGCGGCGCGCCTTGTGCAAGCCGACCTTCTTGCGTTCGACTTCACGCGCGTCGCGCGTGACGAGCCCGGCCTTCGACAGCGTCGGCTTCAGCTGCGCATCGTAGTCGATCAGCGCGCGCGTGATGCCATGGCGGACAGCGCCCGCCTGGCCCGACTCTCCACCGCCGGTGACGTTCACCATCACGTCGAACGTCTGCACGTGATTGGTCAGCACCAGGGGCTGGCGGACGACCATGCGGCCGGTGTCGCGCGAGAAGAACACGTCGACCGGCTTGTCGTTGACGACGAACTTGCCGGTGCCCTGCTTGATGAACACGCGCGCCACCGACGTCTTGCGGCGGCCCGTGCCGTAGTAGTAGTTGCCGATCATTCTTGTGTGCCGATCCGGTTCAGATGTCGAGCGTCTTGGGTTGCTGCGCACTATGAGGATGCGCGGCGCCGGGATAGTACTTGAGCTTCTTGATCATCGCGTAGCCGAGCGGGCCCTTGGGAAGCATGCCCTTGACGGCCTTTTCCAGCGCGCGCCCGGGAAAGCGGGCCTGCATCTTCGCGAAGCTGGTCGTCGAGATCCCGCCCGGGTACCCCGAGTGGCGGTGGTAGAGCTTGTCCTCGGCCTTGTTGCCGGTGACCTTGATCTTTTCCACATTGGTCACGACGATGAAGTCGCCGGTGTCCATGTGCGGCGTGTAGATCGCCTTGTGCTTGCCGCGGAGCCGCAGCGCGATCTGCGTCGCGAGCCGGCCGAGCACCTTGTCGGTGGCGTCGACGACGTACCAGTCGCGGACGATGTCCGACGGCTTGGCTGAGAAGGTTTTCATGGCGATATTCCTGCGGTTTCGTACGGCCGCGCCGCGACCGGGATTATTCAGCAAAGTCTTGGATGATATAACGAAATTGGCAAGTCCGTCAACGAGCGGTTGGGCCGGGCGCAAGGGTTCGACCATCGGTTCGCCGTCGTTGCGGGTTGGCCGAGGTGCGGCGATCGAAACCGCAGGCGCATTGCGGCGCAGCATCCCACTTTTCAAAAAAAGGGGCGCGGTCGTTGGGACCGCGCCCGGAGGATTCCGCCATAGGAGGAGAATGGAGGAATGACGTCCGCGGTGGAGAAGGAGGAGACCCCGGAACCGCAGACGAACCGATGTTGGCATATTGCATTGCACAATGCAAACGTATGTTTGCACTGCAGCATGGACAACGCAAGAATGTCGCGGAAATCAAACGCCCGCAGGGTAAGTGGGCGCTAACTGGATAAAGGATCGCCGATTGGACAAGCCGATGAAAACGCGGGTCAAATGGGTCGATGGCATGAGCTTCGTGGGGGTCTCCGGAAGCGGCCACACGGTGGCGATCGACGGTGCCCCCGAGCATGGCGGGCGCAACCTCGCGATGCGGCCGATGGAGATGATGCTCACCGGAACGGTCGCATGCACGGCGTTTGACGTCCTGCTGATCCTGAAAAAGGCCCGTCAGCCCGTTGCCGACTGCGTGGTCGAGGCCGAAGCCGACCGCGCGCTGACCGAGCCCAAGGTCTTCACCAAGATCCGGCTCCGCTATCGGGTGGCCGGCCACGGGCTCGATGCCCGCCAGGTGGAGCGGGCGGTCAAGCTGTCGAAAGACAAGTACTGCTCGGCGACGCTGATGCTCGCGAAGACGGCCGAAATCTCGTTCGAGATCGAGATCATCGACGGCGATCGCGTGCCGGCCGCCGACTGAGCGCTACCGCATCGGTTTCGGAGCGTCGGCGGCCGCCGGCGCGCCGGCGGGTGGCGGTGGGGAAGGTTGCGGCGCGATCAATCCGCGGACCTGCAACTGGGTGGTGGCGATGACCGCGCGCTGGTTGGCGTCGCGGAATTCGAAGCGCAGCGGGACAGGATCGGCGTTGCCCAGCGATCGCTGGATGTCGACCAGTCGCAGCACGTTGCCCCGGAGCGCGAAGCGCAGTTCTCGCCCGGCCGGAACGTCGAACACCGGGACCACCTTCGTCTTGTAGTCGTTGTCGGTCATCGTGCCGGCGACGAGGTCGACGCGGCGCGCCACCGGCGTCGTCACCGCGATCAGCGTGAGCGGCGTGTCGCTGCGGATATCGACATAGGCATCGACGCTGGCCTGACCCGCGGCGGCCGGCCGCATCCAGCCGTTGGCGAGCTGCACGTCCGCGCCGAGCGCCGCCGACGACAACAGCGCGCATCCGGCAACAAGCAGCGCGCGCACCCCGCGCAATGCGGTCACGATGCGTCGCGCAGCAGCCGGATCAGGCTCGACGTGTCCCAGCGTCCGCCGCCGCGCGCCTGCACGCGCGCGTAGAACTGGTCGACCAGCGCAGTCACCGGCAGCGCGGCGCCGTTGGCGCGTGCTTCCGCCGTGCAGATCGAGAGGTCCTTGCGCATCCAGTCGACGGCGAATCCGAAGTCGAACTTGTCGGCGACCATCGTCTTGCCGCGATTTTCCATCTGCCACGA
>Ga0070668_100001537_pt1 | contig 16641 bp, 14 predicted proteins | sample KBSS43metaG_FD_64661 | JGI IMG/M metagenome (GOLD analysis project Ga0070668, IMG submission 64661) | Switchgrass rhizosphere microbial communities from Kellogg Biological Station, Michigan, USA - KBS S4-3 metaG | ecosystem: Host-associated > Plants > Roots > Rhizosphere > Soil ... | reverse complement strand
CGCCGTACCCGACCGAACCCCATGATCCGCCAAGTACGCCCTAGTCCGCACCCATGGTGGCGGCGCCTGCCGGGAGCCGCCACCATGTCACATGGCACCGAGCCGAGGCGCCGTCCCGATCCCGTGCAGCCGGCAGATCGGGGAGCCCCGCTGCGCGGCCGGCCTGGAGCCGCCACCGCAGCCCCAGCCGGCTGGCGACTGTCCCGCGGCGATCGACGTGCTGTGGCTGCCTGACGTTTCCGGGCGCGGGGCCACGTTGCTCTCTGCCTGCCCGGCCATGCGGGCGGGCCGAGCCGTCGTGCCATGGCACACCGCACTCCGAGCCGGCTGGGAGCGTCGTGGTGACCGGCGTGTTCCAGCTTCGGCGTCCCGGACCCGGGGCCAGGTCGCTGTCTGCCTGCGTGGGCCCTGCGAGTGGCGGAGTCGTGCCATGGCCTACATCAGCCGGGTTGGCTGTCTACCTGACCGGTCAGATACTGTTATATCAGGTTGCTGATGGGTGAAACGGTATGTGGCGATCGGTGTCTGCCTGTGGATGAGGCATCGCATAATTGACATACTTCGATCTCCTGACCACCGTGGCGGTGTCTGCCGGAGCCCGGACGGCGGTGCCGTGCCCCCTTCGCGAGGAGCTGAACGTGCCAGAACAACCCACGCAGTCAGGCAACGACGCCTACGTGGCGGCGGTCCATGACAAGGGTCTGCAGTTCGACCTGCGGACCATGTCGCGCCGGCGGATGCTGACCGCGCTCGGTGGCGCCGGCGTGTTGACCGCCGTCGGCGGCGGGCTGTTGGCCAACCGAACGGCGGCCACTGCGGCCTGCGCGGCCGAGGTCGACACCGAGACCGCCGGCCCGTTCCCCGCGGACGGGTCGAACGGCCCTGACGTGCGTACCATCTCCGGGGTTGTCCGCGGCGACGTCCGTTCCTCGTTCGGCGGGGCGTCCGGCGTGGCCGCCGGGGTCGGACTTACCTTCTCGCTCACCCTGCTCAACCTGCGCTGCGTCCCGCTGGCCGGTGCTGCCGTGTACGCCTGGCACTGTGACCGGGAGGGGCGGTACTCGCTGTACTCGAGCGGTGTCACCAACCGGAACTACCTGCGCGGCATCCAGGTCGCCGACTCGACCGGCAAGGTGACCTTCACCAGCATCTATCCGGGCTGCTACGCCGGTCGCTGGCCGCACATCCACTTCGAGGTGTATCGATCGTTGGCCGCCGCCACCACCAGCTCGGGACTGATCGCCAAGACCTCGCAGATCGCCCTGCCCCGGGAGGCCTCGGCCGCGGTGTATGCCACCGCCGGTTACAGCCAGAGCGTGACCAACCTGAGCCGGATCACCTTGGCCTCCGACATGGTCTTCGGTGACGACCTGGCCGCTGGCCAGATGGCCGCCGTCACCGGCAATGTGACCAGCGGCTACGTGGCGACCCTGACAGCCACCGTGAACGTCTGAGATTGAGGTGCCGGGGCGGCGCGTGCGTCGCCCCGGGCGAGCCTGTAGCGTGCGCCGGCCCGGCGAGCGTGTGCTGGCCGGGCGAGCGTGTGCCGCCGGGCGAGCGTGTGCTGGCCCGGGGCGTGCCTGTGCCGCCGGGCGAGCGTGTGCTGGCCCGGGCGAGCCTGTGCCGCCCGGGCGAGCCTGTGCCGTGCCGGCGAGCGTGCGCCGCCCGGGCGAGCCTGTGTCGTCTCAGCCGAGGCCGATCTGGCGGGTCGCGGCATCCGCGGGATCGGTGCCAGAGGCCACCGTTGCCAACGCCACCGCACCGAACGCGGCTGCACCGCCGCCGAGGATCGACCGTCGGTTGATCATTTCAGCTCCTCACCTAGAAACGTTTCAGTAAGCTTGAAGCTTAAATATCTGAGCAGGGCCGAGTCCGGCTGAGTGCGGGCCGAGTCCCGGCTGAGTGCGGGCCGAATCCGGGCTGAGCGCGGGCCGAGTCCGGCTGAGCGCGGGCCGAGCCCTGGCTGAGCGCGGGCCGAGCCCTGGCTGAGTGCTGGCCGACAGCCCGACTGGCCGAGGGTCGGCCGGCGGCTATCGTTGCTCGGTGATCTCGGCACTTCCGGAGTGGGAACGGCTGCGGGTGCTGCGCGCCGAAGCCGAGTACGACGCCGTCAAGAAGGACGCGCGGGTCGCGTACGGGCTGTGGTGTGTCGTCGGCATCATCGGCGGGCACCGCTTCTATCTCGGTGACACCGGGCGGTCGGTGGCGATGCTCTTCACGCTCGGCGGCCTCGGGCTGTGGACGCTGGCCGACGTGTTCTTCGTGGGTCGCCGGGTCCGAGCGGTCAACCGCATCCGCCGGGCCGCGATCATGGCTCGGTACGGCATCGTCGACGAGGTCATCCTCCCGCCGGGCGCGGGTGATCGGGCGGCGCCCTGACATTTGTCCAAGACCTGGCGTGCCCCCGCCCGGCATCGTTCCCGGCATGGCTGACAACTCACATGGGATGCACGTCATCCACGACGGGTCGCGTTCGGCGCCGCCGATGGTGCTGATCCACGGCTCGGGGGCCTCGAGCGGTACCTGGAATCCGGTCGTTCCGGCCCTCGCCGGCCGCCATCATGTCATCCGGGTCGACCTCCCGGGCTGCGGCCAGTCCCCGCCCGCACCGCCCTACGACGTGCCGGTGCAGGCGGGGCGTCTGGCAGCGCTGCTCGACGACCTGGCGCTCGGCCGCGTCATCGTGGCCGGGCACTCCAGCGGCGGCTACGTCGCCACCGCGCTCGCCGAACAGCGCCCCGACCTGGTCCAGGCGCTCGCGCTGATCAGCACCGGCCCGGGTCTCGACGCGCTGCTCCCCGAGCCCGTGATGATGCGGGTCCTGCTGGCCCCGCCGCTCGGCCCGCTGGTCTGGTCGATCCGCTCGGCCGCAATGATCCGCAAGGGGATCCGGGCGACCTGCGCCCGGCCGATAAAGCTCCCGGACGAGGTAGTGGCCGGGTTGCGGGGCATCACCTACCGTACGATCCGGGCCGTGCTGCGCCGCAACACCGAATACCTCGCCGATCGCGGGGTGCCCGAGCGGCTCGCGGCGCTGGACAAACCCGTACCCCTGCTGGTGCTCTTCGGCGCCGCCGATCCCCGGTGGGACCCCGCGTCGGCGCACCGGTACGAGGCGGTGCCGGGCGCCCGGGTCGAGCTGCTGCCCGGCGTCGGGCACCTGCCCCCACTCGAAGATCCGGAGGCGACCGGCAGGCTGCTGCTGGCTTTCACGGCGGCCCTGCCGTCCCCGGCACGGGTGCGGCCCTGTCCGAGTGTGTGACCCTGTTCCCCACGTACGCCGTCCAGCGCTCCGAACGTACCCACCGGGCAAGTCGGCTCCGGCGGGTTGTCGACAGGCGCGGGACGGAGCACGGTGAGCGGCCGAGCCTAGACTGGTTGCCGTGCCGTCCGACTGGTCCTGGTCCGAGGTGGACATCGTGGTCCCCGGCCGGCCCGGCCTGTCTGGTGTCGCCATGGCCGGGTTTCGCCGGCGTGCCGTCACGTCGTCGGACATCACGATGGTCGCGCACCCGTCGGTCACCCTGCTGGTCGACCTGAGCGAGGGCGAGGGCGCCGGCTATGACAGCCATGGCCGGTACGAGCGGGGCAGTGTGGTCGTCGGGCTTGCCCCCGGCCAGCTCCGGGCGACCGGCCGGGCGCGGGTCGAGTGCCTGCAGATCCGGCTGGAGCCGGCCGTCGCGGCCACGGTGCTCGGCGCGTCGGCCGACCTCAGCGGGGCCATGACACCGCTCGGGGACGTCTGGGGTCGCGACGCCGGGCGGGTGGAGGACCGGCTCCGCGCCGCCGCGTCGTGGGAGGAGCGGTTCGCGATCGCGGCGAGGATACTCGCGGAGCGGCTGGACGGTCGCCCGGCGGTCGATCCGGAAGTCGTCCAGGCCTGGCGCCGCACGCTTGAGAGCCGGGGGCGCCTGCGGGTCGAAGGCCTGGCCGACGAGATCGGCTGGAGCCGTAAGCGGCTGTGGTCGCGGTTCCGCTCCCAGCTCGGCATATCGCCCAAGCGCGCCGCCCGGCTGGTGCGGTTCGACCACGCCGCCCATCTGCTCGCCGCCGGTCGGGCCGCGGCCGGCGTCGCCGCGGCGTGCGGCTACGCCGACCAGTCTCACCTGCACCGCGAGACCGCGGCGTTCGCCGGGCTCACCCCTACGGCGGTGGCCGGCGCGCCGTGGCTCGCGATCGACGACGTGGCCTGGCCCGCTACCTCATAGGCGGCTGAGCGGCGCCCGGCATCGCGGCGTGGGTGGTTCAGCGTGCGGCGAGCTCGCGGAACCGGTCGACGGCGTTGCCGCGGACCGCGCGGCCGTGGCCGAAGACCGCGGTGTCGAAGGTCGCCTCGGCGAGCCGGGCCACGCTGGCACGGGCCGCGTCGACGTCCGCGGTCAGCAGCCGCGGCGTGGCCCGCACCCGGCCGCGCCCACCGGCCGCGGCATCGCCGGTGAACAGCACGCCGCCGCCCCGATCGAGCAGGAACGACACATGCCCCGCGGTGTGGCCGGGGGTGTGGATCGCGGTGAAGCCGGGCACCGAGAACGACCCGTCCTGGCGCAGCGGCTCGTCGATCGTCACCGGCTCGGGCGGCCCGCTCCACTTGGCCGACATCCGCTGCAGACGGTTGAGCCGCAGCGGCTCGGTGCCGTCGATGACCGCCGCGTCGATCGCGTGCGCGACGATCCGCGCGCCGCTGCGCCGGCGCAACTCGGCGGCGCTGCCGGTGTGGTCGGTGTGCCAGTGGGTGAGCAGGATGGTCCGTACGTCACCGACGGTCTTGCGGGTCTGCCGCAGGGCCTGCTCGATCCGGGCGGAGCGGCCCGGCAGGCCGGTGTCGACGAGCACCACGCCGTCGTCGGTCACCACCAGATGGGCGTGCACGAACAGGATCGCGACCTCGAACACCCCGTCGGCAACCTCCAGCATGTCCCGCACCTTAGCGAGGGCTGCCGGTATCGTGAAATCGGTCAGAGCGGGATACCGTATCCGTTTCGCCGACGTTCTGCCGGCCGCCCCCGCCCGTACGGGATTTGAAAGGCTTAGGTGCGTGGAGATCGGGCCGACACTAGCGTCGTGACCGCTGTGCACCGGCCGACCGTCGACCGGGCCGATCTTGAGGCCCGGCTCGAAGTGCTGGAACGGGCCACGCCGCAGGACTTCGAGTCGGTGCTCGCGCCGGCCGTACTGATCGAACTGGCCGCCGCCGAGAAGGGCTGGCCGGACCTGACCCGGCGGGCGCAGCTGATCATCGCCGACGTCGCCGGGCGCCGCGGCGACATCGCCGAGCAGGGCCGGGTGGCCAAGCAGGTGAACCGGTGGGCCGCCGAGCACGGGGACACCTTCCTGCTGGCCCGCAGCCACCGCCTGCTGGCCATCTTCTTCCGCCGGATCGGCGACGCCGCCGGGGCGCTCGCGCACGCGGTCTCCGGCGTGCGCTACGCCGACGTGATGTCGCCGCCGCTGCGCTGCAGCCAGTTGATCACCCTGGCTCTGCTGCTGGACCTCAACGGCCGATTCGCGGAGGCGCGGCGGCGTTTCGCCGAGGCGCTCGACATCGCGGTGTCGCTCGACGACGCCGACCTGACCCTGACGATCCTCAACAACATGGCGTTCACGGCGTACGAGAACGAGGCGAACGACGAGGCCAACGGCCTCGCCGCGCAGATGCGCACGGTCGCGGCGCAGGCGGGCATCGCGCTGGACGGCCTCTATCTCGACACGATCGCCCGGATCAACCTCGCCCAGGGCCGGTACGCCGAGGCGGAGGCCGCGCTGGGACCGGTGCTGGCCGATCCCGGCGGCCCGCTGGTCAGCGAAGGGGACAGCCTGCCGGAGTGCCTGCTGACGCTGGCCGAGATCCAGGCGGCCACCGGCCGGCACGCGGCGGCCGGGGAGACCCTCGACGAGGTGGGCCGGCTCTGCGAGGAGCGGGGACTGGCCGGGGTGGCGGCGCGGGCACATCAGGCGCGGGCCGAGTGGCATGCGGCGGCGGGCCGCTTCCAGGAGGCGTACCGGGAGTATCGGGTTTTCCATGCCGCCACGGAGGCGTTGCACTCGGCGCAGCGCGAGGCCCGCGCCGACGCGTTGCACGCCGTCTACGAGACCGACGAGGCCCGCCGGATCTCGGCGAGCCTCCAGGAGATCGCCCACCGGGACGCGCTGACCGGCCTGTTCAACCGCCGCTACGTCGACGAGCGGCTGGCCGTGATGGTGGCGCACGCCCAGCGGACCGGCGAACCGCTGTCCGTGGCCATCGTGGACCTCGACCACTTCAAGTCCATCAACGACACGTTCTCGCACGCGGCGGGTGATGTGGTGCTGCGCCAGGTCGGCGACGTCCTGGCCCAGTCGGTCCACGGCGCCGAGTGCGCGGCCCGCCTCGGCGGCGAGGAATTCGTGGTGCTGCTGCCCGGGGTGGACGCCGCGACGGCGGAGAAGCGCTGCACGGCGTTGGCGGACCGGGTGCGCGGCACGGACTGGTCGCCGACGACCGGCACGCACCGGGTGACGGCGAGCGTGGGCGTGACGACTTACACCGGCGGGCCGGGATCGGCGGCGGACCTGCTCGCCGCCGCCGACGAGCATCTGTACGCCGCCAAGCGGGCCGGCCGCGACCGGGTGGTGAGTGGCCTTTCCCGGTAGGTTTCGCGCCATGCGGTTGACCCAGCCACGCAAGGTGATCATCTTCCGCGGAACGGGCCCGTGCTGCGGGACAGCTATGACTGGGCGGCGATAACTCCCGGAGCGATCCGTACGGCTGCGACCGCCTGATCCCGTAGGGCTGCCCGGTCGCTGTCGCTTGCGGAGCAGCGAAGCCTGGAGACTGCAGAGCTAGGTTCCTAGGATGCTCTAGGCGTGGTGTCCTGGCCGGTCTGTCGGACAACGGACGATGTCGTCCCCGCTCTCCCGGGACTGGCTACCATCAATCGCCTGTCCGAGCCGGGTTGAGGGGAACCAATGGCGCCCGTTGCCGTTTCACCACTTGCCGATCCACAGCAGATCCAGGGCAACATCCTGGAGCCGTTCGGAGGTGCGTATCAGGCCTTCCTGTTCCTGTCCTTCCGGCACAACCGTGCCGGTGCCCGGGCCTGGCTCGGCGGTGTGGCCGAGCGGGTGGCGGGCACGGAGGATGCCGGTGCGGCGCGCACCGGGTCCCGCCTCGACCCGGCCGCGTCCCTGCTGAACGTTGGCCTGACCGCGACCGGCCTCGTTCTGCTGCATCCGGAGGTGGCCCGCGATCTGATCCCGTTCGACGCCTTCTGGCGCGGGCCGCTGGGCGCCCGGCTTGACGAGTCCGGGCGGCTCACCACGGCTCCCGCGCTGCTCGGCGACGTGGGCGTCAGCGATCCGAGGACCTGGGTGATCGGCCGCCCGGACGGTCAGTCGGTCGACGCTGTGCTGACCGTCGCAGCCGAGGACGAGCAGTTGCTGCGGAGCGCGGTCGACGCCGAGTTGGGTGCGGCCGCCGCGCAGGGTCTGGAGATCATTCGAGTCGGCCACGAGGAAGTGCAGTGGGCTGAGGCGCTCCGCAACGAGCAGGGACGGCGCATCGAGCATTTCGGGTTCGTCGACGGCACCTCCCAGCCGGGCATCCGGGGCTATCGCGACGCCGACCGGACACGCACGGGTTCGGCGGTCATCGCCGCGGGGGAGTTCATCATGGGCTGCCAAGGCGAGCGCCGGCCCGGCTTGGCGCCGCGGCCGTCGCCCACGTCGTGGATGCGCGGTGGCTCGTTCCAGGTGCTTCGCCGGCTGCGCCAGGATGTGGCCGGCTGGTGGGACCGGATGGGCGAGCTCGCCGGCGGGGACGGCACTGCCGAGGACGCGGCTGCCCGGGCAGTCGGTCGTCGTCTCGACGGCACGCCGCTGATGCCGGACGCCAATCCGGACGACCCGAACGACTTCACCTACCGCGATGACAAGCTCGGCTCGCATACCCCTCTCTACGCGCACATCCGGAAGATGAACCCGCGCGACGACGAGGTTTTCCGCGACCGCAGCCACAAGTTGCTGCGGCGGGGCATCCCGTTCGGGCCGCGGTTCGAGCGCGGCCGGCCCGACGACCGCGAGCGGGGGATCGTCTTCAACGCCTACATGGCGAGCATCGAGGAGCAGTTCGAGTTCCTGCAGCGGCGGTGGGCCAACGATCCCAGCTTCCCGGCGAGCACGCTGGCCAAGTACGGGCGGATGCCGAACGGGGAGCTGCGAGTCGACGGCCTCGACCCGGTGATCGGGCAGGACGCCGACACGGCTCGGCAGCGCCTGACGGAGGATGTCGTCCGCAGCATCCCGAAACCCGCCTTCGGCGGCTTCGTGGTGACCACCGGGGCCGTGTACGCCTTTGCCCCGTCCCGGCCCGCCCTGCAACAGCTCGCCGGGGAGGCGCCGCTGGCCGATTGACTCAGGCCGCCTCGGGGTGGCGCCGTGAGCGATCGATGCGGCGCAGCAGCGTCTCGAGGTCGGGACCCCGCTCGGCGGCGATCCACTCCGGCAGCTCCGGTAGGGGTGGCCCCGGCGGCAGCAGCACGCCGGTGAGCCGCCGGTAGGCGTGTCGGTAGTCGACGCTCGGCGCCCGCTCGTACAGGTTGCGATAGATCTCGGCGGCCGTGTGCCTCGCGTCCTCGTCATGGCGGTCCACCTGCCAGACCGCGTCCAACGACGCTGCCACCTCGTGCGGTTCAGTCCACCGGTCGGCCGCCTTGCGGAGCAGCGCGGTGGCCGTGGTGACATCGATCTGCCGGGCCGCTGCCTGCAGGCGGATCGCCAGAATGTACGCGCTGACCTGCGTGTCCCGCTCGGCGTGTTCCTCGGCGATACGCATGGCCTCGGTGTTGAGCCGCTCGGCGATCGCCCGGCGGCCGGCGGTGAGGTGCAGCCGGGCCAGCCGGTGCAGCCACTCACACAGGTGATACGGCGCGTCCAACTCGCGGGCCAGCTCGATCGCCTGCTCCAGCAGCCGCTGGGCCTCGCCCGGGCGGCCCTCGGCGGCGGCGATCGCGCCCAGCCCGGCCAACTGGTCGGCGACGCTCGACCAGTCGCCTAGGTCGACGGCCACATGCAGGGAGTGCATCGCGCACGTCCGCGCCCGGCCGAAGTCGCCCTCCTCGCGGTAGATCTCGCTCATGTTTCCGACAACGATGACGTCGGCGGTGTGCCGGTCGCCGATGTCGCGCCCGACGTTGAGGGCCTGCCGGTAGGACGCGATTGCCTGGACGTGGTCGGCACCGCGCAGCGACGCCCAGCCGAGGTTGTTCGCGGCGTGCAGCATTCCCCGCCGATCGCCTGCGCGTTCGGCGGTGCTGAGCGCTCGGTGCAGGTGGTCGAGCGCCGCCTCTAGCCGACCGGTGTTGAGGTGGACCAGGCCGATGTGATTGAGCGCGATGTTCATCGCGAACAGGTCGCCGGCCTCGGTGGCCATCGCGAGGTGTCGCCGGCCCATGGCGAGCGCCTCGCCGTACGAACCCTGGCGGATGCGAGCGAAGGTCATCCGGTCCATGGTGCGCGACAAACCTGTTGCGTCGCCGAGGCGCTCGAACCCATCGAGGGCGCGTTCCAGCCAGCTGACCGATTCGGCGTACGAATGGGTGTACATCAGCAAGTCACCGAGCTGGCGTTGGCCGGCCGCGACGATTTCGTGGCGCTCGTTTGCTCCGGCAAGCCGCATCGCCAGCCGGTAATGGTCCTCGGCGGCCGCCCATCGCGCGGTGTGCTGGTGGATGGTGCCGATCTCGATGTGCAGCGCCGCCTGCTCGGCCTCGGGCAGAAGGGGAAGGAGCTGTTCGTAGTAGTAGGTCGCCGTCTCGTTCGCGAACATGGCCTTGGCCCGGTCGCCGGCAGCCCGGAACCAGATCCGCTGCTTGTCGAGTCGGGCCGTCCGTGCGTAATGGTGGGCCAGGACGTCGACGTACTGGGGGAGCCGCTCCGCGAAGGTGTCCTCGACGAAGAGGCCAACTCGCTCGTGCAGGGCCGCCCTGGTGTCGAAGGTGATGCTCTGGTAGGCCGCCTCCTGGGTGATGGGGTGTTTGAACTCGAACTCCGGATCGGGCTTCGCTGCCACCTGTGGGGTGAGATCCAGGGCGTGCAGCCGGCGCAGGTGGCTCAAGACCTGCTCGGTGGTCCCGGCGGCCGGGTAGACCGAGGTGATCCACGGCGGCTGGAACCGCCGGCCGATCACGCTGGCCACCTTGATGGCTGCCTTCTCGTCATCGGTGAGCTGGTCGACGCGGGCCATGACAAGCCGCTGCAGGCTGTCAGGCACGTGCAGGGCGGCAAGTGCTCCCGGGTCGTCTGGGTCGACGCCGCGGCCGTGCAGGTAGCTAACCAGTTCCTCGATATAGAACGCGTTGCCGCCGGCCTGTTCGGTGATCCTTTGGACGAGCTCCGGCGCGATGGCGGTCTGCCGAGCGTACCGCTCGGAAAGCCGCAGGACCGCGAGTCGGTCGGCGTCGGCGGTGGACATCTGGGCCATCGGCATGTCGACCAGGTGGTCGAGTCCGGCCAGCTTGCCGGGCACCGGCTCGCGCGAGGTTGCCAGCACCAGGACCGGGAGGTCCGCGATGTGCCGCGTGATCAGGTCCAACAGGGCCAGCGAGGCCGGATCGATCCAGTGGCAGTCCTCCAGGAGCAGCACCAGCGGCCCGGCGGCGGTCTGATCGCGCAGGCAGGACAACAGGGTGGAGCGGAGCAGTTCCTCGCGGCCGGCGGGGTCGAGTTGTGCGGTGAGCGCGGTGTCCGGCATGGGCAGGTTGACCACCGCAGCCAGCACCGGGGCGCGCTCGCCGGTGCCGTCGTAGCCGGCGATGCGTGTGGTAAGCGCGGCCCGTTGGGCAGACATGGGCAGATCGGGGTCGATCTCCAGGATCTCTCGCCAGATCGATCGCCAGACCAGGTAGCTCGCGCTGGTGCCCTGCGAGCGGCAGGTCCCGCCGTACCCGATGAAGCCGAGGGAGCCGGTGATCCGGCAGATCTCGGCGGCAAGCCGGGACTTGCCGATGCCGGCCTCGCCGTGCAGCCAGACGACGCGTCCCCGCCCCTCGTGGACATCCTGTACGAGGGTGTGCAACTCGGCGAGCTCAGGGGCACGCCCCACCAACGGTCCGGAGAAGGGAGCCGGCAATGGTGCCGGCGGGGAGGCCTCGCGCGTATCCCGGACCACCCACGCGGGTACGGGTCCGGCCTTGCCCTTCGCGATCACCGTTTCCGGTCCGTCGGCGATCACAATGGTGTTGGCCTGCGAGTACGTGGCCTCGTCGATCAGGAGCCGGCCGGCTGGTGCCGCCTGCATCAGACGGGCGGCCAGATTGACGGTGTCGCCCACAACGGCGTACTCCCGGCGGATGTCGGAGCCCACCTCGCCGCAGTACACGGGGCCGGTGGCCACGCCGCCCCGGTAGGGACCGCCGGGCAACGCCAGGAGCTCCAGGCAGCAGCGCAGTGCGCGTTCCTCGTCGTCCTCGTGGCTCACCGGGGTGCCGAAGACCGCCACCAGCACGGTGCCTTTGTCATCGGCCATGAGGTGGCGCAGGTGCCCGCCGTAGCGGTCGATGACCGCGGCCCCCGCGGCCAGGTAGCGCTGCAACGCCAGCACAGTCGTCGGCGCGTCGATGGACAGGTCGGGGAGGTGGAGGAAGGCCGTGGTGACCTTGCGGTGCTCGTTGACCAACTCGTGCCGCCCGGACCGCAGCCGAGCTCGAATCGCCGGATGGAGGAACGGTGCGACCAGCCGTTCCAGCTCAGTGGTCGGGGCCGCGGGCGCCATAAACGGTGGGTCTTCAGTCTTGTCCATCTCGGCGGCACTGAGCAGGGCGGGGTCCGCCACGATCTCGCCCCGCTCGGCCCGGTGCAGTGCCGCGATCGCGTCGTCCAGCGCGGGACCGGCGACCAGGTGTTGCAGCCGTATCTCCGGGTCGCCCAGCAGCATCACCAGCAGCGGGCCACCGGCCAGACCGACCCGGATGGTCAACGTCCGCGGGCCGGCGGGAGTCGTTACCTGGGGGACCGAGGCGGTGGCCGCACGGATCAGCTCGGCACACCGGACGGCTCGGCGGGCCACTGCGGGGCCGGAACCGGGAGTGTAAAGGAACATGCCGACCAGCGCGTCACCTGCGAAGTCGACCACGCTCCCGCCGGAGGCTACGATGGCGTCTGCAGTCACGGCGAACCAGCGGTTGATGACCCGGGTGAGTTGTTCGGTGCCGTAGGTACCGGTGTCGGCGAGGCTCTCGGCCATTTCGGTGAAGCCAGCCACGTCGGCGTAAAGGATCACTGCGTTGACACGTTGGGTGACTGGCGGATTGCTGACACTATCGGCTGTCAGGAGCAGTTCCAGGACGTGGGCGGGCAGGTAAGAACGCCAGGTCACGGCCAATTCGCTCACAACCTGTGATGCCCTGGTAGCCGGCAGTTGACCGGTCGCTCCTTGTTTGGCCATCCTCCGAGCCCTACTGTCGGGATCAATCATCACCCTCGGTTCGTCGATCGCCAATGAGGATACGGACATGGGTCAGCCAAGCAGCGATGCGGCCTTCGAACTAGTTGGCGCGTGCATACACTCCCTGCGGTTCGCCGTGGGCGCGCCAGTCGGTTACCCCGACGCCCCGGCGCCATTTGCGACGGAGAACCCGCCGCCGGCGTTGTTCCGCCGGGTGCAGGTGGCATCTCCGCCGCCCGGGCGGGAGGGCAAGCCGTGGTGGACGGGGATGACCCTGGACGGCAAGCCCTTCGAACCGGACGGCTGGTTCGACCGGCTCGCCGACGTGCAGCATGACGACGGCATCCCCTCGCTCGACGCGGCCGATCCGGACACAGTGGTGCTTGATCGGGGCATCAGTATGCCTCGCCGCCGGCACACGATGTACTTCCCGGGCCCGGACCGCGGTCGCTACCTGTGCTCGATCTTCTACTGGACCGGGATCCCGCCGAACGCCGACGAGGGGCACGCGGTCGTCGACTACTACGACGAATACCGGATGGAGTGGGACCGCACCCCCACGGACCGCTGGGTAGCGGTGAGCCTTGACGCGTTCCGTCCGCCGGAGCGGGACAGCGGTGACCTGATCATCCCGCTCGGCGACTGCGACGAGCTCTGCCCGCCTCGCGGGTGATCTGAGGCGAAGTGTCCGTCGTGGCGCCGCCGGGTGTCCGGTGTAAAACTTTCTAGACACGAGGTCAAAGATTCGCTACCTTCGTGATGTCAAAGATTTTGTACATCACGAAGGGCCTGCCATGACCCATGAGGAGAAACGGGCCTGGATCAGGCTCGTCGACGCCGTGCTCGGCTACGCCGTCTACCTGGTCCTCCTGCTGAACCGGGTCGACGGGCGGCCGCTGACCGACGTGCCCTATGTGGGCGTCATGCTGTGGACGATCGGTGCCGGCGTCCTCGCGGCGATCGTGGCCGAGGTGGTGCTGGCCGCGGCCAGCCCGGGCGCGTCCCGGGTCAGCGACGCGCGGGATCGGCAGATCGGGCGGCTCGGCGACCACGTCGGTCAGGCGTTCGTGGCGATCGGCGCGGTCGGCGCGATGTTGATGGCGATGGCCGAGTGGGACCGCTTCTGGATCGCCAACGTGGTCTATCTCTGCTTCACCCTGTCCGCGACCGTCGGCGGCGTCGCCAAGGTCGTCATCTACCGCCGGGGCGTGCCCGAATGGTGAAGCCGACCCGAGTCACCAACAGCATCCGCGCGCTGCGCTTCGCGCACGGCGAGATGACCCAGGCCGAGCTTGCCGAGCGGATCGGCGTCACCCGGCAGACCCTCATCGCCATCGAGCAGGGGCGATACTCCCCGTCGCTGGAGATGGCCTTCAAGATCGCCCGCGTGTTCCGGACGCCGCTCGACGACGTTTTCCAGTATCCCGACTCCGAAGGGGACCAGCCATGAAAGCCATCGCCCAGGACACGTACGGCCCGGCCGGCGTGCTCTCGTTGCGCGAGATCGAGCGGCCGCCGGTCGGCGACGAGGAGGTGCTCGTCGAGGTGCGCGCCGCCGGCGTCGATGCGGGCGTCTGGGTCCTGATGACCGGCCGGCCGTACGCCGCGCGCCTGTTCCTCGGGCTGCGCCGCCCCCGGGTGCCGGTGCGGGGGATGGACGTCGCCGGCGTGGTCACCGCGGTCGGCGCGCGGGTCACCCGGTTCCGCCCGGGCGACGAGGTGTACGGCACGTGCGAGACCGGTTCGTACGCCGAGTTCGCGACCGCCCGGCAGGGCCGGCTCGCCGCCAAACCGGCCGGCCTCTCCTTCGAGCAGGCCGCGGCGACGCCGGTCTCCGGGCAAACCGCGCTGCAGAGCGTCCGCGACGCCCGGGTGCAGGCGGGGCATCGGGTGCTGGTCACCGGCGCCGGCGGCGGGGTCGGGTCGTTCGCCGTGCAGCTCGCGAAGGCGTACGGGGCACAGGTGACCGGCGTGTGCAGCACCTCGAAGGTCGAGCTCGTACGGTCGCTCGGCGCCGACGACGTGATCGACTACACGAAGGACGAGATCGATCGCGACGGCCCCCGCTACGACGTGATCATCGACATCGGCGGAAGCCGGCCGTTGTCGCTGCTGCGGCGTGCCGCCACGCCGCGGGGGACGATCGCGCTGGTCGGCGGCGGGCACGCCAACGGCCGGATCATGGGCGGCTTCCAGCGGCAGATGGCCGCGCCGCTGATCTCGATGTTCCTGAGCCAGCGGCTGTGCGGGGTGACCTCCCGCACGCGCGCCGCGGACCTCGAGGAGCTGACCCGGCTCATCGACGCCGGTCAGGTCACGCCGGCGGTCGGCGGCACGTACGCCCTGGCCGACGCACCCGAGGCGATCCGCGACCTCGCCGCCGGCCGTACCGCCGGCAAGGTCGTCATCACCGTTTAGCCGGTCACTTCGGCTGCGTGTGCAGGGCCAGAGCCCTCAGGAAGATGGTGCCGATGTCGGCCGGGTCAGGAGCGGTGAACACGCCGCCGCCGGTGACGCCGGTGATCTGCCGCAGCGGGGCCTGGGTCACGTCCGGTCCGATGCCGATGACCACGATGTCGACCGGCCGGCGCGGGTCCTTGCGCTTGCCCAGCTCGTCCAGCAGTGCCGGCAGGGTCAGGCCGTTGGCGTCGTCGTTGTCGCCGTCCGTCATGATCACGACGGTGTTGAGCCGGCCCGCGTCCCAGGTGTCCAGCATCGCCCGGTACGCGGCGAGGACAGTGTCGTAGAGGCCGGTGCCGCCGCCCGCCTTCGGCCGGATGCCGGCCAGGCCCCGGACGGCCCGGTCCCGGGTCGAGCTCAGCGGGCCGACCGGGAGGATCTCGCGGTAGTCGCGGTTGCCGTCGAGGTTGGTGGAAAAGGTCCACAGGCCCAGCGCCCAGGAGTCGTCGAACAGGTCCAGCCCGCGGGTGGCGGCCTCCACGGTCACCTGTTCGCGGGTGCGGTTGCCGGCGGTGGGCACCTTGGTCAGCATCGAGCCGGACACGTCGATCGCGGTGAGGATCCGGCCGGGCTGGGTCAGCGCCAGCCAGGCGGACAGGGTCTGGTCGACCGCGTTCAGGTCGGCGGCACCGGACGCGCGGGCGATCGAGGTCGGTGCGCCGGCCGGGTAGTCGAAGCCGGCGCCGCCCACCCCGTCCGGGCCACGAAGACCCTGTTCGGCCAGGTTGTTGCGGAAACTGGCGGTGGACAGCGCGCTGCGCAACCCGGCGACGGCGCGGGACGTGGTCGGGTCGGCGCCCGGCATGACCAGGAACGGGAAGTCCAGCGCCGGCGGTGCCGGGGTGACGTAGAGCGCGGTGAGGGGGATCGGCGGAGACTGCGCGTCGTACGCGAGGACCGCCTGCTCCGGAAGCACGGCGGCACCCAGCGAACTGGCGATGGCGTCGGGCGTCAGCGTGTCGGGGAAACGGCTGAGCAGGTCGGCACGTACCGCCGAACTGCCCTTGGCCAGCGTCCGCAGCGCGGCGACGGTGGCCGGTTGGGCCTGCGCGCCGAGTTTGGCGGCGGCCTGCGCGAAGGCGAGCAGGCCGGACAGCCCGGCGGTGTCCCGGGCCGGATCGACGACCCCGACGTTGAGCGGGGTGTCGGTGCGCAGCCGGCGCACGACCGCGTCCCACGTCAACCCGCCGCCGGTGCCCAGGCCGCTCGCCACCGGCTTGGGCATGGCCAGCACGACCGGGCTCGCCGCGACCGACGTACCGTCCGAAGGCCGGAAGCCCGGGGCGGCGGCCTGCAACCGCTGCCGCCACAGCGACGAGTCCGGCACCCAGACCTGCGGGACCTGCACGCTGCCGCTCGCCTGGCCGAGACCGACGAGGCCGGCCCGCTGCGGACCGGCGACCGCGGCCGCGACCTCCGCCGACTCCCGCGCGGTCACCTCGACCGTCACACACTTGCCGTCCACCGCGGTGGAACCCGCCCAGCTGGTGGCGACCGAGCGGATCGCGGGCGCGACCTCGGGCGAGGCGGCCACGGCGAGGCGTACGTCGCCGTCGCACCGCTCGGCGGCGAACAGGTTGCTGCCGGCCCACGCACCCGTCGCCGCGACCACGACCGTGGCCGCGACGACCAGGCCGATGGGTCGGACGTTGATGACGTTGCGGTGACGACCAGGCATCGCGCAATCATCCGCTGCACGTACGCCCGGCGTGCACGATTCGTGGCCCAGCGAACACCGTGTCACCGATCACGACGGCGGCGGC
>Ga0070668_100001535_pt1 | contig 16661 bp, 10 predicted proteins | sample KBSS43metaG_FD_64661 | JGI IMG/M metagenome (GOLD analysis project Ga0070668, IMG submission 64661) | Switchgrass rhizosphere microbial communities from Kellogg Biological Station, Michigan, USA - KBS S4-3 metaG | ecosystem: Host-associated > Plants > Roots > Rhizosphere > Soil ... | reverse complement strand
CACTGACGGGACCCTACGTTGCGGGCCTCGACACCGTCGCCAACACCACGTCCACCGTCGTGTACACCGTGCTCAAGCATCCAGAAGTCAAAGCGCGCGTGCAAAAGGAAGTGGACGCGCTGTTCGCGGCCGGCGACGTGGATGAAGAGGGTCTGCTGCAGAAGCTTCCCGCACTCAGCGGCGCAATCATGGAAACGATGCGCCTCTACCCGATCGCCGTCGCGCAGATGCGCACCGCCAACAAGGACTTCGTGTTCGAAGGCCACCAGATCCATGAAGGCGAGATGATCTATGTCGGCACCAGCGTGCCGCACTTCCTGGATGAATATTGGCCGAACGCCACGACCTTCGACATCGACCGCTATCAGAAGCCGCGCGCCGAGCATCTACAGCCCGGTGTGTATTCACCGTACGGCCGCGGTCCGCACACCTGTCTGGGCAAGAGCCTGGCCGAAGTGCAGATGGCGCTGTCGATGGCCCGCGTGTTCCACAAGCTCGATCTGGAACTGGAATCGCCCCGCTACGTGCTCAAGACCAAGACTGCGCCCACGCCGGGTCCGGCGATGAGCTTCAAGGTTCGCGTGAACGGTTATCGTCACTGAGTGGCGCTCTGCACGGGCCCGGCGCCGCTACTTGCCGTTGGTCGCCCCCAGCACCTGCGCCGCTGCCTGCAGCGCGGCCTGGTATTTGGCCTGGGTAGCAGGGTCGAAGCCCGGCCAGCCTCCAGGTCCGTTGGGCGGCTTGGGAGGTGGCGTGTTCGCCGACAGCCATTCCTCGGGGTAGAGCTCGAAGATCTGGATGTTGTTCTTGAGCGCGTACTGCAGCAGATTGCCGATGTCCATCGTCGCGACGTTGGTGTTGGTTGTTGCCGTGATCGGCTGCATCGCGAACGGGACTTCCCCGATGTAGCCGGGGTTGGAGTACGCGGGGCACCAATGCAGGTTGGCGATGCCCGCCGTCGGATTGCAGGGCGCGGGTGTCGTGCCCGGCGCAGCCACGCCGCTGGTGCCGAGGTTCTCGAACGCAAAGCCGATCTTCTTCGGCGCTGCGAGTGCGGCGTTGCGGTTCGAGACGTCGTAGACGTTGGGTCCCCCGGGGGCTTGCCCGAGCGATACCACGATCTGCTTGTCCGTCGGCTGGCTCGCCATTGCGGCGATGATGTTGGCCTGGTGCTGAAGCCAGGTGGAGTACGACCACGGATATTTGCCGCTCGCCCACGCTTGCGGGCAGTCGCCGCTGCCGGTGACGCCGCCCGGCACCAGCCCTTCGGCGCCCCCACCCGTCGCAAAGCGCATGTAGCCGATGTTGGGACTGAGCGACGAGTTGCCGAAGCTGAACTGTTTCACCGCGGCCGCGATGAACGCGGTCCACGCGGCCTCGTACGCGGGGTCCCAGTACACAGGCAATTGCGGCTCTCCGGTGCAGGTCACCGACGTGGCGCCCGCGCCGCCCGCGCTGGTCGGCGCGAACACCCACGCCGGCGTGACCGTGTTGGTCGCGCCCTCGGTGGCTTCCGAGAAGAGGAGGTTGACAGTGAGCCCTGCGTTGACGAAGGGTTGGGCGGCGGCAGTGACCGAACTCCAGTCGTAGACGCCTTTCGCGGTCTCGATGGTCGACGAGTAGACGAGCAGGCTCGCGCCGCACAGCGTCGGGTCCTTGCCAATGACGTAGCTTTCCAGGAACCCGAGCATGTAAGCGTTCGGGGCCCACACGTACATGCCGTGCGGTGCGGTCGGATCGGGGACGTTCGGATTGAGTCCCTTGCACGGCGGCGGCAGAGCGGCGGTGACCGGGTCGGGCTCCATCGCGCTCTTCGCCGTGCACATCGCGACCGCGTCGGGGCCATGGCCTTCGGCGACCCAGCCTTGCGCGACCATCTGGTCGCGGGTCGCCTTGTCGGTGACGTAGCGATGGTTCGAATCCTTCCGCTTGTTCCACACGCGATAGACGGGCTGCTGCTCGACGCCGCATGCGCCGGTTGCCGGATGCGGCATCGCGATGTGCATCACCGCTTCCGACTCCTGGACATACGCAGGATAGGTCGAGCGCACTTTCGCGCATTCGGCCGTCGATGCCGAGAAGAAATGCGAATCGCCGTGCTCGACGGGCATGTAGAACCGGCACACCGAGTTCGTGCCGTTCACGTGCGCCTCGTGCGCGAAAAACTGTTTGCCGGTGCGCGCCCAGCCCTTGATAACGCCGGTGTCGAGTTTCACGATTTCATGCGCGACCGACGTGAAGAAGTAGTGATCCTTGCCGGCATGGTAGTACTCGATCACCTCGACGACGTTGGCCGCGGCGGGTGTTGCAACGGCGAACGCCGCGGCCAGCAGCGACACCATCGCGCGCGACGTCGCAGCCCTGCGCGGAGCAGGCGACGGGTACCCGCCGACCCCGGCACCGGGCCGGCCAAGCGGACGATCGGAGACGTTCACGGCGCTCCTTTGCGGGTCGAGGTTGGCGGACCGGCAGCGCGAATCCGCATGACAATGCAGCGCTGTGACCGCCGCCGGTCGTTCTGCATGCAGGGGTTGTGCCAGACAAGTGCTCGGGCCGCGGCCTTTGACGTGCGTCCAGGCGCGCGTCGCACACTCGCGGGGGAACCGAGCGCCGGACGCCGGCAAACGCCGCTGGCGGTACTTGGCGGGGTCCCGGCGCGAACGGCCGATCCGCGCCAATACTGCCGTGCTAGGAGCCTTTTGGCCCTGCAACGCGCATACGCGAAATCAAGTCCGACGGGCGCCTAGGGCACGCACATGACGACGAGATCGGGTCCGTCGCCCTCGGCCAGCCAGCCGCGCGTCACCATGAAGTCGCGCAGCGCGCGATCGGTCATGTAGCGGTGGTTGGCGTCTGGACGGTTGCTGAAGACGCGGTAGACGATGTGCAGGCCGGCCGGACACGCGCCGGCGGTCGGCAGCACGACATGGAAGAACTGCGAATCCTCGTTGACGAACGATGGGTTGGCCTGGCCGGTCGCGTTGCATTCGGCGGCGCCGCGGCCATAGAAATGCGAATTGCCCTTGCCGGGCGGGATGTAGTAGCGGCAGACCGGCGACGTACCCGTGCCCGCGGACGTGTAGACGGAGAACGACTGCCCGGTCCGGGCCCAGCCCTGGATCGTGACGCCGGCGTCGAGGATCGCGATTTCACCGGCGACATGGGTGAGGAAGTAGTGATCGAGCGCCGCGTTGTAGAACTCGACGGCGGTCGCAGTGGCGGGCCCGGGTGGGGCGGACGCCGGGTCGATCACCGTGACCATGTACTGGATGTTGGGCGGCACGCCGGCGCCGCCGATGTTGCTGATGGTGATGGTGTACGTCGTGTCGGCGGCCGGTTGCGCGTACGAGATCCCGGTCGGCAGGAACACGATCGTGTTGTCGCCGAAGCCGTTCGCCAGAGGCTCCTTGGTGACGGGGATCGCGCCGCCTGGCCCGCTCATCGCCACCGAGGCATTGGAGAAATCGGCAGAGGGGAACGACAGCGACCAGCGGTTGGATTTGCTGGGGAGGTTCTGATACGGGATGAAGCCGGCAGGCGGCCACGCGACGCCGTTCGGCGTGGCGGGACGCGACCCGCTCGGCCCGAACACGTGCAGCGAATTCGCCGCGCGGTTCGCCGGAGTGCCGGTGGTGTCGCCGGTGGCCATCGCGGTACGCGGCGGAAACAGCACCCAGCGCCGATGCCCGGTGGCCTCGTTGCCGGCGCCGAAATCATCGATGTAGTTGTTGATCGCGTTGACGCCGTTGGCGCCGATGGCGAGATTCGAGCTCGCGGCACCCGCCGCGCCATCGGCGCTGTAACAGGTGAACGTCATCGGCGGCGTATGCGACAACGTATTGTTGGCCGTCATCATCAGCGCGGTAGCCTGGACCTGCGCGGTCGGCGTCGCGTCTTCGAGGACGACCGCCGGCAGGTCGGCCAGCGCGCGGAAATAGTTGATGCGGGCGATAACCGCTTGCTGGTGGTCGGCGTTGGTGGTGCCGACGACGCAACCGGCAAGCGAGCCGGTCCAGTTCAGCACCACTGCGTTGCCGGGCACGAACTGTGTGTTGTAGAGCTGCGCGACTTCGGCGCGCGACTTCGCGGCCTTGGGGATCGCTCGGTAGACCCAATTGCCGATGTCCTGCGATTCGTCGCGCGACGGTGCCAGCCCGAGTTCGACGTCGGCCGATGATTGCGCAGCGGCCGTCGGCGCAAGTCCGAACGCCAGCACGACACCCACAACGATGAGGAGCGCGACGCGCGCGCGGCGCAGCGAAACCAGCGTCATGATCGTCCTCCGCTTGAGGAAAGGACCTCGACTCCGGGGGCGCGCGCGGCGGAAAGCAGCGGCGCGGCTTGACGCGCATTGTGCGCCCGCAGGCGCGGGCCCGTACAGTCCCTAGCTGGCGCGCTTGCGGGCGGTCTTGCGGGCGCGCGGCGGTGCACGCGGCGCGACCTTCGGCGCCGTCCGTGCCGCAACTTTCGGCACTGCGGCCGTCTTCGTCGAGGACGCTTTGCGTGTCGTCGCAGGGCGCGGCGCAGGCGACGCTTTCCTTGTAGTGTACGGACGGGCCGGCGGCTCTTCGGCGCCCTTGCGCATCGCCGGCGCGGTCTTCGCAGCCTTCCTTCCCTTCGCCGGCGAAGGCTTTCCGGTTTTCGCCGCCAAGATGTCGAGCGCCTCGGCGAGCGTCAGCGTCTCAGCCTTGTCGCTGTCCGGCAGCGTCGCATTGACGGCGCCATGCTTGACGTAGGGCCCGTACTTGCCGGCGTGCAGTTCGATCGGCGCACTGTCCTTCGGATGCTTGCCGAGCACGCGCAATGGCGCACCCCGTGCGTGCCGGCCACCCTTGCCCGCCCGCTCGCCTTTGGGCTCGAACTCGAATCCGACCTTTCCGTCCGGTTGCCGCGCGAGGTACGCGGAAAACGGGCGCCGCGTGCGCGCGGACACGAACTGCAACAGGTCGGTCTTGCCGGTGGCCAGGAGTTTTTCCATCTGCGCGCGCTCGACCGGTCGCTGCAGGATCGTGCGGCCGGATCGGAAATCGCAGGTTTTCTCGGGGCCGACCGCCTTCTCACACACGTAGGAGCTCGGCGTCTCGAACACGCGTCCGGTGCACTTCGGGCAGGGCCCGAGCGATTGCTGGCCCGTGAAATCGAGTTCGCCGTCATCGTCGCCCGGGCGCGGACCGAAGTCGAACTCGACCTGGTTGGCATCGTTCAGCTTGAGCTTCGCGGAGAACGGCCGCCCCATCTTGCTGCGAAAACCCTCGAGCGGACCGACCTCGCGTTCGGTCAGCAGCCGCTCGGCCTCGGCAGGTTCCAGTTGCCGGCCGCCCATGATCTTCCAGAACGCGAAATCGCAATCCGGGTTTATGCACTGGAACTTCTTGTACTTCTCGTGCACCTCGCCGCCGTCCTTTGGACAGCGCGCCGACAGCGTCGCGAAGTCACCGGGGATCGTATCGCTTTCGTAGTTCTTGGCCTGCCCGACGATGTGCTCGGTCATCTGCACGATCTCGCGCATGAACGTATCGCGCTTCAGCTTGCCATGCTCCATTTGCGCGAGCTTGAACTCCCACTCGGCGGTGAGCTCTGGCGAAAACAGCTCCGGGACACCGAGCCCGTGGAGCAACGTCATCAGCGAGAAAGCCTTCGCCGTCGGGATCAGCTCCTTGCCCTCGCGATGGATGTAGCGCTCGCTGATCAGGCCTTCGATGATCGACGCGCGGGTGGCAGGCGTGCCCAGCCCCTTTTCGCGCATCGCCTCGCGCAGGTCGTCGTCTTCGATCAGCTTGCCGGCACCCTCCATCGCCGACAGCAGCGTGCCCTCGTTCAGCCGCGGCGGTGGCCGTGTCGTCTGCGCGACGACATCGATTTTCTCCGTGGCGACCTTTTCATTGGCCTTGATCGGCACCAGCGACGCCTCTTCGCCCTGCGCTTCCTTGCCGTACACGGCGAGCCAGCCCGGCGTGACCAGCACCTTGCCGTCGGTGCGGAACGGCTCGCGATCGACGCGCGTGATTCTCGTCGTGACCAGGTATTCGGCCGCCGGATAGAACACGGAGAGGAAGCGCTTGACGACGAAGTCGTAGAGCTTCAGCTCGATCTCGTTCAGGTTCTTCGGCCGCGACAGCGTCGGGATGATGGCGAAGTGATCGGAAATCTTCGTGTTGTCGAAGATCCGCTTGTTGGGCTTCACCCATTTCTGTTTCAGTACCTCGCGCGCAAAGCCGCCGTAGGCGTTGGTTTCGCCCAGCACTTCGAGCGTCGCCTTGACGGTGCCGAGGTAATCCTCCGGCAGCGCGCGCGCGTCGGTGCGCGGATACGTGAGCACCTTGTGCTTTTCGTACAGTGCCTGCGCGAGGGACAGCGTCGTGCGCGCCGAGAAGCCGAAGCGGCCGTTGGCTTCGCGCTGCAGTGTCGTCAGGTCGTACAACAACGGCGGACTCTGCGTCGACGGCTTCGACTCCTCGGTGACCACGCCGGGCTTGCCGGCGCAGCGGTCGGCGATCTCGCGAGCGCGCGCTTCGTCCCACAGCCGCTCGGCGCGAAGGTCGGGGTCGTCGTCGCGCTTTCTGAACGCCTCGTCGAACCAGCGACCCGCGTACTGGCCGCTCGCCGCGCGGAACGTTCCCTGCAGCTCCCAGTAGTTGCGCGGCCGGAACGCGCGGATCTTCTCCTCGCGTTCGACCAGAATCGCCAGCGTCGGCGTCTGCACGCGTCCGACGGTCGTCAGCTGGAAACCGCCCGACTTCGAGTTGAACGCCGTCATCGCGCGCGTGCCGTTGATGCCGACCAGCCAGTCCGATTCGGAGCGACAGGTCGCGGCGTCGGCGAGCGGCCGCATCGCGGCATCGGTGCGCAGCGCCTCGAATCCATCGCGAATCGACGCCGGCGTCATCGACTGCAGCCACAGGCGCTGGACCGGCTTGTCGGTCTTCGCGTACTGGACGATGTAACGAAAGATGAGCTCACCCTCGCGACCGGCGTCGCAGGCGTTGATCAACCCGCGGACGTCCTTGCGCTTGCACAGCTTCAGCAGAACCTTCAGCCGGTCTTGGCTTTTCTCGATCGGCTTCAGCGCGAACTTGGACGGAATCGCCGGCAGGTGCGCGAACGTCCATTTGCCGCGCTTCACTTCCTCCTCTTCGGGCATGCCGATCTCGAGCAGATGGCCGACCGCCGACGACAGTACGTAATCGTCGCTTTCGAAATACTCGCCATGGCGCGTGAAACTGCCCAGCGCGCGCGCGATGTCGGCGGCGACCGAGGGTTTTTCAGCGATGATCAGTTGCTTGGACAAGGAGCGATCCTGCGCGAAAGAGGCGGCGATACTACCGAACGTTGTGCAGGACAAGCAAGCAGACTTTCGTCCTACACTGTGCCAAGGCGCGCGAGCGCGCGCGAGCGCGCGCCCTCGCGCATGCGCGCACGCGAGAGGCGAGACGAGTGACCGCTAACCGCGGCGCTGCCACAATCCGCCGGGTTGCGACATCGCGCGACCTTCGAGTTCGAGGACGGTGAGCGTGGCCGCGACCGTTTGCGCCGCGAGGCCGGTCCGCGCAACGAGGCGATCGAGATCTACCGGCGCTGCGGACAGCGCCGACCACAGCGCAGCCTGCACCGGGTCTTCGGGCGGCAACGCCGCCGCGGGCGCGGGGCGCGCGGCCGCCGTGAACGCGCCACCCAGCTCGGACAGAATGTCGTTTACGGTTTCGGTGAGCTTCGCGCCGTCGCGAATCAGCTTGTGACAACCGCGCGACAGCGGCGAGTGGATCGAGCCCGGCAGCGCGAACACGTCGCGACCCTGTTCGCCCGCGAGGCGCGCCGTGATCAGCGATCCCGAGGACAGTGTCGCCTCGACGACCAGCACGCCGCGAGCAAGACCGCTGATCAACCGGTTGCGGCGCGGGAAGTTGCCCTTGAGCGGTGGCGTTCCGGGCGCGAATTCGGACAACAGTCCGCCGCGCTCGGCTATCGCGTGCGCCAGCGCGCGATTGCGCGCCGGGTAGACACGATCGAGCCCGGTGCCGACGACGGCGATTGTCGCGCCCGCCGCGTGGTCGGGGGGCGCGTCCGCCGGAACCGCAGCGAGCGCGCCCTGGTGCGCGGCGGCATCGATGCCGAGCGCGAGCCCGGAAACGATCGTGACGCCGGCCGCCGACAGCGCGTGCGCAAACGCATGGGCATCGTCACGGCCCTGCGCCGTCGCTTGCCGGCTGCCGACGATGGCCACCGCGGTCCGGTTAAGCAGTGCCGGACGTCCAAGATAGAACAGCGCCGCCGGCGCATCGGCGACGTCGAGCAGCGACTGCGGATAGTCCGGGTCGTCCCAGCTGATCAGACGATGGCCGGGGGTGGCAAGCCACTCGAGGGTGGCTGAAAGGTGCGCTGCGTCCGGTCCGCGCGCCAAGCGCTCGGCGGTGGCGGTGGGAACGAGGGCGTCGATTTGCCGTCGCGTTGCGGCGAGCACGCCGTCGGGCGTCGCGAACGCGCGGAGCAGTTCGACCAGTTCGCGCTGCGGCACGCCGATCAGCGCGAGCGTCGCCCACGCCCTGCTACGGGCATCGACGCTCATGGCGGGAATCGGAAAGCCGACGCTGCGGGCGCTACGGCTTGCGCACGAAGTCGCCGACGGTGACCGGGTCCGTCGTATTCAGCAGCAGCCCGTACGACACGCGGTCGAACGTGCGGAACACGAACACGAGCCCGACGCGCTCCTCGGGTACGTTCAGATACCGGTCGGGAACGAAAACGGTCGTTTGGTCGAGGAAGCGCAGCATCCGCGGTACATCGGTGCTGGGGCGCGGGTCGAGGATCGGCGGAACGCCTTTGTACACCGCCATTACGGTGCCGACGTCGACGCCATCCTGCGTACCCTTGTCGAGCGTGACGATGTTGCCGCGGCCCATTTCGCTCGCGTTGCGGTACGACGCGATGATCCGGCCGCGCAGGTCGTTCGTCGGCGCATGCGGCACGAAGTTGACCAGCACTTCGGGCGGAATCGGCACCAGTCGATCGCCAACGAAGATCTCCTCGATGGCTTCGGTGATGGTCAGCGTGCTGACGTCGCCGAAGCGATCGACCTTGACCGAGCCCATGTAGCGGTTTTCGTAGCCGAGGATCTCACCGGTGTCGAGCGACACCAGCGCCTTTCCCGGACGATAGATGTACCAGGCGTCGCCCCGCTTGCGGTCAACGCCGACCGCATACACGCGGTCGTTCTGCGCGCGGACGACGCGATCGCGGTCGCGGCCGGCGACGATTTCCGCCGAGCCGACCAGCCCCTCGGAGCCCGTGATCAGCGGTTTGGCCAGGAACGGCTCGATATCGCCGGGGGGAATCGATGGAATGGCTTCGGCGTCGAGCGCCGTGACCCGGGTCGACGGCGACAGCCGGGCTTGGCCGCCCGGACCGCCCGCACGCGGCTGCATGGCGAGTCGTGGCGTGCCGTCGGCGGTCATTTCTAGGACAATCACGTCGCCCGGGTAGATCCGGTGCGGGTTCCTGATCTGGTCGCGGTTCATCCGCCAGACGTCCGGCCAGCGCCAGGGGTCCCTGAGGAACCGCCCGGAGATCGCCCACAGCGTGTCGCCTTTTTGCACCGTGTAATTCGACGGCGGATTGTCGACAAGGCGAGGCGGTTCGTCCGCGGCGGCGGCCGGCGTGGCAAGCATCGCCCAGAGAGAGGCGGCGGCGAGCACCTGCAAGGCTGTGCTAAACTGTTGACGCATAAGACCTCTTCCTGGCCGGGCGGGTCTTGCTAACGTCCTAAACCGCCGCAAAATAAGGACTTGGCAAAGATTCTGCATGCGGAACATGCATTTGGCAAGCTATGGCGCTCCTTCCCATCCTCGAATACCCCGACCCGCGTCTCAAAAAAGTCGCGGCGCCGGTACGCCAGTTCACGCCGGAAATCCAGAAACTCGTCCGCGACATGGCGGAAACCATGTACGCAGCGCCCGGCGTGGGCTTGGCGGCTACCCAGGTCGACGTGCACAAGCAGGTGATCGTCATCGACATCTCCGATACCCGGGACGCGCTGCACGTGCTGATCAACCCGGTGCTGCTCGCCGCCGAAGGCGAATCCGAGTGCGAGGAAGGCTGCCTGTCGGTGCCCGGGTACTACGACAAGGTCACCCGGGCCGCGACGATTACCGTTCGCGCCCAAAACGAGCGCGGCGAACCGTATGAGCTGGCGGCCGACGGCCTGCTCGCCGTGTGCATACAGCACGAAATGGACCATCTGGTCGGCAAGGTCTTCGTCGACTACCTGTCGCCGCTCAAGCGGGCGCGCGTCAAGGGCCGCTTCAAGAAGAAGCAGCGCCTCGCGGGCTAGCCCGCCGTTCACGATCCCTTCCCTTCCGTGACCTCGCTGCGCGTCGGTTTCGCCGGCACGCCGGCCTTTGCCGCCACGGCGCTGGCCGCGTTGTCGGACGCCGGCTTCACGATACCCGTCGTCCTGACGCAGCCCGATCGTCCAAAGGGCCGAGGCCTCGGCGTCGCGCCGTCGCCGGTCAAGACGCTCGCGCTGGCGCGAGGGCTCGCCGTGTTCCAGCCCGCGTCGCTCAAGTCCGACGCCGCCCGCGGCGACGCGCTGGCGGTGCCGATCGACGTGCTGGTGGTAGCCGCCTATGGGCTCTTGCTGCCGCCCGCCGTCCTCGGCTGGCCCCGCGCCGGCTGCGTCAACATCCATGCGTCGCTGCTGCCGCGCTGGCGCGGCGCGGCGCCGATCCCACGTGCGATCGAAGCCGGAGACGCGGTGTCAGGGATCACGATCATGCAGATGGACGCCGGGCTCGACACCGGTCCCATCATCACCACGCGAAAGGTCCCGCTGGCGGCGCGCGAGACGGCCGGCACGCTGCACGACAAGCTCGCCGCCACCGGGGCGGCGGCGATCGTCGACGTGCTGCAGATGCTCGCCCGCGACGGGCGCCTCGTGTCCACGCCGCAGCCCACCGCCGGCGCGACCTATGCGGCGAAGATCGACCGCGACAAGGATGGCCGGCTCGACTGGTCGCAGGAGGCCGCGGTGCTCGACCGGCAAATCCGGGCGTTCGACCCCGTCCCCGGCGCAGCGACGACGCTCCGCGGCGACAGCGTCAAGATCTGGCGCGGGGTGGCGATCGACGCAACAACGAACGCCGCGCCAGGCACGGTGCTCGCCGCGGCGGCCACCGGCATCGACGTGGCCTGCGGGAAAGGCGCGCTTCGGATCGGCGAGCTGCAGCCGGCCGGGAGCCGTCGGATGGGTTCCGCGGCGTTCATCGCCGGCCGCGCGCTGGCGCCGGGCGCGCACTTCGGCGAGCGCTGACCGGTGCAACAATCGCAACGGCAGGCGGCGGCGGCCGTCGCGCGGGTTCTGGACGGCGCGCCGCTTTCGGCGGCGCTCGCTGCGGCGGGCGCTGACGACGCCGGTCCCGCGCGTGCGCTGATCCACGAACTCGCCTACGGCACGCTGCGCCACTGGGGAACGCTCGACGCGCTGGTCCGCGCGCTGGCGACGAAGCCGCTCGCCGATCGGGACGTCGCCCTATTGATTGCCATCGCGCTCTACCAGCTCGCCCATACGCGCGCACCGGCGTTCGCCATTGTCGACCAGGCGGTGAATGCGGCCGCGGCGCTGGGCAAGCCCGCGGCGAAGCCGCTGGTGAACGCGATCCTGCGCCGGTACCTGCGCGAGCGGGCCGAGCTCGACGTGCGCGTGCGCCGCGACAACGTCGCGCAGTGGTCGCACCCGGGCTGGTGGATCGCCCGTGTGAGGGCCGACCATCCTGTGCACTGGCGTGAGATCCTCGCCGCCGGCAATACCCGGCCGCCGCTCGCTCTCCGCGTCAACGCGCGGGTGACGACGCGCGACGAACTGCTGGCGCGCTTTGCGGCCGCGGGCATCGCCGCGCGCGCAGCCGGCGTCGCGGGCGTGATCGTCGATCCACCGCAGCCCGTGACAACGCTGCCCGGGTACGAGGGCGGCGCGTTCAGCGTGCAGGACCTCGGCGCGCAGCTGGCCGTGCCGCTGCTGGGTGTGGCGGATGGCATGCGCGTGCTCGACGCCTGCGCGGCGCCTGGCGGCAAGGCGACCCACGCGCTGGAGCTTGCCGACGTGGAGCTGACGGCCCTCGACCGCGATGACCATCGGCTCGCGCGCGTGCACGAGAACCTCGCACGGCTCGCGCTCGCCGGGCGGCGGGTTCGCGTGATCGCCGGCGACGCGCGCGACCCTGCTAGCTGGTGGGACGGCCGGCCGTACGACCGGATCCTCGCCGATGTTCCGTGCACGGCGTCCGGCGTCGTGCGCCGCCACCCCGACGGCAAGTGGCTGCGGCGCGCCACCGACGTCGCCGCATTTGCGGTCGAGCAGCGGGCGATCCTCGACGCGCTGTGGCCGCTGCTCGCCCCGAAAGGCCGGCTGCTGTACGCAACGTGCTCGGTCTTCGCCGGCGAGAACGACGCCCCGGTGGCCGATTTCCTGTCCCGGCATCCCGATGCGTTGCGCGAATCCCTCACGTTTCCACCAGGCGTCGCGCACGCAGGCGGGCAACTCTTGCCTTCCGGCGAGGGCGGGGACCACAATCAAGACGGCTTCTATTACGCGCTGATCCGCAAGGCGTGACCCGGTGCCCGAGCCGCCCACGCCTGCCGCCGGGCGGCCCGCTTCCGGATGCGCCGCCGGTCCTTCGCGCCCGCGACCCGCCGGCATGCCGTCCCGCTCCCCTCCGCCGTTAGACTCCTGCCCCCGACCCGGCCGCCGCGCGGCGCTGCGCGCGCTGGCCGTGACGCCTGTACTGCCATGGCTTGCTGCTGCGCCGGCGCACGCCGACGCCATCCCGGTCAGGTTCGCCGAACTGCGGATCGAGGAGGGCGAGGTGCTGCTCTACGCCGAATTCGACCTCGCCTTCAATCCGACGCTCGAGGAAGCGCTTTCCAAGGGCGTGCCGCTCTACTTCGACCTCGAGTTCGAGATGACGCGGCCGCGCTGGTACTGGCTGGATGAAAAGCTCGTCCAGTCAGTGACGACGTACCGCGTGTCGTACGCGCCGCTGACGCGCCAGTACCGGGTCGCGATCGGGCTGTTGCAGCAGACTTACGCGACGCTGAACGAGGTCGAGCGTTTCGTCAGTCGCGTGACGTCGCGTCCGGTGGCCCGCGCGTCCGATCTCGCGAAGGGCGTCCGCTACGAAGCCGCCGTCCGTCTTCGGCTCGACGTCAACCAGCTGCCGAAGCCGCTGCAGGTGATGGCGCTCGCCTCGCGCGAGTGGCAGCTCGCGTCCGAGTGGCAACGCTGGAGCTTCACGCCGTGAGCATCCTGCCTTCGCGCGGCGTCCGCTGGTTGCTGCTCGCCGCGGCGTGCCTGTCGGCGATCACCATGTTCCTGCTCGCGACCGCGACGTCGAATACGGCGCTGTTCGCGCGCGGCTACGACGCATTGTTCGTCGTCAACGGCGTGATGGTCGCATTGCTGATGCTGATCGTCGGCTGGCAGTTGTGGCAGCTGCGACGCAAGCTGCGCGCCGGCGTATTCGGGTCGCGGCTGGCCGTGCGCCTCGTGCTGCTGTTCGCGCTGGTTGCCGTGTTGCCTGGTGCCCTCGTCTACGCGGTATCGGTGCAGTTCCTCGGCCGCAGCATCGAGAGCTGGTTCGACGTGCGCGTGGACCGCGCGCTCGACAGCGGCTTGAATCTCGGCCGCACGGCGCTCGACTACTTGCTGAAGGACACGACGAACAAGGCGCAGCAGATCGCGATCTCGTTGTCCGATGTCGCGGGCAATTTCTCCCCCGCACTCAACCGCGCGGCGGAGCAGGCCAGCGTCTACGAGGCCATCCTGTCCACGCCGACGGGTGGCGTGCTTGCGGTCGCGGGCATCGGCGGCTCGGCCACGGCGCCCGAGCCGCCGCCGGCGGCGGCGCTGCGTCGCGCGCGGCTGCAGCAGACGTTCGCTGCGGTCGAGCAGCATCCGAAGCTGGGTCTCGTCGTGCGCGTCGTCGTGCCCGTCAACAGCGGCGACCGGCTCGATCCGCTGAAACTGTTGCAGCTGCTCGAGCCCGTTCCGAAGACGCTGGCACAGGAAATCGAGAAGGTCGAGGCCGGCTACCGTGATTACCAGGAGATCTCATTTTCGCGCCAGTCGCTGAAGCGCGTCTACGCGCTGACGCTGACGCTGACGCTGCTGCTGGCACTGACGTCGGCGCTGGGTCTCGCCGTCGTGCTGTCGGAGCGATTCTCGGCGCCCCTGGGCTTGTTGGCCGAAGGCACGCGCGCCGTTGCGCAAGGCGACTTCACCCGCCGCACGCCGGTGACGTCGAAGGATGAACTGGGCGTCCTGACCGAGTCGTTCAACACGATGACCGCGCAACTGGCCGACGCCAACGCCCGCAACGAGGACGCGCGACGCGCGATCGAGACCACCCGGGCGTACCTCGAAAGCGTCCTCGGCAACCTTTCCGCGGGCGTGCTGGCGTTCGACGACCGCTATCGCCTCCGCACCGCGAATCCGAGCGCCGCGGTGATCCTGCAACAACCGCTGACCGAGCTCGACGGCCTGGCGCTGGCGGAGTGGGGCCGGAGGCTGCCGGCGCTCGCGCCGTTCGCCGAGCTTGTCGCCGAGGGCTTTCGCGGCAGCCGCGACGGGCAATGGCAGCGAGAAGCCGAGCTTGCCGTCGCGGCGCTGACGCGCACGTTGCTGTTGCGCGGCACGCGGCTGTCCGGTGCGCCCAACGCCGGCTACGTCGTCGTGTTCGACGACGTGTCCGAACTCGTGCTCGCCCAGCGCGATGCCGCGTGGGCCGAGGTCGCGCGGCGCCTCGCGCACGAAATCAAGAATCCGCTGACACCGATCCAGCTGTCCGCCGAGCGGCTGGCCGTCAAGCTCGAGCCGAAGCTTGCCGGCGCCGATCTCGAAACATTGCGGCGTGGCACGCAGACGATCGTTGCCCAGGTGGCCGCGATGAAGCACATGGTCGACGACTTCGCGATCTATGCGCGGCAGCCGCGGCCGGGCCAGATGCAGCAGGTCGACGTCGCCTCGCTGTTGCTCGATGTCCTCGCACTGTACGAGAACCTGCGCCCGCACGTGTCGCTGACGCTGCCCGAAGGGTCGGTCGTGATCCAGGGCGAGCCGACGCGGCTGCGCCAGGTGTTCCACAATCTGCTGCAGAATGCGATCGACGCGCAGGTCGACGCGGCCGATCCGGTCTACTCGATCACGCTGGCGGCGCACGACGGCGAGGCGGTCCTGTCGTTCACCGATGGCGGCGCCGGATTTGCCCCCGACGTGCTGACGCACGCGTTCGAACCGTATGTGACGACCAAGGCCAAGGGCACGGGCCTCGGACTCGCGATTGTTAAAAAAATCATCGACGAGCATGGCGGACGTGCCATGCTCGAAAGCGTCGCGCCTCATGGCGCGCGTGTGACGCTCGCGTTCCCGCTCGCGCGGGCCGCAGCATGAAGGGATCCTAGATGGCGCAGTCGAAAGAAATACTGGTTGTCGACGACGAAGTCGGCATCCGCGAATTGCTGTCGGAAATCCTGCAGGACGAGGGTTACCGGGTGGCGGTGGCCGAAAACGCCGGCGAAGCGCGCGCGTATCGCCAGCGGCAGCAGCCTGCACTGGTGCTGCTCGACATCTGGATGCCGGACACCGACGGCGTGACGTTGCTGCGCGAATGGGGCGCGTCAGGGCAGCTGACGATGCCGGTCATCATGATGTCGGGCCACGGGACAATCGAGACGGCGGTCGAGGCGACGAAGATCGGCGCGTTCGATTTCCTCGAGAAGCCGGTGGGCCTGTCGAAGCTGCTGACGACCATCGCGCGCGCGCTCAAGGTCGCCGCGACGAAGGAGCCGCGGCGGGTGTCGCTGGCAACGCTCGGCACCAGCGGGCCTGTGCGCGAAATCGAGCGCGCGCTCGAACAACTGATCGCGTCACGCCGCCCGGTGCTGATCCTGGGCGAGCCCGGCACGGGTCACGACGTCGCTGCGTTGGCGCTCAAATCGCCGGACGCCCCGTGGCTGATGCTCACCAACGGCGCGCGACTGGCGGCGAATCCGGTTGCGGTTCTCGAGGAGGCGCGCGAAGGCACGCTCTGGTGCGCCGAGATCGGCCAGTACTCGAAGGCCGAGCAGAAGGGGCTCGCGTTCATTCTGGGAAAGCTCGATCGGCATCAGGTGACGCTGGTGGCGACGAGCGCCGAGCCGCTGGGGAACCTCGCCGCCGAAAACCGGTTCGACGCGGCGCTGCTGGCGCAGCTGTCGGCGGGGGCCGTGCTGCTGCCGCCGCTGCGCGCGCGGCGCGAGGACATTCCGCCGCTGATCGAGCGATTCTGGCGCGAGGCGACGAAGGGCGATGCCCAGGCGCCGCTGCTCGCGACGCTGCAGCCGGCGGCGCTCGCTGCGCTGGCGGCCGCGCATTGGCCCGGCAACCTCGACCATCTGGCGGGGGTCGTCGCCAATCTGGCACTGCTGCGCGGCGACATCAGCGGAGAGCACGTGAAGCGGCTGATGGGCGAGTCGGCATCGCCGTCGCAGGCGGTGGCGCCGGAGATCACCGCGCGCTTTTTCGAGCTGCCGCTGCGTGAGGCGCGCGAGGCGTTCGAGCGCATCTACTTCGAGCAGCTGCTGGGGCGCGAGCAGAGCAACATGAGCCGGGTCGCCGAAAAGGCGGGCCTCGAGCG
>Ga0070668_100001529_pt1 | contig 16692 bp, 12 predicted proteins | sample KBSS43metaG_FD_64661 | JGI IMG/M metagenome (GOLD analysis project Ga0070668, IMG submission 64661) | Switchgrass rhizosphere microbial communities from Kellogg Biological Station, Michigan, USA - KBS S4-3 metaG | ecosystem: Host-associated > Plants > Roots > Rhizosphere > Soil ... | reverse complement strand
GACCAGTCCGGGTCGATGGTCGACTCGATGGTCAACTGCACCATCCTCGCGTCGATCTTCGCGGGACTGCCCAAGGTGGATGTGCACCTGATCGCGTACGACACGCGCGCGCTCGACCTCACGCCGTGGGTGCACGACCCGTTCGAGGTGCTGCTGCGTACCAATCTCGGCGGCGGCAACGACGGGCCGGTCGCGATGGCCCTGGCCCGCCCCAAGATCGCCGATCCACGGAACACCGTGCTGGTGTGGATCTCCGACTTCTACGAGTTCGACCGGTCGCAGCCGTTGTTCGACGGCATCGAGGCGGTGCACCGCTCGGGCGTCCGCTTCATCCCGGTCGGCTCGGTCAACAGCTCCGGCACGCAGAGCGTCAACCCGTGGTTCCGCCAGCGCTTCAAGGACCTGGGCACCCCGGTGATCTCCGGTCACATCCGCAAGCTCGTCGTCGAGCTCAAAAACTTCATCGCCTGAACCGCCCGACCAGCAGGGAGAAAACACCCGATGAGCGACATGCTGCGCGCCCCCGCCGAGATCAAGTATGCCGACGAGCTGGACTGGCTCGAGTCGATCGACGACGGGCCGAAGCCGTTCTCCTGGCGCCTGAGCCCCAAGATGGTGCGCCTGTTCATCCTCGGCTCCGAGCGCGCCGACGGCCTCGACCGCGACGTCGAGCAGAAGTGGTACGGCGACCGCAGCTTCGTCGAGCGGTCCATCGTCACCCTCGCCTCCGACCGGGGGCTGCTGCTGATCGGCGACCCGGGCACCGGCAAGAGCTGGCTGGCCGAGCTGCTGGCCGCCGCGATCAGCCGCAACTCCACGCTCGTGGTGCAGGGCACCGCCGGCACCACCGAGGACCACATCAAATACTCGTGGAACGTCTCGATGGTGATCGCCAAGGGCCAGTCCCGCGCCTCGATGATCCCGTCGCCGATCATGACCGCGATGGAGGGCGGCGTGATCGGCCGCTTCGAGGAACTGACCCGCTCCACCAGCGACGTCCAGGACGCGCTGATCTCCATCCTCTCCGAGAAGTATGTCTCGATCCCCGAGCTCGACGCCGACAACATCGTCTTCGCCAAGCCCGGCTTCTCGATCATCGCGACCGCGAACAGCCGCGACCGCGGGGTCAACGATCTGTCCTCGGCGCTCAAGCGCCGGTTCAACTTCGTCCGCATCCCGGTGGTGACCAACAAGAAGAGCGAGGCGGAGATCGTCCGGTTCCGCACCGAGGAGCTGCTGCGCCGGCACAACATCGAGCTCGAGGTGCCGCCCACGCTGCTCGACGTGCTGCTGCAGAGCTTCGCCGACCTGCGTGCCGGGGCCGGCGCGGCCACCAGCGACGACGAGAAGCTGGAGTCCGCGCTGTCCACCGCCGAGCAGATCGGCGTGCTCGAGGACGCGATCCTGCACAGCAACTTCTTCGGTGCCACCAGGCTGAACGCCGAGACGCTGGCCGGTTCGCTGGTCGGTTCGCTGGTCCGGCGCAGCCCGGAGGACCTGGCCATCCTCAACAAGTACTGGCACGGCGTGGTCGAGCCGCGCAGCAAGGAGAACGGCGGCGAGTGGACCGGCTTCCTGGAGGGCGGCCGCCAGGCGATCGCCACCCTGTCATGAGCGGCCCGTTCGACGCGCTGCGCGACCAGTTGCTCGGGGCCGCCGAGGCGCTCGGCGACGGCCCGGCCGCGCTGCCGGAGATCCTCGCCGGCATGGTGGACGACGTCGACCACGCCCTGCGCGAGCCGTTGGAGATCTTCCCGGTCTGCCACCACTCGCCGGCCTCCGCGCTGGCCATGGTCCGCCGGCTCCGCGAGAAACAGCCGAAGGTCATCTACCTGGAGCTGTGCGAGGACATGGCGCCGCTGCTGACCGAGCTGCGCAACTGCCGGCTGCCGGTCGCGCTGCAGGCCTTCGCGTCCGAACTGGAGGGATTCCCGGTCGAGTCGGCGCCGCTCAGCGTCATCGCCCCGATCACCGAGGGCTCCGCCGAATACCAGGCGATCGCGTACGCGTTGGAGACCCCCGGCGTGGAACTGGTGCTCGTCGACCGGTCCACCGATCACGTCTTCCAATGGCAGCCCGACATGTCCAAGCCCGCCGAGGCCGAAACGCCCGAGGAGGATCTGCACGGCGACGCGGTCGGCCTCGAGATCGGCGACCTGCGGCCGCGGTTCGCCGAGCTGGAGGAGCACCTGCTGCACCACGGGCGGGTCCGGCACTGGTCGGAGTGGTGGGACCAGTATGTGGAACAGCCGCTCGCGGGCGCCGACCACGACACGTACCGGCAGGTCATGGTTTTGATCGGAAGTCTGTTCCGACGGCTGGCGCCGCACGACACCGCGCGGTGGGACAGCGACGAGGACCGCGAACGGTACATGTGGACGCGGATCCGCGAACACCTCGCCGCGACCGGCACCGATCGGGCCGACTGCCTGTACGTCTGCGGGGCCTTTCACGCCGCGAGCCGGCTCGCCGAGGTGGGCTCGGCCGGCGGCACCCCCGACTTCGAGATCACCCCGCGCACCGGCACGAAATGGCTGTACGGCCTCATCCCGAGCAGCCACTCCGCGATCGAGGCGCAGTTCGGACTCGCGCCCGGCTCGGTCTCGATCGCCGCCGCCACCTGGCAGAAGTCGCTCACCAAGACCCGGCTCACTCCGTTCGAGCTGGCCGGGCAGAAGGGCAGCCGGAAGAAGGCCCGCAAGGCGCTGCCCCCGCCCACCACCGAGGCGGCGCCGGCCGACCAGCTCACCGGCTATCTGTCCGGGCCGCCGGCGCTCGACGGACTGGACGAGGAGGAGCTGCGCGGCTGGTGCGTGGACATCGTCCGGCTGGCCCGCCGCAGCGGCTACCTGGCGAGCACCGCCGACGCGATCGCGGTCTTCGAGACGTCGATCCTGCTGGCCGGCATGCGCGGCCGCGCCCGGCCCACGCCCTACGACTTCTCCGACGCCGCGGTCACCTGCATCGAGAAGGATGTCGTTCCCGGCCGCCGTGACGTGCGCCGGCTCTGCGAGATCCTGCTCGGCGGCGACCGGGTCGGCCAGGTCGGCTACGACGCGCTGCCGCCGCTGGCCCGCGACGTCTACGACCGGCTCGCCCCGCTCGGCCTCAACCTCGAACAACGCACCATCCAGCGGGCCCTGCTCGACCTGGCCGCGAAACCGGAGCTGGCCGCCTGCTCCCAGCTGCTCTGGATGCTGCGTTACCTGCTGCCCGACCACGCCGTGCGCCCGGTGATCGGCTCCCGCCGGCTGGGCGAGAAGCACTTCCAGGAAAGCTGGGACCTCGACCTCGGCCGCCACCAGCGCACCGTGATCGAGCTCGGCTACGAGGGCGTGACCGTCGAACAGGTCCTGGAACAACGCCTGCGCCGAGCCGCCTGGGACCCCAAGGCGACCGCCGCCGTGGCCCTCAAGGCGGTCGAGGATTCCCTGCTCTTCCTGGCCAGCCCCCGCCTGACCGACGAGCTGGGCGCCCGGGCGGTCGAGCTGCTGGCCGCCGAGCGCACGGTCGACGAGGCCCCGGTCGTGCTGCGCCGCATCCGGCGGCTGCTGGCCCACTACCGCGCCACGGCACCGGCCCTGCCCGCCTGGTGCGAACGCTTTGTCACCGGGGGGTACGCGCATTACTGCACCCTGCTGCCGACCGCCTTCGTCGACGACGAGGCCGGCGTGCGGCAGGTCGGCGCGATGCTCGGCTTCCTTTTCAGCATGGAGAGCCTGGCGCTGTCACTCGGTTGCGACCGCACCCAGCTGGAACTGGCGGTCCGCCAGTCGCACCCCGAGTCGCCGGCCAAGGTGGCCCTGCTCTGGGCCGCCAAGCACCAGCTGGGCGCCCTGCCGCTGCCCGACCTGCGCACCCGGGTCGACGAACTGCTGGCCAACCCGCTGGTCGTGCCGGCGTTCCCGCAGTACGTGAGCGGTTTCGTGCAGGCGCTGGAGCCGGTGCCGCGGCTGGCGCCGTTCGTGGTGGAGACGTTGTCGAAGGCGTTCGCCCACCTACCCGACCCGGTGCTGCTGCCCTGGCTGCCCACCCTGATCACCACGCTGCGCGCCGAGGCCGCCGAACTGGTCCCGGTCCTGACCCGGGAGGCCGGCCGTACGTTTCCCGGCACGCTGGCGGCGCTGGACGAATGGGCCGCGCCGTGGCACGGCCGCCGCGCGGCACCCGTGCGGGCTGCTCCGGCGAGCGGGGCCTTCGCCTTCCTGGCCGAGCATCCGGCGGCCACCGACGCGGTCGCGGAGCTGCTCGGCTGCACCGGCGACTGGCTGTCGCCGGAGCCCGACGCCGCCGGCCCCGCGGCGCTGCTGACCGAGTTTCCGGAAACGGCCGCGGCGGTGGCGGTGCTGATCGCTCGACGCTGATCAGCTCGGAACCGGGGCGTCCGAGGTGGGGTCAGGGTCAGGACACCGCGGCTCCGGCGGCCTTCACCAACGCGAGCGTCTGTTCGATGGTCTGTGCCCGGTCGGCGGCGAAGGCCGGGTCGATCACGGCGAGCGGGTCGGCCGGGTAGACGAGCGCCGAGATGTGCAGGTGGCCGCCGGGGATGCCGGTCGCGCCCAGGGCCAGGCGCAGGCGGTTGGAGCGGTACATGCTCTCGTTCGACAGGTAGTTGCCGCCGCCGCCGGCCTGGGCCTGCGCGCCGGAGGTGGGGCCGTTGTCGTGGCAGACGACCCGCGCCGGGTCGGGCCGGGTGCCGGCGGGCCACTCGCAGACGCGCGGGTTGAGCCGGACCGGCCAGGGCGTCGTGCCGGCCGCGATCATCTGCTGGTACGGCAGGGTGGTCTCGATGAACTCCGGCTGCGGTTGCGGTTGCGGCCAGTGCCGGGCGCGGGGGACCGGCCCGGGGCTCCCCACGTTGTTGTTGTCCGCGCTGCCGCCGCGCCAGGCGCCCGCCCACCGCTCGATCCGCATCTCGCCGCGCACCCCCTGGCTGATCGTCATGATCAGGTCGGCGGACCGGGTCGCCAGGTGTGGGCCGAAGGCGTCCTCGACGTAGCCGGCGTCGAAGGCGCTCCAGGTGACCGGGAAGGCGACCGCCTCGATGTGCACGGTGCGCTCGCCCACCCGGTATTCCACGCCGTCGAGCTGCAGCGCCGCGGCCCCGGACGGGTTGGACCGGCGGATCTCGTTGTTCAGCTGGTACGGGTCGAACCCGCTGACCAGCACCCGGGTGACCGCACGGCCGGCCGGGAAGGCCGCGGAGGAGATGCCGCGAGCGGCGTACTCGAACGTCTTGATCAGCTCGGCCCGGGCGGTGGCGGGCAGGATGAAGGCCGGCCGCCACTGGCGCAGGTCGCGGGTGCCGATCAGGCGGGACCAGTACAACGGGCGATCGTCGTACCGCTCGATCGTGCCCATCCAGCGGGTGCCCTGCGCGCGTTCCACGGCCGTGCGCCACAGCAGGGCACCGTGCTGCCGGACCACTTGCTGCGCGGCCGGCAGGGACGCGGCCTGGCACAGCTCGGCGGTGAACCGGTCGGCGATCGGGGTGAAGCCGCCCGCCTCGACCAGCGCATACGGGATCGGGGCGAGGCGGCCCTCCTCATAGGTGACCGGCGCCTCCCGGTCGAAGCATCCGCCCGGCGCGGCCTCGGCCGGCCCGGCGACGGTGACGCCGAGGGCGATCAGCACGGTCGCTGCGAGGGTGCCCCACCGAAAGCTCATCCTTCACATATAGACGTACCTCGCTCGAAATGCCAGGCATGCCGGGATGCCGCGGCGGGTATTCGCCGGCTATTCGACGTCCCGCAGGAGGCCGCCATGCCGCCGCCCACCCACACCCCGCGCCGGGTGATCGTCGCGAGCCTGATCGGCACCTCCCTGGAGTGGTACGACTTCTTCCTGTACGGCTCGGCCGCCGCCCTGGTCTTCGGCAAGCTCTTCTTTCCCCAGTTCGAGGCGCTGACCGGCACGCTGCTCGCGTTCACCACGTACGCCGTGGGTTTCCTGGCCCGCCCGCTCGGCGGGGTGATCTTCGGGCACTTCGGTGACCGGGTCGGCCGGCGCAACGTCCTGGTGGTGACGCTCGTCCTGATGGGTGCCGCCACGTTCGCGATCGGGTTCGTGCCGACCTACGCGTCGATCGGGATGGCGGCGCCGGTCCTGCTCGTCGTGCTGCGCTTCCTGCAGGGCCTCGGCCTCGGCGGCGAGTGGGGCGGCGCGGTCATCATGTCGGTGGAGCACGGCGGTTCCGGCCGGCGCGGCTTCAACGCCAGCTGGCCGCAGGTCGGCGTGCCGGCCGGCAACCTGCTCGCCGCCGCGGTGCTGTGGGTCCTGAGCAGCACCCTGTCCGACGCGGCGTTCCTGTCCTGGGGCTGGCGGGTGCCGTTCCTGCTCTCCGGGGTGCTGATCGCGGTGGGCCTCTGGATCCGGCTGCGGATCAGTGAGTCGCCGTTGTTCGCCGAGGTCGGCGAGGCGGGCGCGAAGGCGCGGATGCCGCTGGTCGAGGTGCTGCGCCGGCATCCGCGTGGCCTGCTCGTCGCGATGGCCGCACGGATCGGCACCGACGTCGCGTTCTACACCTTTTCCCTGTACGTGCTGACGTACGTCACCGGGACCGTCGGCCTGCCGCGCGCCGCCGGCCTCGTCGCGGTCCTCATCGGATCGGCCGTCCAGCTCGTGCTCATCCCGACGTTCGGCGCGCTGTCCGACCGGATCGGCCGCCGCCCGGTGTACGCCCTCGGCGCGGCCGGCGCGATGATCTGGGCGTTCGCCTTCTTCCCGCTGCTCGACACCGGCAACCGCGCGGTGATCGTGCTGGCCACGGTGATCGCCCTGGTCACCCACGCCGCCATGTACGGGCCGCAGGCGGCCTTCATCGTCGAGTTGTTCAGCACGCGGCTGCGCTACTCGGGCGCCTCAATGGGTTACCAGATCGCCGGCATCCTGGGCGGCGCCCTGGCCCCCATCGTCAGCATCAAGCTGGTGCAGGCCACCGGCAGCGCGTTCGCCGTCTCGGCGTACGTCCTGGCCGCCCTGCTCATCACCCTCGTAGGGCTGTGGTTCGCGCCGGAGACCTCGCGGGTCGACCTGCACGCCGAACGCCCGGACGAGGCGCTGCGGGCCTGAGAGTGTTGGTAACTCGGTGACTACTGCTTGTCCTGGTTGATCTCGTCTTGGCGGCGTCGGGCCGCTTCGGTTTCGATGGGGACGCCAGGTCGGACGGCTGCGCGACTGGATCACGGCGGGGTTCAGACACGCGGCGAGCAGCACCAGGCACCAGCGCGGCACAATGTCGCCAAGATCCTCCGGCACGTTGGCCGACCTGCGTATAAACCGGTCGCGATATGGTGGTCGGGTGGTGGCGTGGCGGGCAGGGGTGGTTCTCTGCGTCACCGGGGCCGTCATGGCGCTGGTGTCGCTGGTGCTGCCCTGGTCGAGCGCGATGCCGGAGGAGTGGCCGCCGGTCCTGCAGCCCCGCTATCTCACCGAGTTGCCACCGGCGCAGAGCCGGGGCGCGGTGCTGCTGCTGGCTATCGTCGGTGCCGGAGCCGCGTTCTGTCTCGCGTGGGGCCGGCGGATGCCGCCCGCGCCGCAACTCGCGTTTGTCCTGATCGCGGCGGCGACCGCGGCGGCCTGGCTCTTCCGGGCCCTGGAGGTCCTGCTGCGGATGGGCACCGTGCAGCTGGACGCGGTGGTGGGCGCCGCCGAGGTTTCCACCGGTTACCTGCTCTACGCGGCCGGCCTGGGGCTGGCCCTGCTCGGCGTCGCCGTCTCGGGTGCCGCCCCGGCCCCGGTCCGGCTCGGCACCCGGCCGTGGCGGGTCGCCGGCTACCGGATCCTGGTGGCTGTCGCGGTGATCTGCGTCGCGCCGGCGCTGACGTTGCCGTGGTACGGCATCGACGTCGGCATCCTGGACCCGGACGGGCCCACCGAGCTCGACGTCGACGCGTGGCGGCAGGTGTTCCTCGCCGCCGTGCTGATCGGGCCGGCCATGGCGGGCGCGGCGGCGTGGCGGCCGGCCGTCGCCCGGGTGTCCCGGCTGATCGGCCTGATGGCCGCCGTCGCGGCCCTGGTGTTCCTGGTCATGGGCCACGAGTGGCTGCTGGCCTACGAACCCGCCACGGCCGACTACGACGAGTTGTCGCGCGACTCGGGTCTGCGCGGCGGCCTCGGCGCGACCGCCGCGCTGGCCCTCGCCTTCCTGCTCCTGCCGCCCGGCCCGGCGCGGCGCCAGTCCGCCTCGGTCTCCTCGGGCTCCTCAGGCTCCGCGGCGGCGCAGACGTAACGCGGCTCGGCGCGACTCTGCGGCCGTCCTCCGGTTGCCGGTCGGCGAGGTGCGGCGCACACTCGACATGTGTATCGCTACACAGACCGCGAGACCGATGTTTTCGTCCGGGACGCGCCGACCGTGCTCGCCTACGCCACCCTGGCGTGCTTCACCTTCTGGCTGTACGCCTTCGGCCCGGCGATCACCCTGCTGCGGGCCGAGCTGGGGTTCTCCTACACGCTGCTCGGCGTCTACGAGGTGGTCTGGTCAGCGGGCGCGGCCCTGGCCGGGCTAGGGTTCGCCGGGCTGGCCCGCCGCCTCGCGCGGGGCCCGCTGCTGTGGTCGTCGGCGCTGGTCACGGTGGCCGCCGCGGGCCTGTTCGTCGGCGGCCGGGGCGTGCCGTCCACGCTGGCCGCGGCCGGGGTGTTCGGCCTGGCCGGCACGGTGCTGCTCACCGTGCTCCAGGCGATCCTGTCGGACCGGCACGGCAGCCGGCGGGACCGGGCCCTGACCGAGGCGAACGTCGGCGCCGGCGCGTCCGCGGTGCTCGCCCCACTGCTGCTCGGCGTGCTGGCGGCGAGCGCGCTGGGCTGGCGCGTCACCTTCGCCCTGCCGGCCTTCGCCCTCGTGGTGCTCTACCTGCGCTATCGCGGCCGCCCGCTGCCGGCGCCGGCCCGGGACCCCGCCGCCGGGCGAGCCGGACCGTTGCCGCCGGCCTGCTGGCTGTTCGCCGGGCTCACCGCGATCAGTTCGGCGATCGAGTTCTGTCTCGTCTACTTCGGCCCGCAGCTGCTCCTCGGCCTCGGCCTGTCGGCCGCCGCCGCCAGCACCGCGCTGAGCAGCAACCTCGTCGGCATCCTGGCCGGGCGGGTGCTCGGCGCCCGGCTCACCCGGGTGCCCGGTCGCGGCGTCCCGCTGCTGTACGTCGCCCTGGCCCTCACCGCCGCCGGCTTCGCGCTGTTCTGGCTGGCCGACCGGCCGGCCGTCGCCGTGCTGGGACTGTTCCTGTGCGGGCTGGGCATCGCGAACCTCTATCCGCTCGCCCTCGCGCTCACCCTCGGCGCCGCCGCCGGACGCGAGGACCAGGCCAACGCCCGCACGCAGCTGCTCCTCGGCCTGAGCGCCGCCGCCTCCCCGTACCTGCTCGGCAGCCTGGCCGACCGGTACGGGCTGACCACCGCCTTCGCGCTCGAACCGGTGCTGATCGCCGCCTGCCTGCTGCTGCTCTGGGGCGGACTCCGCGCCCGCCGGCTCGGGGTGAGGTGATGGGTCGGCAATCGGACTGACGATGATCCGGCTGGGTGGCCGACCGCGGCCGGTGGGCCGCCGTGCAACGATGCGGGGATGTCCCGGCCCATCCTGGAGCGCGAGCACGAGCTCGCGGAACTCGCCGCCGCCGCGGTGGCGGCGGCGGCCGGGCGAGGCTCGGTCGTGCTGGTCTCCGGGGAGGCCGGCATCGGCAAGTCCGCGGTCGTCGCGGCGGTCCGGTCGGTGCTGCCGGTGGCCGGGCGGCTGCTCGTCGGCTACTGCGACGACCTGGCCACCCGCCGCGCGCTCGGGCCGCTGCGGGATCTGGTGGGCGACGTCGGCCCGGAGCTGAGCCGCGCGCTGGGCGAGGGCGGCGACCGTAACCAGCTGCTGGACGCGCTGCGGGCCGAGCTCGGTGCGGGCGGGCAGCCGACCGTACTGGTGGTCGAGGACGTCCACTGGGCCGACGAGGCCACGCTGGACGTGCTGCGCTATCTCACCCGCCGGGCGGCCGGGTGGCCGCTCGTGCTGGTGCTGACCTACCGGGACGACGAGATCGGCCGCGACCACCCGCTGGAGCCGCTGCTCGGGCTGGCGTCGCGCACCGAACGGGTCCGCCGGCTGCCGCTGGCCCGGCTCTCCCCGGAGGCGGTGCGGCAGCTGAGCGCCGCGAGCGCCCTCGACTCCCGGCACGTGTACGCGGTGACCTCCGGCAACCCGTTCTTCGTGACCGAGGTGATCGCCGCCGGTGATGCCGGGCACCCGCCGCCGACCATCGTGGACGCCGTGCTGGCCCGGGTCCGTACGGTCGACGCCGCCACCCAGGACCTGCTCGAACAACTCGCCGTCGTGCCTTCGGCGGGCGACCGGTGGCTGATCGACCGCCTGGTGCCGGGCGGCGTCCCGGCGTTCGCCGCCGCCGAGCGGCGCGGGCTGGTGACGGTCGCGCCGTCCCGGGTGGCGTTCCGGCACGAACTCATCCGCCGGGCCATCGCCGACTCGCTGCCGGCCGCCCGCCGCATCGAGCTGAACCACAACGTCGTCGCCGCCCTGCTCGACCACGAGGGCGCCGACCTGGCGGCGATCGTCCACCACGCGGCGGAGGCCGGCGACCGGGCGGTGATCACCCGGTACGCGCCGCTGGCCGGCGCCGAGGCGGCCGCGGCCGGCTCCCATCGGGAGGCCGCCGCACACCTGCGGCTGGCCCTCGAGGACCGGTCCGGGTATTCGCCGGCCGAACAGGCGGACCTGCTCGACCGGTACGCGATCGAGTGCTACACCAACGGCGACCCGGCCGCGCTCGACAGCCAGCGGGAGGCGGTACGGCTGCGCCGCACCCTCGGTAACCCCCGGGCGCTCGGCGCGAGCCTGCGGTGGCTGTCCCGGATCGCCTGGCTGATGGGGGACCGGCCGGCCGCGGAATCGGCCGCGACCGACGCGATCGAGGTGTTGTCCGGCGCGGGCGACGACCGGTTGCTCGCGCTCGCGTACAGCAACCGGTCGCAGCTGCACATGCTGGCCGAGCAGCGCACCGAGGCGATCGCCTGGGGCGAGCGGGCCGCCGGGCTGGCGCGGGCGGCCGGCGACGCCGGCACGCTGTCGCACGCCCTGAACAACATCGGGCTGGCCAAGTGGCGCCTGGCCGACCCGCAGGGCCGCCGGGACCTGGCGGAGAGCCTGCGGGTGGCGCTGGCGGCGGACGAGGTGGAGCACGCCTGCCGGGCGTACGTGACGCTGGTCTGGAGCCTGCTGGACGATTTCGATTTCGCCGCCGCGGCCCCGCTGCTGGCCGAGGGGATGGACCTGGCCGACGGCGCCGACCACCGGATGTTCCACAGCTACATGCACGTCGAGCTGGCCCGGCTCGAACTGGGCACCGGCCGCTGGGACGAGGCGGTCCGGGCGGCCGAGTTCGTGAGCGCGGCGCCGTTGTCGCATCGCAGCCCCGCCACGGTGGTCCTGGCCCGGGTGCGGACCCGGCGCGGCGAGCCGGGCGCCGCGGAGCTGATCGCGCAGGCATGGGACATGGCGGAACGGCTGGGGGAGTTGCAACGGACCGCGCCGGCCGCCGCGGCCCGCGCCGAACACGCCTGGCTCGCCGGCGGCGATCCCGGTGCGGTGGCCGCGCTCGAGGCCACCTACGCCGAGGCCGGCCGGGTCGGCGAATACCGGATGCGCGCCGAGCTGGGGTACTGGATGACCCGGCTCGGCCGGCCGGTCACGCCGGAGAATTCCACGGATCCGTACGCCCTGCAGGCCACCGGCCGGTGGCGGGAGGCGGCCGCGGCCTGGCGGGCGGCCGGCTGCCCGTACGAGCACGCCGCCGCACTGGCCGACAGCGGCGACCCGGACGATCTGCTCGCCGCCCTCACCGAACTCGACGCCCTGCGGGCCGAACCGCTCGCCCGGCGGGTCCGGGCCCGGCTGCGCGAGCTGGGCTCGGCCCGGATCCCGCGCGGGCCGGCCGAACGGACCCGGCACAACCCGGCCGGGCTGACCGGGCGCCAGCTGGAGGTGCTGCGGCTGCTCGCCGACGGGATGACCAACGCCGAGATCGCGGGCCGCCTGGTGCTGTCGGTACGCACCGTGGACGCGCACGTCGCCGCCGTGCTCGCCAAGCTGGGCCTGCGCAGCCGCCGGGAGGCGCCGGCCCGGGCCGCGGAGCTCGGTGTGCGGCCCGGCCGATCTCGGTAGTCCGGCCCGCCGAACCGGGTAACGCCTGCCGATTCGCCGGCCGCGCGACCCCGCGTACACCTTCGGGTATGGCGATCGATGAAGAAAGACTGATGGCATTCCTCAACCGGTTCGTGGCGGATCTCGGCGCCACGGCGGCGGCCGGCAGCGTCGTGATCGGCGACCGGCTCGGCCTCTACCGGGCCCTGGCGCAGGGCCCCCTGCGTCCCGCGGAACTGGCCGCCCGCACCGGCACCGCACCGCGTTACGTCGAGGAGTGGCTGCGCGGCCAGGCGGCCGGCGGCTACGTCGAGTACGACGCGGCGGCCGGCACCTATGCGCTGACCGAGGAGCAGGCGTTCGCGCTCACCGACCCGGACGGGCCGGTCTACCTGCCGGGCGCGTTCCAGCTGGCCCTCGGCGCGCTGCGGGCCGAACCGCAGATCACCGAGGCCTTCCGCAGCGGGGAAGGGTTCGGCTGGCACCAGCATGACGACGACGTGTTCGCCGGCTGTGAGCGGTTCTTCCGCCCCGGGTACAGCGCCAACCTGATCGCGAGCTGGCTGCCCGCGCTCGACGGGATGGCCGGCCGGCTGGCCGCCGGCGCCCGGGTCGCCGACGTCGGATGCGGGCACGGCGCCTCGACCGTCCTGATGGCCGAGCAGTATCCGCGATCGACCTTCGTCGGCTCGGACTACCACGCCCGTTCCATCGAGGCGGCCCGCAAACGGGCGGTCGACGCGGGCGTGGGCGACCGGGTCGCGTTCGAGGTGCTGTCCGCGCAGTCGTTCGACGGCGGCCCGTACGACCTGGTGACCACGTTCGACTCGCTGCACGACATGGGCGACCCGCTGGCCGCGGCGCGGCACATCCGCGGGCTGCTCGGCCCGGACGGCATCTGGATGATCGTGGAACCGTTTGCCGGCGACACGGTGGCGGACAATCTCAACCCGGTCGGCCGGGTCTACTACTCGCTGTCCACCTTCCTCTGTGTGCCCAACGCGCTGTCGCAGACGGGCGGGTACGCCCTCGGCGCGCAGGCCGGCGAGGCGGCGATCCGCCGGTTGGCGACCCAGGCCGGGCTCACCCGTTTCCGCCGGGTCGCCGAGACCCCGTTCAACCTCGTCTTCGAGGCCCGTCCGTAGATGTCGACGAGCCGTCAGCGTACGGCGGAGGACGGCCCCACGTGGGTGTCCAGCCACTGCCGCAGCGGCCGGCTCTGCCGCAGGAAGTCGAGGATCCGCTTCTTGGCCGCCGCCGTGCCCAGCCAGGCCGCCGGCGGCCACTCCTGCCAGGTCGTGAGGCCCTTGTGGCGCAGCAGGGTGGCCCGCGGATGATCCTTCGGGTAGCCGCGGGGCACCGTCTTGAGGCTGCCGTGCCCGTGCACCCCGATCCCGGCCTTCTCGATCGCCGCGATCACGTCGGTCAGCTCCCGGCCGGCCGGCTCGCCGGCCACCGCCCGGCGGTACCGGTCGAGCTGGTCGGGGGCCAGCTGATACATCCCGCAGCCGGCGGCCAGCCCGTCGGCGGACAGCTGGAGGTAGCCGCCGGCCGTCAGCCACGCCCCGAGGTGGGTCTTGTACGGCGACTTGTCCTTGCTGAACCGGACATCACGGTACGGCCGGAAGATCTTTCCCGGGCCGAACTCCGGCTCCAGCGCCGCGAGCAGCTCCTCCATCGGCGCGCGCACCTGTGTCTCGTAGACCGTCTGGTGGGCGGTCCAGTACGTCTTCGAGTTGTCGGCGCTGAGCCCCTCGTAGAACTCCAGCGCCTCGCTCGGCCAGCCGCGGAACGTCACGACGGGAAGTCTCTCACGCCTAGTGACGGGTAGCGGACTCGCTACTCGACCGGCGGGTTGATCACTGAGAGTATCGAGGGTCTAACCTTGGGGGACGCGTGATCACAGTATTGCTGGTCCGGCACGCGGACATCGACCTGCCGCCGGCCTCGGGGGACCCGTCGCTCAACGACGCCGGGCGCCGGCGGGCCGAGGCGCTCGCCCACGTCGTCGGCCCGGCCGGCGTGACCACGGTGTTCACGTCGACGCTGCGGCGTACGAAGGAGACCGCGGAACCGACCCTCAAGGAGCTCGGGCTCAGCGGGCGGACGATGCCGGCCCCGGCCACCGTCGCGCAGCAGGCCCGCGCCGGGGAGCTCGGCGCGGTCGTCCTGATCGCCGGCCACAGCAACACCGTTCCCGAGGTGATCGCCGCGCTGGGGGTGCCCACGCCGCCGGTGATCGGCGAGACCGAGTTCGACAACCTCTTCGTCGTCACCGTCACCGAGCCCACCGGCGCGAGCCTGCTGGCGCTCAAGTACGGGACCTGAACGCATCGACCGGATCCGAGGTATCCCATGCCCACCAGCCACCGCATCAGCTGCATCACCCCGCCGTACATCCTGACCAGGCTCCTGGACAGCGACAACGAGGCCATCCGGCAGGCCGCCCTGGACACCCTGCTCGCCACCGCCCAGCTGCGCGGCGAGCGCGAGGTGCGCGGCCTGATCGCGGGTGCCCTGACCGCGCCCGGCGACGGGCGCCGGAGCATCTTCGACTGCGATCACGGCACGTTCCTGCCGTTCGCCACGCTGGTCCGCTCGGAGGACGACGGGCCGGTCACCGACCAGTCGGTCAACCGGGCGTTCGACGGCTTCGGCGTGACCCGCACCTTCTACCGCGACGAGTTCGAGCGCAACTCCATCGACGGCCGCGGCATGCGCCTGATGGGCTTCGTGCACCGCGGCAGCAACTACAACAACGCCTTCTGGGACGGCCAGCAGATGGTCTTCGGCGACGGCGACGGGCAGGTCTTCAGCGACTTCACCGGCTCGCTCGACGTGATCGCCCACGAACTCGCGCACGGGGTCACCGAGCACACCGCCAACCTGGAGTATCACCACCAGCCCGGCGCGCTCAACGAGTCGATGTCCGACGTCGCCGGGTCGATGGTGAAGCAGTGGCAGCTCCAGCAGACGGCCGACCAGGCCGACTGGCTGATCGGGGCCGAGGTCTTCACGCCGCACATCGAGGCCGACGCGCTGCGGTCGATGAAGGCGCCGGGTACGGCGTTCGACAACAAGCTCTTCGGCAAGGACCCGCAGCCCGACCACATGGACCGCTACGTCGAGCTGCCGGACACCCCGAAGGGCGACCACGGCGGCGTGCACATCAACTCGGGCATCCCGAACAAGGCGTTCTTCCTGGTGGCGACCGGCATCGGCGGCAACTCCTGGGACGCGCCCGGACACATCTGGTACGAGTCGCTGAAGGCGTCCAACCCGAACACCCAGTTCCAGGACTTCGCGGACACCACCTACCGCAAGGCCGACGAGCTGTACGGCGCGGACAGCCCCGAACAGCAGGCCGTCAAGGCGGCCTGGGCCGAGGTGGGCATCCAGGTGACCACGGTGCCGAGCCGCAGGCGCCGCTAGATGCGGGTGGCCCTCGCGACCCACGGCGGGCAGGCAGCCGCGATCAACCTGCGGCTGCCACCCCGGGTGCTGGACACCGAGCGGCTGCCACCCGAGGCCGCGCGGGAACTGCGCGGCCTGGTGGCGGCGGCGAGCGCGGAAGGCGCCGGCCCGGCGGCACCGGCGCCGGCCGGGGACGCGATGAGCTACACGATCACGGTCGACGACGACGCCGGTACGACCACGCTCACCGGCTCCGACACCGCGCTGCCGCCGGCCTTCGGCGCCCTGCTGGACTGGCTCCAGCGGCACGCCACCGGCTAACCCAGGGGCTTGCCGACCAGGTCGGGGTGGGCGGCGATGAACTCCGGGAGTTTCTCCTCGCGGACCGCGCGGAACAGCTCGAAGGCGGCCGGTTCGAGGACCTCGCCGAGGTAGTTGTGGGCGGCGTCGCGGCGGCCGTGGCCCGGGGTCTGCAGCATGGTGAGGTTGTCGGGGTTGATGCCGCGCAGCGCGAAGATCAGGTCGATCGGCTTGACCGGTCCGGTGGTCACCGTCATCGCGTGCCCGGCCGCGCGCAGCAGGGCGTCGAGCTTGACCGGGTTGGCCGCCAGGTTCTGCCGTTTCGCCTCGGCGGCGATCGACGTGATGAACTGCTGCTGGTGGTGCTGGCGGCCGTAGTCGCTGCCCACCACCTTCTTGCGCTGGCGCAGGTAGTCGATGGCCTCGGCGCCGGTCATCCGGCGGCAGCCCGCCTTGAACAGCCGCTTGGTGTGGATCGAGCGGACGTCGGCGTCGACGCAGACCCGCATGCCGCCGAGCGCCTTGACCACGTCCGAGAAGCCGTAGAAGTCGATCAGTACGGCCGCGTCGAGGCCGGGCAGGCCGGTGAGCTTCTGTACGGTGGCGGCCAGCAACCGGCCACCCCGGGCCCGATCCTGTTCGAGCCCGGCGCCGTACGCGAAAGAGCTGTTGAGCCGGTCCCGCCCGCCGCGGAACCCGGCCGCCGGCAGCGGCGGGATGTCCACGATGGTGTCCCGCGGCAGGGAGAACAGGTACGCGCGGTCCTTGGACTTCGGCACGTGCATGATCATGACGGTGTCCGAGCGGATCATGCCGATCTGGTTCTTCCGCCAGTCCACGCCGAT
>Ga0070668_100001527_pt1 | contig 16694 bp, 19 predicted proteins | sample KBSS43metaG_FD_64661 | JGI IMG/M metagenome (GOLD analysis project Ga0070668, IMG submission 64661) | Switchgrass rhizosphere microbial communities from Kellogg Biological Station, Michigan, USA - KBS S4-3 metaG | ecosystem: Host-associated > Plants > Roots > Rhizosphere > Soil ... | reverse complement strand
CTTCAGCAAATCCAGTCCTACCAGGGGCCCCACGCCTCATCCACACACCACACCGCTACTGAGAAAACCTCATTGGGGCGCTTGGGCGGGTCACCACCGCGGAGGCCCGGCCCGGGCACTGGCGCGCCGGCGTGTGTCCGTCAGGTGATGGCTGGGCCGGCGGCAGCCGGTGCCGGGCGAGAGGAGGCCGGGTGACCGAATCAGCGGCCCCGCTCACGAGACTCCCGGATGCGGTGCGCACGGCCGTGCGCGCGCTGTTGCTGGCCGAACTCGCGGCCGCGGGGAGACGGGCACGGGCCGCAGGCTGCCCGCCCGAGACGTTGGCCGAGCTGTTCGACGGACGCCGACGCTTAGCGGCCGAAGACGGTGGCCACGACTCGGCCGACCTGGGCTGGGTGGGTGAGTGTGGTGATTAGCCGGGTCGGATCGTGCTGCGCGGTGGCCGAGGTTGGCGAGGGCCCGTGGTCGCGATCCGGTCGACCTCGGCTGGGTTGGTGAACGTGGTTGGCCGGTCGAGCCGGGTGGCTCAGTGGCCGAGGATGCCCAAGACCGTGGCCACGATCCGGTCGACCCGCGCCGGGTCGGCGAGCGCGGTGGCCAGCCAGTCTTCGCGAGCCGGGTCGAGGTGGGGTCCCCTTGCGAGGCCGGTGCCGAACAGCAGCCGGACCACCGCCTTGACCGCCGTCGCCGGGTCGTCGCCGCGGTCGAGGCGGGCTTCGATCGCGCGCAGTGCCTGCTCCGCCAGCCGCGCCAGCCGGGCGTCCTCGATCTCGTGCCGCCCGACCAGCTCCAGCGCGGGAAGCTCGGCCGCGCCGTCCGCCGGTACCGGCGCCACCGGCGCCTGCTTGTGCCCGAGCGGGCGCTCGACGTGCTCGGCGTGCCACTTCGGCCGGGTCCGCATGGCGGCCAGCACCCGCCGCAGGTCGCCGTCGAGCGAGTCGCGCAAGTCGCGCGCGGCGGGGCCGGACGGCGGCCCGCCCGTGAACTCCGCGCGCCGCGCGGCCCAGCTGTCCAGCGGCCACAGCTCGGCGCCCGCGGTCGTCGGCACCCCCACCCAGAGCAGCACCTGCACGGCGAGGTCGCACAGCCACGGATCGCCGCCGAGGGCGTCGCTCAGCCAGGACGGGAGCCGGGGCCGTTGCAACGCCCCGATTTCGCCACGGCGCCGCCGGTGGGCGTCGACCGTCGCCGGGTTCAGGCGGGTCGCCAGCCAGCCCTCGAAGTTCTCGATCCGGTCGGTGGCACGCCGCAGCGCGTGCTCCACGACGGCTTCGACGTCGTCGTGGAAGCCGTCGAGGCAGTCGGGCCGCAGCGACTCGAGCCCCCGGACGCAGTCCGGGTGACGGCGCCGGCGTTCCAGCGGCCGGGTGATCCGCGCGAAGACCAGCGGCCAGGCCACGGCGTAGACCGCTCCGCGCAACCGGGCGAGTTCGCGGGGCGGGGCGGCCGAAGCCGAGCCGGCCAGCAGGCCGTCGCGGGCCAGCCGGCGCACCCCTGCGACGTCGGCCGGCCCGATCGCCGGGCGAGTGCTGCCGAGCAACCTTCCTCCCGATTTCGTCGACGGGGAAATGATCGTTCAGCCGGCGAACCGGAAAAGGCCACTGCCGGGTCGAATCGCGGCGGAATTGGCCAAATACTGGCCACATCGGAATCACCTGATCGGTGCATCCGGCGCCACCGAAGTCCCTGTGTCACAATCGAATTCCGATGGCACACGAGAACGGCTTGCTCCGGGAACTCAGCACACTGAGGCGGGGCTGGGGGCTGGAAGCGGAACGGCTGCGAAGCCGGTTGGGGCCGATTGTTTCCGGCTGGTGTGAAATTCACCGGACGACGAGCGACCGTGAAGCTCGGCGCGTTCTGCGGGAAGCGATTTCGGCCGCGATCGCGGAATTCCCGGCCGACGACCGGCTGGCGGTGAACGTCGCGCTGGGCATCGCCGCCGGCGCGCAGCACGCGCTGCTCAGTGACCGGGTCGGGGTGCTCGCGGACCGGCTGCGCGTCTCGGAGCGCACGGCGCGCCGCCGCATCGACCGGTCGTTCGCCCGGCTCGCCGCCGAAATCGAAGCGAACGCGCACCCCGGCGAGGGCGTGCCCGACCCGGACCGGGGCTGGTTCGTCAAGCGGTTCAAGGCACTCGTGCGGCTGGACACCGCCGAACCCGAGGTGATCGAGGAACGGCTGATCGTCGCCACCCGCGACGGGCTGAGCCGGATTTCCGCGCAGTTCACCGTCCCCCGCACCGAAGACGGTGCCGACGGCGAGCGGCAGGTGGCCGCCGACGCCCAGCACGGTGTCCTGATCGGCGCCGGGAAACGGGTGGGCCGGCGGCACTTCCGCTGGCTGCTCGACCTGCCGCGGCCGCTGTCCCGCGGCGACTGCCACTCGTACTCACTGGTGTTCCGGATCCGCGACGGCCTGCCGATCCGGCCGTCGTACACGTTCGTGCCGCTGGTGACCAGCGAGTCGTTCACCGTGCGGGTCCGCTTCGACCCGCGGCGGCCGCCGCGGGTGGTGTGGCGGCTGGACCGGGTGCCGCCTTCGGTGCTCACCGACCCGGCCCAGCCGGGCGCGGCGCTGCCGCTCGACGGCGCGTGTGAAGTGGCGCAGGACTTCGCCGCGCCGCAGCTGGGGTACGCCTACGGGCTGCGCTGGCTACCCGGCGAAAATATTCCTTGACATGAATATTCTGCTGTGTGAATACTAGGTCCATGAACGGGATCGCAGCAGCACTGGGGGACACGGCGCGGTGGCGCATCGTCGAACTCCTCGCCGAGCGTCCCCGGTCGGTCGGCGAACTGGCGGAGCTGACGGGTTTGCGGCAGCCGCAGACCACGAAGCACCTCCAGACCCTCGCCCGCACCGGCCTGGTCAGCGTTTTCCCGCTCGGGCAGCGTCGTGTCTACGCCCTGGAGGCGGAGCCGCTGACGGCGCTCGCGGGCCGGCTGCGGGAGCTGGCCGAGACCACCGCGGCGCACGAGGGGGAGCGGGACGTCGTCGCGCGGTACCGCGCCGCCATCGAGGCGGAAACCGCGGTCGCGGACCGGGACCGGTGGGCGGACGGGCGCAGCTTCGCGTTCGAACGCGTGCCGGCCGTGCCGCGGGACGTCGTCTGGCGGCACTGGACCGACCCGGAGCTGCTGGCTTCCTGGTGGGTTCCGCCGTCGATGACCATCACCGAGTGCGTCCTCGAGCCGTGGCCGGGTGGCCGGGTCGTGCTCGGCTACCGAGACGCCGACGCCGAGTACCGCTCCGAAGGGCACGTCCTCGTCGCCGACGTTCCCGGGCACCTCGTGTTCGACCTCGCCGTGCTCGGCCCGGCGTCCTTCACCGGCCACTACGACCTCGAGCTCACCGCGGTCCCGGGCGGCACCCGGCTGCGGCTGGGCCTGCGCATCACCGCGACGACCGTCGACGCCGTCCCCTTCATCGCCGGGATCGAAACCGGCTGGGGCCAGGTGCTCGACAACCTCACCGAAGTACTCACCGAAGAACTGGGAGAACCGTCATGACCGACTCGACCGCCCGCAAGGTGACCGCGAACCTGAGCCTCACCCTCGACGGGCGCTACCACGGCCCCGCCGGCCCCGCCGACATGGGCGCGATCCTCCCGTACGTGACCAGCGAGGTCGCGCGGAGACACCTCGCCCGCATCTGGGACGGCGCGACGACGGCGGTGCTCGGCCGCCTCAACGCCGAGGGCTTCCTGGGCTTCTGGCCGACGGTCGCCGCGGACGAGAACGCCGACCCGCGCGACCGCGGGTACGCGAAGTGGCTGGTGGACGCGGAGAAGGTGGTCTTCTCGACCACGCTGACCGAGGCGCCGTGGGAGCGCGCCCGCGTGGTGAACGCCCCGGCCGCGGACGTCGTCGCCGAGCTCAAGGCGTCGGGGTCGGGCGACATCCTCGTCAACAGCAGCGCGAGCGTGATCAAGCCGCTGCTCGCGGCGGACCTGCTCGACCGGCTGTACCTGATGATCTGCCCGGAGATCGCCGGCGGCGGGCCGCGGCTGTTCGACGACGGCCTGCCCGCGTCGAAGTGGCGGCTCACCCACCACGAGACCGGCGAGCTGGGGGAGACGGCCGTGGTTTACGACCGCGTCCGCTGATCGCAGGCTATTCCAGATACTATGAACATCTGACATCAACATCTGGAGTAGCGTGCGCATTCTCTTCGCCGGCCTGGCGTCGGCCGGCCACACCTACCCCCTGATCCCGCTCGCGATCGCCGCCCGGGACGCCGGGCACGAGGTGCACTTCGCCGCCGGCGAAAGCGTCCACGCGCCGCTGGCGCGGAACGGGCTCCGGCCGTTCCGCCCCGCGGACGCGTTCTACGAGATCTACGCCGAAGACCTGGAACCGGAGCTGGCGCGGCTCCGGCCCGATCTCGTCGTGCACGAATGGGGACTACCCGGCGCGGCCGTCGCCGCACACCGCGCCGGGATCCCCGGTCTCTGGCACGGATTCGGCCGCATGGTGCCCGAAGGGATCGGGCTGCAGCTGCCCACCGCGGTCGCCGGTGCCCCCGGCCGGCCGCACCTCGACATCTGCCCGCCGTCCTTGCAGGACAAGGACTTCCTCGCGACCGCCGACCGGATCGCCCTGCGTCCGGTGCCCTACTCCGAACCGGCCGTGCCCGCGTGGCGCGTCGAACGCGGTTCGCGGCCGCTGATCTACCTGACGCTCGGCACCGCGTTCGGTACGCCGGAGGTGCTCACCACGGCCATCCGGGGCCTGGCGGCGCTCGACGTCCAGGTGGTGGTGGCCACCGGCCGGGTGCGCCCGGAGGAACTCGGCGCGGTGCCGGGCAACGTCACGGTGCGGGCGTGGGTGCCGCAGGCGGAGGTGGTGCCGCACGCCGACGTCGTCGTGCACCACGGCGGCAGCGGCACGACCCTCGGCGCGCTCGCCGCCGGTGTCCCGCAACTGATCCTGCCCCAAGGAGCCGACCAGTTCGCCAACGCCGAAGCGCTCGGCACCGCGGGAGCCGCGCGGTGCCTGCTCCCCGGCGAACTGAGCGCGGACGCCGTCACCGACCACGTCCGCGAGCTGATCCCGCGGCACAGCGCCCATCGCGACGCGGCCCGCGCGGTCGCCGAGGAGATCGCCGCCATGCCGTCCCCGGACGACGTCGCGCGGAGCCTGCCGGAACACGCTCGGCGTGGCGGGGTCACGCGGTGATCGCGAGGGGTTCTTCGGCCTGGCTGGTGTGGCGGCGGCGAGCCGGGGCCATCGACGTCGGGTGCGAAATGCTCCAGGCCGCGGACTTGCAGATCAGCTCCTTGATGCGGGCGGCGGTCTTGCCGGTGACGGCGGAGGGTTTGGGCTGGTCGTCGGGGGTCACCCACTGCACGATGGCGTCGCGGCGGCCGAGGCTGAGGCACTGGGCGCTGTAGCCGATCTTGTTCGGGGGGAGCTCGCGTCCGGTCAGGCGGGCGGCGATGGCGTCGGCCGCCTGGTGGGCCGTGGGCACTCCCGAGGCGCAGGACATCCGCAGCGGGGCGCCGTTCGCGCCCGGTGCGAGCGCGGCGTCACCGACGGCGTAGACGTCCGGGTGCGAGACCGACCGCATCGTTTCGTCGACGACGATCTGCCCGGTCGGGGAAACCCGCAGGGTCGTGGCCGCGGCGAGGGGATGGACGGCGAAGCCCGCCGTCCAGACGGTCACCTGGGCCGGGATCGTGCGGCCGTCGGCGGTGACCGCGCCGGCCGGCTCGACGCCCGCGATGCCGGTGTGCTCGTGCACGGTGATGCCGAGCCGGTCGACCGCCTTGCGCAGGTGGCGCCGGGCCTTCTCGCTCAGCCAGTCGCCGAGGCCGCCGCGGGCGGCGAGGGAGACGTCGAGGTCCGGCCGGGCTTCGGCGATCTCGGTGACGGCTTCGATGCCGGTGAGGCCACCGCCGACGACGAGCACGGTTCCCCCCGCGGCGAGGCCGGCCAGCCGTGCCCGCAGCCGCAGCGCGGACTGCTTGCCGGCCAGGTTGTGGGCGTGCTCGGCGACGCCGGGAACACCGCAGTCGGCGGCGGTGCTGCCGAGGGCGTAGACGAGCGTGTCGTAGGCGATCTCGCCGGGGCCGTCGGTGCCGGCGATGGCGACGGTCTTGCGTTCGGTGTCGACGGCGGTGACCCACGCCGTCCGCACCTGCACGCCGGTGCCGGCGAAGACATCGGTCAGCGGACGGGGTTTGAGGTCCTGGCCGGTCGCGAGCTGGTGCATGCGGACGCGTTCGGCGAACTCGGGGTCGGCGTTGACGAGGGTGATCTCGGTGTCGGCGGGGTGCAGCTTCCTGGCCAGGCGCCCGGCGGCGTTGGCTCCGGCGTATCCGGCCCCGAGGACGACGATGCGGTGCTTCATGGTTGCGCTCCTGTCCGGTCGGTGTTCGCTTCCTGAACCGGACAGGAGCGAGAAACCTGACAGCAGCGGGATGTGACCTGAGTCACCAAGTGTCGGCGAGCGGTTCCCCGTGTTCGGAGGTGGCCCACTGGCGCGTCGCCCGTTCGAGCTTGCCGGGGTTCGCCTGGGTGTGGACGGCCGCGATGCCGTCGGTGGTCACGTCCAGCGAGACGACGGTGGCGACCCGGTCGCCGACCATCAACACCAGCGCGGGTACGCCGTTGGCGACCGCGGCGAACAGGACGGGCCGGCCGCCGATCATCTCCCACTTGGCCTCGCTGGGTTCGACCAGCGTGCGCAGGAACCTCGCCACCCGCAGCGCACCGGTGATCGGCCGCGGCAGCGAGAAGACCACGCCGCCACCGTCACCCGTGTGGATCGCGTCGTCGGTCAGCATCTTCACCAGCGAGTCGGTCCGGCCGCTGAGTGCCGCGGCGAGGAACTCCTCGACGATCTTGCGGGCCGCGGCCGCGTCGACCGCCACCCGCCGCCGGTCGGCGGCCAGGTGCTGCTTGGCGCGCCGGTAGATCTGCTGGCAGTTCGCTTCGGTGAGGTCGAGTACTTCGGCGATCTCGCCGTGCGAGTAACCGAAAGCTTCGCGCAGCACGTACACGACGCGTTCCTTGGCCGAGAGCCGTTCCATCAGCGTGAGCATCGCGATCGAGACGGATTCACGCTGCTCGGCGGTGTCGGACGGACCGAGCATCCGGTCTCCGGCGAAGACCGGTTCGGGGAGCCACTGGCCCACATAGGTCTCCCGCTGGGCCCGCGCCGAGGTGAGCCGGTTGAGGCAGAGGTTGGTGAGCACCTTCGTCAGCCAGGCTTCGGGCGTCTCGATGAGTTCCCGGTCGGCGGACTGCCAGCGCAGGAAGGTGTCCTGCACGGCATCCTCGGCATCGTTCGCCGACCCCAGCAGCCGGTACGCGATCGCCTCCAACCGCGCCCGCGCCGCCTCGAAAACCCCGACTTCATGCGCACCCACCAGCATGACCCAAAGTTAACCATCCGGCGCACGCTTTCGCCGACACTCCGGAGAACGCGCTCGGCCACCGAACTCCGGGCAGGAAACGGTTGCGGGCCCGACGAACACAGCCGGAACGTCGGAGAAGCCCGCCCAACGGTGCACAGCGAAGCGCGAGCCGTTTCGGCGGACCTCCACGGCATGGCCGCCGCCGAAGTGGCCTGGCACCACCAGGGCGGTGTGGTCGGCGGCCCACGCCAGCACCTTCTGTCGAGATCGCGCCGATTGCGACGGGTCGTGGCAGAAGCAACTGGAAACCGAGGGCTCCAGTACCTGGATTGGCGCATGGAGCAGGTCGCCGACGAAAACCGCCCGATCACCGCCTGATTCGAGCGTCAGCACACCCGACCCCGGAGTGTGGCCGGGTGCCAGGGTAAGCCGCAGGTGCTCGTCAATGGTGTGCGCGTCGTCCCAGATCAGTGCTTGTCCGGCGCGCAGGATCGGTGCTATCGACTCGGCGAAGACGGAAGCGCTGCGACCAGGTCCTTCGATGAGGTTGCGGGGATGGAAGAAGTCGAGGTCGGGGCGGGAGAACAGGTATTGGGCGTTGGGAAAGGTCGGCACCCACTCGCCGTTGCCGTCCCTGCGCGTGTTCCAGCCGACGTGGTCGGGGTGCAGGTGGGTGCAGACGACCAGGTCGACGTCGGCCGGCGCCACGCCGACGGCGGCCAGCGCGGCCGGGAACGGGGCACCGACCGGAACACCAGGGCGTGCAGTGCCGGTGCCCAGACCGGTATCGACGAGGATGGTCTGGCCTGCGCTGCGCAACAGCCAGGTCTGCACCGCTATCCGGACCCGGTCGGCAGCGATGTTCCAGTGCGCCGGGGCCAGCCAGGATCGGTTCGCCTCCCAGAGGGCGGGATCGGTACCGGGGAAGAACGCGGCAGGTGCCAGCGGCCAGTTGTCGAAATGCGCGATCCGCGTCACCGACAGGTGGCCCAGCTCGATCGTGTGCATACCCTGATCATCGGGCGCTGAAGAGAAGTCGGAAAGAAGGCACATTCATGTCCACTGGCGGAATCGAGCCGCGGCAGAGCACGGTGGTCACCGTGCGGGAGCTTGAGGCCTGCCCGGTGACGTCCGTGCTGCGCCGCGTCGGCGACAAGTGGAGCCCGGTGATCATCCGGCTGCTCGCCGCTCGTGAGTACGGGTTCAACGAGCTGGACCGTTCCATCGAGGGCATCAGCCGGCGCATGCTCACGCGCACGCTTCGGATACTGGAGAACGAGGGGTTGGTCAGCCGCACAGCGCGCGCCGAAGCGCCCTTTCGCGTGCAGTACGCGCTGACCGAACTGGGCCGCTCCCTGCGGGATCAGCTGTCCGCGCTCGGTCGGTGGGCCATGACGCACGACAGCGAGCTGCGACCGTCGTGAACGCCCGGAGTTCGGGTACTGACAACTTGTGGGGCGGGCGGGGCTCGAACCCGCGGCCAAGGGATTATGAGTCCCCTGCTCTAACCAACTGAGCTACCGCCCCCTGGCCTCGGCGCGCAGGCGGCACGAGGTTTGCGTGTGCACACAAGACTCAGTTCGCTTCAAGTTATCACAGCGGCCATCCGGGCAGATCCGGTAGGCCAAACAGGTTGAAGTGCCCGCCGACCGGCGCACGCTCGTCTAGGTTGCAAGGGCGTCACCGCTGACCGGAACGGCGGGAGGATGAGCGATGGTCACCGTCCCACGGGCTACTCCGGCCCACGCCCGGGCGATTCGGCTGGCGCTGCTGGACGCACTCATCGCGGGGGCGGGCTTGGGCTACCTCGCGCACCAGTACCGGGAGGCGCTCGTGGCGAATTCCGCGGCCATCGGCCTGGCACTGCTCTTCTTGCTCGCGCTCGGGTACGTGATCCGCGCCGCCGCGCGAGTCCTGTCGCGGGCGGGCTCGCGCGTCGACGCCATTTTCGCGGAAGAGCTGCGGAAGAAGCCTTCGCCCCGGCCCCGTGACGGAAGTCGTTGGTGAATAAGGCGAAAACCGCGGATTCCGTTCAGCTGCCGCCTCCGGTCGGAGTGATCGTCGGGGTCGGAGCGATGGTGGGCGTGGTCGGAACGGTTGTGGGCGTGGGCGTGGTCGGTCGCGTTGTGGTCCGCGGCGTTGTGATCGGCGTTGTGATCGGCGGGGTGGTCGACGGTGTGATCGTGGCCGGCGGTGCCGCCGCTGCGGCGTAGGCCGCGTAGCTGAACCAGATCTGGCCGAAGGTCTTCGGCGTCGTCTGCGAGACCATCGCCCGTACCTGGAACGTGGTCGCGGTGAAGGAACCCTGCACGGTGTTGAGCATGAACCCGTCGAGCGGGTTCGGCGTGTTCGGCGACACGACGATGGCCTCCGGCACGGTGCCGAGGCTGTGCGTGACCGTGCAGAGGCCGCCGCCGTCGGTCACGCAGGTGGCCTGCGCCGCCTGGACGACCGGCACCGGCGACGGGCCGGCAGCGCCCGACACGCCCGTGAAGACCACTGCGCCGGCCGTGACCACCAGCGCACCGCTCAGCGCGGCGAGTGCTGTTCGAACCATGACGATTCCTCCCTTTTGGACAGCGACGCAGCCGGTATCGCCTCACCGGCCTTCGCTGTTACCGGAGCTTTCGATGTATGCCGCTTTGTACGGCATCTGTACGCCGCCGCTGCAGCCTCGTCCTGTCAGAAGCCAGACCGAGGAGGCGAGTGTGCACCACATCCCGATCATGACCGAGCGAGCGCTTTCCCGGCGGTCGCTGTTCCGCGCGACCGCCGCGACCGCCGCGGCGCTCGGTGCCGGGGCGGTGCTCTCCGGGACCGCGGCCGCCGCCGAACTGCCGGCTTCTTCGCCCTATTTCGACATTTCAAAACCCTCCTACGATCTGTTCCGCAGCAAGATGCTGCACGAGTCGCACCACGTGATGCAGGGCTTCGCCTTCGACAACGTGAACCGCCGCCTCTTCATCGTCCAGGCGCAGAACGGCACCTCCGGCGACGACCTCTGCGTCAGCCAGGTCAGCTTCAGCGGTGAGCTGCTCGGCTCGATGCACCTGGCGCACGCCGGGCACGGCGTCTCGATCGGCGTGGAGGCGGTCGGCACCGCGTCCTACATCTGGATGGAGTGCGACGCCGACGGGACCACCACCGACGCCCGGGGCACCGCGCTGGCGCGCTTCAAGTTCGTCAACGGCGGCACGCCGTCGATGAAGAAGTTCCTCACCGGCAGCAAGACGATCACCTGCGCCACCGACCCGGTGTACGAGCGGATCGCCGTGCGCCGCAGCGAAGGCGGCAAGATGTACTACAGCGTGTACCCGCTCGCCAGCGCCGCCGCCGGCGACTTCTCCGCGCCGCTGGCGCACTTCCCGCAACCGGCGCTGAGCACGACGAGCGTCGTCTTCCAGGGCTACACCATCCTCGGCAACTACCTGTACACATTGGACGGTTCGGGGCACGACGACGCCGCGGACATCGACTCCTACGTGACGCGGATCGACATGACCACCGGCGAGGTGAAGAGCCGCTCGTTCACGCAGGCCGGTTCGACGCTGGTGTACCGCGAGCCGGAGGGCATGGCCGTCTACCGCACGGCGGACGGCGAAACCCGGCTGTTCCTCGGCTTCGGCTCGCGCAGCAGCCTGGACAACGTCAACCGCTACGCGAACCTCTTCTACAAGAACGCCCTCGTGGGGTGAACGCCTCAGGCGACCCGGTAGCGGAAATTGCCGATCGGCCCGGCGTGGCCCAGTTCGAGCGGGTCCAGCCGGACCCGGGTGCCGCCGGGGTGGTCGAACAGCCGGACGCCGTCGCCGAGCAGGATCGGCGCCACGTGCACCAGCACCTCGTCGAGCAGCCCGGCTTCGAGGCACCGCCGGGCCGTCGTGGGACCCAGCACCGCGACGTAGCCGTCGCCCGCTGCTTCCGAGGACCTCGCCACGGCCGTGGCGAGGTCCCCGACGAGGGTGAATCCCTCCGTCGCCGGGGCGTCGCGGGTCACCACGAAGATCGGGACCCGCACGCGGCCGCCGTAGACCTCGCCCTCCGCCGTCGTCGCGGGCGCGTATGTGTTGTGGCCCATCAGCACGGCTCCGATCTCGCCGAGCACCCGCTCGACGACGGGGTTCGGCTCACCGTGCAGGCCATTTCGCAGGCCACTGAGCCATGACATGTCGTCGCCGGGGCCGGCGACGAAGCCGTCGAGGGACATCGTGATGTGGTACAGGAGCTTGGCCATGGTGCCGCCTTTCGGTCACGGGACACCAGTACCGACGGGCGCGGCCGGAAAACTCATCGCTCAGGCGGGCACGAGTTCCCCGGCCGCGGAATCGGCGTAGCGGCGGGCCAGCGTCGCGCAGACGATGAGCTGCACCTGGTGGAACAGCATCAGCGGCAGCACGATCAACCCCACCTGCGCGTGCCCGAACAGCACCGTCGCCATCGGCAGGCCGCTGGCCAGGCTCTTCTTCGACCCGCAGAACACGATGGTGATCCGGTCCGCGAGGGCGAACCCGAGCAGCTTGGCGCCCCACCCGGTCGCGGCCAGCACCGCCGCGAGCAGCACGCAGCACACCACGACGAGCGCGGCCAGGTGGCCGGCGTCGAGCCGGTGCCAGATGCCTTCGGTCATGCCGGCACTGAACGCGGTGTAGACGACCAGGAGGATCGAGCCGCGGTCGAACAGCTTGAGCGGCGCGGAATTGCGGGTGATCCAGTCGCCGATCCAGCGTCGCGCCAGCTGGCCCGCCACGAACGGCGCGAGCAGCTGCAGCACGATCCCGAGCACGGCCGAGCCGTCGACCCCGGCGCCGTCGCCGGCGAGCAGCAGCGCCACCAGCAGCGGGGTGAGCACGATCCCGGCGAGGTTGGACAGCGACGCGGCGCAGATCGCCGCCGCGACGTTGCCGCGGGCGATCGAGGTGAACGCGATCGACGACTGCACGGTCGAGGGCAGCACGGCGAGGAACAGGACGCCGGCGGCGAGCTCGGGCGGCAGCACCGACGCCGGCAGCAGGCAGAGCGCCAGGCCGAGCAGCGGGAACAGGACGAACGTCGCGGCGAGCACCACCGCGTGCAGCCGCCAGTGCCGCAGCCCTTCCAGTGCCTCCTCTGTGGACAGCCGGGCGCCGTACAGGAAGAACAGCAGCCCGACGGCGACGGTGGTGGCGGTGCCGAACCCGGCGGCCACTGCGCCGGAGGCGGGCAGGAGGGTGGCGACGCCGACGGTGGCGAGGATGGCGACGACGAACGGGTCGAGACGAAACCGGGACATGGATCTCCTTCCACGGCAATTCTCGGCGACCCCGCGCTCATTGGGAACCCCGATGACCGGACTGACTGTTATCGCTGATCGCGATAAGCTGCCCGCGTGCTGGACCCGCGCCTGTGCCGTTCGTTCCTCGCCGTCGCCGAGACGCGCAGCTTCACCGCGGCCGCACGGCGGCTCGGGGTCGGCCAGCCCACGGTCAGCCAGCACGTCCGGCGCCTCGAGCGGGACGCCGGCGGGCTGCTCTTCGCTCGTGACACCCACACCGTCGAGCTCACCGCGCGCGGGCAGGCGATGCTCGGGTTCGCGCAGACGGTGGTGGACACCGAGGAACGCGCGGAACGCCACTTCCGCGGCGCCGAGTTGCGTGGCCGGGTGCGCTTCGGCGTTTCGGAGGACTTCGCGCTCGGCGAGCTGCCGGAGATCCTGCGCCGGCTGCGCCGCAGTCACCCGTTGGTGGACGTCGAGCTGACCGTCGAGCTGTCGGACGTCCTGGCGCAGCGGCTGCGCGCCGGCCAGCTGGACCTGGTGCTGGGCAAGCGCCGCCCGGGCGCGCACCACGGCCGGCTGCTCTGGCGGGAACCCCTGGTCTGGATCGGCTCGGCGGCGACGGTGCTGGAGCCCGGCCGGCCGGTGCCGCTGGTGCAGTACCCGATGCCGTCGATCACGCGGCAGCTGGCCGTGGAGTGCCTGGAGCGCGCCGGCCTGGAATGGCGGGCCGCGTGCCAGACGTCGAGCCTCACCGGCTTGCGCGCCGCGGCGGCGGCCGGGCTGGGCGTCACCCTCCACGCGCGCAGCCTGGTGCCGGCGGACCTGGTCGAGCTGGCCGGCCTGCCCGAGCCCGGCGAAATCGAGTTCATGCTGCTGGCCCGCGAATCGATCGAAGGACCGGCGGCGGCACTGGCGGAGTTCGTCCTCGACCGCGTGCGCCGCTGATGCGCCCCAATGTGGCGTTCGGTGCGTTGGACGCACCCAATGTGGCGTTCGGTGCGTCCAGCGCAACCAACGCCACATTGGGGCGCTCGGGCCGTCAGTCGTCGTCGCCGGCGAGCAGCCGGCGCAGGCGGCCGAGTGCGCGGTGCTGGGCCACCCGGACGGCGCCCGGTGTCGAGCCCACCGTCGCGGCGGTCTCCTCCGCGGACAGCCCGACGACCACCCGCAGCACGACGATCTCCCGCTGTTTCGCGGGGAGGACGTCGAGCAGCCGGGCCAGCTGCCCGTTCAGCTCGAACCGCAGCGCCCGCTGCTCGGGCCCGTCGGCCTCGGAGACGCCGTCGGGGACGTCGGGCACCGGGTCGGTGCGGTTGCGGGCCGCGGCGCGGTGCGCGTCGGCGACCTTGTGCTGGGCGATGCCGTAGACGAACGCGAGGAACGGGCGGCCCTGGTCGCGGTAGGACGGCAACGCGGTGAGCACGGCGAGGCACACCTCCTGGGCGACGTCGTCGGCCGAGGCGTACGACCGCTCGTGCCGGCCGACGCGGGCGCGGCAGTAGCGCACGACCAGCGGCCGGATGGTGGCGAGCAGGCGGGCCGTCGCGGCCTCGTCGCCGGCGATCGCGTCGGCGACCGGCTCGTCGTGCCGCCGCCAGTGGGCGGGGAAGGCTCCGGCGGGCTGCGTCGCGGCGATCTCCCGGACCAGCGCCCGGCCGCGCACCCGCAGCAGCGTGCCCTCCACGTCGAGGCCGACGCGCAGCGAGTCGTGCAGCGCGGCGTTGGACTCCCGCAGCAGCTCGGTGATCGCCCGATCCCCGTACTCGGTTGCCGGCATGGTGCTCACCTTTCCCTGTCCCGCTGGTCTTCGGATTGCGCGGCCCGGTGGCGCCTGAGCCGTTCCCGCACGTGGCGGAGGTTGGACCGGACGGTCGCGGGGGCGATCCGCAGCGCCTCCGCGATCTGGGTGGGCGTGAACCCGTCGAGGGACCACGCCAGGACCAGTCGCTGCTGGCCGGGGAGGGACGCGAGGAGGTCGATGAGGCCCGCGTGCCGGTCGACGATGGCGGCCAGCTCCTTCTCGTCGCGCGGGTCGCCCGCGAGGACCCAGTCGGCGCCCGCGTCGCCCGTCGCGTCGACCAGCCGCCCGGCGACCCGGCGGACCCAGGCGCGGGGGTCGTCCAGGTGCGGCCACGCCTCCAGGGCGTGCAGCATCGCTTCGGCGGCGACGTCGCGGGCGGTGCCTGCCTCGAACCCCGCCTTGCACAGGAACGCCACCAGCTGGGGGAAGTCGGCGCGGAAGAACGCGTCGAACCCGTCGTGACCGCACACGACCCCTCACCGCCCCTCGCCTCCACAAGGACAGGTGCGCTGAGCGGGCGGCTACGTGTAACGATTCGATCAAGACTGCACGGTAGGAGTAATGGACTGCGCCGCATTGGTGACGCGTCGTGACGAGTGATGGCGGAGATGTCGGGTACCCGGTCTCCATGATCCACCGAAACGTGATCGGACGACCGCCGCGGAACGCCGCGCGGCCGGTGCTCGGCGAGCGCGTCGGCGATCGAAGACGCGCGGCTCCGCGAACGGCGGATTCCGGTCGCGGCGAAACGCCCGCGGAAGGTGCCGCGGCGCAGGGTGGATGCCGGCGCGGGGCACGTCCGGTGGAGGTGGCCGGGGTCGGCCCTGTCAGGGCTGTAAAGCCTTGTGGTACAAGGGAAAGACTGATCGGCGGACGCGGTCCGCGGCGCTCGGGGCGCCCGCCGGCGGGCGTCCCGGCGGTCCCGGGGCGGGTCCTGCCGGAGCGTGATCTCGCCGATCGGGTGATGTGATCGACATCGAGATCCCGGGAAGGAAGGCGTACTCTCGTGTGTTGCAGTCTTGGTTGCCCGGAGGGTGAGCCGGGGACCGAAGCCAAAACCCCCTTGACCAGGCGGATGCGCTCGCGCGCCGTCGCGGTTAAGTAGGTTGACGCGCCCCAACAATGGGAAACAGGAAGATTGAGGAGGTGAACGAAGGAATGGAAGCCACGATGACGGGTTGGGCGGAACTCGCGGCCTGCAAGGACGAGGACCCGGAACTGTTCTTCCCGATCTCCGAGGTCGGCCCGGGGGCCCGCCAGACGGAGCAGGCGAAGGCCGTGTGCGCGCGCTGCCCGGTGCGCGCCGAATGCCTCGGCTACGCGCTCGACAACGGCCTGGACCACGGCGTCTTCGGCGGCATCACCGCGGACGAACGCCGCCGGCTGGTGCGCAGCGCTCCGCAACGGCACCGAGCTGCCTGACCGCCGCCCGGTGACCTCTCCCGGCGGCCTCGAGCAAAACACGAATCCGGAGAAAACCGATTCCGGAAGTGTGCGTGCCCGGGCGGGTGATTCTTTCGGGAATCACCTGCCCGGGTTTTTGCCGTCCTCGACGGGTGACGGGTACCCGCACCAATACCCACAGCGAGTCATTCGGACTCCTGCTCGGCCGGCCACTCCTGCGGCAGCCCCCACGCCGCCGCCGGGACCGACTCGAACGCGGCCATGGCCGTGATCAGCCCGTTCTCGATCTCCAGCACGGTCACCCCGAACCACCGGTAGCGGTCTTCGCCGGCACGCCGGAGGTACGTCGCGACGGCGGGCCGGCGGTTGGCGCGGGTCGGCCGCATCCGGAACCGCCCGATGCAGTGCGGGGAAGCCGGGTCCATCGAGAGCGAGAGCGCCCGGACGATCGACGCGCGGCTGCCGAACCACAGCGAGTACGGCGGCATGACCGCCCGGGCGTCCTCGTGCAGCAGCCGGGCGACCGCGGCGGGGTCGCCGTGTTCGTACGCCGCGATGAACCGCTTGAGCAGCGCGGCTTCCCCGGCCGTCGGGTCGCCCACCGTCCACTCGGCACGGTGCGCGGGCAACCGCTCACGCAGGGTCGCGCGCGCCCGCTGGAGCGCGCTGTTCGCCGACGCGACGCTCGTCTCCAGCAGCGCCGCGGTCTCCTTCGCCGACCAGCCGAGCACGTCACGCAGGATCAGCGCCGCCCGCTGCCGCGGCGGCAGGTACTGGACGGCGGCGAGGTACGCCAGCTCGATGGTCTCCCGCTCGACCACGGCGGCGCCGACGTCGTCCGCCGCCGCGTCGAGCAGCCGGTCGGGGTACGG
>Ga0070668_100001526_pt1 | contig 16698 bp, 19 predicted proteins | sample KBSS43metaG_FD_64661 | JGI IMG/M metagenome (GOLD analysis project Ga0070668, IMG submission 64661) | Switchgrass rhizosphere microbial communities from Kellogg Biological Station, Michigan, USA - KBS S4-3 metaG | ecosystem: Host-associated > Plants > Roots > Rhizosphere > Soil ... | reverse complement strand
AAGAAATGGCGCGCCCGGAACGATTCGAACGTCCGACCCTCAGATTCGTAGTCTGATGCTCTATCCAGCTGAGCTACGGGCGCGCAGGGCCTTTCGGCGAAGGCGCGGAACCTAGTCGCTGGTTTTCGAAAGTGCAAGTCACCGCGCGCGGGTTTCATTCAACCGCGCCGCGGCTATGGTCGAGGCTATGAAAACCTTCTCCCGCCTTGCCCTCCTGACCGCCACCGTCCTCCTGGCCGCGGGGCCGGCGTCATCGCAGCCCCCAGCCCAAACCGCCGCCGCCCAGACCGCCCCCACCCAGACTGCCAGCGCGCCGCTCGGTTCCGGCATGGTCGCGGCGGCCAATCCCCAGGCGGTCGAGGCGGGGTTGAAGGTTTTGCGCGACGGCGGAAGCGCTATCGACGCCGCCATCGCCGTGCAGGCGGTGCTGGGTCTCGTCGAGCCGCAGAGCTCCGGCTTGGGCGGCGGGGCCTTTCTGACCTACTACGACGCCAAGACGCGCGAGGTGACGGCCTATGACGGTCGCGAGACCGCGCCGGCGGCCGCGACGCCCGACCTGTTCCTTGGCCCTGACGGTAAGCCGCTGCCGTTCGTCGAGGCGGTCCGCTCGGGCCGGTCGACCGGCGCGCCGGGCGTGGTGGCGATGCTGGCCCTGGCGCACAGGGATCACGGCGTGCGGCCGTGGAACAGCCTCTTCGACGAGGCCGAACGGCTGGCCCGCGACGGCTTCGTCGTCGGCCAAAGGCTGGCGGCCTATTCCGGCGCCAACGCGGCCGGCGCCCGCGGCGCGCCGGCGCCCGACGTCGCCGCCTATTTGGGCCAGGTGAAGACCGGCGAGCGGCTGAAGAACCCCGCCTATGCGCAAACCGTGCGCCGCATCGCCGACGAGGGCGCGCGGGCTTTCTACGAAGGCGAGATCGCCCAGGCCATCGCCGCGCGGGTGGCGCAAGGCCCCAACCCCGGCGCCCTGACCGCCGCCGACATCGCCGGCTACCAGCCGCAAAAAGGCCCCGCCCTATGCCGGCCCTACCGCGTCTACATCGTCTGCGCGCCCTCGGCCCCATCCGGCGGTCCTGGCGTCATGATCGCGCTCGGCATGCTTGAGACCACCGACATCGCCGCCCATGGCCCGACGCAGGCGCAAGGCTGGTACCTGTTCGCCGAGGCCAGCCGCCTGATGTACGCCGACCGCGACCGCTACATCGGCGATCCGGCCTTCGTCGCCGTGCCCCTGGCCGGGCTCCTGGACCCCGCCTACCTGAAATCCCGCGCCGCCCTGATTGGGGCGCGGTCCGAGCCGCGCACGCCGGGCCTGCCGATGGGCGTTCCGGCCCGCGCACCGGACGCGACGGCGGAGGTTCCCGGCACCTCGCACTTCGTCATCGTCGACAAGGCGGGCGACGCCGTTTCCATGACCACCACGGTGGAAGGCCCGTTCGGCTCGGGCCGGATGGTCGAGGGCTTCGTGCTCAACAACCAGCTGACGGATTTTTCCCTGAACCCGCGCGACGAGACCGGCGCCCTGGTGGCCAATGCCCCCGCCCCCGGCAAGCGGCCGCGCTCGTCCATGGCCCCGCTCATCGTCCTCGACCGGCAGGGGCGCTTCGTCGCCGCCATCGGCTCGCCCGGCGGCAATGCGATCTTGGCCTACAATCTAAAGACGGTGGTCGGCCTGCTCGACTGGAAGCTGCCCATCGACCAGGCGGTGGCCCTGCCCAACCTCGTCGCGCGGGGGCCTAACACCGCCGCAGAGGTCTCGAAGTTTCCGCCCAAGGTCGTGGAAGACCTGGCCGCCAAGGGGATCATCTTGCGTCCCGGCGCCGGGGAGGATTCCGGCCTTCACGCCATCGCGGTGCGCAACGGCCGGCTGACCGGCGCGGCGGATCCGCGCCGCGAAGGGATCGCCAGCGCCCCTTAAGTCTTCCTGCGCGGCCGGGTCAGGGGCGCGAGCACGCCCGGCAGGGTGACTTCGAATTCCGACCCCTCGGCGCCGGTGCGCTTCAAGACGAGATCGCCGCCGTGCGCCTGAGCCAGTTCCCGGGCGATGGCGAGGCCAAGGCCGGTGCCGCCAGGACGGCCCGAGCCGGTGAAGGGCGTGAACAGGCGGTCGAGCGCCCGGCTCGGCACGCCGGGGCCATTGTCGGAAATGCGCAGCACGCTCGACATACCCTCGTGGCTGAACGCCAGCCGCACCTGGCCCGGGACCTTCTGGTCGGGCGAGGTCACCGCCTGGCGGGCGTTCTTCAACAGGTTCAGCAAGATGCGGTGCAGATGGTCGGCGTCGGCCATCAGCCGGTCGCCGGCGCGGACATTGGTGATGAATTTCACCCCGCTGCGGGCCATGCCGGCGTCCTCGGCGGCGGCGGCGACGGCGGCCTTCAGCATCACCGGCGCGGGCGCGGGAACCGGCTCCTGGCTCTTGCCGTAGGCCAGGACCTCGGTGGTCAGGCGCGCGGCGCGGTCGAGGGCCCGCTCCAGGCGCGGCATGGCCTGGGCGACACGCGGATCGCCGCTCAGCGCCAGCCGCTCCGAGGCGATCTGGGCGCTGGTCAGCATGTTGCGCAGGTCGTGGTTGATCTTGGCCACCGCCTCGCCCAGGGCCGCCAGCCGGGCGCGCGAATGCAGGGCGGCGCGCAGGTCGGCCTGCATCCGGTCCAGTTCGGCCTCGGCGCGGCCGATCTCGTCGCGCCGGCCGGAGGGCGGGACCCGCGCCCGTGGATCCTCGGGATCGGCTCGGAACCGCTCCATGGCGCGGGTGATCCGCTGCATGGGCCGAACCAGGAAGAGCGCCAGCGTCACATAGACCAGCACGCCGGTGATGGTGGAGACGAAGGCCACGATCAGCGCCAGGCGCCAGGCGTAGTTGGCGAGCGCCCGCTTCAACTCGGCGTCGGAGGCGACGAACTCGACGAACTCGCCCTTGCGGAAGCGCGGCTCGGCCACCACCCGCACGCGGCGGCCGTCGGGACCAAGCAGGGTCTGGAAGGGCGCCAGCCAGTCCAGGCCCGGCGCCCGCTCGCGCAGGTCGACCAGATAAGGCGCCGCGCCCTGCCCGGCTTTCGGCTTGGCGAACACCAGGCTGCGGATGCCGTCCACCGAGACGGCCACGATGTCCACGCCCGCGCCGTTGAGGAACTGGGCCTTGAGCTGCTCGCTGACCACCCGGTCGGGCGCGACCTCGGGGGCCAGGGAAGCGAGCTCCGCCGCGCGCACCCGGTCGAGCAGCCACTGGCGCTCATAGGCCGCCAGCGCCTGCGGCAGGGTCAGGGCCCCGCCCAACGCGACGAACAGCACGGTCAGCAACAAGAGGCGGGCGGATAGGCCGCCCGGCAGGGGCAAGCGGCGCCTGGCCTCCTTCGGACTCTCCTGCGGCAAAGGCGCGTCCGCCATGCGCCTTGCGTAATCCACCCGGGCTATTTCGGCAACGCGGCCCGCGGGATGCGCCGGGGGCGCGGTCAGCGGGCGCCCACGGCCTCGGCGACGCTGGCGAAGCCGTCCGCCCGCAACAGGGCGGCCAGTTCTCGCTTGATGCGCGACGCCAGCCCCGGTCCTTCGAACACCAGGGCCGAATAGAGCTGCACGGCCGAAGCGCCGGCGCGGATGCGGCCATAGGCTTCCGCGCCCGAGCCGATCCCGCCCGCGGCCACCAGCGGCAGGCGGCCTCTCGCGGCCTCGGCGAACAGGCCGAGCGCGCGGCGGGCGATGGGCGCGAGCGGCGCCCCGGACAGCCCGCCGGACTCGCCGGCGTGGGGCGACGAAAGCGGCGGCCGCTCGATGGTGGTGTTGGAGACGATGACCCCTGAAAGGCGGTGGGCCAGCACCGTCTCGACGATGGCCTCCACCTCGGCGGCCTCCAGGTCCGGGGCGACCTTCAGGAACATGGGGGCGAGCCCGGCGCGCGGCAGGCCATCGCGAGCCTCGGCGAGCCGGCCGAGCAGCTCCTCCAGGGCGTCCTTGGTCTGCAGGGCGCGCAGGCCCGGCGTGTTGGGCGAGGAGATGTTGATGGTGAAGTAGCTGGCCTGGCCCCACAGGCGCTTGAGGCCCGTCACATAGTCGGAGACCCGGTCGGCGGCGTCCTTGTTGGCCCCGATGTTGGCCCCGATGACGCCAGGCCCGCGGCGGGCCAGACGGCCGGCGAAGGCCTCCAGGCCGTGGTTGTTGAAGCCCATGCGGTTGATCACGGCCCGGTCCTGGGTCAGCCGAAAAAGCCTCGGTCGCGGGTTGCCCGCCTGGGGAAGCGGCGTGACCGTCCCGCACTCCACGAAGCCGAAGCCGGCGCGGAGCATGGGGCCGAACGCCTCGGCGTTCTTGTCGAATCCGGCGGCGAGCCCCACGGGATTGGGAAGCCGCAGCCCAGCCAGTTCCGTCGCGAGGATCGGGTCGTCGGCGCCTGCGCGGGGGCCAAGCCCGGCCTTCAGCGCCTTGATGGCGAGACCATGGGCGTCCTCCGGATCGAGGGCGCGCAGCGCGCGGCTCGCCAGGGCGTGCGCCAAGGTCACGCCAACGCCCTGACCTGAGGCGCGCCGTCCGCGCCCAGCGGCGCGTCTGTCACCGCACGAACGTGGCGCACGTCCAACGGGCCGTAGAGATGCGGGAAAAGGGCGCCCCCGCGCGAGGGCTCCCAGCGCACGGCCTCGCCCAGGTCGTCCGCCTCGACCTCCAGCACCACCAAGCCGGACTGGCCCGCGAAGTGCCGCGCCGCGGTCTCGGCCGCCTGGGCTGCCGTCGAGAAATGGATGTAGCCGTCTGCAAGGTCTACGGCCGATCCGGTGAAGCGGCCCTGCGCCTGGGCGGCGAGCCATTCCCGCCGGGAAAGGATCTTGTAGATCCGGCTCAAGCCGCCTTCTCCGGATAGAACAGGCTGTCGGCCACGAAGCGGCCCTGGGCGTCGACGTCGAACACCACCGCTGCGGCCGGCGGAAAGGCGCGTGCGACACGGGCGAGGAAAGCGGCCGGGCCGCCCGTCTCCACCAGCAGCTCCACGGCCAGCTCCTGAAGGCCTGGGTTGTGCGCCACCACCAGCACCGTGCCAGGCTCATCCGACTGAGAAGCCAGCCGGCGCAGCTCCTGGGCGCCGGCGTTGTAGAGGCTGGGGTCGAAGCGCACCGCGCCGCCGGGCATGGCGGCGTCGACGGCGTCCCAGGTCTGGCGCGTGCGCACGGCGGGCGAGACCAGGGCGAGGTCCGGACGCAAGCCCAGGCCCGCGAGCTTGGCGGCGACGGCCTCGGCCTCACGCAGCCCGCGCGGCGCCAGCGGCCTGTCGAAGTCCTGGCCGCTGGGCGCGTCACCCTCGGCCTTGGCGTGCCTGAGCAGGATCAGCCGTTGCATCGGGCCTCCCTTTCAAGACCGCCTCTTAGCGGCGCCGACCGCCGCTTGAGAAGCCATTGACACCGAAAGGCTGGGGCGGTCCAAGGCCAGAGGATGACGGACGCGGCCGCCAAGATCGCCCAGCCTGCGACCGGGGGCGGAACGATGAGGTTCCCCGCCGGCAAGGCGTTGCGCCTGGATTCGGGCGCCACGCTGGCCCCGCTGGAGATCGCCTACAACACCTATGGCGAGCTGAACGCCGACAAATCGAACGCCGTGCTGATCTGCCATGCGCTGACGCTCGACCAGCATGTGGCGTCGGTTCATCCGACCACGGGAAAGCTCGGCTGGTGGACGCGTGCGGTGGGCCCGGGCAAGCCGATCGACACTAACCGCTATTTCGTAATCTGCTCCAATGTGATCGGCGGCTGCATGGGCTCGACCGGGCCAGCGTCCATCGATCCGGCCGCCGGCGCCCCCTATGGCCTGACTTTCCCGGTAATCACCATCGGCGACATGGTGCGCGCCCAGGCCATGCTCATCGAGGCGCTGGGGATCAAAAGCCTGTTCGCCGTGATCGGCGGCTCGATGGGCGGCATGCAGGTGCTGCAGTGGGCGGCGGACTATCCGGAGAAGCTGTTCTCGGCGATCTGCATCGCCGGGGCGCCGCGCCATTCCGCCCAGAACATCGCCTTCCACGAAGTCGGCCGCCAGGCGATCATGGCCGACCCGGACTGGCGCGCCGGCGCCTACGACCAGGCCGGGACGCGGCCGGAAAAGGGCCTGGCGGTGGCGCGCATGGCCGCGCACATCACCTATCTGTCCGAGGCCGCCCTGCAGCGGAAGTTCGGGCGCGAGCTGCAGCGCGACGGCCTGTCGTGGGGTTTCGACGCCGACTTCCAGGTGGAGAGCTACCTGCGCCACCAGGGGACCAGCTTCGTCGACCGCTTCGACGCCAACTCCTACCTCTACATCACCCGCGCCATGGACTACTTCGACCTCTCGGCGCAGTACGGCGGCTCGCTGACCCAGGCGTTCCATCGGGCGCGGATGGTGAAGTTCTGCGTGCTGTCCTTCTCGTCGGACTGGCTCTACCCGACTTCGCAAAGCCGCGAGGTGGTGCGGGCGCTGAACGCCGCCGGCTGCCGGGCGAGCTTCGCCGAGATCGAGAGCGACAAGGGCCACGACGCCTTCCTGCTCGACGAGCCGCAGCTCGACGCCACCCTGCGCGGCTTCCTCTCCGCCCAGGCCCACTCGCGAGGGCTGGCGTGAGCGGTCTGCGCGAGGATTTCCGAGAAATCCTTCGGCTGGTGCGCCCGGGCGCCCGGGTGTTGGACGTCGGATGCGGCGAGGGCGAGTTGCTGGAGCTGTTGACGCGCGAGAAGAGCGTCGACGGCCAAGGACTGGAGATCAGCCAGGCCGGGGTCTCGGCCTGCCTGGCCAAGGGGCTGGCGGTCGTCCAGGGCGACGGGGACAGCGACCTCGACTATTTCCCGACGCGGTCGTTCGACTACGCCATCCTGTCCCGCACCCTGCAGCAGATGCGCGATCCCGCGCACGTGCTCTCCGAGCTCCTGCGCATCGCCGAGCAGGCGGTGGTCTCGGTGCCGAACTTCGGCCACTGGCGGGTGCGCTGGGCGCTGCTGGCCAAGGGCCGGATGCCGGAGACCAAGGCCCTGCCCGAACCCTGGTGGTCGACGCCCAACATCCACCTGTGCACGCTGCGCGACTTCACCGAACTCTGCCGCGAGCTCGATCTGCGCATCGACGCCTGCGCGGCGCTCTCCAACGGCAAGACCGCGCGGTCCATCGACCCGCAACGGCCGATCGAGAACTGGCGTTCGGAGACCGGCCTGTTCCTGCTGAGCCGCCGCGCGGAGCCGTCCGCCGCGCCGCCGGTGGACTTGCTGGGCGAGGCGCTGCCACAGGAGATCACCGAACCCTCGGCGAAGCGGCGCCGCAAGCGGGCGGGTGCATAAGGGAGGCGAAGATGGCCGGAACCGGTAAGATCAACGCGACGCTCGACGCCAGCGACGAGCTCTATCTCGGCCGAATGCCCCACATAAAACACTGGATCGAGGACATGGAGGCGCGAAAGGCCGACCTCACCGATCCCGACGAGATAGAGATGATGCGGGTCTGGATCGAGCACGTCGCCGCCGAGGGCGGGCTCGATCTGCATACGGCCTGCGTCACGCTCACCGACGACGGCTGCTCGCGCACCTGGGGCGGCGGCATGCCCGAGGGCGGCATCATGTCGGTGACGATTTCCAACGACGACCGCCGGACCTTTTACGAGCGGGCCTTCGTCGAGGCGCGCGACACCATGCACCTTCAGGAGATGGTCACCGAGCGCATGGTGGTCGGCAAGGACGGCATCGCCTTCGACGGCGTGCTGCATGTCGTCTCCCGGGGCAGCCAACTGCCCTGGGCCGGCGCGGGGAGGCCCGAGCATGTCGGGCCCGACGAATACTGCCTGGTCAGCCGCCGCGTGTCGGGCTGGAACAGCTTCAAGGACGGCAAGATCGTCGGTGAGGACCGCTATCGCGACCAGCGCGTCCACGTCGAGAAGGTCGATTGGAAACCCGGCCAGCCCGTGGATTGAGCCACGCCGGCCTGTCGGTCGAGCAGGTCCGGTCTTCGGCGGTCAGAACCCGAAGGCGGTCTTGAGCCGATCGATTTGGGACAACACCGGATGGCTGTCAGCCGCTTCGGCCTCCAGGTACATGCGGCGGTCCAGGTGGCGCACGCGTTCGTAGAGCTTCTCGGACCGGTCGAGCAGGATCAGCAGGCCGTCCGGGATGCCCTCCGCCTCCGCGTCGGAGTTGCGGCAGACCTCTTCGGCGGCCAGTCGATAGCGCTCGTCACAGGCGTGGGCCGGCGCCATGTCGCCCTCGCGAACCGCGCGCTGCACCAACAGCCATGACGCCACCTGCATGAGCCGCGTGGTGAGCCGCATGCTTTCCGAGGCGTAGGCCAGCGCCGCATTGCGGGCGAGCGCTTTGGATTCCTGGCGCCCCGCCCCGTCAAGGTAGGCGGCGGTCTCCTCCACAAGGTCCATGCCTTCCTGGAAGGTCCGGGCGAACAGCTCGGAACGGGCGAAGTCCTGGATGGCCTCGGAGCGCCGGTGCAAGGGGTCTGCGTCGTTCATTTCGATCCTTGGTCCCGCCGCGATCCAGCTGTGGGACGGTTGACCCTTTTTGACCGCTCGGATTGCAACACCCGTGCCAGGAATTGCAATCTCAAAGCGCAGGACGCGAGAACAGGGCGTCGGCGGCGGCGCGACCGGCGCGCTTGCGGTCGATCTGCGCCCGGACCCGTGCGATCTCGGCGTTCAGCAACTCGACGCGCTCTTCGAGCTCCGCCAGGCCGTACAGCTCCAGGTCCTCCTTCAGGGCGTCGTTCAGCCGCTGGCCCCGACCGATGCGAACGTCGGCGGCTTCTTCCATGGCAGGCCTCCTTTGCCGTTCCCCCTCGCTGGGCTATCCAAACGCCGATCTTTTCTTTTCGCAAGCGCATCGGAGGTTTTCCGACGACGGACGGCCCCGCGGCCCTGCAGAACGCGCAGTATCCAGCCGCCCCTTTCCGGACCGAGATCGAGGACCCATGCCCGCTGAAATCCGCAAGCTGGAGACCGTCTATCGAGGCTATACGACCCTGCGGCGCGCGACGCTCGAAGCCCCAGACGGGTCGCGCTTCACCCGCGAGATCGAAGACCACGGCCGCGCCTGCGCGGTCCTGCCCTACGACGCGGAGCGGCGCTGCGCCCTGCTCGTCAGCCTGCCCCGCGCGCCGGTGATCTGGAGCGGCGGGCCGGGCGATCTCCTCGAGGCCGTGGCCGGCATGCTGGACGGAGAGCCGCCGGAAGACTGCGCCCGCCGCGAGGCCATGGAGGAAGCCGGGGTCGCGCTGTCCGTCCTCGAGCCGGTGGGTTGCGTCTACGCCAGCCCTGGCGTCTCCACCGAGAAGATCCGGCTGTTCCTCGCCCCCTATCGCGCCGCCGACCGCACGGGAGACGGCGGCGGCCTGGCGGACGAGCACGAACTGATCACCGTCGTCGAACTGCCGCTGGACACGCTTTGGGCGCAGGTCGAGGACGAAAGCCTTCTGGACATGAAGACCCTGGCCCTGACGCTGGCCCTGCGCGTCCGCCATCCGGAGCTCTTCACCGGCGCGCCGTCAGCTTGAGCTGCGATCATTCGGCGCCTGACGATCGGGCGCCGTAGCAGCACTGTTCCCAGGTGAGTGATAAACTACTGATTTCGTGGAACTTTATTGCGAATCGCGCATAGATTACCCCAAGCGCGGCCGCACTCCGCCGCGCCGGGTTTTGAACAGACGCGAGGTTGTTGAATGACGCCGTCGCCCGAGTTCCGGAAGCAGCTGGAGGGCTATGGCCTGACCACGGCCGAAATCCTCTACCGCATGCCCGACCATCCGGCGATCCTGCAGAGCTACATCTGGCAGGACTACGATCTCTTCCCTCAGTTCCCGGAACTCAAGAAGTTCCTCGATTTCTGGGCGCGCACGCTGGACGGCGCGCTCTTCAAGGTCACAGTCGGCCATTGCAAGCTTATCAAGCCGGCGGAGCTCAAGGCGCTGAGCGGCGAGTTTAGGCTGCACTGACGACGGAGGCGGGGCGGGAGCCTCTTTGACATCGAGGGCGGGCGTGGCTTGATGGCCCGCTTTGCGCCGAACGCCCCGTCTCATCCTTTGTCTCGCCTTCCTGGCAGCGCTCGCAGCGTGCCAACCGGCCGCGCACCGGCCGCGCTGCCCGCCCGGCCAGGTCTGCCTGGAGTACGGCAACAACACCGAGCCCCTGACGCTGGACCCGCAGCTGTCCGAGCAGGTGACCGAGGCCGTCATCATCGGCGACCTGATGATGGGGCTGACCACCGAGGGGCCAGACTCTTCGGTCCAGCCGGGCATGGCGGAGCGTTGGACGACGAGCCCGGACGGGCTGACCTGGACATTCCACCTGCGTCCGGCGCTCTGGTCCGACGGCGTGCCGGTGACCGCCCGGGATTTCGTTTTCGGCTACCGCCGTATCCTCGATCCCAAGACGGGATCGCCCTACGCCTATCTGGTCTACCTCCTGAAGAACGGCGAGGCGGCCAACCAGGGCAGGGCCCCGCTGGAGGCGATCGGCGCGCGGGCCCCCGACGACCACACCCTGATCCTGACGCTGGCGCACCCCGCGCCCTACCTGCCCCTGCTGCTGAAGCACCAAAGCTGGTTCCCCGCCCCGGAGCACGCGGTGCGCCGCTGGGGAGACAAATGGGTGCAGCCCGGGCGCTACGTCTCGAACGGCCCCTTCCGCCTGGTCGAATGGCGACTGGGCGACTACCTGCGCGTGGAGCGCAATCCGAGGTTCTTCGACAACGCCAAGGTCTGCATCGACCGCATCAACTACTACCCGACCACCGACCAGGTGGCGGCCGAGCGGCGGGTCGCGCGCGGCGAGCTGGACCTCACGACCTCCTTCCAGTCGAACCGGCTGGAGCACATCCGCAAGACCATGCCGGGCTACGCGCGACCGGCCCCTTGGCTCACCACGACCTATATGGCCTTCAACAGCCACGACCGCGGGCCGTTGCAGGACCTTCGGGTGCGGCGCGCCCTATCGGCGGCCATCGACCGGGAGTTCATCACCGGAAAGCTGCTGCGGTCCGGCCAGCGCCCGGCCTACGCCTTCGTGCCGCCGGGAACGGCCAACGCCCGCGCGATCCCGCCCCCGCCCTGGGCGCGGCTGACCCTGGCGCAGCGCCGGGCGGAGGCGCGCGCCCTGCTCGCCCAGGCAGGCTTCGGCCCGGCGCGGCCGCTCACCGTGCAGCTCTCCAGCTCCAATTCGAACGAAAGTCTTCTGCTGGCCCAGGCGATCCAGGCCGATTGGCGGGCCATCGGCGTCGTGACCAAGATCAGCCGCAGCGAAGGCCAGATCCTGCTGGCGGACCTTCGGCAGCGGAACTTCCAAGCCGCCATGGCGAGCTGGGCGGCCGACTACAATGACCCGATGACCTTCCTGGCGCTCTTCAAATCCGACACCGGCGCGCAGAACTACGGCGACTATCGCAGCGCCGCCTACGACGCCCGCCTCGCCGCCGCCGACGCGGAGCCCGACGCCGGCAAGCGCGCGCAATGGCTGGCCGAGGCCGAGCAGATCCTGCTGGCGGACGAGGGCGTGGCGCCGGTCTATTTCAGCGTCAGCCGCTCACTGGTCAGCCCGCGCGTCATCGGCTGGGTCGACAATCTCGAAAACTGGCACCGCGCGCGCTGGCTGTGCGTGAAGGGGCGGCCGAAAGCCGCCGGCTAGATCAGCGATAGACCCAGTGACACTTCTTCTTGGCGTTGCTCTTGGCGATCTGGTGGCCCGCCACGGCGCCCGCGCCCGCGCCCAGCAGGGTGCTGCCAGTGTTGCCGCCGATCGCGTTGCCCAGAAGACCGCCGCCCACCGCGCCGACGACGGTGCCGGTGTTGGCTGAGTGCCGGACCTGCCTGGCGGACTTACACACCCACACGCGATGACGGGTCTGCGCCTCGGCGACAGGCGCGGCCACGAGGGCAAGGGTGGCGACGGCGAGGGCCGGGGCGATGATGGTCTTGCGCAAAGAGGTCTCCATCGTTTGCTGCGACAGGCGTCCAGACGAAACCCGTTCCTACGGCTTCGGTTGCTTGAGCGACGCGGCCGTATTGCGGAACCGAATGGCGCCCCGCGGCTTTTTTGCGGCATCCGCCGATGGGACACGCGCCCGACGGCGCTAAGGAGAAACCCTATGTCCATTCTTGCTTGGATCGTTCTGGGCCTGATAGCCGGCTTCATCGCCAGCAAGCTCGTGAACAAGACCGGCGGCAGCCTCGTTCTCGATCTGCTGCTGGGCGTCGTCGGCGCCTTCGTCGGCGGCTTCCTGTTCACCCGCTTCGGCGCCGCCGGCGTCACCGGGCTGAACATCTACAGCATCCTCGTCGCCATCATCGGCGCCGTGGTGGTGCTGTTCATCTATCACGCCATCGCCGGACGCCGGGCGCTCTAACGCCCCACGTCCCCGGAACTGGAGAACCCCGCCCTCGCGGCGGGGTTTTTCTTTGGAACCGGCGCGCCGCCGGCCGGTTGCCGCCGTGCATCAGGAGCCTGCAGCCATGGCCGACACCGAGCCCCGCCCTCCGTTCAAGGATCAGCCGCAGATGCGTCCGCCAGGCCGCACCGCGGAGATGCGGCCCAGGCCCGACCATGGCGAGACCAGCTACCGCGGCTCGGGCCGTCTCGCCGGCAAGGCGGCGATCATCACCGGCGGGGATTCGGGCATCGGCCGCGCGGTGGCCATCGCCTACGCCCGCGAAGGCGCCGACGTGCTGATCGCCTACCTCGACGAACACGAGGACGCCCGCGACACCGCGCGCCTGGTGGAAGAAGCCGGGCGCAAGGCCGTGCTCGTGGCCGCCGACATCTCGCAAGCCGCCCGCTGCCGGGAGATCGTCGATCGGGCGGTCGAGGCGTTCGGCCGCATCGACGTCCTGGTGAACAACGCCGCCCACCAGATGAGCTTCGAAGCGATCGACGAGATCAGCGACGAGGAATGGGACTACACCTTCCGCACCAACATCTTCTCGATGTTCTACCTGTCGAAGGCGGCCGCCGCGCACATGGCGCCGGGCGCCGCCATCATCAACACCGCCTCGGTCAACGCCGACGCGCCTTCGCCCCAACTCCTGGCCTACGCCACCACCAAGGGGGCGATCCAGAATTTCACGGGCGGTCTGGCCCAGCTGCTGGCGGAGAAGGGGATCCGGGTGAACTGCGTCGCCCCCGGCCCCATCTGGACCCCGCTCATCCCCTCCACCATGCCGCCGGAGAAGGTCGAGCACTTCGGCCAGAACTATCCGATGGGCCGGCCGGGCCAGCCCAAGGAACTTGCGCCCGTCTATGTGATGCTGGCCTCGGACGAGGCGAGCTACGTCTCGGGCGCGACGGTCGCGGTGACCGGCGGCAAGCCGATCCTCTGACCAACCTGGGCCGGTCGCGTCCGCCGAGCGTTAGGCTGTCGCACGACGGCTTAGAGGCGGCGATGAATCCCAGGCTCCATTGCGTGGCCCCGGTCGGCGACCGGTGCGGGGAGGCGGCGACCTGGTCGCCTGCCGAACAGGCGCTCTATTGGTGCGACGTCAACCGCTTCCTGATCCATCGCATCGACGCCCAGCAGCAGGTGAAAAGCTGGCTCTTCGACGAGCCGGTGGTCGCCATTTCGCTGACCGATCGAGCGCAGGAGCTGCTGGTGGCGCTGGGCTCGCGGCTGATCTTCTGGCGGCCCGCCGACGATCACCGCCGAGACCAGGGCTTCAGGCTTGGCGACTGGCCGAGGGCGCGACTGAACGACGGGCGCGCGGCGCCCAACGGCGACTTCTGGATCGGCAGCATGCACAACAACGTCGGTCCCTTCGGCGAGCCGCTGGACACCGCCTTCGGCCACGGCGTGCTGCACCGATTGCGCCCCGACGGCGCCGCCTCGGTCGAGAAGCGCGACCTCGGGATATCCAACACCGTCTGCTGGTCTCCGGATCGGACGACCTTCTATTTCGCCGACAGCCAGCGCAACCTCATCTGGGCCTACGACTACGACGGAGAGAGCGGCGAGATCGCCAACGAACGGCCGTTCTTCGAGGGTTTCGAGCGCGGCGCGCCGGACGGCTCGGCCGTCGACGCGCAGGGCCGGCTGTGGAACTGCCGCTTCGACGGGGGCTGCGTGGTCTGCGTGGCGCCCGACGGCCGCATCGACCAGGTGCTGGAGATGCCGGTCAGGAATGTCACCACCTGCGCCTTCGGCGGCGCCGAGCTGAAGACCCTCTATGTCACCACCGCCGCCATGCTGACCGACGACGCCGACCGCCTCGCCGGGTCGCTCTTCGCCTACGAGGCGGAAGTCCCGGGCCTGGAGAGCTACGCGGCGCGGATTTTATAGGCCCCGTCGCTACAGGCGCGCCTTGATTTCTCCCGGTGCGGGCCTTGAGATGACGGTCCGATCCTGGGAGGGACCTGCATGACCACCGCCTTCGAAGGCTTGCCGCTGTACGACGATCTGCCCCTCGACGCCTCGGCGCCGGCGGACTCGAACTGGGGGGTGTTCGGGGAGCGCGACGAACTGGGCTGCCTCAATTTCCTCAGTCCCGAAGGCGTCGTCGCGGCCGCCGGCCTGGTGCGCGACGGCAAGGTCTTTCGCCTGGACACCCGGCTTGGCTTCAACGATCCGCCGTTCTTCGGCCGCGCCCAGGTGCGCCACACCATCGTCAAGCTCGGCGAGGTGTCCCACGACGACGTGATCGACAACTTCAACACCCAGGAAGGCAGCCAGTGGGACGGCCTGGCCCACTACGGGCTCGCAAGCCGGAGGGCGTTCTACAACGGGGTGGCGCCGGAGGAGGTGCGTTCCGGCCCCGGCGGGCGGCTGAGCATCCACAATTGGGCCGACAAGATGGTCGGGCGCGGCGTGCTGATCGACGTCTACGGCTGGCGGCTCAAGCACGGAAGGGCGGTCGATCCCCTGACGGACGAGGTCTACACCTTGGAGGAGATCAAGGCGGCGCTGTCGGAACAGGCGGGGAGGATCACGCCCGGCTCCATGCTGCTGGTGCGCACCGGCTGGCTGGAGACCCTCCAGGCCCTTTCGGTCGAGGAGCGCCGCACCATCGCCGCCCAGCGCATGCCCCCGGTGATCGGCCTGGAGCCCAGCCGCGAGATGGCGGCCTGGCTGTGGGACAATCGCGTCGCCGCGCTCGGGGTGGATAACACCTCGGTCGAGCCCCTGCCGATGCGCAGGGACGCGGAGGGGCGCAGCTTCCACGAGCGCGCCCTGCCCATGCTGGGCCTGCCGCTGGGAGAGATCTTCGTGCTGGCCCCGCTGGCCGAGGACTGCGCGCGGGATGGGCGCTACGAGTTCATGCTCGTCTCCTGTCCCCTCAACCTGGAGGGCGGCGTGGCTTCGCCGCCCAATGCGGTGGCCATTAAGTAGCCTCGGACGGGCCCGCGAACGCGACGGCGGCCCGCGCGTCACGCCTTCAGTCGATATCCGACCCCCGGTACGGATTCGATGAGATCCTCGCCGAGCTTCTGGCGCAGGTAGCCGACGTAGACCCGCAGGTATTGCACGTCGGCCCGCTCGCTGCCCCAGACGGCGCGGAGCAGCGCGCCGTGCGGCGCTGGGCGGTCGCGATGCAGCGCCAGTTCGGTCAGCAGGTCATATTCTTTGGGCGTCAGCTTCACCGGCGTCCCAGCCCGCGTCACGGCGCGGCGGGCGAAGTCGATCGCCACCTCCCCGAGTTCGAGGCTTGGCGGCGAACCGCGCACCTGCACCCCGTGCCGCAGGCCCGCCCGCATCCGGGCCAGCAGTTCGTCGACGCCGAACGGCTTGGCGACGTAGTCGTCCGCCCCCAGGTCGAGCGCCTCGACCTTCATCGCCTCCGCCTCCCGCGCAGACAGCACCAGGATGGGAGTCGGGCTGCGCGCGCGGATATCGCGTATGACCGAAAGGCCGTCGCGATCCGGCAGGCCCAGGTCAAGCAGCACGAGATCCGGCGCATAGTGGGCGAACCAGCGCAGGCCTTCGGCCGCGCTGCCCGCGATCACGGTGCGATAGCCGGCCGCCCTCAGCGTGGCCGCGAGCGCGGCGCTCAGCGAGCGGTCGTCCTCCACCAGCAGCACCGTCGCCGGATCGGCCGCTTGGCTCATGCCGGCGTCGTTTGCCGCGCGGCGAGGGGGGCCGCCAATCGAATGAGGGCGCCGTGGCCGTCGGCGCGGTTGGCGGCGCCGATGCGGCCGCCCTGGGCCTCGATGAAGCCGCGGGCGATGGTCAGGCCGAGGCCCGTGCCCGGCGGACGGCCATCGCCCGGGGCGCCGCGGGTGAACTTGTCGAACAGCGGCTCGATGGCGGTGGCGAAGCCCGGGCCGTCGTCGAGGACCTCGATCCAGCCGGTGCGGCGGTCCTCGCCGGCGCGAATCTGGATGGTCGCGCCCGCCGGCGAATACAGTCCCGCGTTCTCCACTATGTTGGCCAAGGCGGTCTCGAAAAGCGAGGCGTCGACCATCAAGGGGGACGCCTGCGGGTCGACGTCCGTGACGACGTGGCGGTCGGCGAGTGCGAACCGGGCCCGCGCGACGGCGCTGGCGACGAGGTCCGAGGGCCGGGCGGGCGCCAGCCGCACCGGCAGGGCGCCGGCCTCCAGGCGGTTCACGTCCAGCAGATTGGCGACCATGCCGCTCAGCCGCGAAGCCTCCGCCTCCGCCGAGGCCAGCAGGGCGTCGCGCGTGGCCGGTTCGTGGACCTCGCCGAACTTCCTAAGGCTCTGCAGCGTCACCAGTATGGTGGAAAGCGGCGTCTTGAGATCGTGCGAAACGGCCGCCAG
>Ga0070668_100001525_pt1 | contig 16703 bp, 14 predicted proteins | sample KBSS43metaG_FD_64661 | JGI IMG/M metagenome (GOLD analysis project Ga0070668, IMG submission 64661) | Switchgrass rhizosphere microbial communities from Kellogg Biological Station, Michigan, USA - KBS S4-3 metaG | ecosystem: Host-associated > Plants > Roots > Rhizosphere > Soil ... | reverse complement strand
GACCGATCGACGTCTTTCATGCGCCGATGCTCCTTTGAGATTGGGGACCGCTCATCCGCCGATGATCACGGTTGCGCATCCCGCCGCGACCACGCCGCCGTGCGCCGTGGAGTCGCCCTGGCGCGCAGCGCCCTTGCCGCCGATCATGACGGTCAGCGATCCCTTGGCGATGCTGTCGGGCGGCCCGGCACACGTGCATACGGACCCGACGGTCGCGGCAGGCTGCCCTCCGATCAGCACGGTCGGAAGCCCTGGCGGCAGAATCGGCCCTCCCGTATGCGGGTTGCCGTTCGGGTTGATCACCGGACAGGTGTGGTTGTCGCCTACGCGCGCCGCGATGCCCATGCTGTCACCCTTCGCTTCGATCTAGTTGATCTTGACCTGCGCGCCCTTGATGGTCACGATCTTGGACGACTGGATCGTGATGCCCGACTTGTCCATCTTGATCGTGTTCTGGTTCTCGTCCTTGAACTCGAGCGCGCCGGAATCGTTGTTGACGGTGATCGTTTTCTTGCCGGCGGCGCCGCTCGGCACGACAAGGCTTATCCGCTTGTTCGAGTCGTCAAACACGAGCTTGAGTCCTGCCTTCGTCACGAAGCCGAATTGCTCCTTGCCCTCTTCCTCCGGCAGCGGCGACTCGTGCTTGCCCTTGCTGTGGAGGTAGCCCAGGATGATCGGCTCGCGCGGGTCGGAGCCCAGGAACCCCAGAACCACCTCGTCGTTGGGCTGCGGCCGGAAATACGCGCCGCGCTTCGCGCCGGCGTCGAGCGTCGCGACGCGTGCCCACAACCCCTGCTTGCCCGACGTGATCGTGGGCACGTGGACCTTCACGCGATATTGGCCAACCTTGGAGTCGTCGGTGTCCAGCACCAGCCCGATCTGCAAGCCGCTCACGCCCGGCAGGAGCCCTGACGCCGGCGCCTGCATGACGTTTTCCTTGGTGTAGAACCAGTCGTCGCTCCATCCGAACTGGATATCGGTCAGCCAGTTGCCGTCGTAGGTATGAAGTACCCCGGTGACGAGGACGTCGCCGTTGAAGCGATCGCCGACGCCATCGAGTGTAATGACGCTGCCTGGCTTCACCTCGGCATTGCCCTCGATGCGGACCCGGCCCACGGCCTTCGAGAGCTGGCTGCGCAACGCGACTGCGTCGGACCAGGCCTGGAGCTGATCCGGCGTCAAGTGCCCGGGATGGTCGAGCGTGACGGCGCCTCCGAGAACGCCCCCGAGATCGTCCGACGACAGATCCCCCGCCTCGTCGAAGTCGGCGGATCCAAATTCCGATTCCTCGAGTTCCTGCTTCGTGTAATCCCACGAAGCGCTGTCGACGGATTCCGGCTGGCGGCGCGCGTCCATCTCGGCTTCGAACTCGAAGATGTTGTCGCCATACGTCGCCGTGAGCACGGCATCGTCGGAGGCGGAAGGCTTTTTCACCACGAGCGTGCCGTCGTCCGTCAGGACGAGCATCCCGTTGGCCTCGGCACGCGTGCAGATGAAGTCCCAATCGGTCGACTCGAACTGGATCAGTTGCGGGTGCGAGTACGACGTGGAATCGACCTCCGGCGCAAACTCGCTTGCGATGGCCTCGATGACGCTGCTGTCCGTCTGGTTGATGTAGTACGCGCTCTTGCGTGCCGCGGTCAGCTTGATCGCCTCGTCCTTGGCCTCGATCACGAGCACCGAGGAGCCGTTCTGACGTGCCTTGATAGCGTGCTTGACGATGATTCCCTCGAAGACAGTGTCGACATCTTGGTGATAACCGAGCTGGATCGTGATCGTGTTGCCGGGTTTGAACAGCTCGCCGTCGCTGAGCGGGAAGTCGCGATCCGACGCCGATCCATCGAGCAGCACGACTTTCGCCGACGCAATCTTGTTGAACGTCTTGTTGACCGTGATCTGCGCGAGCTCGATTTCGTTGCTGAGCGGCGTCCCGTCGATCAGGATCGTCTGGCTGACGACATCCTTGGCGTCGTCGGTGCCGGGCGGCAGGCTGGTCAGGCTCATCGCGGGCGGCGCTGCGAGGCTTATGCCTTGGCAATGGGCGGGAACACCAGCGTCGAGCCGGGCTCGAGCCTGCGAAAATTCTTGAGCCTGTTCGCTCTTGCGACCTGCAGGTAGTAGGTCTGGTCGTTGTACGTCTGATACGTGAGCAGCGGCAGCAGATCGCCGTCCTTCACGACAACGCGGTGGGTGAGGTCCGGCGACGACAGCATGCCGAGGACGTCGCTCAGCCCGGCGATTATTCGTTCGGTGAACTTCGCCGTGATCTTGGCGCGGATCGGCAGCCCGAACATGTCGAACATCGTGTAGGTGACTTCCGACGAGTTGAGGATGCAGGTATTGATGAACGTGCCGTACTGCACCATGAGGTAGGGCGGCCGGTGAATGTTGCCGCGCACGTTCGTCGTCACCGCGCGGAACAGCGCGACTTGCGCCGTGACCGGGATCTTGGCGCCGTTCGTGTTGACGCCGGTGCCGTCCAGCGTGAACTCGATCGTGAACGTGCGCGGCTTGACGTTTACGTATTTCGAGTCCGACCCGACTTTCGCGCGTGCGGCCGCCGAGCACCACACGATGTCCTCGTGAATCGCGAAGCTCTCGGGGTTGAACATCACGATGAACGGGACGCCGAAGGGAATGCCCGACTTCGTCGTCGGGATGATCTTCAGGTTGAACGGCAGCTTTAAAGCGCTCTGGGCGTCCATCAGCGCTCCTTCATTTCGCGCAGAATCTCGAGCACGCGCTCGATGATCTCGTTCTCGGAGCCATTCGCGCCGTCGTTGTCGTCGTCGCCCTGCCCGCTCCCCGGTGCGCACAGCGCCTTGGTATCGACGGTGGTGCGCACCACCACTTCGTTGATATGCACGGGCATGGTCAAAGGGTCCGATCGAAGTATTGATAAGCGAGCTCGAGCGTCTCCACGACGAGCGCGTTCTCCGAGGCGCGGAACTCGGAGATCGACCACTTGAGCGGATACGCCTGCACCACCTTCCAGATCGCGACGGCTACGCCCGCCTCGTCCATCAGCGTGATGGTGAGATCGGCGGGCTGGAATTCGTAGAGAAGCGCGGAGTAATACGTGCTCAGCGCCGACTTGAACCACGCCACGAGCGCCGTTTCCTTGAGCAGGCCGCGCTTCAGCACGAGGTTCGGATACTTGGTCCGCTTCGGGAGCTTGTACTCGAACCGGTTCTCGCCACCCTCGCGCAGCGCCTCGGTCTCGACTTCGAAGGTGAGGCCGCTCACTTCCTGGAATCGCTGCTCCGTGTCGATGTTCATGCCGGCCACGTTCACGAACTCCACCTGGAAGTGGAACCCGGTCGGAGGATAGTACGAAGCCATAGCATCACTTCGTAATGAGTGACAACCCTTCGTGGACGAGCTCGAGCGATTCGATGGCGATCTCGTTGCCGGCGGCCTTCAGCGCAGGTCCTTCGCACTTGGTGGGCCACGCCTGTGAGACCGTCCACACCATCACCGGCGCTCCCTCGTCGTTGAGGAGCGTGATCGTGAGGTCGCGCCGCTCGACATTGGGCGCGCCGGTGTTGTTGAACCAGATGAACAGGTCATTGTTGTGCTCGACGATGCCGCGTTTCAACGAAATGTTGTTCGCCTTGCGGATGCCGGGACGCTTGAGCGGCAGCGTCGAACTGGACATGAGCCCGTCGCGGTACTCGATCGACTGGATGTCCTGCGAGAGTCCGGAAACGTCGGAGAAACCGATGTCGACGTTGTTCCACGAAACCTTGAAGTGAAAAACGGGAATGGGATATGTGGCCATGATGGGCTCCGCTGGATTCGGAATGTCGGTTCAGGGGGCGTCAGGACTGCTGCATCAGCTGCGAGAACTTGAGGATGATGAACTCGGCGGGACGGGCCACCGCCATGCCGATCTCCACGTTCATGCGTCCTTCGAGGATGTCCTGTGCGGTCATGGTCGTGCCGAGGCCGACCTTGACGAAAAACGCCTGCTCCTGCTTCTGGCCGGCGAGCGCACCCTGCCTCCATTTGAGGACGAGGTAGTTCTCGATCATCGCCTGCACCTTCACCCACGTGTCGATCGTATTGGGCTCGAACACCGCCCACTGGATCGACTTCTTGATCGACTCCTCGACCATGATGAAGAAGCGGCGCACGCTGATGAACCGCCATTCGTTGTCGTTCCCGTTGAGGGTGCGCGCGCCCCAAACGAGCGGCCCGTACCCCGGGAACGTGCGGATCACGTTGATGGACTTGCCGTTGTCCACATCGATGTTGAGGGCCCCTTGCTCCCTGTCGGAGATCGGTATGCTTGGCGAGACCACCGACAACAACCCCTCGTTCGCCGGCGCTTTCCAGACGCCTTTGGTCGAGTCGACGCGCGCATACAGTCCCGCAATGGCGGGAGACGGCGGCAACTCGACGTATGCCTTGCCGATCGCAGAGACGATCTTGGCGTAGGCCGCCGAGGTGCTGATGTCGCCTAACTTCTTGCCGGGTAACGCGGGGCTCGCGCCGTCGATCACCAAATCATCGATCTTGTAGGCGCGTGCGTAGCTCGTGACGAGGTTCGGGTAATAGGCCGCGGCGTAACGGACGTTGACCGCCCCGTTGTTCGCCGCATTCTTGACGATGTCGGTATCGCCCTTGATATCACCCGCCGGATTCGCCGCATCCTTGGGCGTTACCTTCTGCGGATCGATGATCGCGAATCGATCCGCGAGGCTCGCAGCCTGCGCGATCATCTTTTGCACGACGTCTGCGTAGTTGTCCGATACCGGGGCTTCCGGAATGACGAGAAGCGTCACTTCGTCGACGTCGTTGACGACGGCGAGGCCGTCCGTGAGATCTTTCGCGACAACGGTTCCCGGGGCGACGGCATAGGGACCGACCGAGACGACGTAGCAGGTGGCGCCGCCGTTGTCGAAGTAATGCCGCACGGCATAGGCCAGGTTGTGCTTCGATTGCTTGGCGGGATTAGTCGTGGTGGTGGCGGTGAAATTTCCGTTTCCGTCATCCGCGACGGTGACCACGATGCTGTCGGCGGCTTCCGGCTGCGGTCCGCCGAACCAGAGCGTGTATTGGCTGAAATCGGTGACCTTCGTCGGGATCTTCTTGAGGTCGACGCCCGCCTTGGCAGCTTTCTCGGTATAGCCTATGAAAGCCGGGATGGCGGTTTCCACTTCCGCAACTGACGGCGGAAACGTCGAGATCTCCTGCACATACACACCGGGCGTCGCCAACTTGATTACGCTAGCCATGGCTATTCCTTCGTCAGATGGTTAAGAAAGTGTCCGAGAAGACCGGCGGCGCTGCCCGCGCATCGATGGAGGAATTCGATGGATAGGGCAGGTCGGACCGTACGACGTCATCGCTGCTCCCCACGTTCTTCTTGAGGCTCAGCAAGAGGGGTTTGTGCTGCGCGCCAACGAGGTATTGCTCGCGCAGCGCGATCTCCGCGTCAGAGACGAACACCAGCAGCTGATCGGTCGCCGTCGTCGGGCTGAAGGTTATCGTCGGATCGTTGGTGCTGATCACGTTGACATGTTGCAGGTAGTTCGCCTTGTCGGGGTCGCTCATCCCCGCCATGTCGGCAGCGATTGGACCGTTGGGCGAAAGCGCCACCGTGTAACGCCATCGCGTCTTGCGATTGGCGAAGCGGATCGAATAGCCCGGTCTCGCACTCGTCAACGAGCGATCCGGCTCGACCATCCGATAGTTGGCGGCAAGCGTCGACGAAAGCACGAGCTCGACGAGGCCGAATTCCTGTGGCTCCGAGCTGGGGGCGAAATAGAACATGTCTTTCACCGCGCCGCCGATGGCGAGCTCGCATCGACCGACCGGAAGCGAATGCAAATCGAACACGAGATCGGATTTGCCCGCGTCGTTGACGATCGCACTCGGCAAAACCTCGACGCCGGTGAGGAGGTGCTTCACCTTTGCCGTGCCGGGCGCAACCTCGGCGTCGTGATGAAACGAGTAGTTCTCGGTCGACCGCTCGAGTCGATCCTGGTCGCCATCCACGCCCGCGGCGACTTTGGTCAGGTGCAAATCGCCCCGGGGCGCCGCCGCGTCGGTCTGCTGATTCGTGAAGTAGTAGAGCCTCGCCGCGTCGAACGCCGTCGGAAGCTCGTCGAAATTGAGGACGTTGGGATTGCGAAGGCGCATCCAGAACGTCAGCTTTTCCGCCGCCGCCGGCAGGAAGCGAAGAAGGTTGTCACCGCCCGCGTTCTTGCCGAGGACTCTGGCGAGAACGGTCACGCCGCCCTGACGATCCGACCTGCGGAACAGCACGTCGAGGCGGCGCATCGTGTCCACACACTCGGCAGTGGGGTAAATCTCGAAATCGAGCTCCGGCCCGACGTCGGACTTGCGGGCCACGCCGTCGACGTAAAACGGCTGAAGCACCGACACGCTGGCCAATACGGCGTACTTGAAGGCAACGTTGTCCGCCATCGGCTGCCTTCAACGGATTCCCAGCTCGACGATCGCAGGCGCCTTCTCCTGGCTCCTGGTCTCGAATATCGTAAGTAGCTTCATCCGGTAGACCACGCTCGGAATGTATTTGGAGCCGAGCATCGCCCACAGATTGTTCAGCTGCTCGAACGTGAGGGACTGCAATGTAAACGACAGGCGCGTGATGAGTTGCCATGGCTTCTTGTCCGGCTCGGTCACCGTGGCGTTGAGCGCCGGGAACTTCGTGGCGTCGAACACCGGATTCGCCTGAAAAAACGCCAGGACGTCCGACAAGTCGCGCAACGCGGTGGGATAATCCTTGTTGCTGGCGACGAACAGCAGATAAAGATCGATCTCGACCGGCGGATTGAGCTTGAGGAACTGCTTATCGTCGGTCGGGATGTATTGCGGTCGCTTCCCCTCGCGGCGCTCCTCGTCGATGCCGACGAGCATGATGGTTACATGCGACGTATCCGTGATGTCGATCGTTCCGTTCGGATGCACGATCGACTTGAGGTCCACCGACCCCTTGGGATAGGACGCGTCCTGTTCGCGCTCGACGATGTAAGCGTCGAGGCTCGACTTCACGAACTCGAGTGCCGTGCGGATCACGAGCAGGCCCGTCGCGAACGCCGCACATTTCTGCGGGCCGTAACCGAGAGGCTCGGCGCCGCTACTGCGCCTGGCGCGAGATCGCACGCTCGCTTTCGGGGCTGCCAGCAGGCCCGTTCGCCCTCAAGCGCGAAGCAGTAACTGAGCGGGTTCAACGCTTCTCCTTGCCTACTACAACTGTCGGAGAACTGTTGCTTGTCCAAGACACCTTGTATGATTCAAACACGCTCACCGCGGCTTTGGCAAGGTGATTTACACGCGAATATTCACGTCCGCTCAAAGGTCATAAACTATTGACATATATGGCTATTACCGGCGAAGGTAATGAAGTTCGACGGTGCGGAAACGTTGAGTAGAATCGGTCGGCAGAGTGTAACGAGTGGCAGTCCTTTGTATCGATTGCAGTGCACAACTATCAACGTGTCCGAGACTTACAGCGGGAACCTAATGAGGTGTGAAAGGAATTAGATCGGTCGCGATCGCCTCGTCCGAGTGAGCCGCGGATCGACGCTCTGACCGGGTGGCAACAAGCCCAGCAAAGGGTTTCGCATGCCAGAACATCTAGTCGAATCGGCCCCGCCTGCCGCAGCGGTGATACCCGCGGCAGTTCGCGAATCGGGCGTCGACGCGGCATTCGATGAGGAATTGCTCGCGACGACGGACTGGCCCGGCGGGCTATTCGCGCAGCGCAAGCCGCAGCTAGGTTCCGCCGACGATCCGCTCGAGGACGAAGCCGATCGCGTCGCCGACGGAATGTTCGCGCAGCGCAAGCTGCAGTTGGGTTCCGTCGATGATCCGCTCGAGGACGAAGCCGATCGCGTCGCCGAACACGTGATGCGCATGCCCGCAGGGCCGGTCGCGCAACGCGTATGCGAGGACTGCGAAGACGAACCGCAGACCGTGAGCCGCAAGGCATCGTACGCGGCGATGCGAAAGTGCAGCGGGTGCGAGGAAGAAGCAAGGACCGCTGACCGGCCGGACGTCTCGTTCATACAACGTCAAGCGAATGGCGACGGCGGCTCGCTATCCGACGGAGCGGCAGATCACATCTCGGCGACGAGGGGAACGGGCGCATCGATGCCCTCCGAGACGCAGGCGTTCATGGAGCAGCGGTTCGGAGCCGACTTCTCCGGCGTCAGCATTCATGCAGGCGCCTCCGACGCGGATCTATCGAGCGAGTTGAACGCCCACGCGTTCACCGTCGGCAAGGACATCTATTTCAACGACGGCCAATATGCGCCTTCCACCAGTGAGGGGCAGCATTTGCTGGCGCATGAGCTCGTGCATGTCGTCCAGCAAAGCCCCGACGTGCGAAGAAAGGAAGCGAAGCCACGCGCAGGACATCGAACGGCGTTCAGCGCCGCAAGCGAGACGTCCGTTCAGCGCATGTACTTCGCGCCGGATACGAGGATAGGGGGCACGCTGATCCACTCGACCGTGCTTCCACTGTTCGCGCAAAGCAACAGCGATCTCTTCGTGGAAGTCGCCATTCCGGGCAGCAGCAAGGATTTTGCAGAGCCAGGCAAAACGGGCGTAGCGGACTTGTACAGAGCGCACCCGACTGGGGGCCGATCGCGCACGGTCGGCCTCAAGTTCGATGAGGGACCGGAGTATCTGAGGCAAAACACCAGACTCCGTTTCGGCGGCGGTGCCTATAACCACAACTCGGAATCCGCCCCGACGGGCGGCAAGCACAAACCGAGAGCCCGCCGGATGAGCCTCGCCCCAACCCATATCGAGCTCGGCGATCTCAAGCCCGGCGGCGGTGCGGAGGCGATACTGGGCGGAGCGCAGCTCAACACCTACACCGCAGGCCTCGAGCAAACGAGGGATGACCTCAACACGTTTCTCGCGGCCGACCCGACACAGAGCGACGGGCCGGCATCCTGGAGGCTGGGTGTCACGAAGATGTCGTCTCTCACGATTCCTCCAAGGCTCGTTTATCCGTCGGGCATCGGAATTGCGAGAAACGCCCTCGGAGTTTACGAGGGCACATTCGCCGTCAATCGCGATACGGGATTGGTCGGCTCCATGTTCGTCTACAAGGATCCGCAAGCGGGGATATGGTCCTATGAATGGATCCCGGAGGACATTCCCACGAGCACCGGAGCCGGACCGATCAACTCGGTGCTTGACCGGTTGAACAACGAAGTGATTCCCCCGCTTATCGGGACGGGCGGTACCGGCGTTGCGTTGAAGCGAATCGCACCTTCGATCTCCACGGCGCAGGCGCGCCCGCGCGTCGTTCAGAAGAAGGACGCGAAGTTCGACGACGCCAGCTGGAAGAGCAAGCACTACACGCCGTGGAAAGCGGAGGCCGAGAAAGTCCTCGCCGACAAAGGCGAGATGAAGAAAGCCAAGGTGGCCGAAGCGGCAGTAGAGCTCAAAGGAAGAGTCCCTGGGGTCCCTGTTCCGGTCGACGTACAGGAACGTGGCAAGGGCGTCAGCAAGATCAAGCATTGGACGAGGTTCGGCGGAATCTTCGGATGGCTGCGCGAAAAGTTCGACTTCATCTTTGTAAAGGTCCACGCGTTCGCGAAATCGATCAAGCAGAAGGTCCAGAACCTCGTCAAGAAGGCCGGGAGCAGCTCGTTCGGAAGCTGGCTCAAGGCGGCCGCTCGAGTCGTCTTCAAGGTATTCAAGCTCGTGGGCGCCTGGGTCGTCGGGCAGGTGCTGGACAGGCTCGTGGATTCCTTGCGTGCGGGGATCATGAACAACATCAGGAAAGTGATCGACATGATCACTCCCGACGATGTGAAAGCCAAGATCCAGGAATTCGAGGACCTCAAGGCGAGATACCAGGCCATCATCGAGGAGAAGGAAGACGAGCTCATCAAGCGATTTTTCGGCGACAAGCTGGAATTCTTCGAGAACCTCAAGAGATTCGAAGAGATCGCCGACACTCTCAGCACGATCGCGACCATCGTCGAGTGGGGCGTGCGCCTGCTTGCGTGCGCTTCACCGCCCGCGATCGGCTGCTTGTGGAACCTCGCGATGTCCGCTTTGGAGTGGGCGTTCGGCAAGCTCATGCAGACCTGCTGGTTCACCAAGAAAGTCTACGAGCCGGTCATCTCGAACGTCGATCTCGTCCGCAACTTTCCCACGGAGATCGCGGCCAAGATCGTGGAAACGGGGAACGACTACATCCCCGTGCCGAGCGGCTTCGACCCCATCTTCGCACCGATCACCGTCAGCACCGGAGGCTTCTCGTACGACTGCGACGCAGGCGGAGACGGCGACAACAACCTCACGCCGGAACGACAGGCGATCCTGGATCTGGTGGAGGAGATGGGACCGGAAAAATTCAATGCGATGCTCGAGCTCTCGCTCAAGCGGGGCGCTGGGCCCTGGGTCCTGATGACCGCCGACCGGATCACGGCGATGAAGGACGTGCTCGGCGCGCTGTCTGCCGATGAAATCTTGGATGCCGCGAACGACAAGTCGAAGGGCGTGCCGCAGTCGCTCGACAGTTTCCTCAAGGGGATCCAGGGGTATACACGGACCGAGAAAAAGCTCATCGAACACGCGGCCGAACAGCGCAAGAAGGCCGCGGAGCTGAAGGAGCTGGGCGACGGCGGAAAAGGCGGTGGTGGAAAGGGCGACGTCGCGAAGGGCGACGGCGGGAAGGGCGGAGGCGGTGGGAAGGGCGGCGGAAAAGGAACGGGCCCTTCCTACGAAATCATAATGGGACGCACCGGGCTGGACGAATCCAAGGCGACGCAAGTGCGAGTGGGTGTGGAGCAGGTGACGATGGCGATCAAGCAGCAGGACGCGCATACCAACGTGTCGTGCGACGCAAAGATCGTCCTCAACGATGACGGCAATCTGATCACGATACCTCTCGTGAAAATCCACATCGACGCGAAGTGGCGCCCTACGCTGGACAGCGATCCGTATTACATCATCTCGCTTGCCGAGGAAGTCTCGATCAAGTATTCGAACGGCGAAGTGAAGAAGCTCACCTCGGTCCAGTTACCCGAGGCGTTCGTAAAATTCTCGAATTGACGGGAGCGGGCGCCGGCGGACGCTCGCCGGCGTGAGCCGCGGAGCGGTCCTCTGACGAGACAGCAACAAGCCCAGCAAGGGTTTCGCATGCCAGAACACCAAGTCGAATCGGCCTCGCCTGCCGCAGCGGTAGTACCCGCGGCAGTCCGCGAGTCGGGTGCGGACGTCGCGGCGGAGGAAGAGCTGCTCGAGATGACGGCACTGCCTGGCGGACTGTTCGTGCAGCGCAAGCTGCAGTTGGGTTCCGTCGATGATCCGCTCGAGGACGAAGCCGATCGCGTCGCCGACCACGTGATGCGCATGCCCGCCGGACCGGTCGTCCAGCGCGTATGCGAGGACTGCGAGGAACCCGAGACGGTGAGCCGCAAGCCCTCGTATGCGGTGATGCGAAAGTGCAGCGCATGCGAGGAAGAGGCGACGACCGGGGACCGGCCAAGCGTCTCGTTCATACAACGTCAAGCGAATGGTGACGGCGGCTCGTTGTCCGACGGAGCGGCCAATCGCATCAGCGCGACGAGGGGATTGGGCGCATCGATGCCCTCCGAGACCCAGGCGTTCATGGAGCAGCGGTTCGGCGCCGACTTCTCCGGCGTCAGCATTCATGCAGGCGCCTCCGACGCGGACCTTTCGAGCGAGTTGAACGCCCACGCGTTCACCGTCGGCAAGGATATCTATTTCAACGAGGGCAAATATGCGCCTTCCACGAGCGAGGGGCAGCATTTGCTGGCGCACGAACTCGCGCACGTTCTGCAGCAGCGTGGCCCGGAGCAGCACCGCATCCAGCGCCAGCCGGCGGTGACGGGAGAGAAGGTGTCCGTGGTGAGAGTGGTGGCCTTCGAAGGCTCCACCGGAGGTGAAGCGTACCTGTCGAACAACCGCGTGGAGCCGGTGGAAATCACGCTGAACGAACTCGCGGAGGGCGAGTACACCTTCGAGCTGGATGAGCAGAGGGAGCATCACTACCGTGGCCCCGGTCGGTTCCTTTTCCGCAAGAAACCGGCGTATGGGTGGGCGCAAACCGTCACGGTGAAGATTCTGAAGGGCACCAGCGCTCAGCTTCGCCAAGAGTTCTATTCTCTCCCGTGGTATGTGCGGCACGCGATCTCTGCCGAAGCGAGCGGGCCCGGCTCGTACGAGGGCTTGCAGCAATTGGTCGACATGGGAAATCGCATGGTGAGAGAAGGCATGACGGAAACCGAAGTGCTGCTGCTCGAGCAGCGCATGCGGGGTATGAGGTTCGACAAGAAATGGGACCTGCTGGCCGCTTACCTGGAACAACGCGTAGTGGACGTAGACCTGGCGCAGGAGACCCACAAAGACCTGCTCAAGAGCATGCGGGCCCTGGCCACGATTCCGGATTGGATCAATGTCAATTCGCTCAAGCTTCTGATTCCGGGCACGCCCGAATATCAGCGCGTCACGAAATACCTGCTGGAAAACACCAGCTTCGATGGCATCGAAGAACTGCGTAAGACGGTGCGCGCGTTCGCCGACGCGTTCGACCAGGAGTTGTACGGGCTGGCCATGGCGTCGCTCAACGCTACCGAAGCGGCGCTGTTGGCTCTCGATCTCACCTACGTTGGGATCTGGCAGTCGAAGATGCCATCGCCGGAGCGGGTGCGCGCGGAAGTGCAGAGGCTGCGCAAGGATCCCAAAGTCATATCGGCGCAGGAGGCACTGAAGGAAGCACGCGACACGGGCGCGACAGACTGGGGCATCCAGCAAATCCAGAACAGCCTGCGACGAACCGTCTCCGAAAGCTCGGCGCTGAAATTCCTGCCGACGTGGGATATCGAAGACTTTCTTTTCGGCAGCGACGACAAACTCTACGGGCAGCTCGTGGTATTCCTGACCAGCGGGCGCGAACATGTCCGCAAGGCCAGAGCGTCGATCGACGACCTGGCGTTTCTGTGGTCCGCCGACAACATCATTGGCATGGAGAAAGCGCTGCTCGGCATCGAGCGCGGGTCGATTCTGAACCTGATTGTGGACCAAGTGGCGCACCAGCGCAGGACCGATACGTCGCTGTGGCACATGCTGTGGACGGTGATGGAGTTTGCATTCATGTTTGTTCCCGGCCCCATCGGCTTCGCGCTGCGCACGGCGGCGGCTATCGCGAGTGCCAACTCGGCGACGACCTCGTACGGCAAGTCGGTTTCCGGCTTCGAAACCGGCCTGATGAGCGACAAGCCCTCGAGCAAAGCGTTGACCTTCCAGCTTCTGTTTACGGCGGGAGGCGTGGTTTTGGACGCCGCGCTGACGCGGCCCTTCGCGACGGCGGAGCGCGCGCCGCTCACGATAGGGAAAGCGGGCGGCGAGGCTCATCCGGGTTCAATGCCCGGGCTGGAGCCTCCGGCAACGAAGCCCCCGGTGGCAACCGGAGAAGCAGGCAAAGCGGGTGAGACAGTGGCTCACGAGGCAGGCGCGCTCGGCGCTCCGCCGCGCACTGAATTGTTCCGGGGCATTACCGACGACACGGTGAAGCTGTTGAACAAGCACCCTGACATCCGGCGCGTCCTGGAAGCGCACCCCAATGCGGCCGATCTGTTCAAGAAATGCAACTCGCCTTGTTTCCCGGATTTTCTGAACGCGAGACAATTCGAAGAGCGGATGACCCGCCTGGAACTTCTCCAAGAGGAGATGGATTTGGCCGGGTACGCACTCAATCGCCAGGCCGTAAAGGACCTGATGCATGCACAAACCAACGTGCGGGACATCGACAAGGCGCTGAAGTACCTCGAGGACAAGTTCCACTACCAGGTGCCCAGTTTCAACGCGAAGGCCGCTGGCGTGGCGCCGAGACCCCTCACCGGCGATCCGCGGCTCTCGCCCGGCCCGGGTGCGGCGCCGGTCGCATCCGGCGTGAAGGGCACGATGGGCGCGGCCACGCATGCGGGTGAGTTGTTCACGGAATTGCCCCGGCGGCTGAGTCTCGAGCGCGCCGCGCAGTTGCGGCAGTCGATCGTGAGGGGCGAGCGCTCGCTGGTGGAGGTGCTAGCCGAGCTGCCGGAGCAGGGCGTCGCGGAGCTGATGTTCCCGACGGGATTCGGGCGCCGGTTCATCGACCACGTATTCATGGAGGGCGGCACACTGCGGGTGGTATTCCGCGAGAGCAAGAACGTTTCGCTGTTCCGTCTCACCGACGAATATATTCTGCAACTGGAAAAAGACATTTCATTTCTTCGGGACCGACGCTTCAGCGATTTGGTGATCGAATGGCGCATCAGCGGGAACATCGAGCAGGATGCGCTGAATCGGTTGCGGTCGCTGCAGCGCGAGTGGAACGGCCGGTTCCGCTTCCAACTCGACGCACCGCCCGGCGCCTACGTCAGCCCGGGCTACCGCCACGTGCCGCCCAACCCGCCGGTGATCGAGCGCCGGTAGGGCCAGCTTTTGCAGCCCGGCCGCTGGAAAACGTGGGCATGAGCGGTGCGGCAATTTCAAGGCGCAGCGAACAGTGGCTCCACCTGTTTGGGCAGCACTTCTTCGTCCAAGCGATAATGCCTGTGTGCCGTCCTTGACCGACCTCGTCGGCGGTCGCCGCCAATCCGCGTCGCTCACGACTACCGCGCGTCGTGCGAATGAACGTGGGTGGAGCGCCGGATTTGCGACGAAGAGCGGTAACGCCTCAGCGAGATCGCCCACGATCTCGACTTCGACCTTGATGCCGGTCTTCCCGCGCGTGGCCGGGCACGGACGCGTGCTAGCCTCATCATTCCGAGCGTCTTCGGCAGCCAGATCGAAAGTGCCGGCCAGTAGGTGACGACGACGAGGAACACCAGCATCGTCAACAGCCACGGCCAGACCGCGATCGTCAGCTCGGTGATCCCCATCTTGGTGATGCCGGACGCGACATAGAGGTTGAGGCCCACCGGCGGTTGGTACATGCCGACCTCCATGTTCACCACCATGATGATGCCGAAGTGCACGGGGTCGATGCCGAGTTTCATTGCGACCGGGAACAGGATCGGCGCCACGTGATCTCGGGAGTCGACCGCTACCGATGCGCTTCGCTGACGAACGGCCGCGGTCACCTGTGCACCAATTCGCTGACAGTCTCCCGGCACGTCGTCGAGAGCAAGTTGCTCGAGAGTCTGAAATCGGACCTGCTGTCGCCAGAGGTCATCGCCGACGTTGTGAAGCGTGTGCGCGACGCCGTTGCGGCTGCCGAGCAGACGTCGCCGGCGGAGAGCAGCAAGATCGCAACGTTGCGCGGCGAAATCGAGCGCCTGGTCGACGCGGTTGCGTCCGGGCTACTCGCACCCTCCCCCGCCGTCCGCGCGCGCCAGGAGCGCGCAGAGGCGGAGCTCGCACGCATGGATGCGGCGCGCGATGCGCCAGCCGAAAAGGTCGAGCGCCTGCTGCCGAAGATCGCGGAGAGCTATCGCGCGATAGTGAGCGACATTGCGACGATCGCGCAGCGCGACGTTGCGCGAGCACACGCGGACCTGCGTCGCGTATTGGGCGACTCGATCCGGTTGCTTCCTTCGGAGGGCGGTGACTTCCTTGAGGCGGAAGTCACGCTGGAGGGCGAGAAGCTTGTCCGACTCGCCGGAAATTCCTTGAAGAATCAAGGAAGAAATAATGTGGTTGCGGGGAGTTGCTTTGGCAACTACTCACATCGCGTACCACTTCGTTAGGAGGTGGTGCCGCGAGATAGGTCCCAGCGGCCGGCGGCGCCGCGCGAGCGCCAGACCGGCGAGCGCCATCGGGAGCAGTGCAACGGTGGCGGGTTCGGGGACGACGGAGGGAGGAACGATCTGGCCCCTGACCGCGCCACCTGGGAACGTTGGGTTGTGTACGTTGATGTAGAAGTTCGCCGGATTCGCGAGTACGCCAGCGACATCTGGATCGATCACTGAGCCGCTCAGCTGCCCACCGAAGTCGATGACGACCGGTCCCGGAGCTCCGGCGGGGCCAGCGTGAATATGCGCGGCAATCACCGGTAGTCCAACGTTCTCGATCGCGATCAGCCAGTCGACGCGGTTGGTTGGGGCGTCGAAATTTACGAGAGCGACGCCGCTGCCGTCGGGGTCGCCCGGACCGGGCGCTTCGGACGCGCCGGTCAGCGCGGCCGAGAACGGAATCGCGGGAACGCTTTGTAACTGGCCCCGAACGGCGCCGGCCGGGAACGCCCCGGTGTGGACGTTGACGTAGAAGTTCGTCGGATTCGCAAGCAAGGCTGCGACGTCGGCGTCGATCACCGAGCCGCTCAACTGCCCGGCGAAGTCGATGACGACCGGTCCCGGGGCTCCGGCGGGGCCAGCGTGAATATGCGCGGCCACCGGTACTCCGATGTCCGCGACGGAAATCCGCCAATCGATGCGGTTGGTGGTGCTATCGAAAATGAGCAGCGCTGTGCCTGTGCCGTCCGGATCGCCCGGTCCGGGGGCCTCCGCCGCGCCCGTCAGATCGACCCTGAACGGAATCAGCGTGGCATTCGCGGTCAGTGACACGCCGGTCAGTAATCCGGCTGCCACAACCCAACGCAAGCACTTGTTCATTTGGAAGCCCCCAGTCGCGACGCGCTGAGACGACGGTCCGACGCGAAGCATCGCGCATGCCGGCCCGCGCAGATCAGCTTTAATCAAGCACTTGGCGCGTGCGCGTGGCGCCGTATACGAATGACAGTAAAGATTCCCGACGTAGGA
>Ga0070668_100001522_pt1 | contig 16739 bp, 11 predicted proteins | sample KBSS43metaG_FD_64661 | JGI IMG/M metagenome (GOLD analysis project Ga0070668, IMG submission 64661) | Switchgrass rhizosphere microbial communities from Kellogg Biological Station, Michigan, USA - KBS S4-3 metaG | ecosystem: Host-associated > Plants > Roots > Rhizosphere > Soil ... | reverse complement strand
CGGGGAGTGCACATGCAGATGCAGGACGCCATGGCCGCGGTCGCGGCCGTCGACCTGGTCAAGGTCTACGGCAGCGGCGACACCGCGGTCCGCGCGCTGGACGGCGTGACGGTGGGGTTCTCCCGCGCCCAGTTCACCGCCATCATGGGGCCGTCCGGCTCGGGCAAGTCCACGCTCATGCACTGCCTCGCGGGGCTGGACACGGCCACCTCCGGGCAGGCGCTGCTCGGCGGCACCGACCTGACGAAACAGCCGGACCGGGTGCTCACCAAGGTCCGCCGGGAGCGGATCGGCTTCGTCTTCCAGTCGTTCAACCTGCTGCCGCAGCTGACCGCCGAGCAGAACATCCTGCTGCCGCTGGAACTGGCCGGCCGCAAGCCGGACGCGCGGCTGTTCGGCCACCTCACCGAGGTGCTCGGGATCACCGGCCGGCTGGCCCACCGGCCCAGCGAGCTGTCCGGCGGCCAGCAGCAGCGGGTGGCGTTGGCCCGGGCGCTGGTGTCGCGGCCCGAGGTGGTCTTCGCCGACGAGCCGACCGGAAACCTGGACTCCCGCTCCGGCCACGAGGTGCTGAGCTTCCTGCGCAACTCGGTGCGCGAGCTGGGCCAGACGATCGTCATGGTGACCCACGACCCGCGTGCCGCGGCGTACGCGGACCGGGTGGTGCTGCTCGCCGACGGCCGGGTGGCCGGCGAGATCGACCGGCCGGACATCGCCTCGGTCACCGACGCCCTGCACAACCTGGCGGTCGCCCGATGAGCGTGCTGCGCACCCAGCTCGCCGGGGTGTCCCGGCGGCCGACCCGGCTGCTGCTCACCGGCCTGGCAGTGCTGGTGGTGTCGTTCGTGGTCTACGCCACCGTGCTGGCCCAGGAGATCACCAAGCGCAGCGTGCTCGACGGCCTCAGCGCCACTCCCGCGGCGGTCGACCTGGTGGTGCGCGAGGGCGCGCTGACCACCACGGAGCTGGCGGCGATCCGCAAGGTGGACGGCGTCGCCGAGGCGGTCGGCCGGTTCGACACCGGCGCCCAGTTCGGCCGCGAATACCTGGGGATCACCGCGGACCCGGGCAGCGGTCCGCTGGCGGTCACCTCGCTGGCGTCCGGCACGTTCCCGAGCGGGCCGGGCGAGATCGCGGTGACTCAGCGGACCCTGGAGCGGCTGGGAATGCAGGTCGGCGCCACGTTCGCCGTCACGCTGCGCTATGACAAGGACGGCAAGCCGCTGCCGCCGACGCCGCTCAAGGTGGTCGGCGTGGTCACCGCCAAGGGCGACTTCGGCTTCCAGGCGTACGCCCCGCAACCGGCCCTCACCAAGATGACCGGCGGGAACGAACTCGGCCAGATCGACGTGCGGCTGCAGCCGGGCGCCGACCCGCAGGCCGTACGCCAGCAGCTCGACGCCGTGCTCGCCGGTGCCAAGAACGCCAAGCCGGACGAGCGCGCGAAGGTTGCCACCGGCGCCGAGGTGCGGCAGGCCGAGGCCGAGGCGGCGGCCAGTGACGTCAACGCGGTGTTCGCCGCGATCGGCATGTTCATCGCGATCGCCGTGGTCGCCGCCGGCCTGGTCGCCACCTCCACCTTCCGGATCGTCTTCGCCCAGCGGATGCGCCAGCTCGCCCTGCTGCGCGCGGTCGGCGCCGGGCGCGGCTCGGTCAGCCGGTCGCTGGCTGCCGAGGGCGCGCTGACCGGCCTGGCTACGGGGCTCACCGGGGCGCTGCTGGCGCTCGGCGCCGGCCATCTCGTGCCGGCCGTGCTGGGGCTGTTCGACAAGGAGGTGGCGTCGCCCGGCTTCCCGCTGCCCGCCTTCGCCGGCACCGTCGCGCTGGCTGTCGTCATCACGGTGCTCGCGGTCATCGCGCCGGCGGCCGCGGCCGCCAAGGTGTCGCCGCTGGAGGCGCTGCGCAGCGCCGCCACCACCGGCGCTCGGCGCGACATCGGCAAGCTGCGGTGGGCCACCGGCCTGCTGCTGGCCCTCGGGGCGGCGCTGGTCGCGGGGATCGTCGTCCTGAACCTGCCGGCCCGGGACGCGAAGGACTACCACCCCGAGCCGATGCTGCTCGCCGTCGTCGGCTCCGGCGCGCTGGCCTTCTTCGCCCTGATCGCGCTCGGGCCGGCGCTGGTCCGGCCGGCGCTCGCGCTCTTCGGCTGGCCGATCCGGCGGGCCGGCGCGCTCGGCCGGCTGGCCGCCGGGGGTGTGGGTGGCGCGCCCCGCCGGGCCGCCGCGGTCTCCGTGGTCGTGGCGCTCGGCGTCACCCTGATCGCGGGGGTGCTGGTCGGCGGCTCGTCGCTGCGGATCCTCGCCGACCGGGAGACGGCCGCGTCGGCGCCGGCCGACTTCGAGCTGACCGCCACGGAGACCGGCGCGGTGGTGCCCGCCGCGATGGTCGAGCAGCTGCGCAAGCGGCCGGAGCTGACCGACGTGGCGCCCTACCGGCGCCTCGACGTCAAGGTCGGCGATCAGGAGCTGGACATCAACGACCTGGTGGTGGGGGCGGTGCCCGAGCTCAAGAAGATCGACGTGACCGCCGGTTCGCTCGCCGACATCGGGCCGGGCCGGGTGGCGATCTCCGGCTTCACCGCCGAGGTCACCGGCCTGACCGTGGGCGGCCAGGTGCAGATCAACGCCGGCAAGCGGACGGCGAAGCTGCGGGTGGTGGCGGTGCTGCCCGACTCGGTGCCGCTGGGCTCCGCGATGACCGTCGACCCGGCCGACCTCACCAACCTGGGCGGGTCCGCTCAGTACTCCGGCGTGCTGGCCGACGCGAGCGCGGACGGCGAGCAGGGGCGTAACGACGGGCGCAAGGCGATCACCGACGTGCAGGCGGCGGCCGGCGGCAAGTGGAAGATCGACGTGCTCGCCGACAAGCGCGACGAGGTCAACGAGCAGGTAACCCTGCTGCTGGTGATCGCGCTCGGCCTGATCGGGCTCACCGTGCTCATCGCGGTGGTCGGGGTCGGCACCACCACGGCCCTGTCGGTCGTCGAGCGAGCACGCGAATCCGGGATGCTGCGCGCGATCGGGCTCTCTCGGGGCGGCCTGCGCGCCATGCTGACCACCGAGTCCGCGTTGTACGGCGTGATCGGCGCCGGGATCGGGGTGGTGCTCGGGGTCCCGTACGCCTGGCTCGCGGTCAAGGCGCTCGGCGTGAACGCGCCGCTCACCCTGCCGTTCTGGCAGCTCGCCGGGGTCTTCGTGGTCCTCGTGCTGCTCACCGCGCTGGCCGGAGTGCTGCCGGCCCGGCGCGCCGCGAAGGTCAGCCCGGTGGCGGCGCTCGGCACCGAGTAGCCGGCCGGACGGGGGGTCGCCGGCCGCGGACCGCGGCCGGCGACCTCGGCATTCCCGATTGATCAAGGTAGGATCCGCGCGGTTCGAGATTGATCAACGGGGGACACGTGCATCGACGGCTGGCGCTGGGGATCGGTACGGCGGTGGCGGTGCTCGCCGCGGGCGCCGGAGTCGTCGTGCTGACCGGGCCGTCCGCGCCCGCCGAACTGGCGCCCGCGGCGGCCGAGCCGATCACCACGATCGCGCCCGGCCCGGCCGCCGAGCCGCCCGCGGTGCGCACCCGGATCGACCGCATCGACCTGGCCGCGGCGGGATCCGCGAGCGGCGGGCTCGACCTGCCGCAGCGGGCCACCAAGCCGTTCAGCATGCTCAGCGTCAACTGGACCGATCCGGCCGCCCGGCCCACCGGCACGCTGCAGGTGCGCACCCGCAGCGCGCGGACCGGCAAGTGGACCGGCTGGCAGGATCTGGAGATCGCCGAGGAGCGGGCCGACCTGCCGGTCGAGGCGGCCCGCCGGGTCGGCGCCACCGAGCCGCTGTGGGCGGGCCGGTCCACCGGGGTGGCGGCCCGGCTCGCCGGTACGGCCGGGCTGCCGGCCGGGTTGCGGCTCAACCTGATCGACCCGGACGCCACGGCGGGTGGCCAAGGCGGTGGTCAGGGCGGTGGGGAACCGGTGCCGTCCGCCTCGTCGGGCGGCGCCCAGCCGCCGGTCTCGTCGGGCGACGCCCAGCCGGCGGCCTCGTCGCCGGCCGCGCCGCCGCCGGCGGAACTGCCGGCGGTCCCGTCGGCGAGCGCGCCCGCCGGGCCGCCGGTCAGCAGCACGAGCGGGGCCCCGGCCGCCAACTCGCCCGTTCCGCTGCCGCCGGCGACCGGCCCGGTCCGGGCGCAGCTCCCGCCGTACGTCTCGCGCGCCGCCTGGAAGGCCGACGAGTCGCTGGTGAAGGACGCGATCAGCGTCGCGCCGCAGGCCAAGATGATGTGGGTGCACCACACCGGCTTCCGGCCCGACTACACGTGTACCGAGGCCCCGTCGATCGTCCGCGGCATCCAGGCCAACGACGTGAAGAACGACGGCCTGTCCGACATGGGCTACAACTTCCTGGTCGACAAGTGCGGCACGCTCTACGAGGGCCGCAAGGGCGGGGTCGACAAGGCGGTGATCGGCGCCCACTCGGTCGGCTTCAACACCGCCTCGGTCGGCATCGCGCTGCTCGGCGACTACACCTCCGTGCCGCCGAGCGAGGCGGCCCTCACCACGATCGCCCAGGTGGCGGCGGCGCGGCTGGGAGCGTACGGCTTCAGCCCCACCTCGACCGCGCAGATGACCGAGGGAGCCGAGGGGCGCAAGTGGCCGAAGGGTGCCACGGTGGTCTTCCCGCGCATCGCCGGGCACAAGGACGGCCAGATCAACACCGCCGGCCAGTACCTCACGGTGTGCCCCGGCACCCAGGTGTACGCGCTGCTCCCGGACATCCGGGCCCGGTCGGTCCAGATGATCACCGGGCTGGCCGCGAAGTCGCTGAGCGGCGGCGCGTCGGTGAACGGCACGTTCTACGTCCGCACCGGGGTGTCGATCAACTGGACGGTGGACACGTCGTCGGCCTCGATCGCCCGGTTCGAACTGCTGCGCGACGGCAAGCCGGTCGCCACGCCGCCCGGCACCGCGCGCAGCGGTTACCTCCCGCTCACCCCGGGCGCGCACACCGTGGCGGTCCGCGCGGTGCACACCTCCGGCGGCACCGCCGTGACCGCCACCTACCGGGTGATCGCCGACCTGACCGCGCCGACCCTGTCCGGGCCCACGCCGGCGCTGCGCACCGGCACCTACTCGCCCACGTCGATCCCGGTGACCGCGCACTTCCGGGCGGCCGACAACGTCAAGCTGTGGCAGGTCGCCGCCACCTCGCCGGCCCGGGTGGCGCTGCCGGCGACCGCGACCTACTGGCAGACCTCGATGCGGCCGGGCGCGACCACGACCCTCACGGTGACCGCCCGGGACGTGCCGGGCAACGCCCGTACGGCGTCGGTGGCCCGGCGGGCGGCGTTCCTGCCGGAGACGGCCGCGAAGCGGACCGGCACCTGGACGGCCAGGTCCGGGAGCGCCTACCTGAGCGGCCGGGCCCTGTCGGCCACCAGGAAGGGCACGAAGCTCGCCTACACGTTCACCGGGCGGGCGGCGGCGCTGCTCTTCTCGCGCGGATCGGCCACCGGCCGCGCCGACGTCTACCTGGACGGCAAGAAGGTCGCCACGATCGACACCCGGGCCGCGGCGACCACCCACCGCCAGGCCGTGTGGGTGCGGTCGCTGTCGGCGGCCAGGCACACCGTGACGATCGTGGTGGCGGGCACGAGCGGCCGCCCCACCGTGGTGTCGGACGGCCTGGCGTACGTCGGCTAGCCGTACCGGCGGGCCTGGGCGCGGCGCTCCGGCGTGACCTGCGCGGCGGGCGGGAGGGTGAACCAGAAGGTCGCCCCCCGCCCGTCCTCGCCCTCGGCCCAGATCTCCCCGCCGTGCCGCTCCACCGCCCGGTGCACGGTGGTCAGCCCGATCCCGGTGCCCGGGAAGTCCTCGGCGCTGTGCAGGCGCGCGAACGGCCGGAACAGCTCGGCCGCCTTCCCGGCCGGGAAGCCGGCCCCGTTGTCCCGCACGAAGAACCCCCGCGACGTGCGGCCGACCTCCACGACCGGCCGCTCGACCTTGCGGGTGAACTTCACCGCGTTGTTGATCAGGTTTTCCAGGATGACCCGGACCAGGCCCTCGTCGGCGTCGGCGGTCATCGCCTCGTGCACGGTGAAGCTGACCTTGCGGTCCGGGTCGCGGGTCTCCACCTCGCCGATCACCTGCCAGGCGGTCGCGGTGAGGTCGAACGACGCGCGCCGCAGCTGCCCCCGGCTGGCCCGGGCCAGGATCAGCAGCGACTCGACCAGGTCGGCCATCCGGTCGGCGGCGGCCTGGATGCGGCCCAGCCGGCGGCGGCTCTCGGCGCTGAGCGGGTCCTCCTCGTCGTCGAGCATGTGCTCGGCGAAGCTGCTGATCACCTGCAGCGGCCCGCGCAGGTCGTGCGAGACCGAGCCGGAGAACGCCTCCAGCTCCCGGTTGCGCCACTCCAGCTCCTCGACCAGCGCCGCGCGGGTCTCGGCGAGCTGCCGCGCGGCGCGCTCCTCGGCCGCGTCCAGCTCGCGGCGCATCAGCTCCTCGCGGATCCGGCGGCTCTCGTCGTGCGACTGCTTGCGGCGGATCTGGGTACGTACGTGCGCGCGCAACGCCTCGGCGGTCGCGCCGGCCGGCACGTAGTCGTCCGCCCCGGCCGCCAGGCAGTCCAGCACGTCCTCGTCGTTCGTGCCGGTCATCACGACCGGCGTCTCGCCGATCACCGGCACCTCCTTGATCCGCCGGCAGGCGTCCCGGCCCTCCTCGCCGGCCATGCCCGGGCCCAGCACGATGCAGTCGGCCGGCTGCTCGGCGAGCAGGTCCAGGGCGTCCTCGAGGACCGCCACCGGGATCACGTCGTACCCCTCGTCGCGCAGCGACGCGGCGAGCCCGGCCAGCCGTGTCCGGTCGGGGGCGAGCGCGAGCACCTTGCTGGGCCCGTGCAGGCTGCCGGTCACCTCGATGGGCAGCTGCTCGGCGCTCTGCCGCAGCACCGCGTTCAGCTTGGCCGGCAGGATCGCCAGGTTCTGCTGCTTGCGCACGAACGCGTCCGCCCCGGCGTCGAGCATCTGCAGCTCGGTGGCGTAGTCGTCGGCCGCGGTCATCAGGATGCACGGGGTGTCGCGCAGCGCCGGGTCGAGCCGGATCCGGCGGATCACGGTGGCGCCGTCGATGCCGGGCATGACCCCGTCGACGATGACCGCCTGCGGCCGGCGGTCGGCGGCCATCCGCAGGCCCTCCTCGCCGCTGGGTGCGGTCAGCACCGCGTACCCCTCGCCCTCCAGCAGCTCGCGCAGCTGCTCGCGAAAGGTGAGGCTGTCGTCGACGACGAGCACGGTGCTGCGGCCGTCGCCGCCGTTCGGGCGGTCGCCGAGCAGCTGCCGGGTCCGGGCCACCACGTACCCGGAGTCGTACGGCTTGCCGATGTACTCGTCCGCCCCGGTGCGCAGCCCGGCCAGCCGGTCGGCCACCTCGTCCTCGCTGGACAGCAGCAGGATCACCACGCCGCCCCGGCCGCGCAGCGCGCGCAGCTCGGTGAGCAGTTCCAGGCCGTCGGCGTCGGGCAGCAGCACGTCGAGCACCGCCACGTCGAACTGGGCGCCGGTGAACGCGGCCCGGGCCTCCGCGCCGGTCCCGCAGAGGATGGTGCGGAAGCCGTCCGCCTCGAACGCCTCGTGCAGGTCCATCCGCACGGTCAGGCTGTCATCGACGATCAGCACCTCGTGCATCATCGGTGGCTCCCGGCGGGCTCCAGTTCCGCCAGCCTCGCGGCGATCCGGGTCGGCGGCAGCACGTGGGCCGCCGCGCCGAGCAACGCCGCCTCCCGCGGCATGCCGTAGACGACGCAGCTCGCCTCGTCCTGGGCGAAGGTGACCGCGCCCCGGCTGCGCATCCGCAGCAGCCCCTCGGCGCCGTCCCGGCCCATCCCGGTGAGCAGGCAGCCGGCCGCCGCCCCGCCGAACTCGGCCGCGATCGAGTCGAACAGCACGTCCACCGACGGCCGGCAGGAGTGCCGCGGCGGGTCCTCGCTGAGCCGCAGCAACCCGTCGCGGACCATCAGGTGGCGGTCCGGCGGGGCGAGGATCACCCGGCCGCCCAGCGCCGCCACCGGCGTACCGTCCCGGGCGTAGCTGACGTCCCGGCCGGTCTGCCCGGCCAGCCAGTCGGAGAACGCCACCGCGAACGGTTCGCTGGCGGCGATGTGCTGCACGCACAGCACCGGCGGGTGGAAGACCGGCGGCAGCGCCCGCAGCAGGTCGGTGAGCGCCCCCGGCCCGCCGGTCGAGGCGCCCAGCGCGACCACCCGCAGCGCCTCGGCCGGCGGCAGGACGCCCGGCAGCACCGGCGCCGCGGCGCGGCCCCGGCCGTCCAGCCGCGCCCGCGGGTGGGTGATCACCCGGATCCGGGACACCAGCCGCACCGCCGAGCACAACCGGCGTCCCCAGTCCGCGTCGCTGGCGTCGCCGCGCGGCTTCTCCAGCACGTCGACCGCGCCCGCGGCGAGCGCGTTGTAGGTGCTGAACAGCTCCTGCCGGTCGGCCGAGGAGACCACCAGGATCGGGGTCGGGTGCTCGGCCATGATGTGCTCGGTGGCGACCAGCCCGCTCATCGTGGGCAGCATCATGTCCATGGTCACCACGTCCGGGCGCAGCCGGCGGACCAGTTCGACGGCCTGGCCGCCGTCCACCGCCTCGCCGACCACCTGCAGCTCGGGGTCGGCGGCGAGCGATTCGCGCAGATGGTTCCGCATGGTCGCGGAGTCCTCCACGAGCACGACACGGATCATCAGATGACCAGCCTCCGGATGTGCGCCAGCAACTCCTCCTGGTCGAACTCGCCCTTGACCACGTACGCCGCGGCGCCGGCCTCGGCTCCGCGCCGCCGGTCCTCGGCGGTGGACCGGGAGCTGACCAGGATCGCCGGGATGCGCGCCAGCGCCGGGTCGGCGCGGGTCTCGGCGACGAACGTGAACCCGTCGATGCCGGGCATGTCGATGTCGGTGAGGAACAGCCCGTACGGCCGGGAGCGGGCCTTCTCCAGCCCTTCCTCGCCGGACGCCGCGAGGTCCACCTCGTAGCCCGCCGACTCCAGGATGCTGCGTTCCAGCATCCGGGTGGTCAGCGAGTCGTCGACGACCAGGATGGGCAGCGGCGGCGCGACCGGCGCCGGTGCCGCCCGGGCCGGCGCGTGATCCCGGCGGGCCTCGGCGACCAGGCCGTGCGCGTCCAGCACCAGGCGCGGATTGCCGTCCACGTCGATCGAGACGCTGCCGATCACCGGCGCCGCCGGGGTCAGGTCGGGCAGCGGGCGGGCGACCAGCGTGGTGGTGCCGGCCAGCCGCTCCACGCCCACCGCCACCGTGTGGTCGTCGGCGCTGAGCACCACCGCCACGCCCGCGCCGCCGAGGTCGCCGCCGGCGGCGCCGGGGTGCAGCGCGCGGGCCAGCGGCAGGAACGGCACGACCTGGTTCTCGTGGGTGAACCGGCCGGTGGCCGAGGCCGTCGACGCCTCGTCCGGGTCGAGGCGCACGCACCGGCGCACCGCGTCCAACGGCATCGTGGCCACCAACCCGCCGGCCTCCACCACCAGCCCGTTCATGCTCAGCAGGGTGAGCGGCACGACCAGCTCCACGCCGGCGCCGCGGCCCGGCCGGTTGCGGATCGTCACCTCCCCGCCGAGCTGCGCGGCAAGGTCGCGCACCACGTCCATCCCGATGCCCCGGCCGGCCACCTCGGTGACCGACGGCGAGGTGCTGATCCCGCCGCGCAGCACCAGGTCGATCAGGACCTGCGGATCCGGTTCCGGGCCGGGCGGCAGCAGCCCGTGCGTCTCGGCGGCGCGGCGCAGCGCGGCCAGGTCGAACCCGCGGCCGTCGTCGTCGCAGCGGAAGGTGGCCCACCGGCCGCGGCGGGTGACCCGCACGGCCACCGTGCCCTCGGCCGGCTTGCCCGCGGCGGTCCGGTCCGCGGCCGGCTCGATGCCGTGCACCACGGCGTTGCGCACCACGTGCAGGAAGGCGCCGCTGACCTGGTTGAGCAGGGTGGGGCCCATCCGTACGTCGGCGCCCTCGGCGACGAAGCGGACCCGCTTGCCCTCGGCCTCGGCGGCGTCCCGGACCGCCCGGTGCAGGGCGGTGAAGATGCTGCCGGCGGGCACCAGCCGCAGCCCCTCGGCCCGCCCGCGCACCTCGTCCAGCTCCCGCTCCACCTGGTCGACGGCGTCGGTGAACCGGCGGCCCAGCGCGCCCAGCTCGACGGCGATCCGCCGCACGGCGGTGCGGGCGTCGGCTCCCGCGAGGGTGTCCAGGCAGTCGCCGGGACCGGGCGTCGAGGACGCGCGGCTGCCACGGAGCTGATCGCCGAGCCCGTCGACGGCGCGGTGCAACCGGGCCAGCACCTGCCCGCCCTCGCGCAGCGGCGCGATCCGGGCGTTCGTCTCGCCGATCGCGTCGAGGAGCTCGTCCAGGTCGGCGGTGGCCGCGCGTTCCGGCGGCTTCGGGTCGATCTCGGCCGGCGCGCCCGGCGGGTCCGGCTCGGCGGCGCCCGGCTGCTGCTCACCGGGGTCGAGCGCCGCCACCCACCCGGCGATCTCGTCGTTGAGTCGCAGCAGCTCGCGCATCTCGTCGGCGGGCAGCGGCGCGCCCTCGGTGCGGTGCGGGACCAGCAGTTCCTCGAATTCGTGCGCGCGGTCCGCGATCTCCTGCTGCTTGACCACCCGGGCCGCGCCCTTGAGCGTGTGCGCGAAACGCAGCAGCCGGGCCACCATGTCCGGCCCCGGCTGCTGGTCGAGGTCGAGCACGCCCGCACTGATCTGGTCGACCAGTTCGCGCGCCTCGATCCGGAAGTAGCGCAGCGGATCGCGGGCCGCCGACATCAGTGCTTACCAGTACCGACCAGCTCCAGCAGGTCGCCGGAGAGGGTACTCAGGTGCGCGGCGGTCTGCTTCGTCTGCACCGCGCTGGCCTCGGTCTCCCGGCTGACCCGGGCGGTGTCCGACGCGGCCACGTTGACCTGCTCGACCGCGGTGGTCTGCTGCTTGGTGGACAGCTCGATCTCCCGGGTGGCGTCGTTGGTGGTGGCGACGAGCTGGGCGATCCGCCGGAACGAGCTGGTCGCGTCGTCGAACTGCCGGGACCCGGCGTCCACCGCCTTCGCCCCGATCTCGGTGGCCATCACCGTCGTGTTCACCGCGCCGCGTACGTCCTCGATCAGCGCCCGGATCTCCTTGGCCGACCCGGCGGTCCGGTCGGCCAGCTTGCGGATCTCCTCGGCCACCACCGCGAACCGGCGTCCCCACTCGCCGGCGCCGCTGGCCTCGATGGTCGCGTTGATCGCCAGGATGTTGGTCTGTTCGGCCAGCTCGGACACCAGGTCGACGACGCCGCCGATCTGCTGCGACTTCTCGCCCAGCGACAGCATGTGCTGCACGATCTGATCGACCTGGGTGCGGATCGCGGCGATCGAGGCGCGGGTCTGGTCGATGGTGGCGTCGCCGGTGCGGGCCGCCTCCGCGGTGTCCTCCGCGATCTTCGAGACCCGCCCGGCGCTGTCCGCGATCTGCCGCGAGGTGATCAGCAGTTCGCTGATCGTCGTGGTGATCTCGTTCATCGCGCTGGCCTGGTCGCGGCCGCCGCTGGCCTGGATCGCGGCGGCGGCCTCGAGCTGGGCCGAGGAGCTCTGTATGTGCCCGACCGCGGCACCCACCTCGCGTTTCAGGTCGCGGCTGAGCCGCCAGGCCACCGCCGCGGCGCAGGCGATGAGTACCCCGCCGATCACCATGATGAAGACCATCGCGAGGGTGGCCCGGTTGGACGAGTCGCGCCGGGACCGGTCCACCGCGATGCGGACCCGGTCGATCAAGGCGTTGATCGCGTTCTCCAGGGCCTCGCGGGCGGGCCGCACCTGACCGCTGGAGTTGAGCTGGGCCACCGTCGTCAGGTTCTTGATCGTGGCCCGCTTCGCGATCACCGGCGCGATCGCGGCCGCGTGGGTGGCCTCCGCCTGCGACACCTGGTCGACCATCTGCAGCGCGGTCCGGTCGTCAACGGTGTTTCGTAGCAGGGTGATCTCGGCGAGGAACTCGGTGCGGTCGCGGTTGCTCGCGTCCAGCAACTCCTGCGAGCCGCCGAGCAGGTAGCCGCGGTAGTCGGCGATCCGCGCCAGATACAGCCCGCGCAACCGTTCGACGCCGACCATGTTCTCGGTCGCCGACTTGATCACCGTGTCCTTCGTGGCCATCACGTACCGCAGGGCCAGCGCCGACGTGGAGATCATCAGCAGGGTGAGTACCAGCGTCAGGCCGAAGCCGGCCGCGAGTTTGGTGCCGAAGGTGCGTCCGGCCATCATGGTCCGGCCTCCTCGTCGGTGACTTGGGCGTGTCCGGTCAGGGCGTGCACGGCGGCCCGGGCGGATGGCAGGTCGATGATCGGGCGGGCGCCGCCGGGCAGCGTCACCATGCCGCGCAGGCTGCCGCGCGGCCCGCCGGCGGCCGCCTCGCCGACGATCGCCGCGGCGGTCACGCGTACATGCCCGTCCAGCTCGTGGAAGGCGAGCCCGAGCGGTGGCGTGCCGGCCGCCAGCACGAGCCAGCGCGGATGCTCGGTGGCCGGGTGGCCGAGCAGCGCCGCGAGGTCGTAGACGGGCACCGCGGTGCCGGCGAACCCGGCCAGGCCGAGCAGGGCCGGCAACGGGCCGGGCAGCGCGGTGATCGGCCGGTCCGGGTGCAGTCCCGAGGTCTGCGACAGGCGGATCGCGTACGGCCGCCCGCCGGCCCCGATCGCGAGCAGTTCCACGTGCTCGGCGTCGTGGCTCAGCGCCGGTTCGGCGAACGACCGGTCGAACTCGTCGCGCAGCCGCCGGACCCGGCGGGTCACGTCGCCGGCCGGCGGGGCGGCGACCGGGCCGGTCACTGCCGGGCCCCGCAGGCGTCGAGTTCCGAGCGGCACAGCACGGTCAGCGAGATCCGGCCGAACCCGCCGCCGAACAGGGTGATCCGTTCCTCGTCCTCGCGGGCCAGCAGCTCCAGCGCCCGTTCCAGCTCGACGGCCGCGGCCCGGGCGTCGCCGCGCCGCCGGGCCAGCTGGCCGAGGCGCAACCGGGGCAGCGCGAACGTGGGATCGAGATAGGCGGCGAGCCGGTACTGCCCGATCGCCTCGTCCTCCGCCGAGTAGTCCTCCAGGCACAGCCCCAGCAACTGGTGCGCGTCCGGGTAGAGGCCGCTCTCGTCGATCAACCGGCGGGCCAGGCCGGTCGCCTCGCCGAGCCGGCCGGCCTGGGCCAGCAGGACGCCGTGCAGCAGGGCGTCGCGCGGCTCCGGGCTGTCCGGCAGCCCGTCCGCGAGCAGCGCTAGTCCGTCCGCGAACCGCTCCTCGCGCAGCATCGCGAGCGCCCGGTTGTGGACCTCCGCCGAGGTCTCGGCCGGCCGAGCGAGGTCCGCGTCCGGCTCGGACGCCGGCCGGGGTGCCGGCGGCGTCCCGCCGAGGCGCCGGTAGTAGAACGACTGGTGGCTGTGCCGAAGTTCCAGGCCGGCGGGCGCGCCGCCCAGCGAGTCGGTGTGCCCGAGGAAGAGGAAGCCGCCCGGCGCCAGCGCCTCGGTCATCCGGGCGACCAGCGTCGACGCCACGTCGGCGGTCAGGTACATCAGCAGGTTCCGGCAGAAGATCACGTCGTACTGCTGGGGCTGCCACAGGTCGTCGTCCGGGTCGGCGACGTTGTACCGCCGGAACTTCACGAGCCGGCGGGCCTCGTCGATCAGCTGGTAGCCGTCGCCCTCGCCGGGCCGGAACCAACGCCGCCGTACCCCCTGCGGCGTCTCTCGCAGCGACCACGCCGAGTACCAGCCGGCCTCGGCGGAGCGCAGCACGGCCGGGTTGGCGTCCACCCCGATCACCTTGATGATCCAGTCCGGGTCGGGGCACACCTGCCGGGCCACGATCGCCAGCGTGTACGCCTCCTCGCCGGAGGAGCAGGCCACCGAGAGCAACCGCAGCACCCGCTGCGCCGCGCGGGCGGCGGCCCGCTCGGGCAGCGCCTCCTCGGCGAGCGCGCGGAACTGGTCGCGATGCCGGAAGAAGTACGTCTCGGTGATGCTGAGCTCCTCGATCAGCTCGGTGAGCTCGACCGGCCACGGCCGGGCGCCGAGCCGGTTGAGATAGTCGCCGGGGCTCATCCCGTGCAGCGCGGCCCGGCCGCCGAGTAACTGGCCGAGCTGTCCGGTGTCGTTCTCGGCGAACTGCCAGCCCAGCGACCGGCCGAGCAGGTCCCGGAACCGGGTGAGGTCCGAGCCGGTGATCACGACGGCCCGCCGGCCGCGGCGGCGGCTTCCCAGACCTCGTCCGGGATCGCGCGCATGCTCTGCAACAGCAGCAGCGGTTCCGCGCCGGCCGTGCCGACCCCGGCGACCAACCGGGTGCTCCCGCCGGCCAGCAGGGCCGGGTGGCCGCCGGAATCGGCCTCGTCGACGGTGCGGATGCCGACGACCGGCCCGGTGGCGAACGCGACGGCGCCGCGTTCGGTGCGTACCGCCACGTACCGATGCACCTCGGCCGGTGTCCCGCCGAGCAGCCGCGCCACGTCGATCACCGGGGTGGGCACGCCGCGCAGCACGCTGATCCCGCGGACGAAGGTGGGCGTCCCGGTCAGCGGATGGGTCTCCAGCGGCCGCATCGTCTCGATGACGTCGTCGAGCCGCAGCGCACACAGCAGCGAGCCGGCGCGGAAGACGAGCGAGACGATTCCGGCGCTCTCCTCGAGCGCGGGCGCCTGTCCGTACTGCCGCATTTCCCCAGATTAGCGAAATTTACCCTGAAAACCCGAGAATCCCTACATGTACGGGCTAGTGCTCCCGCTTGCCGGAGAGGTCACGGGTCTCGTCGCCGGACGGCAGCGAGAGGTCCCGCGTCTCGTCGCGGAACACGGCGCCGGCCGGCTGGGTGGCCGCCACCCACTCCTCGATGATCCGCGCCTGGGTGCTCGGCACCTCCGGCTCGGGGATCGTGGCACGGCGGGCCGACCGGGGAGCCGGCGGCCACGCCGCGGGCAGCGGACCGCCGGCCGCCGTCCCGCCCGGCGGCCGGCGGCGTGGCGCCTCGACGACGACACCCACCAGCGGCGGCCCGGACCACTCGTCCGCCTGCTCACTGCGCAGGGCGCTTTCGTGGATCGGCCAGAACCGGGGCCGCCGCCGCGCCGCGAGATCCTCGGACCAGCCGAGGGCGAGCACGGCCAGCAGCGTCAGCACGAGCGCGGTGCCCAGCTCGGCCGCCCACTCCACCCGCACGCCGAGGTCGTCCAGGGCGAGCACGGCCAGCACCGGCCACACCGCGGCGATGGCGATGTTGTGCCACAGATAGACCGTGACGGCCCGGGCATTGAGCAGGGTCACCGCCGCGTCCAGCGGCCGGACCCGGGCCAGCCACCCCATCGGCGGCTGCCAGCGCAGCGCCACCAGCACGAACGCCAGCGACCAGAGCGCCTGCGACTCGGACACCTCGGTCAGGTCCCAGGAGTCCGCGCCGGAGACGTTCCGCAGCCAGTAGAAGGCCGCCGCGCCCAGCGCGACCGCCACCGCGGCGACCACCCACGGCCGCAGCCGGGCGAGCCGCCCGTCCTGGTGGGCGAACCCGGCGATCCAGCACGCGCCGTAGGTCACGAAGTCCCACAGCGCCGAGTCCACCGCCTCGGGCAGTGCGAAGCCGGCCAGTTCGAGGGCGCCCATCAGCGCGAGCGGGAGCGCCACCGCGGCCCAGCCGATCCGCCGGTACAGCGCCAGCAGCACGGGCGACAGCAGGGCGAACCACACGTATGCCCGTACGTACCAGAGCGGCTCCCAGGCGTCGACGCCCAGCTCGCTGCCGGGCGGGTCGCCGATCGGCACGATCCAGAGCAGGAGGCGGGACAGGCGGAACGGGTGCTCCCCGCCGGTCTCCTGCGCCCACCCGGCGACCAGCATGACCGGCACGGCGATGACGCCGAGCAGCCACAGCGGCGGCAGCACGCGGCGCAGGCGGGCGGCCACCACGTGCTCGGTGGGCCGCTCGCGCAGCGACGCCGCGGTGAACGAGCCGGCCAGCGCGAACATGATGCCCATGGCGGGCAGCACGACGGACAGCCAGGGCCAGCCGTACAGGTGGTAGACGATCACCCGGACGATCGCGGCGGCACGGAGCAGGTCCAGGTAGCGGTTGCGCACCGCGACAAGGTAGCCACGGCGCCGTCCCGGGCGGGACCGTCCGCGCGGTCGGCAAGAACGCCCCGCAGGCTTACCCCGATCGTATGAACTGTCCGGTTTGTCTGTGCGGTTGTGCGACCGGCGTGATCCGCCGACGGCGGACATAACCCCAGGTCGTACGCCAGTTGGCGGCTCCCGGTACGGGTCTTGCTCAGGGGACGGCCGCGTGGCCGGGAAGTGACCGTGGCCGGTTCGTGACGTTGACCCCTGGCGAAGGCGGCCCGGAGCGGCCGGGCGCCCGCGATCGATGGGGAATACGGGGTATGCGGAAACCTCTGGTGGTGGTCTGCGCGGCGGTGTCGGCGCTGTTGCTGGCGGGGGGTGTCGCGGCCACGTCGGCCGGCGCCGAGGAGACGCCGGACGGCTCGGGCTGGTCCTTTGTGCTACCCGAAATGCCCGGCTTTACCGGATTTAGTGGGTCAGACGCGGATGACTCCGGCTGGGCCGGGGATGATGACGCGTTTTCGGATGATGGGGCCGGGGACGCCGATCAGGACGATGCCGCGGCGGACCTCTCCGACGGGGCGGATCTTTCCGATGGGGCGGATCTTTCCGATGGGGCGGATCTTTC